>ENA-OUQC01000103-OUQC01000103.1-human-gut-metagenome-genome-assembly--contig:-NODE-103-length-79998-cov-9.009607_pt1 | contig 79998 bp, 68 predicted proteins | sample MGYA00237942_ERZ548815 | MGnify/ENA primary metagenome ERZ548815 (study PRJEB26490, sample SAMN05194722) | human gut metagenome | biome: terrestrial biome; feature: human-associated habitat; material...
GCTCTGTAGATTACAGCACAATTAAAAACTTTGTTTTCAATGTTACTAAGGATATCCGCATGACAGACATACCTACATGGAAACAGAAATTAGAACAGCAGTATATCAATCTTGCATTTGACCCTGCAGCATTGAGTGATTTATCGAAGAAGGAGGCCTCCTATTTGAAAAAGAAAAAAGATGAAGTAACTATCCGTTCCAGTGCAGCAGAATACTTGACCTATGTTGCCTCTGTTGGTGGTCAGCAGGATAGTATTGAGATGCGCTATGAGGATGAGAATATATGGCTGACACAGAGGATGATGGCCACATTGTATGACGTTGGTTTGCCAACGATAAATGAACATAGCAATATAATCTTCAAATGATTATTGCGGTTGGATTCAAGGTTAATAATGAGCGAGCAGTACAGTTTCGCAAGTGGGCCAATGGCATCGTGAAGGACTACGCCATCAAAGGTTGAGTCATGGATGATGAACGCCTGAAAAATGGTGGCTCTGTGCTCACAGTAGAATATTTCGACCATTTGCTTGAGCAGATTCGAGAAATCCGTCTCTCTGAGCGTAGATTTTATCAGAAGATAACAGATATCTATGCTACAGCTCTTGATTATGACCGAACAGCGAAAACAACAAAGCAATTTTTTGCAAAAGTGCAGAACAAGATGCACTATGCAGTTCACGGACATACAGCAGCGGAGTTGATTTACGAGCGAGCCGATGCAGATAAGCCACACATGGGATTAACTACATGGGCTGCAGCTCCGGAGGGCAAGATTGTAAAAAGTGATGTCAGCATTGCGAAGAATTATCTAACAGATAAGGAAATGTGTTCATTGGAGCGTATTGTATCTGCTTATTTGGATTTGGCAATGGAACGCTGCAGACATCAACCCTGACGGGTGCAAAGATCAAAGAAATGGCAAAAGAAGGCTGTGATCTCAATGGAAACGGATATCCTTATCCATATGTGCTTCTGACCAAAGATGGAACCGATCTGGAGGACGAAAAAGAGTACACCGTTGTGATCTGTGGTTTCTTAAAAGGAATGGAAGACGAGCTGAATCAGCAGGATACCGGAATCGTCGGTCTTGATGCAGCAAAAGAATATCTGAAGAACGTAAAAGAAGTTTCATCCGGTACGCCGGATGACAGTCTGGTCAAAGAACAGAAAAAAAGACCATTATGTGTACGGATGTTGGGATCGAAGAAAATACGTATTACATGGTTTTAAAGAAGCTGGACGGATACGACTGGTCGATGCTGATGCTGGTGCCGACATCGGATCATTATGCGCAGATGTGCCTGCGGGTAGCGGATAATGGAATCGGTATGAGCAAAGAATTCCGGAACAGCAGCCACCCGCTGGCAAAGAAAATCCCGATTCTTGCGATGACAGCCAACGCATTTTCAGAAGATGTGCAGAATGCCTTCAATGCGTGCATGAACGCACACATAGTAAAACCGGTGGATATGAAGGTACTGATAAAAACAGTGCGGAATCTTCAGACGGGCGCCGGAGCGGCAGGAACTTTAAATTGAAAAAATCCGGCAGAGTGTTTATAATGGATGGGAAAAACAAAACAGAAAGGCAATGCTGTTATGCGTAAAATTACAGAATTAAAAGAAAAACAGGAGATTGCGCTTGGAATATTACTGTATCTGGATGAAGTCTGCCGGAAACATCACCTGATCTATTTTGCAGCAGATGGAACTCTGCTCGGGCTGATCCGGCATCAGGGGTTCATTCCGTGGGATGATGATGTGGATGTCTGGATGCCGAGAGCGGATTATGAAAAACTGGAACAGATTGTAAACAGCGAAACGGATACACCGTACCGCGTCATGAATTTTCATAATACAAAGGGTTTCACACTGGCATACGGAAAGCTGGTACACACCGGAACGAGTCTTGTGGAGCACGTGGCAGGAGCTGTGGATACCGGTCTTTTCGTCGATATTTTCCCGTTTGACGGACTGCCGGAAAAAGATACACCGGAGTACGACCGTCACTGGAAAAAGCTGCTGTTTCTGGAAAGCCAGCGGATGAATGCATTCCGCACCTACCGCCAGACCTTAAAAGGAAACAAAGGAAGCTTCGCAAAATGGTGCAAATGGGCGATCCGGAAATGTTATGGAAAAGAGCGGATTCTGCGCGAGATGGAAAAAGAGTGCAGAAAGTACCGCGCGGAGGACTCAAAGTGGGTGGCCTGCCAGTGCGGCGGTTACCGCAAGTCGGACGCGATTCCCAAAACAGCGATCGAAGAGATCGTGCGCCTTCCGTTTGAAGGCCATCTGATCAATGCCCCGGCGGGATACGAGATGTATCTTCACACCCTGTACGGCGATTACCATCAGCTTCCGCCGGAGGATCAGCGTCATCCTGCGCATGTGGGAGATGCCTACTGGCGTTAGAACAGAGAAAAAAGCAGATGAGAGGTAAGCAATGAGTAAAATACTGGTGCTGGGACGTACCATGGACATGGGCGGAACGGAAGTGGCCATGGCAGCGCTGCTGCAGAAACTGGTGGAGAAAAAAGAAGATGTAACGCTTCTTCTGGTCGAAAAAAGAGGCGTTCTGCTGGAGCGGATTCCGAAGGAAGTGGAAGTGCGCCAGATGATCTGGGACAAAAAGCCGCATCCGGCTTTGGAACGGATTGTGGGAAAACGGGAGACACCGGCAGAACGGTCTTTCTATGCCAGAGGAATGGGCGTATTTCTGATGCGCGTCGTGTATGGAAAGAAACGGTATGGAAAACTGTATGAACGGATTCTGGAGTGTGTGGAGCCGGAAACAAAACAATACGATCTTGTTTTCGACTTTTTCGGATTCGGTGCGTTCACAACCGCATTCGGAGCCAGAAAGACGAATGCGCGGAAAAAAGCGGTCTGGTTCCACGGAGAAAATCTCTGGTGGCTGTTCCGGACCAGGGACTTTATTCCGGAGTATGATAAAATTTACTGCGTTTCCGAGCCTGTCCGGAAACAGGTCATTGCCCGTTTTCCGGAACTCGCGGACCGGACAGAGGTTCTGCTGAATTTCATTGACATCAAACAGGTGCAGAGACGGAGTGAGGAGCCGCTTAGCGATCCGCAGTACACAGGAGAGCTGAAATTTCTGACGGTGGGAAGAGCTTCGGAAGAAAAAGGATATGATATTGCGGTGCAGATTACGGCGGAGCTGAAAAAACGGGGACTTCGCTTCAAATGGTTCATCATCGGTGATGGAAGAGATCTGAACAAGCTGCGGACCATGGCAAAGGAATATCAGGTGGAGCAGGAAATTATTTTCCTCGGAATGCGCGAAAATCCTGCGCCGTACGTAAAATCCTGCGACCTGTATCTCCAGCCGTCCCGTCACGAAGGCTATCCGATTACGATTGTAGAGGCGAGAAGCCTGCAGAAGGTCATCATCGCTTCCGATATTCCGTCCATGCGCGAGCAGATCCGTGATGGGGAAAACGGATATCTCTGTCCGCTGGATGTGATGCAGTTTGCCGATAAAATCCAGAAAGTGCTGGCAGATCAGGAAGGACGCGATGCGGTCAGAAAGAAGCTGCGGGAGGAACCCATTGATTTTTCAGCGGGATATGCGCAGATAGAAGCGTTTGCAAAAAAATAAAAGAGAAACAGCAAGAAAAAACGCCAGAACCGGCGATAAGATATTTCCGGTTCCGGCGTTTCTTTAGTCCTGGCGTCCCTGCTTGCTCTGCTGCTTGTTTTCATACATATATTTATCTGCTTTGTCAAACAGCATGCGGAGCGTACATTCGTTGTAATCGGTGGAAAGTGCCAAGCGGTGGGAATAGCTGATGCGGAACTGGGTTCCGTAGCCGTTGAACTGTTCGACTTCGTTCTGAAGCTCTGTGAGGATTTCTGTGATGCTTTCGCGGGTTGCATCATAGATGACCGCCATAAATTCATCGCCGCCGTATCTTCCTACGAAATGCTTCGCGGGAATCGAGTTTCGCAGCAGCCGGGCAAAGTTCAGAATCAGCTGGTCGCCGATGGAGTGGCCGAGGTTGTCGTTGACGCGTTTCAGGTTGTTCATGTCAAAGACGATACAGGCAGTAGGAGTTTTGATGAATTCCACATTGTGGAACAGCTCTTCGCACTTGCTCTTGTTCGGCAGTCCCGTGTGAAGGTCGATGTAGGCTTTCTGTTCCAGCTGGCGGTTGGCACGGGAAACTTTGACTGCGGCAACCGTTTCATCTGCCATCTGGAAATACGTCTCGCTCATGTCTACCAGATCCGCCGTTCCGTTTTCTCCGGATCTGACCTTCTGAATTTCATTTTTCAGTTTATCCCAGTAGGCAATCTGGACATCCAGTTTTTTCTGATAATCCTTGTCGGAAAGACTCACGAGATCGTAGTAGCCGTCCTCGTATTTCAGTCCGCTTAAGATATTGTCCAGGTAAGGTCTATCTCAAATCCGGAAAGATCCTAGACTTCAATACTCTTTTTTCCCTTCCTGAAGCTCCTTTTTCTCCCCTCGTCCTGCTGAAACATGCTTTCCGCATCCTGAAACAGAAGCCTTCTTTCATCTTTCAGACGGATTACCGTTTCTAAACCGCATTCCTTCAAAGTATTGATAAACGGGGCATTCAGGTACAGTGCATCCGCCATAATCACATCTGCGAAATGACCATGCCTTTTCTTTAAATGCCGGATGAGCCTTTTCGCTCCTGTCAGTTCCCCTTCATCTTTTTCTGAACCATCTCTGGGTTTCAGCATTTCCTGCCCAAAGATCACATGCGGCGATTTTCCTACCGTCATACATACCACACTTCGATGAAAGTATTCTGTCTTCCCCGTCCCGTTCTTCCGGCTCAGGCAGTCTGGACAGGACTTTTTTGTACTGCTGAATAATTCCACCCCATCAATACCTGCCGCAACATATCCGCCTATGGTTCCTTCCCGAAATACGCGGTTGCGTTTCAGAACATCAATCGTCTGCGCGTGAATTTCCTCGATTTCTTTTGGATCAATCCGGGAAAGAAGATCCCTGACTGCATCAACTTTTGGGATTTTTCCACGGATACAGTTTTTCGGTCGTTTCTCCATGCTTTCCGGCGCTGAAAAATGGTGTGAAAACTTTCATACTGAAGCATCAGGAAAATCAGCACTGGCATAACGATATTAAACAACGGGATGGGTTTTCTTTTTCTTTCATCGGATAAACCCTTGATTTTTTGTGGAATTTTGTATACACTTTTCATATAAGTTAGCAGTTTCTTCAATGCTAATTTTTCATTAAGGACACCTTCTTTCGTATGTTTGTGGGGTAACATAATTATACAATAAAAGGTGTCCTTTTTGATTGTTTATCCGGACTGCGGCACAGATGGCCCGGGCATTTGGTGCTAATTTTACAGCACTGTATGTGCAGACCGCGGAACCGGCAGAGAAAACGCCGGAGGATCAGGCAAGGCTGCAGAAGCATATCCGCCTGGCAGAACAGAGCGGGGCGGAGATTGTAACGACGCACAGCGAGGACATTGCCCTGCAGATTGCAGAATATGCGAGAATTTCCGAAGTAACGCGGATTGTCATTGGAAAAAGCATGATGGATCAGGGATTTTTTTGAAAGAGAAGGGGATGGACCGAACGGCTGACCGATCTGGTGCCGGATTTGGAAATCCATATCATTCCGGATTCCAATATCATTACCATATATCTGGTCGGCGTTATGATGACGTCCATTCTGACCAGCGGTTATACCTGCAGCGTAATCAGTTCTGTGATCAGTGTAGTGCTGTTTAACCACTTCCTGACAGAACCGCGTCTGACACTGTACGCGTACGGTTCCGGTTATCCGGTGACCTTTGCCATCATGCTGGGCATTTCCATTCTGACAGGTACGCTTGCATCAAAATTAAAAGAGAATGCAAAGCTGTCTGCGCGGGATGCGTTCCGGACGAAAATTCTTTTCAATACCAGCCAGCTTCTGCAGAAGGCAGAGGATGCGTCGGAGATTTTTGATATTACAGCGACAAAGCTTGTAAAACTGCTGGGAAGGGATCTGACGGCCGCACCGGCAGGGGCACAGGAGAGCAGAATTGTCCGCGGAACACTTTACAGCGCGCAGACAGGAGGAAAGACGGAAAAAATCTTTGACCCAAGGGAACAGGAAATCATTCAGTGGGTTCTCGACAGCCGGAAAAGAGGAGAAAAATGTCTGGATCGCGGTGGAGGACAACGGCCCCGGGATTCCAAAAGAGTCCAGAGAGCATGTGTTTGAGATGTTCTATTCCGGGAAAAATAAAGTAAGCGACAGCCGCAGAAGCCTTGGCCTTGGACTGGCACTCTGCCGTTCGATTGTAAATGCGCACGGCGGGGAGATAGCACTTTATGACTGCGATCCACAGGGCTGCTGCTTTTGGTTTAACCTGCCGCTCAGTGAGGTGAATTTGAATGAATAAGACATTAATTCTGGTTGTGGAAGATGACACGCCGGTTCACAACCTGATTACTACGACGTTAAAAACACACGATTATAAGTATATTTCTGCAAAGAACGGTGCGGGTGCCATTATGGAGGCATCCACACATAATCCCGACATTGTTCTGCTCGACCTTGGCCTGCCGGATATTGATGGCGTAGAGGTGATTGAAAAGATTCGAAGCTGGTCGAATATGCCGATTATCGTAATCAGTGCAAGAAGTGAGGACAGCGATAAAATCGAGGCATTGGACGCAGGAGCGGATGATTATCTGACGAAACCGTTTTCTGTGGAGGAACTGCTGGCCCGCCTTCGAGTCACACAGCGCCGCCTGTCCCAGATGCAGGCAGAAAATGGAGTCCAGTCGGCTGTCTTTGAAAACGGCGCACTGCGGATCGAGTACGCAGCGGGGTGCGCATATCTTGACGGAGAGGAACTTCATCTGACACCAATCGAATACAAGCTGCTCTGCCTGCTGTCGCAGAATGCAGGGAAGGTGCTGACGCATACGTTTATCACACAGAAAATCTGGGGAAGCAGCTGGGAGAACGATATCGCTTCCCTCCGTGTTTTCATGGCGACGCTTCGGAAAAAGCTGGAAAAGAACGGAGAGCAGACGCAGTATATTCAGACGCATATCGGGGTTGGCTACCGGATGCTGAAGGTAGAGTAAAAGAAGAAAAAATTTGACTTTACAGGCCTAAAATGATAGCATAAAGGACAGAGAACGCAGTTTTGGGAGGACGAAAAAACGGATGATGAAAAACCTCGAAGTACTGGAGGAAATTAGAAAACAGGGAAAAAATCTGATCGAGACAAAACGGGATGAGTTTGTAAAGCAGAATCTTTTATCGGACGAGTTTATTCAGATGATGCAGAAGAACAAAAAGCCGTTCGAGCTTCTGATGTCGTATTATCAGTGCGCCATTATGGAAATCGAGACAAAGTTCCGGGTGTTGAATCAGGAATACTCGCTTTCCTATGACCAGAACCCGATCGAAGGAATCAAAACAAGGGTCAAATCGTATGAGAGCATTATGCGGAAAATCCGCGTGAAAGACATCCCGGTCACACTGGAGTCTATCGAGGAAAATATCCGCGATATCGCCGGTGTGCGCGTGATCTGTTCTTTTCCAAGCGATATTTATAAGCTGGCAGACAGTTTTCTGAAACAGGATGACATTACGCTGATTGAGCGGAAGGACTATATTCAGCATCCGAAGGAGAGCGGCTACCGCAGTCTTCATCTGATCGTTCAGGTGCCGATCTTTTTACAGGATACAAAGAAACTGGTTTACGTGGAAGTACAGTTCCGTACGATCGCGATGGATTTCTGGGCGAGTCTGGAGCACAAGATGCGCTACAAAAAAAATATTCCCGAAAATCATGTCAAATATCTGCAGGATGAACTCTACGACTGCGCAAGACAGAGCGCGGAGCTGGATAACCGTATGCAGAATATCCGGAATCTGATTGCAGAGGAAGCAGAAGAGGAAGACCACTGCACTTTGTAACGCTGCCGATGCGATGACGGATTTGAAACAAGGAGGATGCAAAATGAAACAGTGTATGGATGCAGATAATCTTCACCGCCGCCTGAAAAAGATCATCGGTCGGGTGCAGGCGATCGACCGTATGGGTGGATGAGGATGTGCCGTGCGAGGATATCCTGGCGCAGATCAATGCGGCAAAATCGGCACTTCATAAAGTAGGACAAGTTGTCCTCGAGGGCCATATCCAGCACTGCGTGCGCGACGGCATCGAGCACGGAGATGCGGATCAGACGATTGCACAGTTTACGAAGGCTGTGGAGCGGTTTGCAAATATGAAATAAAAATAAGAAGATAAGATGAAAAGAGAACTTCCGGCAGGAGCAGAAAAAAGATGCTTCGTCGGAAGTTCTTTTTGTTTTTCTGATTTTGAAAAACTCCTCTTGACAACCAATACCCCTATAGGTATACAAGGAGGAAATAGTGTGAAAAAGTTAGAGGAGTTTCTCGAGTGGGGAGGAACGAAGAAGGACATCACGCTGGCATGCGCCGACAAGAGCAAAAAGCTTTTCGTCTTCCTGGTGTAAATCGATCATGGTAAAAATCCTCCCAAAAACAAAATAGAAATAAGTCGTTGTATCCTGTTTCTAGCGTACCGGATTTTGCAGAAAAGACAAGTGCGTACCTGAAAGTGACATGGTTTCCAAAAGATACTAATGGACTTCGAAATTAAAGAATCAGCTCCTGTTCCCGGAACAGTGCATCGACCGCCTCTTCATACTCGGCAAGCCGGTTCGCCTTTTTGATCTTTTTCAGATATTTCTGCGGATTGGTAAACGACATTCCAAGATAAATCCACAGTGCTTTTAATTTGAACAGCACATTTTTATCCCCGGAAATCACACGCGCATAACCGGCGCAGAGATCCTCACAGAACGCGTGCAGCAGCTCTTTATCGGGAGCAGAGGCTTCGCCGCCTGCCGGATCTGCACTGCGCAGCATCCCAATCAGCCACGGATTCTGCAGTACCCCGCGTCCGAGCATCACCTTCTCCGTGTCCGGAAACTCACGGCAGAGATTCTGAAAATCATCGGGTGAGAAAATGTCACCGTTGTAGCAGAGCGAGCAGCGGCTCGTCTCATACGCTGTCCGGTAGCACTCCATGCGCGGTGTGTACTTGTAAAAATCCTTCTGAATCCGCGGATGAATGATCAGTTCCTCGAGCGGATATTTGTCGTAAACCGTAAGCAGATCCTCCCACTCGTCGGTATCCGTTGTGCCAAGCCGCGTTTTGATCGAGATGCGGCAGTCGCACGACGAAAAAATCTCATCGAGAAACGCGTCGAGCGTATTCGGCCACGCGAGCAGCCCGGAGCCGCGCCGCTTGGCGACAACCGTGCCGGACGGGCATCCGAGGTTCAGATTGACGGTATCGTAACCGTACTCCCTCAGCTCCTTTGTCAGGGACAGAAAATCCTCCGCCTGATTAGTGAGAATCTGCGGAATCACCGTCATCCCTTCGTTGTGCTCCGGGAGAATATCGTTCCGTTCGCGGGAACTCATTTTTTTATTTGTAATAAACGGCGTGAAATAACGGTCCGCCGCCGGAAAATATTTGTGGTAAGCATTCCGGTACACATACCCGGTCAGCCCTTCCATCGGGGCGAGATAAAACTGCATAATGATAAAATCCTTTCGAAAAATAGTCAGGGAACTGCAGAAAATGACTGCATTTCCCAATATCCAAAAGTGTACCACAAAACCATAGAAAACGACAGAAAAAGTTCCTACAGAAAGTGCACTCAGACACCGAGAAGCACGGAAATACAAAATATACTAAAATAGTGGGAAAAATAGAGAAAAAATGCAGAAAAGGTCTTGACTTTAAAGTGTACTTGAATGATACACTGATTCCAGAAGGAAACATAAGGGAGGACTTTCAAGATGGAAAAAGTAACCCTTTCCGGCATGCTCTTTGCGATTGGCCTGATCCTGCCGTTCTTCATCGGCCAGATCCCGGCAGTTGGAAAAATGCTCCTGCCATGAACGGCTGGAAGCATACTACGATCTGAAGGTCTTCCTCACGATCGATCCGGTCGAGCAGATCCAGAGAATTGAAAAGCGGAACGGGAGTGAAAAGGCGGTGGAATTTCAGAAGAAATGGATTCCGCTCGAGGAGCTGTATTTTGAAAAATGCCGCACCAGAAGCCGGTGCGGCGTCTGTTTTACAATGTGTGATGAGATGTAGAAAAAATCCGATACAGAATCTTTTTTGAGGGGTCCTCAAAGATTTCTGTACCGGATTTTTCTAATTCTGCATATGAATCTGCTCGCCCGTCACCGGCGCAAAGCAGCGAAGCGTTTCGCCATCAAGATTCTCGCGGTGCATATCAACCGCAGAAATCTGATGATTGTCATACGTCGTATAATAGTAAATTCCCTGCGTCGCATTGCAGCAGGAAGTATAGAGCGTGATCTCATACTTTCCGTCCGCCACCTCGCAGCATCCTCTCTGCTGGTCAACAGAATTTAAAATATGGAAAAACTGGCTGACACTCTCCGTTTCGCTGTTTCCCGAGATCGAGTTCTGCTTTACAAACGCCACGCGTGCAAAGCGGGAAGCAGACGAGAGGTCGCCCGGCAGTCCAAGACCGCCCATGCCACGGCTGTACGTAGAAAGATCGAGCTGGTTGGAAAACGTGTTGGCCGGCTGTTTCGGTGACAGATGCAGGTAATTGTTCAGTGAGAACATCTGCATTGGAAACGGCGGATTGTTTGTCAGAACGCCGACCGGATTGTCGTAGACATGCAGACCGTCCGCCGTGGATTCCACGGTGATGGCACCCGATGCATCTGCGATGATCCAGTGAAGCTGTGCGAGCGGAAGATTCTTTTTAAAAGGTGTGCTGATGAGATTGATACGGGAGAGGGATTCTTTTGCTTCCGCAAGCGAAGCACATGTACCGAGAATCCACGGGATCAGCTCAAACTGCGCGATATTGTCTTTCTCCGGTTTCGGATCGAAATAAACGGCATTTCCTACAAAATTAAGGCCGGCGATACCAAGCCCCTTTTCATTGAACGCCTCATAATAGAGCGGGTAATCATCCATCACACACGCCATGCCGATCATTGCATAGTGATGGGAAAGGGACGGCATATGAAGAAAGGAAAACGGGTAATTGCGAGGTGTAACGGTGATCTGGTCGCCATAGGAAAATTCATAATCGAGTGTGCGGCCCATATAAAAGTCGCGTGTTTGATAGGTTGCTGCTGTACACATAGAAAAACTCCTTTCGATGGACGGGTTGTCATTGCTGTAAGGTATCATAGCACAGAAGCGGAGGAACGAACAGGAGAAAAATATGAAAAAAGTATAAAAAAGGATCCTGTCAGGCAGGATCCTTCAGAGTGGAGACAAAACCCTGCTTTTGCAGGGGTTGCTATGGGTGTTTTTTGAGGGATGATTGCTCAGATACGCTCCGGGTCACTGACCGGTATCTGTTTCGAAGCAGCAGATCAGACATAGATGCTGTGATTTGAAAGGACGCTGCAGGAAGAGGTGGAATTACGCAAGATGCTTCCGGAAGCGTTCTATGACAGCAACGGATTCTGCACTGACAGGTTTCGGAACAGCGGACGGTTTTGCAAGAAAATAGCCCTGCAGGAGATCAACATCCAGTTCCAGTACCTTCAAAAGTTCAGCTGGAGTTTCCAGACCCTCGGCAATGATTTTCATGCCTCTTTGATGTGCATAGGAAACAATATTTTCTACGATCTGCTGCTTGTCCGGATCGGAGTCGATATCGCGGATGATGGAAAGATCTAGCTTGATATACGCCGGTGCAAGCTCCAGAAGCGTTTTTTCATTGCTGTAGCCGCTGCCGTAGTCATCCAGGGCAAATACACCGGAAAATCCCGGCATCTCACGTTTTTTCAGCAGAGCTGTAAGATCCGGTGAATCCTCCTCTGTGATCTCAATGACAATCCGATCCTGAAGAAAGCTGTATTGTTCGACGTAAGCCACCGCCTCATCGTGATTCATGTATTGGCTTGCAATCGAATTGACAAAGAGAAGCTCATCACCGCGTATCTGATGGGTGGAGAGGAATGTGGCATAGGATTTTGCAGAGAGAAACATAGTCAGACGTTCTATTTCATGCAGGCACTCTTCCTCGTGAGCCAGCTGCAGGATCTGATCCGGACGAGTAAGTGCCGGGAGATTTCCGCGCATCAGCGCCTCGTAGGCGTAGATACTGCCGTCCGCAGCGGAAACAATTGGCTGGAAGTAATAGGTAAACAGCTCTTCATTCAACATTTTATGGAACAGGCGGCGCATCTCGGTTTCCTTTGCACTTTTTGTAAAAAGCTCCAGATCGAATTCGGTAATGTGCCCTTTTTCTGCTTTCTTTACCTGGTACATTGCGAAATCCGCATATTTTTTCAGCGTAGACAGATCTGTACTGTTTTCCGGATACCAGGAAACTCCGCCGGAAAAAAAGGTGGTATTTCCGGTGGAGCTCTGTGAAAAAAGTGATCAGAATTTTACTGATGATAATAAGAGAGGAAGTCGGTGATCTTTCCAACTGCATCCTTTAAAACTTCAATTCTCGGCAGGTAAACAACGCGGAAGTGATCCGGCTGTCCCCAGTTGAAGCCGCCGCCGTGGACGATCAGAAGTTTTTTGTCGCGCAGCAGATCGAGAGCAAATTTTTCGTCGTTTGTGATATTGAACTTTTTCGTGTCAATTTTCGGGAACATGTAGAACGCAGCTTTTGGTTTGACTGCGGTGATACCCGGAATATCGCAGAATGCTTTGTAAACGTATTCACGCTGCTCGTAAATTCGTCCGCCCGGAATGATGTAGTCGTTGACACTCTGGTGGCCGCCAAGAGCGGTCTGGACAACGGACTGTGCCGGAACATTGGAGCAGAGACGCATGTTGGAGAGCATTTTGAGCCCTTCAATATAGTCCTTTGCGATAGCTTTATTTCCACTTAAGATCATCCAGCCGATACGGAAGCCTGCGATCATGTGTGATTTGGAAAGACCACTGAAGGTGACACAGAACAGATCCGGTGCGAGGGATGCAATGGAAACATGCTCAAGACCGTCCATGACGAGCCGGTCATAAATTTCATCGGAAAAGATGATCAGCTGATGTTCTCTGGCAAGCTCGACAATCTGCTGCAGTACCTCTTTCGGATAGAGTGCACCGGTCGGGTTATTCGGATTGATGATAACAATCGCTTTTGTGCGGTCGGTGATCTTCTTTCGCATATCATCAATGTCCGGATACCATTCGGACTGTTCGTCGCAGATGTAGTGGACGGCTTTTCCGCCGGCCAGCGTTGCGCAGGCAGTCCAGAGAGGGTAATCCGGGGATGGGATGAGGATTTCATCCCCGTCATCCAGAAGAGCGGACATACAGAGGTTGATCAGCTCACTGACGCCGTTTCCGGTGTAGATATCATCGATAGAAACATTTGGCAGTTTCTTTAACTGCGCATACTGCATGATCGCTTTTCGTGCAGAGAAGAGACCCTGGGAAGGAGAGTAACCCTCGCAGTCGGTAAGCTGATGGCTCATGTCGTAGATGACCTCATCAGGAGTACGGAAGCCAAATGGAGCCGGATTTCCAATGTTCAGTTTCAGAACCTGTGTGCCGCACGCTTCCATACGGTTTGCTTCTTCTACGACAGGTCCGCGGACATCATATAAGACATTGTCGAGTTTCGATGATTTTTTAAATTCTCGCATAGGGGAACCTCCTGTTTTTGTCTGGGAAAGGGAAGCGGCAGATGGATCAGAAAAGGATTCTGCCGGATCGGAAACCGTATCTGCCGTATAGTTTACTGTGGAATCTTTTGCAAGCAGCCAGTCGGGATCGACCTGGAGCACATCGGCCAGAAAGTGAAGAATGTCGGAGCGCGGAACCGTTTTTCCGCTGACATACTGGCTGACATGGCTTTTTCCAAGCTTCACACCGCGCCGCTGGGCCGCTCGGATCAAATCGACCTGCTTGAACTGTTTCGCCTGCATGGCCAGTTTCAGACGGTCGGAAAAGGTTTCATTTGTCATAGAAAATCTCCTTAAAATAGAATGCAAAATAAAGAAAGTTCAAAACTGTGCTTATTGTAGCATGAGTGGGAAGAGAGTTCAATAGAAAAGCTGAAATTTGTAAAAAATATTGAAAAGTTCAAAATAGAAGAAAAATAAGTTCAATTATAATATTTGTCTATTCTGTACAGGTAAAGCGTTAAACCTTGCGCATTTTGCAAATTGACAAACGATGAGATTTCAGTAGAATAAAAAAATAGGATTTTATGCATTTCTGTTGGGATCCGCCAACAGAAACGAGAGTACATTGGGAGAAAAAGGGAGGAAAATGTATGGGGGAAGGTCATAAAAAACTGAATTTTTCCGACTGTATGGGACTTGCGATCGGACAGATCATCGGTTCGGGCATCATGGTACTGACGGGAATCGTCATCGGTCTGACAGGACACGGCATTGCCGCAGCGTTTATTTTAGGTGCCGTGCTTGCCATTATCACCTGTGTACCGTTCATCATCCTGACGTCCGCAATCCCGTCATCAGGCGCCGGCTTTACTTACATCCGACGATTGATGGGTGAAAAAGCCGGCTTTATGTACATTGCGATGTTTGTCTTAAGCCAGGTTCTGATCGCAACGTACGCGAAAGGCTTTGCAAGCTATTTCTGCTCGATTTTTCCGCAGTTTGGCGAGTCGGCTGTCGCAATGGCAGCACTTGTTATCTGCACCGCCATCAATCTTATCGGACTGAAATCGAGCGCACTGGTGCAAAAGGGCATGGTTGTGCTGCTGCTTTTGAGCCTGTTCTTATTTATTGTATTCGGTCTGCCCAAGGTGAGCTGGGATGCCCTGACACCGACGGTATCCAACCTGATGCCGAACGGTCCGAAGAACTTTTTCACAGGCGTAGCGCTTTTAAGCTTTGCGTGCGGAGGCGCAAAATTCGTTGCGGAGAACGGTGATGATATCGTGGAGCCGTCCCGCACGATTCCAAAGGTTATCGTACTTTCCACGAGTATCGTTGCTGTATTCTACGTGCTGATCGGTATCGTGGCAGGCGGCGTGCTTCCGGTCGAAACGGTCGCATTTCAGAACCTGACGCTTGTCGCGCAGGAGATTTTTCCAATCTGGCTGTACCTGTTCTTCGTGTTCGGCGGTGCTGTATTTGCACTGCTCACCACCCTGAATGGAACCTTGAGCTGGGTGACGCGAGGACTGCAGGCGGCCGCAAAACAGGGCTGGCTGCCGGAAAAAACTGCGGAGGAGAATAAAAATGGTGTTCCGGTGATCCTTCTGATGGTCTTTTTCCTGATGGGCGCTATTCCGATCCTTACGGGAATGGATCTGACATTGATTTCAAACATGGGTGTCGGAACCGATATGGTGACGGAGTTTATGGTACTCCTGGCCTGCTGGCGTCTGCCTGATATCTTCCCGGAAGAGTATCAGAAATCTGCGTTTTGTATGAAAAAGCGGACACTTCACATTCTGCTGTTTTTCATCGGCATTCTGATGATCGGAACCTCGTATGTCAATCTGTCGGATCTTACGGTTCCCGCGGCGATCGCATGCGGCATCTATATTCTGGTGATGTTTGTTTACACGCAGGTCCGATATCCGTATGTGAAGGCAAAACAGGAAAAGAAAGAAAACAAATAAAGAAGAGAAATGGAGAAGAAACATGAGGGCAACAACAAAAGAGCAGGGTTTTTACAGCCAGATTTTTAAGCTGGTTCTGCCGATTGTGATTCAGAATCTTTTAAGCGCGGCAGTCAACTCTGCCGATGTCGTGATGCTGAACTACGTGGGACAGTCCGCTATTTCCGCGGTATCCCTGGCATCCAACTATGCAAATGTATTATTTATGGTTTATTACGGACTGGGAACAGGAGCAACACTTCTGTGTGCCCAGTACTTTGGAAAGGGCAATATGCGCGCAATTCAGACTGTTGAGGGAATCGCACTTCGATTCTCCGTCATCATCTCCGTTGTTGTGGCAGGAATTGCTTTTACCATGCCACAGATGATGATGCGTCTGTTTACAGATAATGCGGAACTGATCCGGATCGGTGCTTCGTATCTGCGCGTCATGGGTGTGACCTACCTGTGTTGGGGCATCACGGAGATCTATCTTGCGGTACTTCGAAGCCTCGGCCGTGTGACGATCAGCATGGCGATGAATATGATGGCATTCGCACTGAACGTATTTTTCAACGCATGCTTCATTTTTGGCCTCTTCGGATTTCCGAAGCTTGGAGCAACCGGTGTTGCAATCGCAACGGCGATGTCGCGTGTCATTGAATTGATCGGCTGTGTGATTGTGTCGATCATGAGTAAGGATATTAAGCTCGATCTGCGGTACATGTTCATCCGCAACAAGCTGTTGTTTTCCGATTTTGTGAAGCTGTCACTTCCGGCGCTTGGAAATGATCTTTCCTGGGGCGTTGCATTTTCGATGTATTCTGTGATCCTGGGCCATCTGGGAAGCGATGCGGTAGCGGCAAACTCGCTCGTTGTCGTTGTAAGAAATATCGGAACTGTGCTGTGCTTTGGTGTGGCAAGTGCGGGCGGTATTCTGCTTGGAAATGTTATGGGAGAAGGAAATCTGGGAAAGGCGAAGGAATATGCATCGAAACTGCTGAAGCTGACGGTTGTTACCGGAGCTGTGGGCGGACTGGTTGTACTGGGTATCACGCCGTTTGTACTGAAGTTTGCTTCTTTAAATGAGACCGCGATGCATTATCTGAAATATATGCTGCTGATTAACACCTATTATATTATGGGGACTGCCGTCAATACAACGCTGATTGCCGGAGTATTCCGTGCCGGAGGTGACACAAAGTTCGGACTGGTCTGCGATACGATTGATATGTGGTGCTACGCGGTGCCGCTTGGATTTATTGCAGCGTTTGTCTTCAAGCTTCCTGTCCTTGTGGTTTATTTCCTGCTGTGTACAGATGAGTTTGTAAAATGGCCGTGGGTTCTGAAACGGTATAAGAGCGGACTGTGGGCAAAGAACATTACGCGGGATCATCTGTTTGAGGATGAAGAAAAAGAATAGATGATATAGAAAAAGACATCTGCAGAGGTGAAAAATCACTTCGCCAGATGTCTTTTTTCGTGTTTTTCAAACATGCTCTAGAGAACGGTATATCCCTTGCTCTTTAAGCTTGCTTCTGTCTCGTATACATCCGGTACATGAAACACCATGATCGGGCAGCCGGACTCGCGGTTGAAAGAGAGATAGATATAGTCGATGTCGATATTTGTCTCAAGCAGTGTTTTCAGAAGGGAATTTAAGTTACCCGGCTGATCAACTACCTCGACACCGAGTACATCCGTCTGGCGTGTCATGTAACCGGCAGCCTGAAGCGCCTGCTCTGCTTTATCCGGATCGGAAACGACCATGCGGACAATGCCGTACTCTGCGCTGTCATTGTTGACGGAACCTAAAATGTTGACGTCATTTTCAAACAGAATCTGTGTGATCTGCTGCATCGTGCCTTTTTTATTTTCTGCGAAAATAGAAAGTTGTTTTAACATAATTGGGGCCTCCTAAAATTGATCTCTGATTCCATTATACTGCCAAAATCAAACGCGTCAACGAATTTTGTGAAAGAAGACGAAAAAAGGTGGAAAAAGCGTATCGTTTACAGAAAAATCAATAGAATAAAAGCATCAATATAAAAAATAAAAAAAGAAATCAATGAGCGAAAAAAAGACAGAAAAGTCGGATAATAAGAGAAAATGCACAAAATACAAATAAAATATGAGAAAACGGGTGAAAAAACTTTTGCATAATGACGAAAAATGCGTTACAATAAAAGCGCTATATGTGAATTTATTATTGGGAGGTATTAGAATTATGGCAACATTTTATGCATCAAAAACAGGAGAAGTATCTGCTAGAGAAAAAGAACATTCCGCGCTGGTACGTGAACTGGCCGGTGAGTGTATGACACTTCTTGAAAACGACGGAACCCTGCCGCTTGCCGGTGCAGGAAAAGTCGCAGTTTATGGTAACGGCGTCCGCCACACGGTAAAAGGGGGTACCGGTTCCGGAGACGTTAACACAAGAACGGTTGTTACGATCGAACAGGGCTTAAAAGAGGCCGGCTTTGAAATTCTGACCGGTAAATGGCTTGACGAATATGACAAAGTGCTTGCAGATGCGCAGGCTGCATATCAGGCAGAGCTGGCAAAAAAAGCAGAGGAGCTTCACGTTCCGATTTTTGCTGTTATGTTCTCGGAAGTATTTGCACAGCCTGATGTGCCGGTAATTACCGAAAAAGAGGACACCGATACCGCTATCTATGTTCTGTCAAGAAACTCCGGTGAAGGTGCAGACCGCTATAACAGAGCATGCGATTATCTGCTCGGCGAAAACGAGCTCGCTGACATTGCCTATCTGGCAGAGCATTATGAGAAAACAGTTTTAATTTTGAATATTGCGAACCTTGTAGACACCACAGAGTTAAAGAAAATCAAAGGACTAAATGCAATTCTTCTTGCAGGACAGGCCGGAAATGCAACCGGAAACATCGTTGCAGACGTTGTTCTCGGAAAGAGCATCCCATCCGGAAAGCTGACCGATACATGGGCTGCTTCCTATGAAGACTATCCGTCCTCAAAAAATTTCAGCCACAACAACGGTGACACCAACGATGAGTATTACAGCGACGGCATTTATGTCGGCTACCGTTATTTTGACACCTTCAACGTAACCCCGAACTACTGCTTCGGCTATGGCAAAGGCTATACTGATTTCGAGACGGAAGTAAGGGACGTGGAGGCAGATGATAAGAACGTTACCGTTATCGCATCCGTAAAGAATATTGGTGATACATTCGCCGGAAAAGAAGTCGTACAGGTTTACTATTCCGCACCGGATGGAACGATTGAGAAACCGTATCAGGAGCTTGGCGGCTTTGGGAAATCCGATCTGCTCTCGCCGGGTGAGTCCCAGACGATTACCATTTCCTTCCCGACGAGATCTATGGCTTCCTACGATGAGAAAAAAGCAGCATGGGTACTCGAGGCAGGAACGTATTACATCCGTGTCGGCAACAGCTCCAGAACAACGAAAGTGGCAGCAGCCCTGAATCTCAAAGAGACCGTTGTTACGGTTCAGGGAAAGAATCTCTTCCCGGCAGATGACGCTCCGCAGGAACTCTCCAAAGCAGGCGTAACACCGTACAGCTATGAAGGTGAGGCAGAAGAAAAAGCAGCTGCAAAACAGATTGAGATTTGCAGTAAATGCATCAAGACAGAGACCGTTATCTACAGTGGAACACCGGAAGCATTCCCAGTTTATGAGGGAGAGAAGCTGACTGCGGCAGATGTAAAGAGCGGAAAAGCAACATTAAAAGATCTCGTATCGCAGCTGACCGTAGAGGAGATGGCTACCGTTTGCAATGGTACGGCAGACGGCCTCGGACAGGAAGGCTTTATCGGATCTTCTTCCGATATGGCGCCTGGAGCAGCGGGAGATACAACTTCCATTCTTCTTGCGGACAGAGGTATTTACAATACGATTCTTGCAGACGGTCCGGCCGGTCTTCGTCTGATTCCGCACTTTGTCGTTGATGCAGACGGAAAGATGGTATCCTCCGGAAATCCTCTGGAAGATGCGTTTAACAAAAATGAAATCGAAGTTCCGGAAGGCGGCACGGAGTATTTCCAGTACTGCACCGCAATCCCGGTAGCAGCACTCCTTGCACAATCGTGGAACATGGATCTGATCCAGAAATGCGGTGATATCGTCGGAAAAGAGATGGAAGAATTCCACATTTCCGTATGGCTGGCACCTGGCATGAACATTCACAGAAATCCGCTGTGCGGAAGAAACTTCGAGTACTATTCAGAGGATCCGCTTGTGGCAGGTCTGTGTGCAGCAGCCGATACCAGAGGAATCCAGTCCCATGCCGGAATCGGAACCAGTATCAAGCACTTTGCAGCCAACAACCAGGAAGACAACCGTATGTACGTCAATGAGCATATCAGCGAGCGTGCAATGCGTGAAATCTATCTGAAGGGCTTTGAAATCGCAGTCAAGACAGCACAGCCGATGACAATCATGTCCTCGTATAACCTGGTAAACGGTGTACATACTGCCAACAGCCACGACCTTCTGACAGCAGCAGCAAGAGATGAGTGGGGCTTCGCAGGCTATGTCATGACCGACTGGGGAACCTCAGAGGACATGAGCGGATTGTTCGCTTACAAATATAACCTGAAATACGGACATTCCACTTCAAGAGAATGTGTTCTTGCAGGAAACGATCTGCAGATGCCTGGCCAGAAAGGAAACCGCCAGGAAATTGTAGCATCTGTCGCAGACGGAACCCTGCCGCTTGGACAGCTTCAGACCTGTGCGTACCGTATTCTGAATGTTGTTCTGCAGTCCCTCGCCTATGATGACTGTAAACCGTACGGTGACCAGTTCGATCTCGAAGAGGCAGTTACCGTTACAAAAGCATAAAAAATCAAAAAAACATAGAAGCAGCCCCGCAGACCTTTACCATAAGGCTTTGCGGGGCTGCTTTTTGTACGGTCAAAGGAGCAAGGCTGTGACTGCAAGAGATAAGCGATTTCCGCAATCTGCAAGCCCGGCTTGGTGGCACAAAATGTAAAAAGCTCACGAAAGAACTGTAAAACTGGAGAAAAACACAGAATAAAATCGGTAAAAAAATAAAAAATAGTGAAAAATGCACAAAAAGATTGTCCATAGAGAAAATAGTGTGTTATAATGAATGCATCTATTAAAACAGGGGGATAGATTATGGCAAAAGAAATGATAGCAATGCTTCTTGCCGGAGGTCAGGGATCTCGCCTTTATGCGCTGACCGAGAAGCTTGCAAAACCGGCAGTTCCATTTGGTGGAAAATATAGAATCATCGATTTCCCACTTTCTAACTGCGTAAATTCCGGAATTGATACCGTAGGTATTCTGACACAGTATCAGCCAATGGTGTTAAATGAGTACATAGGAAACGGCCAGCCGTGGGATCTGGACCGCCTCCATGGAGGTGTTCACGTGCTGCCTCCTTATCAGAAAGCCTCAGGTTCTGACTGGTATAAAGGAACTGCGAATGCCATCTACCAGAACATTCCATTCATCGAGAGCTACGATCCGGAGTACGTCATCATCCTTTCCGGAGACCAGATCTGCAAACAGGACTACAGTGATTTCCTACGCTTCCATAAGGAAAAGGGCGCAGAATTCAGCGTTGCGGTTATGGAAGTGCCATGGGAGGAGGCATCCCGTTTCGGACTTATGGTGGCAGATGAAAATGACAAAATCACCGAGTTCCAGGAAAAACCAAAACAGCCGAAATCCAATCTGGCATCCATGGGTATCTACATTTTCAACTGGGATATCCTGAAAAAATATCTGATTGAGGACGAGGCAGACCCGAATTCTTCGAACGATTTCGGAAACAACATCATCCCGAATCTTTTAAAAGACGGACGCAATATGTACGCTTATCACTTCAGCGGATACTGGAAAGATGTAGGAACCATCTCCTCCTTGTGGGAGGCAAATATGGAAATCCTCGATCCGGAACACAGCGGAATCAACCTGTTTGACAATGACTGGAAGATTTACAGCCGAAACAGCGGAAAAACAGGCCATAAGATCACCGAAACCGCTGTTGTGGAAAACTGTATGATCACCGATGGCTGCCGTATTGCAGGTCATGTCAAACGTTCGATTCTGTTCTCCGGTGTAAAGGTTGCAGAGGGCGCAGAAGTAGAAGATGCCGTTATCATGGGAGGAACCGTGATCGAATCCGGAGCAGTCGTGAAACACTGTATCGTTGCGGAAAACGTTGTGATTGGCCAGAATGCCGTGGTAGGAGAAATGCCGCATGACGGTGAAAAAGGTGTTGCCACCATCGGATCCGGAATCCATATCGGTGAGCGTGCCAAAGTAGGACCAAATGCAATGGTAAATGCAAATGTAAAGGATGGTGAAGAAGAATGGTAAACGCAAATGCAGATGCACTGGGCATCATTTTCCCAAACAGCTATGATGATCAGGTACCGGATCTGGTAAATGAGCGTCTGATGGCCTCCATTCCTTTTGCCAGCCGTTACCGCATGGTGGACTTTATTTTATCCAGCATGGTAAACTGCGGAATCGGAAATGTATCCATTATCGTCCGCAAAAATTACCATTCGCTGATGGATCATCTCGGCTCCGGACGTGAGTGGGATCTCGCCAGAAAAAAAGGCGGCTTAAACATTGTTCCGCCTTATTCCGAGAAGAAAATTCAGGTGTATTCCGGAAGAGTGGAAGCACTGGCAAATGTTCTCGATTTTCTGAAATGGCAGAAAGAAAAATATGTTGTTATGGCGGACACCAACATTGCCTGCAATTTTGATTTCAAAGAGATGCTGAATCAGCATATCGAAAGCGGCGCAGATGTTACTGCAGCTTATACCAAGCAGCCGATTCCGGAAGGAGTCAGAAGCTCTTACGAGAAAACCAATTATCTGCACTACACCTTCTCCATGGCAGGACAGAAGATCAGCAAGATCTTTGTAAACTCGGAGGAAAACGGAGTACAGAATGTATCGATGAATATCTACGTGATGGAGCGTCAGCTTCTGATCGACGAAATCAAAAAAGGCTTTGTCCTTGGAAATAAATTCTTTGAGCGTGATGTCCTGGCACCGCAAACGGAGAAACTGAACATTCAGGGATATGAGTTTACCGGTTATCAGGCAAGAATCGACGATATGAAGAGTTATTTCGATGAGAACATGAAGCTCTTAAAAGATGAGAATCTCGATAGTCTCTTCTCCGGCAACCCGATCTATACCAAAGTCCGCGACGACAATCCGACCCGTTATATCAACGGATCAAAAGCGAAAAACGTGATGGTAGCAGACGGCTGTGTGATCGAAGGCGAAATCGAAAACAGCATTTTGTTCCGTGGTGTCAAGGTAGCCAAGGGAGCAAAAGTAAAGAACTGCATTCTGATGCAGGATACTGTGATTGAAGCAGGCGCTGAGATTGAGTACGTTGTTTCTGATAAATACGTTACGGTATCTGAGGGAAAACAGCTCAAAGGAACCGATTCCTTCCCGGTATTTATTGCGAAGGATCAGGTGGTATAAAGAAAAGAATAGAATGAAATAGAAATACCGACTGCCAATGTAGAATATATCAATATTGATGGGCAGTCGGTATTTTTTGGAAAAATTCAGAGAAAAATAGTAGATTGAGTAATGCATCTGTGATATGGTAATAAAACAAAACAGTGACAGCCTAAGGAAGGGAAGATTCTTACCATAAAAATTCCCGGTTGTACAGCTTATGGTTACAGTACAGTCTGTTTTTAGGCTTTCAGCGTTGGCAGCTGATACTGTTTTTTCAGTTCTTTGTACTCTGACTCAAACTCTTCTTCTTTCTTCAGCGCATGCAGATATTCGTGTGTATCAAACGATCCGCTGTGGATCTGGCTGACGCAGACGGCAATGTTGGAGCAGTGGTCGGAAATCCGTTCGAAGTCGGTCATCACATCGGAAAGGATAAAACCAAGCTCGATCGTGCATTTTCCACTCTGGAGCCGTTCGATGTGGTGATTCTTCAGTCTGGAATTCAGGCTGTCAATCACCTGCTCGAGCGGTTCCACTTCATTTGCTTTTTTCACATCTTCATTATTGAAAACGGAGAAGGTCAGGCTGACAATATCTTTGACTGCTTTTCCATAAACAGCAAGCTCTGCGGCTCCGTCAGCGGAGAACTGCAGGTTCTTGTCATGCATTTCTCTTGCAGCTTTCATGATGTTGACGGTGTGATCGGAAATTCGTTCGAAATCGCCGATGCAGTGCAGGATCATGGAAAGTGTCTGGCTGTCCTTCGGGGAAAGCTTTTCACTGGAAAGCTTCACCAGATATGTGCCGAGGGCATCTTCAAAATGATCCACCTTTTTCTCAAGAATATCTACATTTTCCGCATCCGCCTCGTTGTAGGAGGCCATCAGGTCAACAGAAGTAACAAGACCGGTTTCGGTCAGTTCTGCCATTTTTGCGGCTGCAACTTTACACTGCTGCAGAGCAAAAGCCGGGCTGTCGAGGAAACGGGTATCGAGCATCTGAACAGCTTCGTCTGCTTTTTCTTCCGGTCCGTCCGGAATGGTCAGTTTCGCAAGTTTGACCAGTCCGTCTGCAAACGGGAACAGGATCAGTGTTGCGAAAATATTGAAGCCGGAGTGAACGATTGCGATGCCGGCTGCATTTGCCGAGGTTTCCAGGAATGGAAAATGTACAAAGGCATTGATTCCATAGAAGAGAACCAGGAAAAGAACAGTACCGATGATATTAAAATAAAGGTGAACCATTGCGGTACGGCGTGCATTGCGGCTTGTACCGATGGAGGAGAGCAATGCGGTGATACATGTACCGATATTCTGTCCCATGATGATCGGGATCGCTACGGCGTAGCTGACGGAACCGGTTGCGCAGAGTGCCTGAAGAATACCGACAGAAGCAGAGGAACTCTGGATCACGGCGGTCAGAATGGTTCCGGCAAGAACACCGAGCACCGGAATTGAGAATTTTACGAGAAGTCCCGTGAATTCCGGTACATCTGCGAGCGGTGATACAGCGCTGCTCATGGTGTGCATACCAAACATCAGAATGGAAAAACCGGTTAACAGAGTACCGACATTTTTCTTTTTATCGCTCTTTGCCAGCATCAGCATAAAAACGCCGATGATTGCAAGAATGGGGGAAAAGGACGACGGGTTCAGCATTTTAATGAATACATTGTCGCCCTGAATGCCGGTAAGACTTAAGATCCAGGAAGTGATGGTGGTACCGATGTTGGCACCCATGATGATGCCGACTGCCTGGTTCAGCTTCATGATGCCGGAGTTTACGAATCCGACAACCATAACAGTAGTTGCAGAAGAGGACTGGATAACTGCGGTAACACCGGCACCTAAAAGAACTGCCATAATCCGCTTTGAGGTCAGCTTTTCCAGCAGGTATTCCAGTTTACCGCCGGAAAGTTTGGTCAGGCCATCGCCCATGGCACTCATGCCGTATAAGAACATGGCAAGGCCACCGACAAAGGATAACACTCCAAAAATGTCCATAATTTCTCCCTTTACGTAATTTTCTTTTTCTTTTCGTGGTTTTAACAATAGATACACGTTTTGCAGGTCTTACTCGAGAAAAAACCTACATTTAGAAGATAACACATCTAAAAACAGTTTTGTGTTAAATGTATGTAAAGTTTGTAAAACGGTCAAAACAACTCAAAATCCGGTGCGGCACTGTTTTGTGCCGGTACCGGATCGTTTCTCGATTCCTTTGCATCCGAAAGAAGCTGCCACTCGCAGGATCTGCAGATGCGGGTAGTTTGGCTGAATATGATTTTCATAAGAAATCTTTTAATTTTTCCATGTTGTGTTCTTCAAATTTTCGCAGCTTATCCATCAGATCCCGGATTTTGGGATCCGCGTCCTCATACTGGCGGTACTTCTGGATCGCCTCGACGATGCCCATGCTGCTTCCGGTAATCAGCATGCTGGCAATGTGTGAGGCGGACGGATCCGTCATAGTCTGCAGGTTTATCATAAAATACGTGCGTGCTTTTTCCATTATGCCAAGGCCTTTTTCATCGTAGCCGTGCTCATTCAGCAGCTCCTTTGCCGCCTGATGAAATTCTTCATAGCCCTGAAACTGGGTTTTCAGATGTTCTTTTAAGTCTTTGTCCTCAACGACTCCAATGAGCTGCCGGATCGTGTCGACACCCATCTGGGAGTTCTGGTAAATAAAGTTTAAAAGCTCTGCATCTCCACTCATCGTGCATCTTCCTTTCTTACTTTCTTTGGTGGTTTCATGAAAAAGTATTGCCGGAAATCGGGGCAAATATACCTGATTTGAATTGTAATTTTACCTGAAATCCATATTTCGTCAGCGACAGGAAAGGCGGCTGGCATTTGCTGACCACAAAAGATATGGTGCATTACGGGCCGGAGTCGGCGATTGGGATTCTGGGAGAAACGGGATCTGTCATCTGGGCAGATGGTCTCTTTTGAGAGAGTTATTCATTTGTGAACTTTTGCTTGCAGTTTTGCCGGAGTGTGGTAAAGTAGTAGAGGAGTTATATGAATTTCAGCGGGAGACAGAAAATCGGATCTGTCGTTCCGCGTTCAGAAAGAGGATAGAACATTATGCTGAAAAAAATTGGAAGAAATGATCCCTGCTGGTGCGGCAGCGGGAAGAAGTACAAAGACTGCCATCTGGCGCTGGATGAGAAAATCAATTCTTATAAATTAAAGGGCTGGAAAATTCCGCCGAAGAAAATTATCAAAAGACCGGATCAGATCGATGGAATTCGTGAAAGCGGTCTTGTCAATATTGCAGTTCTGGATTATGTGGCCGAAAACATTCATGCAGGCATGAGTACGGAAGACATCGACCGTCTGGTCGCAGAAAAGACAAAAGAACTCGGCGGAATTGCAGCACCGCTGAATTATGAAGGATTTCCGAAGAGCGTGTGTACTTCCATCAACGATGCGGTATGCCATGGAATTCCGAATGAGGAGGAAATTCTGCAGGACGGAGACATCATCAACGTCGATGTTTCTACTATTTATAAGGGATATTTTTCCGACTCTTCCCGTATGTTTTGCATCGGTGAGGTAGACGATGTTTCAAAGAAGCTGGTGGAAGATACGTTAAAAGCCGTACAGCTTGGACTCTCCGAAGTACGTCCATTTAACCGGCTTGGCAATGTCGGCGCGGTGATCAATGAATTTGCCCAGAGTCAGGGCTATAAAGTTGTCCGTGACATCGGCGGCCATGGCGTCGGTCTGGAGTTCCACGAGGATCCGTTCGTCAGCTATGTCACAAGACGAGATACCGGAATGCTGCTCGTACCGGGCATGGTATTCACCATTGAGCCTATGATCAATCTCGGAACCGATGAAATCTTCATCGACTCCGACAACGACTGGACCGTCTACACCGAAGACGGCGCACCGTCAGCCCAGTGGGAGGTTACGGTTGCGGTAACAGAAGATGGATATGAAATTCTGGCATATTAATTGACGCATAGAAATACGAAAGCTGTGTCTGTGGAAGAACTATTTTCCGGAGACACAGCTTTTTCTAAAGAGAAAAGGGAGAAACACGATGCTGGATTTGGAACAGGAGATGAGCCGGTGCCGGGTCTGTCCGCGGAAGTGCGGAGCGGACCGGGAGCATGGAAAGACGGGATATTGTAAGGCACCCTCCGGGGTTACGGCGGCGCGGGCGGCGCTGCATTTCTGGGAAGAGCCGTGTATATCCGGGACGACGGGGTCAGGGACGGTTTTCTTTTCCGGGTGCAATCTGCGGTGTGTCTACTGTCAGAACCATCATATTGCGGAGATGGAGAGCGGAAAAGTGATTTCGATCGGGCGGCTTTCGGATATTTTTCTGGAGCTGCAGGCGCAGAATGCGAATAACATCAATCTCGTGACGCCGAGCCACTACGTGCTGCAGATCCGGGAAGCACTTCTTCTGGCGAAAAAGAAGGGACTTACCGTACCGATTGTCTATAACTGCGGTGGGTATGAGAGCGTGGAAGCCCTGCAGGCTTTGGATGGGCTGATCGATATTTACCTGACGGATTTTAAATATATGGTTCCCTCCCTTGCAAAAGCGTACTCGCGGGCAGAAGATTACCCGGAAACAGCAAAACGGGCGCTGGCGGAAATGGTGCGTCAGACGGGCAGGGCTGTATTCGATGAGAATGGTCTGATGAAAAAAGGTGTGATTGTGCGCCATTTATTGCTGCCCGGTGCTGTAAAAAATGCAAAAGCTGTGGTAAAATACATCTATGGGACGTACGGCGATACCGTCTGGCTGAGCCTCATGAGCCAGTACACGCCGCTTCCGCAGGTGGAAAACATAAGTCCGCTGAACCGGAAAACGACAAAGCGGGAGTATGAGCGTCTGCTGGACTATACGTTTTCCCTCGGCGTCACCAACGCCTTTTTACAGGAAGGCCCGGTGGCCGAGGAGAGCTTCATTCCGGAGTTTGACGGAAGAGGAATCTGACGTTATAGTTCACTCGTGTGTTCTGTTGGACAGCTTTCATACTTGCATGAAAATCTGTCCACCAGAACACACGGAGGGAGCGTCGAAAGATGGGCAAAAAGGAGCTGCGCAGCAGCAAAAAGCGCTGGAAGTGCGGTTTTGAGAATGCAAGCAAAACATATTTGTCTATGATTAGAAATGACTAACTATATTGTTTTAAGGAGGAAAAACTTTTGAGCAACGCAGTTGTAACACTGAAAAAAGGAGAGGGCCGCGCCTTAAAGCAGGGCGGAGCCTGGATTTTTGATAATGAGATCGCTTCGATCTTAGGAGCATATGAAAACGGAGATATCGTGCTGGTGCGCGACTTCGACGGATACCCGATGGGACGAGGTTTCATCAACGAGCATTCCAAAATCCGCATCCGTATGATGACAAGAAATATCGACCAGGAAATCGATGAAACATTCTTGAAAAAAAGAGTGCAGGATGCCTGGGAGTACCGTAAAAAAGTGACGGACACATCGAGCTGTCGTCTGATTTTCGGTGAAGCAGACTTTCTGCCGGGACTCGTAGTGGATAAATTCTCCGATGTGCTGGTCGTCCAGTCGCTGGCACTCGGTATCGACAAAATGAAAATGACGATCATCCGCCTGTTGGAGGAGGTTCTGGCAGAAGACGGTGTTAAGATCCGCGGTGTGTTTGAGCGAAGCGATGCAAAAGTGCGTGAGCAGGAAGGCATGGAGCGTGTGAAAGGATTTCTCTCCGAGCCGTTTGACACCAGCGTGGAAATCGTCGAGAATGGTGTCCACTATCTCGTCGATGTCAAGGACGGCCAGAAAACTGGTTTCTTCCTGGATCAGAAATACAACCGTCTGGCTGTGCAGAAGCTCTGCAAGGACGCGAGAGTGCTCGACTGCTTTACCCATACCGGGTCGTTTGCACTGAATGCGGCATATGCAGGAGCAAAGGAAGTCATCGGCGTTGATGCATCAGAGCTCGGTGTAGAGCAGGCACGGAAAAACGCATCCTTAAACGGTCTGGAAAACGTAGCATCTTTCGTGTGCGAGGATGTCTTTGAACTGTTGCCGCGTCTTGAAAAAGAGGGAGAAAAATTCGACGTCGTTATCCTTGACCCGCCGGCCTTCACAAAATCAAGAAACTCTATCAAAAACGCAATCAAGGGATATCGTGAAATCAATTTGCGCGGCATGAAACTGGTCAAAGACGGCGGCTATCTGTGCACCTGTTCGTGTTCCCACTTTATGGACTACGAACTCTTCACGAAAACCATCAACCAGGCGGCTCACAACGTCCACAAACGCCTCCGTCAGGTAGAATACCGCACCCAGGCTCCGGATCACCCAATTCTGTGGGCGGCGGATGAGTCCTATTACCTGAAGTTTTATATTTTCCAGGTTGTGGATGAAAAATAGAAATTCTTCCTCTGCCGGAAGCGCCGAAACGGAGAATCGAAGTGTAAGAAATGGGAGGAATTGCCATATGACAGAACCAACACCCCATGCACAAAAGAAAAAGCACTCCCGCCAGATGGCCACAAGCTGTGAGTCGTGCGGCAATTTTGTGTATGATGAGGATTATGAGTGCTACACCTGCGAGGTGGATCTCGATGAGGATGAGATGGCACGTTTTCTGCAGGATAAATTTTACAACTGTCCGTACTACCAGCTCGGCGACGAGTATCGGATTGTGCGGAAACAGATGTAGGCAGGCAATGCGTCCGGTATACAAAGCTGCGGCGTTTGCGATAAAGTACATATATAAAAGAACAGGAGGATTTTTACCATGAACAACGAAGTATTAAATGTAATCAAAACAAGAAGAAGCATCCGCAAATACAAAGCGGAGCAGATTACCGATGAGCAGCTCGATGCAATTCTGGAGGCCGGAACGTATGCGGCAACCGGCATGGGAAAACAGTCGCCGGTGATTGTTGTGGTACAGAAACCGGAGCTGATTGCAAAGCTTTCGAAAATGAATGCGGCTGTTATGGGTACAACATCCGATCCGTTCTACGGCGCACCGACCGTTCTGATCGTGCTTGCTGACCCGGAGCGCGGAACTTATGTGGAGGACGGCTCTCTTGTCATGGGAAATCTGATGCTGGCAGCACATGCCGTTGGTGTGGATTCCTGCTGGATCCATCGTGCAAAAGAAGAGTTCGCGAGCCCGGAGGGAAAAGCCCTCTTAAAAGAGTGGGGACTTTCCGAAAATTATGTTGGAATCGGCCACTGCATCCTCGGCTATCGCGACTGTGAGTACCCGGAGGCAAAAGAAAGAAAAGCAGATTATATTGTAAGAGTATAATCATCTGCGAAAACGGCTCCGGGAGCGGCTGTGCGTTGAAAACACCCGCCCGGAGTCCATATTTTTAACCGAATCAAGCAAGTAGCGAAGCGGATTGCGAATATCCGCTTTACTAGTACATCGTTTTCGAAATAACTATACCACTCACTTGTCTGCAAATCCGATTGCACAGGCATAAAAGCCTCGGCGTAGCCCGCTACGCCTACATTTTTATACCTGCACACTCGAATCTGCATCCTGCGTGATTGGTATAGTTATTTACGAAACGATGTACTAGAGACAACAGAGGAACAGCCATGTATCGAATTATGATTGTAGAAGATGATGAAGTCATCGCCCGCGCCGTGCAGCAGAGCCTGGTTTCCTGGGGCATGGATGCGTTCTGCGTACAGGATTTTTCCGGCGTTCTCGCCGAATTTGCCGTGAAAAATCCGCAATTAGTGCTGATGGACATTCATCTTCCCTTTTTTAACGGATTTCACTGGTGCCAGGAGATTCGAAAAGTCTCTAAAGTGCCGGTAATTTTTCTTTCTTCTGCATCGGACAACATGAACATCATTATGGCCGTTAATATGGGCGGCGATGACTTTATCGCGAAGCCGTTTGATTTAAGTGTCCTGACCGCCAAAGTCCAGGCGATGCTCCGCCGCACCTACGAATTTGCCGGAGAAACGAATTTCCTCGAGCACCGCGGTGCCATGCTCGATACGGGAAGTGGTGTGCTGAATTACCGGGGAAAGCGGATTGAGCTGACAAAAAATGAGTGGCGCATTCTGCAGTCCCTTCTCGAAAATAAAGGAAAAGCCGTCAGCCGAGATATGCTGATGATGCATCTGTGGGAGTCGGACAGCTTTATAGATGACAACACGCTGACCGTCAACGTCACGCGCCTGCGGAAAAAACTGGAGGAGGCAGGACTTACAGACTTTATCCAGACGAAAAAGGGTGTCGGCTACCTGATCGCATGACGGAAGCAGAACAGGAGAAAAAGGATGGAACAACAGAAAGAGGGAATCCGGCAGGAGTTTATGCTTCTTAACTGGTATTTGAAAGAGCATCTTGCATCGGCCGTGCGGATTGCCGCTTTTATAGGAGTATTTTCACTCCTCTGTTTTCTGCGCAATGTGCCGCAGGATGTCACCGTTTATATGATCGTGCTGATGGCTGCTGTCGGAGCCGCAGGTTTTTGCTTTCATTATGGGAAGTACCGGAAACATCATCTGGTCTTAGCACTCCTTGCCGCCGAACCGCAGGGCAAAACAGAAGCGCTTCCGGAGGCGGACGGGCTTCTGGCGCGGGATTACCAGCAGATCATCGCATCCTACGAGCGGCAGTTTCAGGAAGAACAGATTAAGATGGAGCAGAAATACCGCGATATGATGGAGTATTACACCATGTGGACCCATCAGATCAAAACGCCGATTGCGGCGATGCGGCTGCTTCTGCAGGAGGAGGATACGCCGCTTTCGCGTGAAATGCAGAGCGAACTTTTCCAGACAGAGCAGTATGTGCAGATGGCGCTGCAGTACCTGCGCATGGAAAAAATGACATCGGATCTTGTCTTTGCAAGGTACGATTTGGATGCGCTGATCCGCCAGGCTGTGCGGAAATATGCCCCGCTTTTTATCCGCCGGAAAATTATCCTTTCCTACGAGCCAGTGCACTGCGAGGTGCTGACAGATGAAAAATGGCTCGTCTTTGTGCTGGAACAGATTCTGTCAAATGCGCTGAAATACACGAAAAGTGGCAGCATTCACATCTATCTGTCACCGGATGCACCAAAAACGCTGGTGATTGAGGACACCGGCATCGGCATTGCGCCGGAGGATCTGCCGCGGATTTTCGAAAAAGGCTACACGGGCTGCAACGGCCGCGCAGACAAGCGGTCAACGGGCATCGGACTGTATCTGTGCCGCCAGATCATGGAGAAACTTTCGCATACCATCCGCATCGAGTCGGAGATGGGAGTGGGAACGAAGGTGTATCTTGGGCTGGATACCGTATCCCTGTAGTACATAGAGAGCTTCGCCGGGAATCTTACAGAAATGTAAGGTTGCCGGTCTTTTTGTAAGATGATCCTAAGGCAGAAGAGGGCGCGGACGGGTATAATAAGCCTTGTCAATTAAGAAAACAGTTCAGACAGAAAGGAAAATGTGACATGGCAATTCTGGAAGTAGAACATCTGAAAAAAACATATACCACGCGCCTTGGCAGCAACCGGGTGGAAGCGTTGAAAGACGTTAATTTTACAGTGGAACGGGGCGAATTTGTTGCAATCATGGGCGAATCGGGAAGCGGAAAAACGACGCTTCTGAACCTGCTCGCAGCACTAGACAAGCCAACCGGCGGACAGGTGCGGTTAAATGGAAAGAATCTCGGCGAATTAAAAGAGAAGGAGATTGCCGGATTCCGCCGCGAAAACTTAGGTTTCGTGTTCCAGGACTTCAACCTGCTCGATACCTTTTCCCTGCGTGACAACATTTATCTGCCGCTCGTGCTGGAAGGAAAAAAATACGAGGAGATGAGTCTTCGGGCAGAGCCGATTGCGAAAAAACTCGGCATCACCCAGGTCCTCAATAAATACCCATATGAGGTGTCCGGCGGACAGAAGCAGCGTGCAGCCGTTGCGCGTGCGCTGATTACCAATCCGGAGCTGGTTCTTGCGGATGAGCCTTCCGGCGCGCTCGATTCCCATGCAGCGGATGGCCTCATGAAACTGTTCGGGGAGATCAACGAGGAGGGCCAGACGATTGTTATGGTAACGCACAGTGTGAAGGCAGCCTGCTCGGCGAAGCGTGTGCTGTTCATCAAGGACGGCGAGGTCTTCCACCAGCTGTATCGCGGTTCTTTAGGGCGCGATGAGATGTATCAGAAGATCTCCGATACGCTGACAATTCTTGCGACGGGTGGTGAACGGGATGAATAATCTGCTGTATGCCAGACTGGCAAAAACAAATTTGAGCAAAAATCGTCAGAATATTCTTCCGTATCTGCTGTCATGCATCGGCACGGTGGTGATGTTTTTTATCATGGATACACTGGCGCAGGGAAGTGGCTTTGATTCCATGATCGGAAAAGATACGATCCTGACAGTGATGGGGATGGGAACCTATATCATTGGCCTGTTCGCGGTGATTTTTCTGATCTACAGCAACAGTTTTCTGGCAAAAAGAAGAAAAAAAGAGTTCGGTCTGTTCCAGATTCTCGGCATGGAGAAAAAGCATCTGGCGAAGATCCTCTTTTTTGAGAGTCTGTATCTGTGGGCGGCATCGCTTGGAATCGGTATTCTGCTCGGTGTGTTGCTGTACCGCCTGCTGTTTCTGGTGCTGATGAAGCTGACCGGACTGAACGGAACAATTGGTTTTGCGTTCAGTGCAAAAGCCGTGGGAAGTACGATGCTGCTGTTCGGCCTGACTTTTGTGATCAATTTTCTCTTAAGCCTTCGCCAGATCCACGTCTCACAGCCGGTCGAACTGCTGCACGGCGGCGCGCAGGGTGAGCGGGAACCGAAAACGAAGCTTTTGACGGCGGTTCTTGGATTCATGCTTCTTGGTGTTGGCTATTATCTGGCTCTGACCAGCCAATCCTCGATGGACGCACTTGATAAGTTTTTTAATGCAATCGCCTTGGTTATGGTGGGAACGTACTGCCTGTTTTCTGCTGGAAGTATTGCATTTTTGAAAATTCTGAAGAAAAACAAGAATTACTATTACCAGACACGCCATTTTACAAGCATTTCGGGCATGCTGTACCGCATGAAGCAAAATGCGGTCGGTCTTGCGAACATCTGTATTCTGTCAACGGGTGTGCTTCTGGTTATCTCCATCAGCACATGTTTGTGGACGGGGATTGAGGAGGTTACCTATACGCGGTTTCCACATCAGATTTCGATCGAAGCAAATAGCGGCATTATGAAGACGGTGGAACCGGTCAGTCAGAAGATGATAGAGGAAGTGAAAACTGGGATTGATCAGCATCTGGAAGAAAAGCAGCTCAGAAAAAAGTATGAAAGTGATCAGAGATACTATGTTATGCTTGCTGTTGTAGATAGAAACAAAGTAGAAAAAACACAGTCAGATGATGCTGCGGCGAGCACACTGATAAAAATCATGGAAGAGTCGGAGTACAATCAGGTAACCGGCGAACAGGTAGAGCTGGAACCAGGGCAGGCTCTGGTTTTTCAGGCAAAACAGAAAAATTATGGATATGACACGATTGAACTGGGAAATCAGACGTATGAAGTAAAAAAATGGAATACCGATAAGAAATCGTACATTCTGGATGAGAAGACGCAAGTGTATGAGACAATGACGGTGGTGATGCGGAACAAGGAAGCAAAGGAAGCGTATGCAGCTGTGCAGGGAAAGGAGCCAGAAGGATACAGTTGGGAATATGCTCTGGATCTTATCGGGGATGCTGGCGAACAGATCACAGTTGGAGATGAGATTGAGACGATACTGACGGAGTCATCTTTTAACGGATGGGTGGAAGTGCGCGAAAAAGAGCGCAATACGGTTTACAGTCTGTATGGTTCACTTCTGTTTTTAGGTGTTTTCGTCGGTGCGCTGTTTTTGATGGGTGCCGTTATGATTATCTATTACAAGCAGGTTTCAGAAGGCTTCGATGACCGAAAACGGTTCCAGATTATGCAGAAGGTCGGCATGAGCCGCAAAGAAATCCGTCAGACGATTCAGTCACAGGTGGTAACGGTCTTTTTCCTGCCGCTCGCGGTGGCCGTGGTGCATACAATGGTAGCGTTTCCATTGACCAGGCGTATCATGGCAATGCTGAATTTCCCGGACAGCAATCTGTTCCTGGTTGCAACAGCGATTACGATTGCGGCGTTTGCCGTGGTTTACCTGATCGTCTATGTGCTGACGGCGCGGGCGTATTACAAAATTGTGGAATAAGAAGATGTACTTTTTTTAATACATCGAAGCGTCTTTGAAAAAAACTTAACAAAAAAATAATAAGAAAAAGACATCCGGCGCAGACGGAAAATCTGCGGGGGATGTCTTTTTGGTTGTTCTATTTATAAATGCCGTTGATGGTAACTTTGAAAAGAGCTTCCTTTCCATTGAGTTCGTCTTTTCCATAGTCTTCCGGGAAAGTGACGGTTACATCTACGCTGTCGCCCGGGTGATGGCCGATGAGCTGTTCTTCAAAGTCATCGATGTAAGTATGAGAACCGATCACAAGATCAGCGCCGTTTCCTTTTGTGTTTCCACCTTCAAATTCCACGCCGTCAATGGAGCCGACATAGTCGATATTGACGGTATCACCGTCCTCGATGGTAAGGGAAGTGTCGGTCTGCAAAGAGGCAGAAGCCGAAGTGGAGGCTGATGAGGCGGATGCGGCCGATGAGGCTGTGGAGGTATCCTCCGAGGCACTTTTGACAGAGAGTCGTTTGGAATCGAGTACGCTGGCAATAATAAGGCCGACGATCACAACGATAATCAGAGCCGGTCCGGCCCAGCTCCAGATCTTTTTGTAATGCGCTACTTTCGCTTCGTGCTCCCGCTCTTTGGCACGCCGTTCCTTGGCAGCTTTTCTGTTTTCTTTGTTCATAAAAAGGATCTCCTTTGCGCTTTTACGACTGCAATCGTATTTTATAATATCAAGTATATCATAAAAATATGGTAAAAGTGTGAAAAAAATAACACGATCCAACATTGTCAATGCTCAAAAATGACGATATAATGAGTGCAAGTGAGCCAAATGAAAATTTATTTTCAGTTGGCGAACGACGAATGTCGCTTACGCGATAGCGTAAGATTGAGTACAAGTGAGAAAACGCGGCGAGTAAGGGAGTGAATAAAATGGATGACTGGAGTAGTTTCAGAACGACGACATCCGAACAGCAGCACCTCCGGGCTGCACTTTCCGGCTTTTGTGAATCGCAGGATCTTCCGGAAGAACAGCGAGCCGCATATACCGCATACCTGCGGAAACGCATCCGTTCCGCTGTAGAAACGCTGATCCGTGAAGATAACTTTTCACGGCTGGAAACGCTTCTGCAGACCGGATGGCTGTCCGATGCAGACCGAAAACGTTTTCTCAACCTTGCCGCCGACCAGCAGAAATGGCAGGCCTTCCGCATTCTCCTGAACCGGAGCTCACAGGATCCGATGCAGGAGAATACGGAAAGCAGAAAAACAGAAGCTGCGGTTCAAAAAGAAAAGTCCACAAAAGAAAAAGAAGCGCTGGCGCTCCGGCTTTTCGAAGAAGCCCGCAAAAATCTCTGCTGGCTGTACCCGGAACTTGGTGAAGCGATTCTTTTCTTTCGTCATCAGCCGTCCGACAGGACAAAAGCCATCACATCCGACGGTCATACGATATATTTTAACTCCGATTTTGTACTCCGCATGTGTGCCGAAAATTCATCGTTCCTCAAGGAAGGCTATCAGCACCTGCTGCTGGAATGCATCCGCCGGTTTGGGAAAGAAACACCGGAGTCGGAAAAAAAAGAACAGCCCCCGGTTTCATGGCTGATGCCGGAAAAAGAAAAACAGTCTCCGGTTTCATGGCTGGTGCCGGGAAAAGAGCCGGAACTTATCGAGTCTTTTCAATCAGTCTGGAAACGTGCTTCCCGCAAGTTGGCGGAAAACTACGGCACCGGCGGCCTGCGGCGAGGCCAGAACCGTGGTGGAAAAAAAGAAACCCTGTCCGAGATCGAAAAAAGAGCGTACAATTACCGCAGCTTTTTAAAACAATTCACCGTCACCCGTGAGGAGATGGAACTGGATCTCGACAGTTTTGACCCAGTCGCCTACCATTACGGCCTGGAGCACTACGGCAGTCTCCCTTTCATCGAGCCGCCGGAGACGCGAGAGGGAAACCGTCTCGAAGAGCTGGTTATCGCGATCGACACATCCGGTTCGTGCAAAAAAGAAATCGTAGCAAAATTTCTCGGTGAGACGCGCAGCATTCTTGAAGAAAAAGAAAACTTCTTTTCCCGATGGAACGTCTGCCTGATCCAGTGCGACAGCTTCGTACAGGATGTCACGATGATCCATTCACCGAAAGAATGGGAAGCTTACCGTGAAACAATTACCATCAAGGGCCGGGGCGGAACCGATTTCCGTCCTGTCTTTCAGAAAGTGGAAGAGTTGCGGAAACAGCATGTATTCCGAAACTTAAAAGCGTTGATCTATTTTACCGACGGAGACGGAATTTATCCCGAACAAAAGCCCGATTACGAGACGGCATTTGTCTTTGTCAGACAGACCGAAAAAATGAATCTTGTCCCAAAATGGGCAAAAAAACTGCTGACAGAAGAATGTACTCTTTGAACATAACTGACAAAAAAGCATATCGCAAAATCAAACACAGAAAGATTTCGAGAGTACATAAAGAGTGCACAAGATAAGAGAGAACATATGAACATACAAGAAGCAAAAGAGACAATTGAAAAAGCCCTGCGCGCATACTTTGCAAGAGACGAAGCCGGTAATCTGCTGGTTCCCCTCCGGCAGCAGCGTCCCATTCTCCTGATCGGCCCGCCGGGCATCGGAAAAACGGCAATTATGGAGCAGATCGCAGAAGAGTGCGGTGTGGGGCTTGTCGCCTACACGATGACACACCATACGCGTCAGAGTGCCATGGGCCTTCCGGAGATCTGCACACGTGAAATCGAAGGGAAAACGGTACATACAACGGAATACACGATGAGCGAGATCATCGCCTCGATCTATGACTGCATGGAGCAGACCGGAAAGAAGCGGGGTATCCTTTTTCTCGATGAAATTAACTGCGTCTCCGAGACCCTCGCTCCGGTAATGCTGCAGCTTTTGCAGGACAAAAAATTCGGCAATCAGCACATCCCGGATGACTGGCTGATCGTGGCCGCCGGAAATCCGCCGGAATATAATAAATCTGTGCGGGAATTTGATGTGGCAACGCTTGACCGTGTGCGGAAGATCGAGGTGCTTCCCGAGCTTTCCGTCTGGCTCTCCTACGCAGAGAAAAATCAGATCCACAGCGCCGTGACAACGTACCTTATGGCACACAGTGACCATTTTTATTCTGTTTCGCAGGAAGCGGATGAAAAGCGTTTTGTAACGGCACGCGGCTGGGAGGATTTGTCGGCAGTGCTGAAAAGTTATGAAATCCTGCATTTTCCGGTCGACGAAGCACTGATCGGACAATATTTGCAGGAAGAAAAGACGGCGGAGGAATTCAGCTCGTACTACAGGATTTACGAAAAATATGGACAGGATTACGGTGTAGAGGAGATTCTGACCGGTGCATTTTCCGGAAAAATCATGGCAGAAAAACAGAAGATGGCGGCAAATGGTTCCGCAGAAGAGCGATCTGTACTGCTGTCTCTGCTTCATGCGGCACTTCGGAAAGAGGCATCCGCCTGTCAGAAGCAGGAGCGCACGGCAAAGGAGCTTTCCGAGTGCTTGCGCCAGTTTACCGGACTTTGCAGGCAGAAAAAAGAAGAAACGTATCGTTCCTGGCTGCGGCAGAAAGAGCAGGGATTTGCAGTGTGCAAAAAGCAGGGACTGCTGAAAAAGGACGAGGAAGAAACGAATGCGCGGGTCTTGAAAAAGTTAAAAAAACTCGAGGAGACCGCTAAAAAATGTCGCAAAAACGATCCGGATCAGATGAAAGAGCTTTTTGAAACGGTATGTGAACTGGAACAGGAAAAAGCGGAGAAGGAAGTAAAGGATGTGAAACTGCAGATCCGCCGTGCCGCTGAATTTTTACAGAACAGCTTTCCGGGCGGAGCAGAAGTGGTGCTGTTTGAAGCAAATCTGGCGCGAAGTCCTGCGCTGCGGTTTTTTTTGATTGAGAAAAGCATGGATGCCGAATGATAAGCGGCCACTTTGGAAAGGAGAAAAAGATGAATTATAAAATGATCCTGCAGTACGACGGCACGCGCTATAACGGCTGGCAGAAGCAGGGAAATACGGACAACACGATTCAGGGCAAGCTCGAAACGCTGTTGTCCAGGATCGCAGGAGAGCCGGTGGAGATCCACGGCGCGGGAAGAACCGATGCCGGCGTCCATGCGGCGGGACAGGTCGCAAATGCAAAGTTCCATACTGATCTATCCGATGAAGAACTTCTGCAGACAATCAACCATTATCTGCCGGAAGACATCGAAGTCACCAGCCTCGCGCGGATGCCGGAGCGCTTCCACAGCCGTCTGAATGCGGTGGACAAAACATACGAATACCGTATCGTGATCGATGGCAGAAAGCATGTTTTCGAGCGGAAATACGTGTATTTTCCGGAAGCACCGCTCGATGTGGAAAAAATGAAAGAAGCATCGAAAGCGTTTATCGGAACGTATGATTTCAGGAGCTTCTGTGCCAACAAACGTATGAAAAAATCGACAGTACGGACGATTACCGGAATTGATTTCTGCGAGAAAGACGGGATTCTTATCATTTCCTATACCGGAACCGGTTTTCTGTACCACATGGTGCGGATCCTGACCGGAACGCTTGTGGAGGCCGGGATGGGAAAACGGGATATCGTATCAATGACGGAGCTTCTCAAAGCAAAAAATCGCGAAAGTGCGGGTTTTCTTGCACCGGCATGCGGACTCCTGTTAAAAGAAGTCCGATATGAATAACCGGAATAATCAGGGCAATGCACCAGCCTTTTTTGCATAAAAAACCGAAAAAAGGCTGTGAATTGATAAATGCAGCATAGAAAAGAGAAAGGATGAGGTGAAAAGCATGTTTCAGAAGAAAAGAAATACTTTTCATGGCGGCGTTCACCCGTACGAGGGAAAAGAGCTCTCCAAGGACAAACCGATTGTCAAAGCGCAGCCGGGCAACTTATTGTATTACGCAGTGTCACAGCACATCGGAGCGCCTGCTGTGCCGATCGTACAAAAAGGCGACCATGTAAAAGCGGGACAGAAAATCGCAGAAGCGGGAGGATTTGTTTCGGCTCCTGTTTACGCATCGGTTTCCGGCACGGTAAAAGGAATTGAGAAAAAAGTTTCCGCGGCCGGTTCTCCGGTGGACTGCATCGTTGTGGAGAACGATGGGCTGTATGAAAAAGAAACATTTGAGGAGTGCCCGCACTGGGAAAAACTCGACGCAGATACGATCCGGAACAAGATCAAAGAGGCCGGAATCGTGGGAATGGGAGGTGCAGGCTTCCCGACACACGTCAAAGTATCCCCGAAAGATCCATCAGCGATTGACCACATTCTTGTCAATGGAGCAGAGTGTGAGCCGTATCTGACGAGCGACTACCGCAGAATGCTCGAAGATCCGGAAAAGGTGATCGGAGGCTTAAAAATCATGCTGCATATGTTCCCGAAAGCAAAGGGAATCATCTGCATTGAGGACAACAAACCGGACTGTATCGCGAAGTTCCGTGAGCTGGTGCTTCCGGAGGATAACATTGAGGTTCTGGAGCTTAAAACGAAATACCCGCAGGGTGCCGAGCGTATGCTGATCTATGCAGCAACGGGGCGAAAGGTAAATTCTTCCATGCTGCCGGCGGACGCGGGCTGTATCGTGGATAACATTGATACCGTGACTGCTATTTACCAGGCAGTCCGCTTCGGCGAACCGCTGATGAGTCGTATCGTTACCGTGACGGGAGATGCAGTACAGAATCCATGCAACTTTGAAGTGCCGGTCGGCATGTTCTTGTCCGAACTTTTAGAGCAGGCAGGCGGTCTGAAACATGAGGCAGCCAAGATTATCTGCGGAGGCCCGATGATGGGAAAAGCATTGTTTACAATGGATGTTCCTGTTACTAAGACAACATCTGCACTGACCTGCCTTACGGAGGATGAAGTATCTGCGCTGGCACCATCTGCCTGCATCAACTGCGGACGCTGCGTTTCCGTCTGTCCGGGTCAGATTCTTCCGGCCCGCCTTTCCGTTTTTGCGGAGCACGGCGAGGAAGAGAAGTTCCTGAAATACGGCGGAATGGAGTGCTGTGAATGTGGCTGTTGTTCCTTTATCTGCCCGGCAAGACGTCCGCTGACGCAGGAAATCAGCTCGATGCGTAAAGTGCTTCTGGCAAAGAGAAAGAAGAAATAGGGGGATCTTACATATGAATGGATTATTACACGTATCATCTTCCCCACACGCGCGGTCCAAGGTGACGACAGACAAAATCATGTTTGCCGTCCTGCTTGCCCTTGCCCCGGCAGCCTGCGTGGGAGTCTGGAATTTCGGCCTTCGGGCACTGCTTCTGATTGTGATTTCGATGGCAGTCTGTCCCCTGACGGAATATCTGTATGAAAAAGGAATGAAGAAACCGGTGACGATTGCCGACGGCAGTGCACTGGTAACCGGCCTTCTGCTGGCCATGAACATGCCGGTGCAGGCGCCTCTTTGGATGCCGGTGATCGGCGGTGTGTTTGCAATTCTCGTCGTAAAACAGCTTTTCGGCGGTCTTGGACAGAACATTATGAACCCGGCGCTTGCAGGAAGATGCTTCCTTTTGATTTCCTTCCCGGGTCATATGACCAATTTCGCCGCTCCGGCAGCCGCACATCTTGTGGATACCGTATCAGGTGCGACACCGCTTGCCGCAGCAAAAGCAGGAGAGCAGGTGAATCTGCTGTCCATGTTCCTTGGAAATACGGCCGGAACGATCGGTGAGACTTCCGCACTGGCCCTTCTGATTGGCGGAATTTTCCTTGTCTGCATCCATGTGATTGACCTCAACATTCCGCTCATTTACATCGGAACCGAGCTTTTATTCGCCCTGATTTTCGGCGGCCACGGCTTTGACATCAATTTTCTTGGTGCGCATCTCTTCGGCGGCGGTCTGATGCTCGGCGCATGGTTCATGGCAACCGATTACGTTACCCGCCCGATCACAAAGAAGGGACAGTATATCTATGCGGTCATTTTAGGTCTTCTGACCGGCGTATTCCGTATCTTTGGAAATTCGGCAGAGGGCGTTTCCTATGCCATCATCTTTACCAACCTTCTGGTTCCGCTTATTGAGCGCGTGACCGTGCCGGTTGGATTCGGAAGAGGAGGCAAGAAAAAAGCATGAACAAAATCATAAAAAACGCACTGATTCTTGCGGCGATCACGCTGATTGCCGGACTGCTTCTCGGGGCGGCACATCAGGTAACCCTGGAGCCGATCCAGAAACAGCAGGAAAAAGAAAAACAGGAATCCTGCCAGAACGTATTCCCGGAGGCAGCTTCCTTTGAAGAAGTAACAATGAGCGATGCAGAACAGGCAGAGCTTACGGCAGCACTGATCGGCCACGGTTTTGAAGCACAGACGATTGACGAACTGCTGCTTGCAAAAGACGCATCCGGCGCGACGATCGGCCTGGTTGAGATCATCTCCACAACCGAAGGCTATGGCGGCGGCATGCAGTTCTCGATGGGAATTGCATCGGACGGAACGACAAAAGGAATCTCTTTCCTGTCACTTTCCGAGACGGCCGGCCTTGGTATGCGTGCCGACACAGACGATTTCAAGAATCAGTTCAAGGATAAAAACGTAGAAGCATTCTCCTACACAAAATCCGGCGCATCCGCGGATGATGAAATCGATGCGCTGAGCGGAGCAACTCTGACAACGAACGCTGTAACAAACGGTGTCAATGCAGGAATCTGCTGTTTTAACTACTGCAACGAATCCGGTCTGCTTTCCGGAGAGGGAGGGAACTCATGAGAAAAGATACGCCGCTGGAACGGCTTTATAATGGTATCATAAAAGAAAACCCGACCTTCGTCATGATGCTGGGTATGTGTCCGACGCTTGCGGTTACCACTTCTGCAAAGAACGGTATCGGCATGGGCCTTGCGACGATGGTCATACTGACCGCCTCCAACCTGATGATTTCCCTGCTTCGGAAAATCATCCCGGACGGCGTGCGTATGCCAGCATACATCGTTGTTGTGGCATCGTTTGTAACCATCGTGGAATTTTTGATGGAAGGTTTTATTCCGGCACTCTATTCCGCCCTTGGCATCTACATCCCGCTGATCGTTGTAAACTGTATCATCCTGGGACGCGCCGAGGCATATGCTGGAAAACATGGTCCGATCCCGTCTTTATTTGATGGTATCGGCATGGGCCTTGGATTTACCGTCGGCCTGACCCTGATCGGTATGTTCCGTGAGCTGATCGGAGCCGGAACCCTGTTCGGTATCCAGGTAATGCCGAGTGCTTACGAGCCGGTCAACATCTTCATCATGGCGCCGGGTGCATTCCTTGTGCTGGCAATGCTCGTTGCGGTGCAGAACCGCATCAAACGCCAGAAGTTAGAAAAAACCGGAAAACCGGCAGTCCCGGCAGAAGAGACCGGCTGTATGGCATGCGCCAATAAGGCATACTGCCAGGCTGTGAAAGGAAAGGAGGAAGCGAAATGAAAGAACTGATTTTAATTGCGATCGGTGCGGCGCTGGTGAACAACGTTGTCTTAAGCCAGTTCCTCGGCATCTGTGCTTTCCTCGGTGTTTCCAAAAAGATGGATACGGCGGCCGGCATGGGCGGAGCGGTTATTTTTGTCCTCACGATTTCTTCATTTGTGACAAGTCTGATTTACAAATTTATCCTGGCACCGGCAGAACTTGATTATCTGAAAACGATCGTTTTCATTCTTGTCATTGCGGCGCTGGTACAGCTCGTTGAGATGTTCCTGAAAAAGACGATTCCGTCTCTGTACCGAGCGCTCGGCGTTTACCTTCCGCTGATTACAACAAACTGCGCGGTACTCGGTGTGGCACTCATCAACGTACAGAAGGATTACACGATTCTGCAGGGTACGATTTACGGTCTGGCAACCGCAATCGGTTTTACGATTGCCATGGTGCTGATGGCCGGCCTGCGGGAAAAGATGGAGTACAACGATATCCCGGAGTCATTCAAAGGAATGCCGATCGTTCTTCTTACGGCTATGCTGATGTCAATGGCATTTATGGGATTTTCCGGAATGATCTAGGAGGGATGAAGAGATGAATGGTATTTTAGCAGCCACCCTGATGGTGGGTGGAACCGGCCTTTTGATTGGTATTCTCCTTGGAATTGCCGGAAAGAAGTTTTATGTGGAAGTGGACGAGCGCGAGACGAAGGTCCGTGAAGCGCTGCCGGGCAACAACTGCGGCGGCTGCGGTTACCCGGGCTGTGACGGAGCGGCGGCTGCAGTGGTAAAGGGTGAAGCCCCGATTTCGGTCTGTCCGGTCGGCGGTTCTCCGGTTGCGGCAGCGATCGGTGCCATTATGGGACAGGAAGCCGGAGCACAGGAGCGCAGAAAAGCAGTGGTACGGTGCGCCGGTACGTGTGACGTGGCAAAGAACAAGTATGAATACACGGGTGCAAGGGACTGCTCCTACGCCGGTTTTGTACCGGGCGGCGGTCCGAAGAGCTGCGGAAACGGATGTCTTGGTTTTGGAAACTGCGTGAAGGCATGTAAGTTTGATGCGATCCATATTGAAAACGGCATTGCCGTTGTGGACGGCGAAGCGTGCAAGGCATGCGGTGCCTGCGTGAAGGCCTGTCCGAGAAATCTGATCGACCTGATTCCGTATGAGCAGAAGATCACGGTGAAATGCCGCTCAACCGAGAAGGGCAAGGCGGTGATGGCAGCGTGTGAGATCGGCTGTATCGGATGTAAGAAGTGCGAAAAGAACTGCCCGTCGGATGCAATTCACGTTGTAGACCAGCGCGCGGAGATCGACCCGGCAAAATGTACAGGCTGCGGCCTCTGCGCGGAGAACTGCCCGCGGAAGTGTATTATGATAGAAAAATAAAAATGAGAAATTCCATGCTGTGGGAGGGAACTTCTGCGGCGTGGAATTTTTGCTTTTCGGTGATATCGTGTTAGCCAATGCCGGGGGTGGCTGGCTTGACTTGAATTTGGGAAAATGATAAACTGAAAGTCAGAAAACGAGGGGCAAAAAGCTAAAAAAATATAAAATGGCAGAAAGGACGGGGCAAAAGTATGACAATGACAATGGATGAACTGATGAAAGTGCTCGATATGCAGGAGGATATTCTGCAGTTTACGCATTTTACAAATGCAGACGCATGGGAACTGGGAACGATGATCCTGATGGAGGCAAGACGGCGCGGAGCACAGGTTGGCATCATGATCCGCAGAAGCAACGGGGAAGTTGTATTCCAGTATTGTGATAACGGCATTACGCCGCACAATGTGGAGCTGATGAGACGGAAGAGCAATTCGGTGCTTCTGACGGAGCGGAGTTCGCTGCAGCTCTACATGGCAGCGACGAATGCGCCGGAGAGCGTAAAACAGATGGTACTGGACCCGAAGGAATACGCAATGCTGGGCGGAGGTTTTCCGATCTGCGTGGAAGAAGTCGGCGTTGTGGCAACCGTAGCAGTGTCCGGCATGGGACAGGTTTCGGATCATGATGTGATTGTGAAATGCATCAGCAAATATTTGCATATCGATGAAGTACCAAGAATCAGAACTGTATGAAAATGATGATTGAAACTAAATTTTGTGTATGATACAATGTCACCGGCAAAAAGACATGACAGTTCCATCAGGGACAACAAAACCCCCGTGAGCGGCAACTCACGGGGGTTGGTTTATGTCAGCAGGTTTTGCATATCTTCCGGCAGTGGTGCGTGGAAGGTTAAGGGTTCTCCGGTGATCGGATGGACGAAGGAGAGCGATGCAGAGTGAAGTGCCTGGCGGGGGAAAGTGCCGGGAGTTTTGTTGTAGAGGGTATCGCCGAGCAGCGGATGGCCGATGTAAGCCATGTGGACGCGGATCTGGTGGGTGCGGCCGGTTTCGAGGTTGAGTTCGAGGTGGGAGAAAACGGAGCAGTGCGCGAGGGTGCGGTAATGGGTTACGGAGCGCTCGCCGGAGGAAAAGTCGACGGTGCGCTGGATGAGGGATCCGTTGAGGCGGGCGATCGGGGCGTCGATGGTGCCGGATGCAGCGGTTTCGCCGAGGGCGAAGGCCTGATACGTGCGGTGGATTTCGCGGGAGCGCATGGCCTGGGAGAGGACGGCGGCGCTTAAGGCGTGCTTGGCAAGCACGATAAGGCCGGTGGTGTCGCGGTCGAGGCGGTTGATGCAGCGGTAGACGAAGGGTTCACCTTTCTGTTTAAAATACCATGCAATGCCGTTTGCCAGCGTATTTTCATAATTTCCAATCGACGGATGAATCGGCGTATCAGCGGGTTTATCCACAACGAGGATGTCGTCATCCTCATACACAACCGAAAACGGAACCGGCCGCGGCAGAATTCCGTCGGAGGGTTCTGTTTCGACAAGGTGCGTTTCGATCACATCCCCGGCGTGCACGGCCTGGCTCGTCCAGGCGCGGACGCCGTTTTGGAAAATGCCGTCCTCTGTGCGTTTTAAGCCCGTAATAATATGGCGCGAATATCCATGCCGGCGGAGAAACCATTCCACAGTCAGATTTTCCCGTTCCTCCTCCGGCGAAACCACATATGTAAACCTGTGTCCCATACACAAAACCTCCGTTTCTATAGCTTTTTTATCGAATGAACCCCGTCATTTCGGGGCAAAATTTCAAAAAGAGACTTTCCCAGTCTTTCGCAAGTATAGCCGAAAACAGATGGAAAAGCAAGAAACTTACCTTTCTATAGCGAAAATATAAAAAAGTATAAAAGTTTCATGAAATGTCAGAATTTGATTGATTTTAGCGAAAGAAAAGTTTATGCTACTAAAAAAGAAAGAAAATCAAGAAACAGGAGGGGATACAGATGAAGCAGGTGCAGAAACCGAAAAAACCCATGATTTTTTATTATGTGATTGCGCTGATCGTCATTCTGCTGTTAAATCTTCTGCTTTTCCCGAGACTTCTCGAGCCCAAAGTAACAGAAGTTGATTACGGAAAATTTTTGCAGATGGTAGATAACAACGAAATCAGCGAAGTCCAGATCCAGTCAAATGAGATTATTTTCAGCGACAAATCAAGCCCGGCGAATTATTATAAGACGGGTGTGATGAATGATTACAAGCTGGTAGACCGTTTATATGAGGCAGGTATTACCGAATTCGGAACGCCGATCATAGAGCAGATGTCGCCGCTCATGGAATTTCTTTTAACATGGGTAATACCGATCGCTGTGATGGTTGCGCTCGGACAGTGGTTGATGAAACGCATGACGAGCAAGATGATGGGCGGCATGGGAAATGCGATGAGCTTTGGAAAGAGCAACGCCAAGGTTTATGTACAGTCCGAAACCGGCATTAAATTTGCAGATGTTGCCGGAGAGGATGAGGCAAAAGAAATTTTACAGGAGATTGTTGACTTCCTGCATAATCCCAAAAAATATGAAGAAATTGGTGCAAAAATGCCGAAAGGAGCACTGCTTGTTGGCCCTCCTGGAACCGGTAAAACACTGCTGGCAAAAGCCGTAGCCGGTGAGGCAAACGTTCCGTTCTTCTCCATCTCCGGCTCCGAGTTCGTCGAGATGTTCGTCGGCATGGGAGCTGCAAAGGTGCGTGACCTGTTCCAGCAGGCAAATGAGAAAGCACCTTGTATCGTCTTTATCGATGAGATCGATACCGTCGGCAAAAAACGTGACGGCGGCGGATTCTCCGGAAACGACGAGCGTGAGCAGACCCTGAACCAGCTGCTTGCCGAGATGGATGGATTCGATGGAAAGAAAGGTGTTGTCATTCTGGCAGCGACGAACCGTCCGGATTCCCTGGACCCGGCACTTCTTCGTCCGGGCCGTTTCGACCGCCGTGTGCCGGTTGAACTGCCTGACTTAAAAGGCCGTGAGGAAATCCTGAAAGTCCATGCGAAAAACATCCGCGTGGGCGACAATGTCGATTACAATGCGATCGCACGTATGGCATCCGGTGCTTCTGGTGCAGAACTTGCCAATATGATCAACGAGGCAGCACTCCGTGCCGTCCGTGATGGAAGAAAATTTGTCACCCAGGCGGATCTGGAGGAGAGCGTTGAGGTTGTCATCGCCGGATACCAGAAGAAGAATAAGATCATGACCGACAAAGAGAAACTGATCGTTTCCTACCACGAGGTCGGCCATGCACTCGTCGCAGCACTGCAGAGCCATTCCGCTCCGGTTACGAAGATCACCATTATCCCGCGTACGTCCGGCGCCCTCGGCTATACGATGCAGGTGGATGAAGATGAGCACAACCTGATGAGCCGCGAAGAGCTGGAAAACAAGATTGCAACGCTGACCGGCGGCCGTGTGGCAGAGGATCTGGTGTTCCATTCCATCACGACAGGTGCTTCGAACGATATCGAGCAGGCAACGAAGGTGGCAAGATCCATGATTACCCGCTTCGGTATGAACGAGGAATTTGGTATGGTTGCATTTGAGACGGTAACGAACCAGTACCTCGGCGGTGACACTTCCCTGGCATGCTCCGAATCGACAGCAGCACAGATTGATGAGAAGGTTGTTGCAGCAGTCAGAAAACAGTACGACAAAGCAGAGCAGCTCTTAAAAGATAACATGCCGAAACTCCACGAGCTGGCAAAATATCTGTATGAGAAAGAGACGATCACAGGTGATGAGTTTATGGAAATTCTGAATTTATCCCCGGATCAGCTCACGACAACGAGAATGGAAACAAATTAAAAAGCGATAAAAGCAGATGAGAATCCCGCGTTACTGTTCACCCAGCAGTGAAACACTTGCTGTTTCACTGCGTAAGAAAGTGATTCACGAATCCCGCGTTTCAAGGCGACTTCAGCCTTGCGCGGGATTCTTTCTTGTGCTATAATGCTGTAATGCGAAATTATGACACAAAAAGACAGATTTTTTTAGGATAGATCAAGAGAACATAAGGAGAAACGCAATGAAGAAAAAACAGGCATGGAAAGTGATGGGTGCTGTCCTTGCGGGCACACTGGTATTTTCCGATGCAGTTCCGCTCCGTGCCAGCGCATCGGCAGGAACGGAAAAAAGCGCAGTACAGAACGAAACTGTCTCCGGAACGGAGAACGGTACAGAGACAAAGACAAAACGGGCAGCCGTTTATGTGAATCTGAAAACCGGCGATGATACGGCAGACGGTACAACGGCAGAGACAGCAGTAAAAACCGTGGAAAAAGCACAGGAGCTTCTTGCAGCTGCAGCGGCAGAACTGCAGGCGGACGGGAAAACAACCGAAAAAAACACTACTGCAGATACCAGCAAAACGGCAGCGGAGGAAGCAGCAGAAAAATATCTGGTATTCGTCGGAATGGATGAAAAAGAGCTGGAAACGTATCGAAAGAAACAGCAGAAAACAGACTTCTGGGGAAGAGTAACAGATACCGTTTTTGCGGCAGATGAAATCGTGGTGACAGAAGCCGGATATGAGGCTGTTCTGGCAGCAGAAAAAGCAAAAGAAACGGTTTCGGAAACACCAACGCTTGCGCCAGGCGAGTCTCCGGCACCGGATGCGGCAGAAGATACCGTAACACCAACTCCGGGTCCGACGGAAACGCCGGATGCAGAGCCGACCGCAGAACCAACGGTGACCCCAGACGCAGAGCCAACGGTAGAACCGACGGAAACGCCAGACGCAGAGCCGACCGTAACGCCGGCGGAGGAACCAACGGCAACTCCGACACCGGATGCGGACAACGGAGAAAATACAGGGGATACACCAACGGCAGCTCCGACACCGGATGCGGAACCGACCGTAACGCCGGAAGTAACTCCGACGACAGCACCGGGCGAGAATACCGATGACAGTGAAAATCCGGATAATCCGGAAACTCCGGCAGAAGATCCAACCGTGACACCTGCCCCGGATGATACAGCAAAAGACGATCCTGCAGCAGATGACACAAACCAGGACGATACAAACCAGGATAACCAGAACGGAACGGGAAAGGATGCATCATCGGACCAGTGGAAACAGGATGAAAATCTGGATGACCTTGTAAAAGATGAAATTCAGAAAGAAAACGAAACCGTAAAAAATTTCGATGAAATTTCCAATCCATCCGGTACGGACAGCACAGAAGACGGCTATCTGATCTCCGATGTCTCTCTTTTGATCCGGCCGATGGCAGTAAGTCTGCCCGGAAGCGTTGTATCAGAGGAGCAGACGGAAACAGCAGAAGCTGAGACGGCGGACGAAGGCGAACATGAACTGCTTGCAGCTGCAGAGCAGAAATCCAACCTGAGTGCCGGTGAAATGACAGCAAGTGCAGCCGATGACGTAAGTACGCTGCGTGCCGCAGGAACGATCCTTGTAGGACCGGACAACTACGGAACGAATAAGACATCCACTCCGACTCCGACAGCCACACCGTCGAAGAGCAGCAGTAACAACAGCTCTTCCAATTCCAATACCGGAAGCACAAAGATTCCGCAGAAGAAGACACAGACCACTGCAAGCATCCGCAGCATCCCGGTCAACACCGGCGATGAGACGCTGGTGCTTCCGCTGGCGATCAGCTCCGCACTTTCTGCAGCCGTTATGTTCTGCATGGCATTCCTTCAGATGCAGGCGAAACGCGCAAAGAGCATGGCCGCATGGCTGGAATTCAAAAAGAATCATCCGTTTGACGAAAAATAAAGAAACAGGCATATCCGAAAAAGCCATTCCATACATTTACAGTATGGGAGGGCTTTTTCTTATGGAAGAAAAGAAAACATGGGCGGTGGGTGCGGGCAGCGGGATCAGCTGGCTGAAGGCTCTTCTCGTTTCCTATCTGATCTCGGTGCTTCTTCTTTTGCTGCTGTCTTTCCTGCTCTGGAAATTTTCCTGGAAGGAAAGCTGGGTGCAGGCGGGCATTGTGGTGATCTATCTGGCATCAAGCTTTTCCGGCGGAAGAATGGCAGGAAACATGGCGGGAAAACGGCGGTTTCTCTGGGGCATCTGCTTTGGAATCGTGTATTTTGCCATTCTGATCATCGTCTCCGCAGTCTTCCTGCCGGGCGGATTTGCCGGAGCCGGAAGACTTCTGTGGGCGGCAGCAGTCTGTGCCGTCGGCGGAATGGCAGGCGGAATGACGGCACACGGCAGATAAAAGCGGACAAAACAGAACATTTTTTCAAAAAACAGACTTTTAAATTTGAAAAACCTATGCTATAATGGGAAGAGCTAATGGCCGAAGACTATAAAAAGTCGCGCGTCAACTACAATGAAGGAGGAATGTGCCATGAAACACATCAAAACTTTAAATACAAAAAGCTTACAGAACACTGTAAAAAAAGGTGGATGCGGTGAGTGCCAGACATCCTGCCAGTCCGCATGTAAGACTTCTTGCACCGTAGGCAACCAGAGCTGCGAGCATAAGTAAAAGTAATCCATAAGGACGAGTAAAAGGTGTTCCCAGAACCGGTTTCGCCGGATTTGGGAACATTCTTTTTGCCAGGCACATCAAAAAAAGAGAGAGTTATAGAAAGGAATACCACAGTGATACATTTATATAAAAGCAATGGCTTCAACATGGTGCTGGACGTCAACAGCGGCTCCGTCCATGTTGTGGATGACTGCGTATACGATGTCCTTTCCTGCATGAACGAAGGAAAAAATGCAGAAGAGGCAGCAGAGGCGCTTAGCAGTAAATATGCCGAGCAGGACATCACCGAAGCCAGAGAAGAAATTCAGGAACTTACAGACAACGGCATGCTCTTTACAAAAGACATCTACGAAAACGCAATTGATCAGTTTTCCAACCGTCCGACCGTCGTAAAAGCACTCTGCCTCCACATTGCACACGACTGCAACCTTGCCTGTCGTTACTGCTTCGCAGAAGAGGGCGAGTATCACGGAAGACGTGCACTGATGTCCCTGGAAGTCGGCAAAAAAGCGCTTGATTTCTTGATCGCAAACTCCGGCAGCAGAAGAAACCTCGAGGTAGATTTCTTCGGCGGTGAACCGCTGATGAACTGGGATGTTGTAAAACAGCTCGTAGCCTACGGAAGAGAACAGGAGAAGTTACATAACAAGAACTTCCGTTTCACCCTGACCACCAACGGTGTTCTCTTAAACGACGAGGTCATGGAGTTCTGCAATAAAGAGATGGGCAACGTCGTATTAAGTATTGACGGAAGAAAAGAAGTTCACGATCACATGCGTCCGTTCCGCAAAGGTGCCGGAAGCTACGATCTGATCGTGCCGAAATTCCAGAAATTCGCTGAGCTTCGTCATCAGGACAAATACTATGTGCGCGGAACCTTCACGCATTACAACACAGACTTTGCAGCTGATGTTCTCCATCTGGCAGACCTCGGCTTCAAGCAGATCTCGGTTGAGCCTGTTGTAGCGCCTCCGACCGAGGACTATGCGATCCGTGAGGAAGACCTTCCGGTGATCTTCGAACAGTACGACATTCTGGCAAGAGAGATGATCAAGAGAGAAAAAGAAGGAAGAGGCTTCAATTTCTTCCATTTCATGATCGATCTGACCGGCGGACCATGTGTTTATAAACGTCTTTCCGGCTGCGGTTCCGGAACCGAGTACCTTGCGGTAACACCGTGGGGCGATTTCTATCCGTGCCACCAGTTCGTAGGACAGGAAGATTTCTGCCTTGGAAATGTTTACGAAGGCGTGAAAAAGACAGAAACGGTCAACGAATTCAAAAAATGCAACGTTTATTCCAAAAAGGAGTGCAGCCAGTGCTTTGCACGGTTCTACTGCAGCGGCGGATGCGCGGCAAACTCCTACAACTTCACAGGTAAGATCAACGATGTTTACGAGATCGGCTGTAAGATGCAGCAGAAGCGGATCGAGTGCGCATTGATGATAAAGGCAGCTCTGGCCGAAGATTAAAGAAAAGAGGAAAATCGCGACATGATGAAAAAGAAACAGAGTATCATCGCGCTCGTCCTGGCAGCCATTGTAACAGTGCTTCTTGGATGGACGATGATCAAAGGATGGGGTCCTACCGGAACCGGTTCGATGAAAAACATCAACCTGGGTCTGGATCTGTCCGGCGGTGTCAGCATTACCTATCAGGCCGTAAAGGACAACCCGACAGACGAAGAAATGTCAGATACCCGCTACAAGCTGGAACAGCGTGCGCAGCAGTACAGCGAAGAGGCACAGGTATATCTGCAGGGCGACAACCGTATCACCATTGAAATCCCGGGTGCAACCGATGCAACCACCATTCTGGAAGAGATGGGTAAACCGGGAAGCCTGTATTTTATCAAACAGACGAATGATGATGGTACTGAAAACTATGTCAGAGACAGCTCTACAGGAGAATATGTCCTGAACGGAAAAACCATCGAAGAACTCGAAGCAGACGGTTCTGTTGTTCTGACCGGTAAAGATGTAGCATCTGCAGAGGCACTGCATCAGCAGAACTCTACGACAAAAGCAACCGAGAGCGTCGTTCAGCTGAAAATGACAGACGAAGGAAAAGAAAAGTTTGCCACAGCGACACAGGAAGCTTACAGTGCAGGAAAAAGCATTGGTATCTATTATGATGAAAGATTCGTCAGCGTACCGGGCGTTAATGCTGTTATCTCTGATGGTACGGCAGTGATCTCCGGCGGAAACATGGACTGGGATGAGGCAGTCAGCCTGGCATCCACCCTCCGTATCGGTTCCCTTTCCCTGAAACTTGAGGAGATCAACTCCAGCGTCGTTGGAGCACAGCTTGGATCTGCAGCTGTTTCCACCAGCGTGAAAGCGGGAGCGATCGGCATTATCCTGATCATCATCTTCCTTGCAGTTGTATACCGCCTGCCTGGTATTGCAGCCGGATGGGCACTGCTCATTTACGTTGAGCTGAACCTGATTTCTTTAAATGCATTTGACCTGACCCTGACTCTGCCTGGTATCGCCGGTGTTATCCTGTCGATCGGTATGGCAGTCGATGCGAACGTTATCATCTACGCCCGTATCGAGGAGGAGATCGGTGCCGGAAAGACGGTTCATGCAGCAATCCGCGACGGATTCAAGAAGGCAGCTTCTGCCATCCTGGACGGAAACGTGACGACCCTGATTGCAGCAGCTGTTCTGTATGCGCTTGCGAGCGGAAGTGTCCGCGGATTCGCCATGACACTTGCTCTTGGTATTGTTCTTTCCATGTTCAGCGCCATGGTTGTTTCCAGACTGCTGGTCAACAGCCTGTACGGTATGGGACTGAAGGATGCGAAATACTACGGAACCAAGAAAGAGCGCAAGGGATTTCCATTTGTGGAAAAGAGAAAGATCTTCTTCACGATCTCCTGCATTCTGCTGCTTGCCGTTCCGGCCAGCATGATTTTCATGCATCAGACAAAGGGAAGCGCACTGAACTTCGGCCTTGACTTCAAGGGCGGTACTTCCATCAACGTTCCGTTCAACGAGGATTACTCCATCGAAGAGCTGGACAAAGAGGTAGAGCCGGTTGTGGAAGGCGTGACAAAAGATTCCAATATTCAGATGACAAAGGTTGTCGGAGGCAACAATGTCATCATCAAAACACGTTCTCTGACTCTGGAAGAGCGTGAGCAGGTTTACCAGGCAATGGCAGACAATTTCGGTGTCGATACTTCTGAAATCACTTTCGACAACATTTCTTCTACTGTAAGTAAAGAAATGAGCCAGAATGCGATGAAAGCAGTTATCATCGCTGTAGTCTGCATGCTGTTGTACATCTGGATCCGTTTCCGCGACATCCGTTTCGCATCGAGTGCCATCCTTGCACTGATGCACGATATCGCCATTGTATTCGGATTCTATGTGGTATCCCGTATTTCGGTCGGCAGCACCTTTATCGCGTGTATGCTGACGATCCTCGGCTATTCCATCAACAGTACGATCGTCATCTTTGACCGTATCCGTGAGAATCTGCCGGAGTTAAAGAGAGAGCCGATCGAGTCCCTGGTTGACCGCTGCATCACGGACACCCTGACCCGAAGCATTTACAGTTCCCTCACCACCTTTATCACCATCTTTGTTCTGTTCGTGATGGGAGTTTCTTCCATCCGCGACTTTGCAGCACCTTTGATGGTTGGTATCGTATGCGGAGCTTACACTTCTGTCTGCATCACAGGTGCCCTGTGGTATGTGATGAAGCACGTTGGAAAAAACAAATATGTGCCGTCCAAAGCAGTACAGAATAAGACAAAAAATAAATAAAAGCAGCAAAAACCATAAAAAGAGAAACGCCGGACCGGAAAAGTCCGGCGTTTCCTGCTAACAGGAAAGAGGAGAACATATGAAGAAAGAACGCTGGGTAGTTTCGGCAAAACGCGCCGATTTCCAGGCAATTGCGGACCGGTTCGGCATCGATCCCGTCATCGCCCGCCTGATCCGGAACCGGGATGTGACCGGGGAGAAAGAGATCGAAGAGTATCTCTTCGGTGATCTGGAGCAGCTCCACGATCCGCTGCTGATGAAGGATATGGAGCGCGCGGCAGATCTGATCGCAGAAAAAATCCGGGAGAAAAAGCCGATCCGCATCATCGGGGACTACGACATCGACGGTGTTACGGCAACGTATATTCTGCTGACCGGATTAAAAGATCTCGGTGCCGATGCGGATGTGCGTATCCCGGACCGGATTGCAGACGGATACGGCTTAAATGAGCATCTTGTGCAGTTTGCCGCGGATGAGGGGCGGGACACGATCGTCACCTGTGACAACGGCATCGCGGCGGGCAGTCAGATCCGTCTGGCAAAAGAGCTTGGCATGACGGTTGTTGTGACGGACCACCACGAGGTTCCGTTTGAGGAGGATGAAAACGGAGAACGCCGCTACATCCTGCCGCCGGCGGACGCGGTTGTCAATCCGAAACAGAAAGACTGTTCCTATCCGTTTCCGGGCCTCTGCGGTGCGGCCGTCGCATGGAAACTGATCCAGACGATGGAGGCAAAAGCAGGTATTCCAAAGGAGCACAGCTTCCGCTTTCTGGAATTTGTCGCCATTGCGACGATCGGTGATGTGATGGATCTGCAGGGAGAAAACCGGATTTTTGTAAAAGCCGGCCTTCGGGCGCTCCATAAAACGCAGAACCTCGGCCTGCAGGAGCTGATCCGTGTGCAGGGCATCGAGGCGGAAAACGTGACACCGTATCACATCGGCTTCGTTCTCGGCCCATGCATCAACGCATCGGGACGGCTTGACACGGCGGAGCATTCGTTAAAACTGCTCTGCGCAAAGACACGTGAGGAGGCTGCAAAGCTTGCCGGGGACTTGAAAGACCTGAATGAAAGCCGCAAAGAGCTGACGCGCCAGGGTGAGGCGAAAGCAATCGAGCTCGTGGAAACCTCCCCGCTGCAGAACGACAAAGTCCTCGTCGTCTATCTGCCGGACTGCCACGAAAGTCTTGCCGGAATCATCGCAGGTCGCCTGCGGGAGCACTTCCACAAACCATCCTTCGTACTCACCAGAAGTGAGGAGGGCGTCAAGGGCTCCGGCCGCTCGATCGAAGCGTATTCGATGTATGAGGAGCTCTGCAAATGCAAAGAACTGATGACAAAATTCGGCGGCCACCCGATGGCTGCGGGCCTTTCCCTCGCAGGAGAGGAGATGATCGAACCGTTCCGCCGGGCACTGAACGATAATTCCACGCTGACGGAAGAGGATTTCGTCGAAAAAGTCGTGATCGATGTGCCGATGCCGATCACCTACATCACCAAAAATCTGATCCGCCAGTTAAGTCTCTTGGAGCCGTTCGGAAAAGGCAACACGAAACCGCTGTTCGCACAGAAAGGACTGACTGTATTAAATTACCGCATTTTTGGAAAGAATAGAAACGTGGTGAAAGTACAGCTTGCCGATGCGGGCGGATACCAGATGGATGGTGTCTATTTCGGCGAGGGAGAAGCGTTCGCCGCATACGTGGATGCACATCCGACCCTCTCGGTAGCGTACTATCCGTCGATTGATACGTGGAACGGACGCGACAAATTACAGATCAATATCCAGAGTTATTTTTAAAGATGCAGAAAAGCCGCAAATACCTGATTTTTCTGCCCTGTTTTCTATCGGAAACAAAATTGACGCAGAAGAATATTGATGCTATACTGTAAGGTGAATTGTCAAACCTTGACGAAACGGAGGAATATTTTATGAAAAAAGTAGAGGATTACGTAAGAAGTATTCCGGATTTCCCGGAACCGGGTATTATTTTCAGAGATGTAACGAGTATCCTGCAGGACGCAGACGGACTGCAGCTTGCCATAGATGAGATGCAGCATTTTGTAGAAGAAGTAGACTGTGATGTAATCTGCGGAACCGAGTCCCGCGGCTTCATTTTCGGTATGCCGATTGCTTACAATCTGCACAAACCGTTCGTGCCGATCCGTAAAAAAGGAAAACTTCCTCTGGAGACCGTCGAGGAGAGCTATGACCTGGAGTACGGCAGCGCAACGATCGAGATGCACAAAGACTCCATCAAACCGGGCCAGAAGGTAGTCATCATCGACGACCTGATTGCAACCGGCGGTACCGTGGAAGCCTGTGCAAAAATGATCGAGCGCCTCGGCGGCGAAGTAACCAGAATCGTGTTCCTGATGGAGCTTGCCGGCTTAAAAGGACGCGAAAAACTGGCAAAATATGATGTAAAATCTGTCATCCGTTACGATGGCAAATAACGTATCCAACGAAACGCAGGGGTTAATCATGAGAGCGGAGGATACATATGGAAGAAGAGAAAAGAATCAGTGAAGAAGAATTAAAGAAGGATGTGGCGGCGGCAGAAGCCAGAATCCGCAAGACGGACGATTTTACAAGTCCGGAGGAATTATACGGGGAATTGATCGCTTCTGTGAAAAAATATCATCCATCGGACGATATTTCCCTGATCGAAAAAGCATACCGCGTGGCAGCGGATGCACATAAGGACCAGAAAAGAAAGAGCGGGGAACCGTACATCATCCATCCGCTCTGTGTGGCAATTATCCTGGCAGATCTGGAGCTCGACAAGGAGTCGATCGCGGCAGGCCTTCTGCACGACGTTGTCGAAGATACCGTCATGACCGAAGAAGAGCTGACCGAGGAGTTCGGCCCGGAGGTGTCCCTGATTGTAAGCGGTGTCACGAAGCTGGCACAGCTGAAATATTCTGCGGATAAGGTCGAGGAGCAGGCAGAAAACCTGAGAAAGATGTTCCTTGCGATGGCAAAGGATATCCGCGTTATTCTGGTAAAACTGGCGGACCGTCTGCACAACATGCGGACCGCACAGTACTGGTCGCCGGAGACGCAGAAGAAAAAAGCGCGTGAGACGATGGATATCTATGCCCCGATCGCACAGCGCCTCGGTATTTCCAAGATCAAGGTCGAACTCGATGACCTTTCTCTGAAATATCTGGAGCCGGATGCGTACTATGAACTGGTGCAGAAGGTCAGCATGAAGCGGGAGCAGCGGCAGGAGTTTGTCGATGCGATCGTAAAAGAGGTGACCCGTCATATCCACCAGGCCGGCATTGAGGCAGATGTCAACGGACGAATCAAGCACTTTTTCAGCATCTACAAAAAGATGGTCAACCAGCACAAGACGCTGGATCAGATCTATGACCTCTTTGCGGTCCGCATCATCGTGGAATCCGTCAAAGACTGCTATGCAGCGCTCGGTGTCATCCATGAAATGTACACGCCGATCCCGGGCCGTTTCAAAGATTACATTGCGATGCCGAAGCCAAACCGTTACCAGTCCCTGCATACAACCCTGATCGGACCGAACGGACAGCCGTTTGAGATTCAGATCCGTACTTATGAGATGCACCGGATTGCAGAATACGGTATCGCTGCACACTGGAAATACAAAGAGGCCTCCGACGGCAAGAAACCGGGACCGGAGCAGGAAGAGGAAAAACTGACCTGGCTGCGCCAGATTCTGGAGTGGCAGCAGGACATGGCGGACAACCATGAGTTCATGAACCTCTTAAAGAGCGATCTCGACCTGTTTGCTGACAATGTTTACTGTTTCAGCCCGGCGGGCGATGTCAAAACGCTTCCGGTCGGCTCCTGTGCCATCGACTTTGCTTACTCCGTCCATAGTGCGGTCGGCAACAAGATGGTCGGAGCGAGGGTCAACGGAAAACTCGTGCCGATCGAGACGGAACTTCACAACGGAGACCGCGTCGAGATCATCACCTCGCAGAACTCCAAGGGACCGAGCCGCGACTGGCTGAAAATTGCGAAGAGTTCCCAGGCAAAGAGCCGCATCAACCAGTGGTTCCGCCAGCAGAACAAGACGGACAACATCGTCAAAGGCAAGGAAATGCTCACCAACTATGCAAAGCTGAAGGGCAAAAATCTTGGAATCTATACGAAACCGATGTACGAAGAGGCTGTCATGAGAAAGTACGGCTTCCGCGACTGGGATTCCGTTCTTGCAGCCATCGGCCACGGCGGCTTAAAAGAGGGCCAGGTCCTCAACAAGCTGATTGAGACGTACGAAAAGCAGCATAAAAAAGAGATCACCGACGAGCAGGTGCTCGAGGCGGCATCCGGAGAGAAAGTTCTGCCGGTTGGAAAGAGCAAGGGCGGCATCGTCGTGCGCGGTATCCACGATGTGGCAGTTCGCTTCTCCAAATGCTGCAATCCGATCCCGGGCGATGAGATCGTGGGCTTTGTCACAAGAGGACGCGGCGTGACCATTCACCGCACCGACTGTGTCAATGTCCTGAATCTGCCGGAATCTGAGCGGGCGCGCCTCATTGATGCTGAATGGCAGGCAGAGGACAACGGCGGCTCTCTCTATACCGTGGAGATCAGCGTTTACGCAAACAACCGTACCGGTCTTCTGGTGGATATCTCCAAGATCTTTACCGAGCGGAAGATCGACCTTGCGGCGATGAACGTGAGAACGAGCAAGCAGGGAACGGCTTCCATCGATGTGACGTTCGACGTGCACAACAACGAAGAGCTGAACAGCATCATCGAGAAGGTGCGCCAGGTGGAGAGCGTGATCGATATTCAGAGATCGAGAGGATAAAAAGGAGAAAAGCGTATGATAAAGGTAAATTACCGGGCACTTGGAATGCTCTCGACAAACTGCTACGTTGTGGAAAATCCGGACAGCCAGAAGGTGCTGATCGTGGACCCGGGCGATTCGCCGCTGGAGATTGAACGCCAGATCGATGAGATCGACGGCGACCCGGAGGCCATTCTGCTGACCCATGGCCATTTCGACCATATGCTGGCAGCGGATGCGCTGCGGAAAAAATACCATATCCCGGTCTATGTCCATGAAAAAGAGCAGCACCTGCTGGGGGATCCAAAGGAAAATCTTTCCGGGCTCTGGAGCAAACCGTACACAATGCAGGCGGACAAAACCGTAAAAGAGGGCGATGTGCTTCATCTCGCAGATTTTGAAATCCACGTTCTTGCGACACCGGGGCACACGGCAGGCGGTGTCTGCTACTATATTCCGGCAGAGAAAGCACTTTTTTCCGGTGATACGCTGTTCTGCGAGTCCTACGGAAGATACGACTTCCCGACATCCTCCGGCAGAGAGCTGATCGCGTCGGTCAAGCGCCTGTTAAAAGAGCTTCCCGGGGATGTGACCGTGTATCCGGGCCACAACGATGAAACTACGATTGAACATGAAAAGAGGTACAATCCCCTTGCTTAATATCAGCCTTTGTTTTAATAGAAAAGATTTTGAATACGATGTGTATTCCCTGATCAAGGCATTCTATCCGGGCTGTGAGATTACCTCATGGTACGAAGAGGATGGGGCGCCGGACGGGGAATTTGCATATTATGATACGATCACATACGAGGCGGATCAGATCTGTTTTTCGATTGCAGACGAGAAACATGAGACGCTCGCTTCGCAGTGTGAGGCGGTGGAATATGAAAAAGACCGCCATGAAACGAAAAATGTCCTGAAACGGATGGTATACCGCACGCTTTCCGAAGTGAGCGGCAAAGAACTTCCATGGGGCGATCTCACCGGCATCCGTCCGACGAAAATTCCGATGAAGATGCTTGAAGAGGGTAAAAAAAATGTAGAGATTGCGAAATACATGCGCGAAACTTACTACACCAGCCCGGAAAAGACGGCACTTGCGATCACGATTGCCAACCGGGAAAAGGACATTTTAAAGACGATCGACTACGAACACGGTTACAGCCTGTACATCGGCATCCCGTTCTGTCCGAGCATCTGCCTGTACTGTTCCTTCGGCTCCCATGTGTTAAGCCGCTGGGAGCATATGGTAGATCCGTATCTCGATGCACTGATCAAAGAACTGATCTTTATCAGTGAGAACATGAAGGATTACACCCTTGATACGATCTACATCGGAGGCGGTACGCCGACCACACTGAATGCGGCACAGATGGAGCGCCTGCTCACGAAAGTGACAGAGCTCTTCCCGATGGAGCAGGTGCAGGAGTTCACCGTGGAGGCAGGACGGCCGGATACGATCAATGAGGAGGTCTTAAAAGCCATCCGCAAATTCCCGGTCACCCGTATTTCGATCAATCCACAGACCATGAACCAGGAAACGCTGGATCTGATCGGACGCCACCATACCGTGGAGGAGATCGAGGAGAAGTTCCGCATGGCGCGTTCCCTTGGATTTGACAACATCAACATGGATCTGATCGTCGGTCTGCCGGGTGAGGACAAGGAAAAAGTGGCGCATACGTTGGAAAAAGTGGAAGCGCTGAATCCGGATTCCCTGACCGTCCATTCCCTTGCGTTAAAGCGTGCAACGAGACTCAACCTGTTCAAAGACAAATATCAGGAGATCTCGTTTGAAAACTCTGCCGAGATCATGAAAATGACGATGGACAGCGCACACCGCATGGAGATGGGACCGTATTACATGTACCGCCAGAAAAATATGGCGGGTAACTTTGAGAATGTCGGCTACTCCCGCGAAGGAAAAGCAGGCATCTACAACATCCTCATTATGGAGGAAAAACAGTCCATTCTGGCCGCGGGAGCCGGAGCGTCCACGAAATTCGTGTTTGAACACGGAGAGCGCATTGAGCGGGTGGAGAACGTGAAGGATCTGAAAAACTACGTGGAGCGTATCGATGAAATGATCGAGAGAAAGCGTATCGGAATGGAGAAGTATCTGCCAAAATGAAAGAAAATTCCAGTCAGCAGCTTCACATGCTGCGCTATACCCTGACCGAGCAGCTCATCCATGGCATGGAAGTGAGCAATTTAGCTTACGATCTTGCGCGGGAACTGGGGTATGAGAAAGAAATCTGCTATGAGCTTGCAAAAGCGGGCGTTCTCCACGATATCGGAAAGATTGTACTGGAGAATTACGTAGAAGAACAGGATACGCTCGTCGTCGAGGAGATGCGCTTTGTGCGGACCCATTCCACACTGGGCTATGAACTCCTGCAGGGACGCGGCTACTCCGATTTTGTGCTGGAGAGTATTCTGTATCACCATGAAAATTATGACGGAACCGGGTATCCGGCCAATCTGGCGGGAGAAAAGATTCCGTTTGGGGCGCGTATCTTACGCATCTGTGATGTGTACTGCGCGCTGACCTCCGACCGCCCGTACCGGAGTGCGTTTCCGCGGGAACAGGCGATGGAGCTTATGACAGAAGAAGTCAAAAATTTCGATCTGAAAATGTTCCTGGCATTTCAGAGAGTGATCCACGGCGGCAGCCGGAAAGCGATCGAGCTTTCTGATGTTGATGAATTGATCCAGGAAATCATAAAGGAGAAAACAGAAAATGGCATTAAAGAAGAAACCGGTTACCGGAATGAAAGATATTTTACCGAAAGAAATGGCAATCCGTGACTACGTGATCCGTCTGATCAAGGAAACTTACGGAACCTTCGGCTTTACCTCCATGGAGACCCCTTGCGTGGAGCACATCGAAAACCTGAACAGCAAACAGGGCGGCGAGAATGAGAAACTGATTTTCAAGATCTTAAAAAGAGGAGAGAAGCTGAAACTCGAGACCGCTGAGAAAGAAAACGATCTCGTAGACAGCGGCCTGCGTTATGACCTGACCGTTCCGCTCTGCCGTTACTATTCCAACAACGCAAACGAGCTTCCGTCCCCGTTCAAAGCACTTCAGATGGGAAATGTATGGCGTGCAGACCGTCCGCAGAGAGGAAGATACCGCCAGTTCATGCAGTGCGATATCGATATCCTCGGCGAGCCGACCAACCTCGCAGAGATTGAGCTGATCCTTGCTACCACCACACTGCTTGGAAAACTGGACTTCAAGAACTTTACGATCCGTATCAATGACCGCCGCATCTTAAAAGCAATGGCAGCCTACAGCGGATTCCCGGAGGAGTCCTATGACACCGTATTTATTATCCTCGATAAGATGGATAAAATCGGTTTTGAGGGCGTTGCCAAAGAGCTCGAGGAAGCCGGCTTTGCAAAAGAGTCCGTAGAGAAATACCTGAAAATGTTCGAGGAGATCACCCCGGATACCGCAGGCGTAGAGTACTGCCGTGAGAAACTCGAGGGATTCCTTGACAAAGAGTACGCAGACGGCCTGAAGACCATCATCGACAGTGTCAATGCCGTGAAGACCGCAGAATTCAAGATCGCTTTCGATCCGACTCTGGTGCGCGGAATGTCCTACTACACCGGACCGATCTTCGAGATCGCTATGGATGAGTACGGCGGATCTGTCGGAGGCGGCGGACGCTACGATGAAATGATCGGAAAATTCACCGGAAACCAGACCTGCGCATGCGGATTCTCCATCGGATTTGAGCGTATCGTTATGCTTTTGCTTGAGAGAGATTACCAGATCCCGGGCGCACAGAAGAAAAAAGCGTACCTGATCGAGAAAAACATGCCGGCAGAGGGAATGCAGAAGATCATTCAGCAGGCGACAAAAGAGAGAAGTGAAGGCACGGCCATCAACATCGCCGTGATGAAGAAGAACAAGAAATTCCAGAAAGAGCAGCTTGCCAGCGAGGGCTACACTGAGATCGAAGAATTTTTTGTTGACAAAATGTAAGGAATATCCAATAATAGTAATCGCATGAAAAAACGATGTGCTGCGGATGCAGATTCTTTGTGTCCGCAGTTCCAAATAGGAGGAACAAGAAAATGGCTGAATCCATGAAAGGCCTGAAGAGAACCTGCCGCTGTGCGGAAGTCACAAAAGCAGATATCGGAAAAAAAGTAACCCTGATGGGCTGGGTACAGAAGAGCCGTAATAAAGGCGGAATTATTTTCGTCGATCTGCGTGACAGAAGCGGTATTATGCAGATTATCTTTGAGAACGGCCCGATCAGTGAGGAAGGTTTTGAGAAAGCAGCAAAACTGCGCAGCGAGTTCGTCATCGCCGTAGAAGGTGAAGTTATGGCCCGCTCCGGTGCTGTCAATGAAAATCTGGCAACAGGAGAGCTCGAAGTAAAGGCTGAGTCCTTACGCATTCTTTCCGAGGCAGAAACCCCGCCGTTCCCGATTGAGGAGGATTCCAAGACGAGAGAAGAGCTCCGTCTGAAATACCGTTACCTGGATCTGCGCCGCCCGGACATCCAGAGAAACCTGATCATGAGAAGCAAAGTGGCAATGCTCACCCGTGAGTTCATGTCCAAAGAAGGCTTCCTTGAGATCGAAACCCCGATGCTGACGAAATCCACACCGGAAGGCGCCAGAGATTACCTGGTACCGAGCCGTGTTCATCCAGGCAGCTTCTACGCACTGCCGCAGTCTCCGCAGCTGTTCAAACAGCTTCTGATGTGCTCCGGCTATGACCGTTATATCCAGATCGTAAAATGTTTCCGTGACGAGGACCTGCGTGCCGACCGTCAGCCGGAGTTCACCCAGATCGATATGGAGCTTGCTTTCGTTGATGTAGATGATGTTATCGATGTCAATGAGAGACTGCTGGCACACCTGTTCAAAGAGGTGCTCGGCGTTGAGGTACAGCTCCCGATCCAGAGAATGACCTGGAAAGAGGCTATGAACCGTTTCGGTTCTGACAAACCGGACCTGCGTTTCGGTATGGAGCTGGTTGATGTTTCCGAGACCGTAAAAGATACCGAGTTCGTTGTATTTAAGGGCGCACTTGAAAACGGCGGTTCTGTCCGCGGTATTAACGCAAAGGGACAGGGCGCAATGCCGAGAAAGAAAATCGACAAGCTCGTTGAGTTTGCGAAAGGTTACGGTGCAAAAGGTCTTGCATACATTGCAATCCATGAGGATGGAAGCTGGAAATCTTCCTTTTCCAAATTTATGACAGAGGAGCAGATGGAAGCCCTCATCAAAGCCATGGACGGACAGGCTGGAGACCTTCTTCTCTTCGCAGCAGACCGCAACAAGATTGTTTGGAACGTTCTTGGCGCACTTCGTCTGGAACTGGCAGAGCAGATGGGACTGCTCGACAAGAACGAGTACCGTTTCGTATGGATTACCGAGTTCCCGCTTCTGGAGTGGTCCGATGAGGAGAACCGTTTCACCGCAATGCATCACCCGTTCACCATGCCGATGGACGAGGATCTGCCGCTTCTGGACACCGATCCGGGCGCAGTTCGTGCAAAAGCTTACGATATCGTCCTGAACGGTACTGAGATCGGAGGAGGAAGCGTTCGTATTCACCAGAACGATGTGCAGGAGAAGATGTTTGAGATGCTTGGTTTCACAAAGGAACAGGCACATGAGCGATTTGGTTTCCTTCTGGATGCTTTCAAATACGGAGTTCCGCCTCACGCCGGACTGGCTTACGGACTGGACCGTCTCGTTATGCTGATGGCAAAAGAGGACAGCATCCGCGACGTCATCGCATTCCCGAAGGTAAAAGATGCTTCCTGTCTGATGACCGAGGCTCCGTCACCGGTTGACGCAGCACAGCTGGAAGAGCTTGGTCTTGAGGTTGAGCCGCAGGCAGAAGAAGAGACAACAGAAGAGTAAAGAAAATTTTGTAATTTACAGGACAGACAATTTTGCAGAAGTGCAGCGTTGTCTGTCCTTTTTTAGGTTTCACTCGATCGGTGTAAAGAAAAACTTAAGAAATTCTTCCCCGTCTTCCCCGTTGTTTTGCTGGAAAAAAGTGCTACAATATGGTTTGTAAGAAAGATACGGAAACATCCACAGCAAGTGGAACACATAGAGAAAAAGACAAGGAGGAATCACTATGTTAGTTACATTAGTCATGCTGGCAACCTGTTTTGGTCTGCTCTGCGGAATTGGAATTCTATTTGGGATCGTCGGACTTCTGCTGAAATTTGGAGGAAAAGTCCTCGGCGCATGCGCCACTATTCTTCTCCCGATCGGCGTGATCTGGCTTGGATTTAAAATCGTGTTCGCCGTCGTTCCGCTTCTGTTCAAACTGGTCTGTGCAGCGCTGATCTGTTATCTCGTATACCGCATTCTGCGGGAGATGAAACTTGTAGCATAAAAAATAAAATCTAACAGATTCGAAAGAAAACCTGCTTTCCGTCATAAACACGGAGGCAGGTTTTTAATGACAAAAACAAAAATCTATTTTCAGAAAAAGCCAGTATTTGCTAAAAAAAGAGTAAGGAAAAAGTAAGAAAACAAAAAACAAAATGTGATACGATAGAGCTAACTTGGGAAAACTGAAAAATTCTTTGCAAAAATAGAAAAGTGGGAGGAAGCGTATGAAGAAAAAAGTAATCGCGATTGTGTGTGCAGTCGCAGTGCTGGCGGCAGCCGGAGGGGGAGTGACATGGCATTTCCTTGGAAACAGTACAAAAGAGGACGATAACGTCGTCTATGTCAATACTGTAAAAGCCCTGACCAATCTGGGAACCGGAAATGGAATGGAAAACCGCTATGCCGGTGTTGTGGAGTCGGAAAATACCTGGAAGGTAGAGAAAAACAGCGAGAAAACGGTAAAGGAAGTTTATGTGGAAGTCGGTCAGGAGGTTCAGGTCGGAACACCGCTGTTCTCCTACGATACCGAGAAATTCCAGAGTGACCTCGAGCAGGCGCAGCTGGATCTGGAACGCATAAACAATGAACTTTCAAGTATGAATACCAATATCGACCAGCTTTACAAAGACAAAAAGCAGGCATCAAAAGACCAGCAGGCAAGCATCACACTGGAAATTCAGGAAGCGGAGCTGGATTTAAAGAAAAAAGAATATGAAGGAAAATCAAAACAGGCGGAGATTGATAAATTAAACGATAACATCACCAATGCGACCGTGATCAGCGAAATCGCCGGTGTTGTAAAATCAATCAACAACGGTGACAGCAGCGCCGGCGCTTACTCCAGTGACAACTCCGACAATTCCTTCCTGACCGTTCTTGCAACGGGAGATTTCCGTGTAAAAGGCCAGATCAATGAACAGAATATGAGCGACGGTTCGATTACCGAAGGAAGCCAGGTGATCGTGCATTCTCGTGTAGATGAGAATCAGACCTGGACTGGAACCGTGACAAAGATTGATCGGGAAAATGCACGGACAGGAAGCAATAACGTTTACAGCAGTTCAGGAGACAGTATGACGCAGTCAAGCAACTATCCGTTTTATGTGCAGCTCGACGGAACGAACGGCCTGATGCTCGGCCAGCACGTTTACGTAGAGCCGGATATCGGCCAGCAGGAAGTCAAAACAGGAATCTGGCTGTCCGATTACTTTATCAACGATGTCGACAGCAACCCTTACGTTTGGGCCGATGATGGAAACGGCAAACTGGAAAAACGAAGCGTAACGCTGGGAACACACGATGAAAATATGATGGAATATCAGATCACTGATGGTCTCAAAGAGGAGGATGCCATCACCTTCCCGGAGGATGGACTGGAAGAGGGCATGAAGACCGTTGTTAGTACCGATGGTTCGCTGGGACAGAGCAATCCGGCCGGCGGCGAGGATGACGGAATGGAGGATGACGGTATGCTTGACAACGACGATGGAATGGTCGACGATGGTATGACGCAGGATGAAAACGGCATGGTCGACAATACCATGGACGGCGCAGAGTACAGCGGTGAGGAAGATACAACGAACGTGATCGGCGGCGCCGACAATGGTGAGGCAGAACCGGCAGAAACACAGGAAGCCGGATCAGCAGATGACGGGGAGGTGCAGCCGTGATTCTGGAATTAGAGAATATCTGTAAAGAATATATGCAGGGCAAAATCCCGGTTCCGGTTCTGAAAAACATCAACTTCTCCATGGAAGAAGGCGAGTACGTTGCGATCATGGGTCCTTCCGGTTCCGGAAAAACAACACTGATGAATATTGTCGGCTGTCTCGACCAGGCGACGAGCGGACGGCTGATCCTCGACGGACAGGATATCAGCAAATGCAGTGACAATCAGATGTCGGACATCCGCCTGCAGAAAATCGGCTTTGTATTCCAGAACTTCCAACTCCTTGCAAGACAGAGCGCAATGGAAAATGTATGCCTGCCGTTGACGTACGCGGGCGTGCCGAAAAAAGAGAGAAGAGAGCGGGCAGCGATTGCCCTCGAGCGGGTGGGGCTCGGCGACCGTATGAGTTTCAAACCGACCCAGCTCTCCGGCGGACAGAAACAGCGTGTGGCGATTGCAAGAGCGATTGTCAACCATCCGAAAATTCTGCTGGCTGATGAGCCGACCGGAGCGCTCGACTCCCATTCCGGCGAGCAGGTCATGGAGCTGTTCCAGAGCCTGAACGACGAGGGCGTCAGCATCTTGATGATTACACATGACGCGGAGATCGCATCGATGGCACAGCGCACCGTGGAGATCCGCGACGGAATGATGAAATCGAAGGAGGTGGCCGAAACATGAAAAAAGGAAAAGCAGCAAAGAAAGCCGCGATTGCAGTTGTGACCGCAGTTGCCGTGGGCGGTGTCAGTGTCGGCGGTTATTACGGCATCCGCCATGCGCAGAAGACGACCGTAAAAGTGTATCCGGTCAGTGACTTTACGAGTGGTTACTGGGGAGACAGCATGAACATGGAAGGCCAGATCACCTCGACGGCTTCCCAGAACATCTATCTTTCCGACAGCCAGACCATTTCCCAGGTTCTCGTCAAAGAGGGCGATGTGGTAAATGCCGGAGACACGCTGATGACATACGATACCAGCATGATCGAGCTGGATTTGGAAACGCAGCAGTTACAGCTTGCACAGACAAAGCTGAAAATCCAGCAGAGTGAAAAAGAACTGGAAAAGCTGAAAAAGACAAAACCGGTATCGGATACGCCGCTGAATCCGGTGGAGCCGGATTTCCCGGATTTTCCAGATGAACCCATCGATCCGGATTTCCCGGACGAACCGATTCCGACCCCGGAACCGGAGCCGACGTATGAGGATGCTGTTCTGTACAGCAGTACGAATAAGCTTGTATTTGGTTCCAAACCATACAAAGGAGAAGGAACGCAGGAAGACCCATACACCTATCTCTGCGCACCGGGAACAGTCCTGACAGGCGGATTCCTGAATCAGATGGCAGGATACGCGGATGAAAAGGGAACGAAAAAAGAAGAGGACAGCGAAGGATACTGGTTCCGCCTGGAGATTCATGAAGAAAACAAAGCCGCAGAGGCGCTGGAAACCGTGTGGGAGCAGGATGGAACGAAGATTGCGAAAGCATACGAGACTTCGTATGAAGCAGTCCTGAGTCTGAAAGAATCCGAAGCGGCGGATGCACCGGAAATAAAAATCACCACGCCGCTTGCCAACACAGAGGTGGCAGAGGGCGGCGAGCTGAAGCTGAAAATCGGAATCAATGAGAAGAAAGATACCGAAGAGAAGCCGGATGAGAAAGCCGACGATAAAACGGATGATAGAACCGAGAGTCCGTCCGAGGACGATGTGACACAGCCGGGTGAAGCCGGAAATGGAAGCGGTGAGGCAGACGATTCCACGGAAAACACCGAAACGGATGTCACTTACACATACGTCTGGAAACACAACGGAAAGACAATCGACGGAGATTTTAAGGATACTTACACAAAAGAAAATATCACAAAAGAGGATGCCGGAATCTATACAGTAGAAGTGACAGCGAAAAATGACAAGGGTACTTCCATGGCAGTCAGCACTGCAAATGTGGCAGTAAAAGAAGGAACGATTACCCCGACACCAAGTGTAACTCCGACCCCGAGCGTTACGCCGGGACCGAGTGTAACTCCAGAGCCGACCGTCAGCCCGGAACCAAGTACAACACCGATTCCGACCACAGAGCCGGTTCCAACAGAAACTCCGGTGCCGAGCGAGACCCCAGTTCCGACGGAAACGCCGACGCCGACCGAAGCCCCGGCAGAACCGGAAGCGGAACCGCAGAGCGAAGATGCGCCGGAAGCAGTGCAGACGACAGCAAAAACCGTATTCTACGGTGAAAAAGCATCGGTACAGTCCCTCTTTACATCATCCACAGGAAGCAGCGCAAATAACAATACTTTTTCCGGTGATGATACCCAGATGACCTACACAAAAGATGAGTTGAAAAAAGCCATCAGCAAAAAAGAAAGCCAGATCCGTGATCTGAAGCTGGATCAGAAGGAAGAGGAACTCAAAGTCAAAAATACGCAGAAATCCCTGGATTCCCAGACCGTAAAAGCGACGATCAGCGGTGTGGTAAAGAAGGTTGGAAATGTAGAAAACCCGTCCAACGACGGAAGCGCCTTTATCCAGGTCAGCGGAAACGAAGGTCTGTACGTGCGCGGCTACTTAAGCGAGACGTATCTCGATCAGGTAAAAGTCGGCGATGAACTCAACGTGACTTCTTGGTCTTCGGGTGCTTTTGCAGCGGCAACCGTAACCGAGATTTCTCCGTACCCGACAACAAGCTACATGTCGTACAGCGAGACACCAGCCTCCTTCTATCCGTTCACAGCCGTTATCCCGGAAGGCGGAGAAGGTTTTGAAAACGGTGACTGGATCGAGATTGCAATCACTGTCGGAAACGATGTAGAAAACGGCAACGGCCTGTACGTCAGCAAAGAATTCATCCGCGAGGAAAACGGACAGAAATTCGTTTATATCCGGGATGAAAATGATAAATTAAAGAAACAGAATGTGGTAACCGGAAAACTTCTGTGGGGCAGTTATTACGAAGTGAAGAGCGGTCTTTCCGAAGAGGATTACATTGCATTTCCGTACGGCAAAACCGTGGTGGAAGGCGCAGACACGAAGGAATCCAGTTCATCGGATTATTACAACAGTTAAGGAGGCGCATTATGTTAGAAAATGTAAGACTTTCCTTTCAGGGAATCTGGTCACACAAAATGCGTTCCTTCCTGACGATGCTGGGTATTATCATCGGAATTGCATCGATCATCTCAATTGTCTCCACGATCAAGGGAACGAATGAGCAGATCAAACAGAACCTGATCGGAGCCGGAAACAACAACGTGACCGTCAGCTTAAAGCAGGGCGACGGCGATTACTGGATGGACAACGGACTGCCAAGCGGCGTGTCGAAACTGTCCGATGATCAGAAAAAGCGGATCCGCGAGCAGGATCAGGTGGAAAATGCATCGTTTTACACCGAAAGAACGTATGTGAGCGGCATCGCAAAAGGAAACACAACACTGGACAGTGCGAAGGCGCTTGGCGTGGATGAAAATTATCTGTCGACGTGCGGATATCAGATTTATCAGGGACGCGGCTTTGTGGAGAGCGATTTCTCGAAGACCCACAAAGTTGTCCTCCTCGACGATACCGCAGTGCTGACACTCTTCCCGGATGAGTCGCCGGTCGGCAAAACGATCGAGATCATGGGAGAGCCGTTCACGGTGATCGGCGTGATCAAAAAAGCCGATTCGTTCCAGCCGGTCATCAATTCCAGAGATGACTACTATACGTACAATCAGGAATCTTATCCGCTGGTGCTGATGCCGGATGTCTGCTGGCCGATCGTATTCCAGTATGATGAACCGGAAAATGCCGTTGTGATGGCAAAAACGACCGAGGATATGAGCACGGTGGGAAAGACAACAGCGGATATCATGAACGAATCCGTGACCAATACAACTGATTCTCTTTCCTATCAGGCAGAGGATCTGCTGGAGAAAGCAAAGAGTCTGCAGGAGTTAGGCCAGAGCACGAACCAGCAGCTGATCTGGATCGCGAGCATTTCGCTTCTGGTCGGCGGTATCGGTGTTATGAATATTATGCTGGTATCTGTAACGGAACGTACAAGCGAGATCGGCCTGAAAAAGGCGATCGGAGCAAGAAAACGCAGAATTCTGTTCCAGTTCCTGACCGAGGCGGCGGTGCTCACCAGCATCGGCGGACTGCTCGGCGTGCTGGGCGGCATTATCATGGCACAGGTGATTTCGAGGGTATCGCAGACGCCTGTGGCGATCAGTATTCCGGCGATCATTTTCTCCGTGGTCTTCTCCATGGTGATCGGTATCGTATTCGGACTGCTGCCGTCGGTAAAAGCAGCGAACCTGAATCCGATCGATGCGCTGCGAAGAGAATAGAACAAAAAAGAGTTGAAAAATCCGTGCGGGTACAGCGTAGGTGCTGGATCCGTGCGGATTTTTTGTGCGGCGTGTGCGGATGAAACTTAAGATCTTTACTTTTTGCAGAAAGTCGGTTATACTGGAAAATAAGCGCAATTTGCGGCGCAGCAAAGAGGCATTCGAGTTTCAGATTCGGTATGTTTATGAAAATATAAGAAAGATTCAAAGACATTTCACATTCGTTTATGGTATAATCAAACAAGAGTATGACCAACGAAAAGGAGTATACGCGAATGAATATTTTGTTTTTTATCACACCGAAAAGTGAAACGGCTTATCTGTATGACGACTGCTCACTTCGGCAGGCCATCGAGAAGATCGAATATCATAAATACACGGCGGTTCCGGTACTGAACAAAAAGGGCTGCTACGTGGGAACACTGACGGAAGGAGATCTGCTCCGCATCATAAAAGAACGGTATCTGCTGAATTACCATGAAGCAGAGGATATCCCGCTCTGGCAGGTTCCGAAACGGTGGAATTATGAGTCCGTCAACATCAACAGCAACATCGAGGACCTGATCGAGATGTCCATGCGGCAGAATTTCGTTCCAGTTGTGGATGACGAGGGAATCTTCATCGGCATCATCCGAAGAAGAGATATCATCCAGTACTGTTATCAGAAAAGCGGCATTAAAGAAGAGGAAGAAGCCCGGCGCAGCGCGCGGAAACAAAACGCAGAACAGATGATTCTGCAGTAAAGAAGAAAATGAGGGAAACATTATGAAAAAACTGATCGATCTTATCCAGGAAGAGCTGGTAAAAGCCTTTACCGCTGCGGAGATGGACCCGTCCTATGCAAGGGTTTCCGTTTCCAACCGCCCGGATCTGTGCGAATACCAGTGCAACGGCGCAATGGCAGCTGCAAAAGCATACCACAAAGCACCGATCCAGCTGGCTGAAGCAGTTGTAGAAAAAGTGACCGATCACAGCGTGATCGGTGAAATTGAAGCCGTAAAACCGGGATTCATCAACCTGAAAATCAACCCGGAATTTCTGGCAGATTATCTTTCCAAAATGCAGAACGATGAAGATCTTTCTGTAGAAAAAGCAAAAAATCCGAAAACCATCATCGTAGATTACGGCGGAGCAAACGTGGCAAAACCGCTTCACGTCGGCCATCTCCGTTCCGCGATCATCGGCGAGAGCATCAAGCGTATGGGGCGCTTCATGGGCCACAACATGATCGGTGACGTTCATCTTGGAGACTGGGGTCTGCAGATGGGACTGATCATCACCGAGCTGCAGGAGCGCCATCCGGAGCTTGTTTATTTTGATGAGTCCTTTACGGGAGAGTACCCGGAGGAAGCACCGTTTACGATCAGTGAGCTCGAGGAGATTTATCCTTGCGCAAGCGGCAAATCGAAAGAGGACGAGGACTATAAGAAACGTGCACTCGAGGCAACGAGAGAGCTGCAGCAGGGCAGAAGAGGATATCGTGCGATCTGGAAACACATTATGAACGTTTCTGTTGCCGATCTGAAAAAGAACTATGGAAACCTCGACGTTCATTTCGATCTGTGGATGGGTGAGTCCGATGCACAGGAGTACATTCCGGACATGGTAGATTACCTGAAAGACAATGGTTATGCACATTATGACCAGGGCGCACTCGTTGTTGATGTCAAAGAAGAGACAGACACAAAAGAGATCCCGCCGTGCATGATCTTAAAATCCGATGGAGCAGCTCTGTATGATACGACAGACCTGGCAACCATCATCCAGCGTATGAAACTGTACAAGCCGGACGAGATCTGCTATCTGGCAGACAAACGTCAGGAGCTTCACTTCGTACAGTGTTTCCGCTGTGCAAGAAAAGCAAAACTGGTGAATGATGATACCGTTCTTTCCTTTATCGGCTTTGGTACCATGAACGGAAAAGACGGAAAACCGTTTAAGACCCGTGAGGGCGGCGTTATGCGTCTGGAGCGTCTGATCGGCGAGATCAACGATGAGATGTATCAGAAGATCGTGGAGAACCGCAGCGTAAAAGATACGGATGCAAGAGGAACGGCACAGATTGTCGGACTGTCTGCTATTAAATACGGTGACCTGTCCAACCAGGCATCGAAAGATTATGTATTCGATGTTGAGAGATTTACTTCCTTCGAGGGAAACACCGGTCCGTACATCCTGTACACGATCGTTCGTACAAAATCCATCCTCGGAAAATATAAAGAAGAGGGAAATGAACTGAAGAAAGGCGCACTTCTGGCACCGAAGAGCGACAGCGAGAAAGCTCTGATGCTTTCCGTATCCCGTTTCAACGGCGTTGTGGAGAACGCATTCGAGGAGAAAGCACCGCATAAGATCTGTGCTTATATCTACGAGCTTGCAAACGAGTTCAACCATTTCTACCACGAGACCAAGATCTTAAGTGAGCAGGATGAGGCAAGAAAAGCATCTTACCTGGCACTGCTGGATCTTGTCCGCGAGGTACTTGAGACCTGCATCGACCTGCTGGGATTCTCGGCACCGGAACGGATGTAAGATTCGCCAAGAGGGAAAAAATAGATAAAAAACAGGCGATTTTTTTGGCAGCCGTCGGCTTCTGTAGTTCTTGCAGAAACGGCGGCTGTTGTGTTATACTTACATCACGATTTTTCATCCGCTTGGACATTCGTCCTGAAAAATCGATTCTATATTACTCTATCGAAGAGCCATTCGGCTCAATTTATATCCATGTACAAAAACAGAATATCGGACTGACAAACACTTTGACGTAAAAAGAGGAGGCGGGATCATTGGAAAAGTAGAACTTCCGGGAGGGAAGTATCGCCTGCTGTCAGTGCTCGGAAGAGGGGCAACGTCTGTCGTTTATCTTGCAGAGAAAACTGGATCCGGAAAGCGGTATGCAGTCAAGGTAAGTATATGTGACAGGGAAAAACTGCGCCGGGAAGCGTTTCTTTTACAGAAGTTTTCATATCCCGGGATTCCCTGTGCGGTGGAACTTCTGGAAAGTAGGACAAAAAGCTTTCTGGTGATGGAAGCTGTAAACGGAAAATCTATCGGACAGCGTATGCGTAAGGGAGAACGGTTTTCCAGCCGGGAAATTCTGAAAACGGGAATTGCCCTGAGCGGGATTCTTTGTTATCTCCATGCACAGAACCCGCCGGTTTTCTACCGGGATCTGAAGCCGGACAACGTGATGATAACAGAGCGTGGTGAAATATACCTTGTGGATTTCGGTGCAGCCGGAACAGAAGAAACGGGTGTGGAAGTCCGTTATGGAACCCGCGGTTATGCAGCGCCGGAGCAGTATGACGGGAAGTGTGACGCCCGTTCCGATCTTTATGCACTCGGCGCACTGCTTGCGGCAATGGCGAAGCATGCGAAAAAGCGGCAGAAAAGAGGACTCTGGCGGGTGATGGAAAAGTGTATGCAGAAAAAGCCGGAGGAGCGGTATGCGTCTGCCGGAGAAGTCAAAAAGGCACTGCGGCGGCTGGAAAGAAAGCGAAAAGGCAGGAAGACTCTGCGGATCTTTGCAGTTTTTGCTTTTCTGACAGGAGGAGCGGCTGCAGTTGCCAGCAGGATGCCATGGGGGCAGTTTCCGGCGGCAGACGAATGGGAGGAGCAGGGAGATCTCTGGTTCTGCGGAAATCCGGTGGAAGAAGGCAGTCTGCCGAACTACCAGAAAGCGCGGGAAGCGTTCTTAAAGGCAGACCATCTCAGTCAGGCGGGGCGTGTGGAGCAGGAACTTGTGGAATACTGTCTGGCGGATGATGCGGCAAGGGAAAAAATGCAGATGGAGCCATTGCTGGCTGAATTTTATGATGACACGCAGCAGGAGCCGGAAAAAGAAAAACGCTGCCGCAGATATCTTGCTGTTGCAGGAATGTATTTCAGTTTTTCCGAAGAACTGGCGCGTGAAAATGACATAGACGCCATGCGGAAAGGAATCGAAGTGCTGGAAAAGGCCGCAGGCGAGAATATGGAGGGGCAGTGGGAGGCGGTTATCTGGCAGAGACTGGCGGATGCGTGCTATCTTGGCGGAAAATCCGGGGATGGGGAAAGAGAACAGGACTGGTGCCAGGAGAGCTTTCTCTATTACGAACGGCTTCTGTGCAGCAGACAGGATGGAAACCGGCGGAAAAATCTGCTCAGGGCCGCAGAGCTGGCACTTCAGTTCGACATGCAGGAAAAAGCAGAACAGTACCTCAACGAGGTAGCAGAAATTCTGGGAATGGAGGAGGACATTTTTTATCAGCAGATCAGAAAAAGATGGGAGGAAGCAGGATGAGAAAAAAGACCATATGCGCAATGATGACAGGATTCCTGGCCGTCCAGGGAATCGAAGTCCACGCGGAGACACAGCAGACGACAGGCGAGGCCGCAAGTGCGGTGGAAAGCGTGGAATTAGATGCTGAAATCATCGAGAACAGTGATGTGACAGATGCGGACGGGAAAGCCGGACCGGAGGAACTGCTGCCGGACGAAAAGTCAGAAGAAGAACCGCCTATAGAAGAGAAACCAGAGCAGGAACCAGAGCCGCCGGAAGAGAAAACAGATCCGGCAGAGACCGGAAAGAAAGAGACAGAAGGAGAAGAAAAAATGCTTCCCCCGACGGTAATTCCGGATCCGGAGAAAGAACCAGCGGAAAGGTGGGAAGAAGAGGAGGAAGAAATTTCGGAAGATTCAGAATCGGGGAAGCCAGAAGAATTACCGGAGGCAGGAGATATGGGTTCCGGGGAATCGGAATCAGAGGAAGGATGTGAAGAAACAGATACAAAAGAATCAGAGACAGAAGAGTCAGATTCGGAGAGAACGGATTTTGGAGAAATGGACACAGAAAAACCAGATTATGAAGATACAGGTTCAGAAAAATCCGGAACGGAAAATTTGATGCCAGAAGATCCGGAACCGGAAAAGCCTGATATGGAAGAAACGAAGCAGGAATCTCCGTCAACCGAAAAAGAGTCAGAAAATCAAACCTCGGAAACAAAAGCACCAGAAAAAGAGGAGCCTACCGTAATGCCAGATGCCGGAAAGTCAAACACAGAAAAGCAGGAACAAACGGAGCCCGGGCAATCGTCTCCGGAGAAAGAAGAACTCAAAACAGACGAACAGCTGCCCGTTGCTGCAGCCACGCCCGAGGAGGTGACCCAAGATCCAGATGATATTCCACTACAAACAGAAGAAAGCAGTCCTCCGCCTGCCGAAACTCCATCTGAGAGTGCCGGGGAGGAGCCATCTCAAATACCGCCGCAGATCATCGCCGATTTCATATTATCACAGATAGCAGACGAAGATTTCGAAGCGCCGATCCCCCTGATTATCCGCCCGGCCGACACCAGCGTCGAAATAGATCCCGGTTATACCCCGGAAATTCTGCTCGAGGGAGCCGCCGACACGGCTGAAATTCTTTCCTGCATGGTAAATGGCTCCGAAGCCGAATATGAATGGAAAGAAAACAAAATCTGTCTGAAAGCCGAGAGCCTTTCCGAAGGCTACAACCGCATCACTGTAAAAGTGCGTGGCGCAGACGGCATTGTTCGAACCATGAAACCGTGGGAAGTCAACGTGAAACCAAAAACTTCCACACTTGTCAGCCAAAGAACCAGCCAGAAACCAAAAGGAACCCGCCTCTGGCAGTCCCTGAGGCGCCTCTGGAACCTGATTCGTGCCATTGCCGAAATTCAGAATCAGACCACCCGCTATCTGCGTGCACTCTGCAGAAAATAGCCTGATCCGGTTTTGTTTGTATTTCTAATTTCGATATGCTAGAATAAAAGACATGTCATACGATAAAAAAAGTAAAAGAGGAAATAAGAGTATGTCAGATATGATATTATTTGATCTGGACGGAACCCTGACCGATTCCGGTCCTGGAATTACAAGATGCGTACAGTATGCGCTGGCATCCTTTGGCATCGAAGAGCCGGATCTGGAAAAACTGAACTGTTACGTGGGGCCGCCGCTCCTGGAATCTTTCATGAATTTTGCAGGCCTTGGCTGCGAAGAAGCACAGCAGGCCATCACAAAATACCGGGAGCGGTACGAGACCGAGGGGATTTTTGAAAATGAAGTATACGAGGGAATCCCGGAGGTTCTGGCGTATCTGAAAGAACAGGGAAAAACTCTGGCGGTGGCATCGTCCAAGCCGGAAAAATACGTGGAGCAGATCCTGGAGCATTTCGAAATCAGAAAGTATTTTACCGTAGTAACCGGTTCGGAAATGAACGAAACCAGAACCGACAAAGGAGAAGTCATCGCAGAGACGCTGCGCCGACTCGGAGCAGAAGACAGCCGTTCCGACGTGGTGATGGTTGGTGACAGAAGCTATGACGTAATCGGGGCAAGAGAAAACGGACTGCTCTGTGTCGGCGTATCGTACGGGTACGGCGGAAGAGAAGAACTCGAGGCAGCAGGTGCCGCAAAGGTGTGTGATACGCCGGAAGAACTGAAACTGCTGGCGGAGGATCCGAAAGAAGAGAAGAAAAGACGCGACCGCATCAAAAAAATGAAGCCGGAGCGTATCCCGTGGCTGACAAGAGGAGAAAGTGGAACAGGAATCTTTGCGCCGAAAGAGAAAAAAGCAGAGAATATAAAAGAAAAAAGGACAGCGAAAACAGAGCCAAAAACGGAGGAAATCGTAATTCCTATCCAGCGGAAGCTATGGCGTCTTTTAAAACCGCTTCTGACGTACGAACTGTTTCTGATCGGAGCAACCGTACTTCTGGCGCTGATCCTGATGACGTTTACGACCGGCGGTTATCTGGAAGAGCGTATGCACGCGACATCCGTTCTTGCATCAGCAATCGGCAGTCTGGCGGCAATTCCGATTCTCTGGAAACAGTACAAAAAAGATGAAGGCATGTTCCCGAAACCGGAAAAACGGTGGAGTGCGGCAGAGGCAGCCGCCTGTATTCTGCTGGTTATGACCTTCGGCCATCTCTTGAACACTGTCATGAACGTGACCGGCTTTACCAGAATCTTTTCCGGCTATCAGGACATGGCATCAAAGATTTATGAAGGACAGAACCCGCTGCTTCTGATCCTGTCCGTCGGTGTGCTGAGCGCGGCCGCAGAGGAAATTGTTTTCCGCGGCATGATTTACCGCAGGGCAAAAGATTTCTGGGGAACCGGCTGGGGCATCGCAGCATCATGTCTGCTGTTCGGTGCATATCACGGCAATGTGACGCAGTTTGTCTATGCAGCCGTGGTAAGTGTGCTTCTGATCCTTATTTATGAGCGGTGCGGAACACTCCTTGCCCCGGTTCTTGCGCACATGGCAGAAAATATCTGGGGACTTTACCGGAGCCAGTTTATATCCTGGATGACAGAAAAAGCGCCGGCAGGAGCATGGATGTTCATCTTTTTCGAAGCCGTAATCTGCGCCGGAACGTTCTGGTATCTGTTTTTAACACCAGTAGACAAGAAGTCCCCCGCTTCTAAAGTGGAGGGATGAATTGTTAAAAGAAACATAACGGCAGTGGCGGGCGGAGAGAAATCGGTATCCTCCACTGAC
>ENA-OUQC01000106-OUQC01000106.1-human-gut-metagenome-genome-assembly--contig:-NODE-106-length-78675-cov-6.232345_pt1 | contig 78675 bp, 60 predicted proteins | sample MGYA00237942_ERZ548815 | MGnify/ENA primary metagenome ERZ548815 (study PRJEB26490, sample SAMN05194722) | human gut metagenome | biome: terrestrial biome; feature: human-associated habitat; material...
AAGCACTTTGCATTATTCCTCTGAAATCCATCCGTATGTGAGCGAGTTTCACTATCTTTGTCCCCAATGAACATCCCGAATATGAAACTGAGAAACATATCAATAGTCGTTGTAGTGCTGCTCATACTCGATCAGGCACTCAAAATATGGATCAAGACACACATGTGTCTGGGAGAGTCGATCGTCGTCATTCCCGACTGGTTCCAACTGCGCTTCATCGAGAACAGCGGTGCCGCCTTCGGCATGCGCATAGCCTCCGACGGCGCCTTCGACTGGGGCAAGATCGCCCTCAGCCTCTTCCGCATAGTCCTCATCGGGTTGTTGATATATTATGTGTGGTACCTCTCGCGCAAACGCCGCGACGTCCCCAAGGGCGTATTCATAGGTCTGGCGCTGATCGTAGCCGGAGCCATAGGCAACATGCTCGACTCGGCATTCTACGGCCTCATCTTCTCGACATCGACCCCGATGACCCCCGCACACTTCGGCGACGGATATGCCCCCCTGCTTATGGGAAAGGTGGTCGATATGTTCTACTTCCCCCTATTCCGTTGGGACAGCGTGCCGCAATGGCTCTCGTTCCTCGTCGACGAGAACAACTACTTCTTCGGCCCCATATTCAACCTCGCCGACGCATACATATCGGTTGCCGTCGTATATCTGCTCCTCTTCCACTACCGTTTCTTCCAAGAGTAGCGGCCGCAGTCTCCGCAGAGGCCTAATATGGTGTCGGTGTGGATGATAGCGGCATAGAGAACTTGCACAACAGGGATCAGGCCAAAAGAAAAATCGTCTTCGATGAAATTTTTCCGGCCAAAACTCTTGCAAAATAAAAAAAAAACGCTACCTTTGCACATCGAAACGATGCCCAGATGGTGAAATGGTAGACACGCTCGTTTCAGGTGCGGGTGCTTCACGGCATGTAGGTTCGAGTCCTATTCTGGGCACAAGTGAAGGGAGGGGGCAAATGAAACTCCCGAGAGAAAACGGCTTCAGAGTGTTCTGAGGCCGTTTTTGTTTTATACCCTGCTCCGCCGAGGTCGGCATGACGTATATAGAAAGATCCCGCAAACCGTGCCGGTCTGCGGGATCTCCGTTCTTATTGCAGGCGTAATGCCGTTATTTCAGATCCGAAACGTAAGTTTCGGTGGCGATAGAGTGGTAGAACGTACCATGCCAGCGGCCCTCGACATATCGCACCTCCCCCGTATTCTCCTCCGACATCTCGATGCGGAACATCGCATTCAGACGCTTTAACGTAACCGTCCCGCCAAACTCGTACTTGGACATCGGGGTAATGGTATATTTATCGCTTATCTTCGTAGTGAACGGGAGGTCGCTCTCGCCCGCACACAAGGGGGCCTCAACGCCCGAAGCCATATACCGCCACTCATCTTTCGAGAGGATCATCTCCTCCGACGGCACCGTCACCGACCGAGCTGACGCCGTAGCAAGGGCGAACATATCGCTGTCGTCACACTCGAACAGTGACGAGCCGCTCAGGCCCTTAAGCCAATCTATCGTCTGCCACTTCTCCTCAGCGGTGTCGTTCACCACCTCCCACGGTTCGATCTCAATATCTATATACTCCACTGCATTGCTCTCGGCGAGTTTCCACGCTATGCGATCGACATGCCACACCTCGGGCTGCGGATCGCGTTCGCCCGTACAGCCCGACTTGCACGATACGAGCGCTGCGCAGGCTGCAAAAAGTGTCATTGCGATAAATATACGTTTCATACGGGTATTGTTTATATCTACAAATATACAACGCCGCAAGCGAAAAAACAAATACGGCAGTAGCAAAACGACCGCGGCCGCCGGACAAGGGTCCGACGGCCGCAAAGCATCAACCGCAAAGCGTCACGCTCACGCGTTCGACCTTGCCGCCCAACGGCGGCGCTAGTTTCGTCACGCGGCACTCCACAACCTCGACCTGCGGGAATCGCTCCCGCACGGACGCGATTATGTTGCATGCGACACGTTCGATCGTGCGCTGCTTTACGGCCATCGCAGCTCGTACCAGCTCGTAGACCGTAAGGTAATTGACCGCCCGCCGGACGTCGTCATCCTCGGCCACGCGGCCCAACTCGACCGTGATCTTCATATCGACCACGAAGCGGTTGCCGACGCGCTGCTCCAGATCGTAGCAGCCGTGATAGGCACGGAACTCCATGCCCTCAAGACGAATGTCGTAGAGCATCCTATTCGGCCGTTACGAGATAGTAGTTCTTCTTGCCCTTCTGCACCACGAGATACTTGCCGGCGATAAGGTCGTCCGCAGTAACTGTACGCGCGGCATCCGTCACACGTTCCTTGTTGAGCGATACGCCTCCGCCCTGAATCATCTTGCGGCACTCACCCTTCGAGGGGAATATCTTGGTCAGTTCGGCGCACAGATCCACAAACGAACACCCGAGCGACGTCTTGGCCACCGTAAACTGGGGTACACCCTCGAACACCTGCAGCAGCGTGCGTTCGTCGATACGGCGCAGCGCATCCGAAGTCGACCCGCCGAAGAGGATCGACGACGCCTCTACGGCCTTCTCATACTCCTCGCGCGAATGTATCATTACGGTCACCTCCTCGGCCAGACGACGCTGCAGCACGCGCAGGTGAGGCGCGGCTTCGTGCTCGGCGATCAGCGCCTCGATCGTCTCGCGGTCGAGCAGCGTGAATATCTTGATATATCGCTTGGCATCCTCGTCGCTTACGTTGAGCCAGAACTGGTAGAACTTGTAAGGTGACGTATAGCGCGCGTCGAGCCATACATTGCCGCTCTCCGTCTTGCCGAACTTCGTGCCGTCGGCCTTCGTAATCAGCGGGCAGGTTATGGCGTAGGCCTCGGCCTCCGACCCCAGCACGCGGCGTATAAGCTCCGTACCGGTGGTGATATTGCCCCACTGGTCGGCGCCGCCCAACTGAACCTTGCAGTTCTCCGTGCGGTAGAGGTGCAGAAAGTCGTACCCCTGCAACAGCTGGTAGGTGAACTCCGTGAACGACATACCTTCACCCTCGCCGTTGAAACGCTTCTTCACCGAATCCTTCGCCATCATGTAGTTGACGGTGATCAGTTTGCCGATGTTGCGCGCGAAATCGAGGAAGGTCATGTCCTTCATCCAGTCATAGTTGTTGACCATCTTGGCGGCATTCGGAGCGTCCGAATCGAAATCCAACAGCTTCGACAGCTGACGCTTTATAGCCTCCTGATTGTGCCGCAGCGTCGCCTCGTCCAGCAGGTTGCGCTCCTGCGACTTGCCGCTCGGGTCGCCGATCATGCCCGTCGCGCCCCCGATGAGGGCGATGGGACGGTGTCCGCACATCTGGAAGTGCTTGAGGATCATGACACCCACCAGATGCCCTATGTGAAGCGAGTCGGCCGTGGGGTCGATTCCCAGATATGCCGTGGTCATCTCCTTCTCGAGCTGCTCCTTGGCACCCGGCATGATCGTATGGATCATACCGCGCCACTCCAGCTCCTCTACGAAATTCTTGTTTGCCATTTTCGTAAATACGTTGTTTTTATCGTTTGTTTTCCTTTACGTTATTACTTCATTTATTACGCCCCTTCGCCGCCTGCATACACCTCGACCTCTACTCATACTCCATATCGAGCGCCTTCTTCAGCTCCAGCAGGGCGGCATTCTTCTCGGTCATGTAACGTATGCGGTCCTCGAGCTTGATCGGGCGCGAGGCCTTCACCGCCTCGTTAACCCTCACCTCGAGGTCGAGGCGTCCCGTGACGCCCGCCGTACGGGCCACGAAGAGCAGGATCTCGGTCTTAGCCCGGAGGATCTCCTCGCTGAGTGCCGACGACGGAACCTCTACCGTGATCACATTGCCCGCAACACGCATCGACTCGAATGCGACCACAAAACGCGGACGCTCCTCCGAGATGCCGTGTATGATCCGGTCGCGGCACCGCTCGATCTTCGACTCGCTCTCGGGATCCATATCCGCCTCGGCCGCACCCTTATCATTGTCCTTCTTATCCACGACGGGAGCAGCGGAAGGTGCCGCCGCGGAACTCATGAGCGAGGCTATCGACATACCCGACACGGCCGAGTGACGCGCACGCGGCGCCTGCGAAGCCACGGCAGCTGCCTGCGTTTGCGCCACACCTCCGCCCACACCTTCTGTCGGCACGGTCTGCGCCCCCGTTGGGGCAGATGCAGCCGATACGGGCGAAGCCTGCGCGGACGACGCAGGTTGTGCTGACGCAGCGGATGCGGATGTCGCTTGCGGCACGACACGGCTGTCGCGTGCAACGGCATCTCCGCTTGCGGCGGGTGTTATCTTGTCAGGAAGATCGGGCAGGGAATAGGACTCATCCTCTATGAACGGATCGTCGTCATTTTTTTTTTTGCCGAGACCCGCAATCTTCATGAGTCCCAGTTCTACGAGCAGCCGTCTGTTTGACGATTGACGTATCCTGCCGTCGGCGTCGGTGAGAATATTTATCGCACCGAACAGAAAATGTTCATCACACCGTCCCGCTTGGGAACGGTATCGCTCGAGCAGCGTACCCGTAAGTTCGATGAGCGAGGCGGCCGGCCCCTTGGCCAGCAGCAGGTCGCGCATGTGCTCGTTCAGGCCGGCCATGAAGGTCTGGCCCGAGAACCCTTTCGACAGAACCTCGTCGAAGAGCATCAGCGCCTTCACATAATCACCCGCAAGCAGCATGTCGGTCATCGAAAAATAGGTATCGTAATCGAGGACGTTGAGCGTCTTGGCCACATCCTTGTAGTCGAGCCTCCCCGAGCAGAACGACACGGCCTTGTCGAACATCGACAGCGCGTCGCGCATACCGCCGTCGGCCTTCTGCGCTATGAGGTTGAGCGACTCCTCGTCATACGTGACACCCTCCGTATCGGCTATATGCTTGAGATACCCGACGGCATCCTCGACGCGTATGCGGTTGAAGTCGTATACTTGGCAGCGCGAAAGGATCGTCGGCAGGATCTTGTGTTTCTCCGTTGTGGCGAGGATGAAGATGGCATGCTTGGGCGGCTCCTCGAGTGTCTTCAGGAAGGCGTTGAAGGCCTGCTGAGAGAGCATGTGCACTTCGTCGATGATGAAGACCGAATATTTGCCCACCTGCGGAAGTATGCGCACCTGATCTATGAGCGAGCGGATGTCGTCTACCGAGTTGTTCGATGCGGCATCCAGCTCGTGTATGTTGAGCGAGCGGCCCTCGTTGAAGGCGCGGCACGACTCACACTCGTTGCACGCCTCGGCACCATGCGGGTGCTGGCAGTTTATCGCCTTGGCGAAGATACGGGCGCAGGTGGTCTTGCCCACGCCGCGCGGCCCGCAAAACAGATAGGCATGAGCCAACTGGCCGCGCTCGATCGCATTCTTGAGCGTCGAGGTTATGCTCTGCTGGCCCACGACCGACGAGAATGTCGCGGGGCGGTATTTTCGTGCCGAAACGATAAAATCACTCATAACGGAGCAAAGGTAGTAATTTTTCGGGCTATTCGCAATTAAGATCGCGTCTCGGCGGCTTTTTCGCACGTACATGCGCGTGCAGCCGCATATCCGCTCAAAAACGGCATACGGCAACGCACATACGTCACGGCCGCACCTCAACGTATCTCAGAGACGGATTCTCACAGACTGCTTCACACGCTGCATGACTAAGCCCACGTCAGGAAAATTCCCCTCCGTCAAGGCTCGACGATAACCACATCGATGCCCCGCTGCCGCAACTCGTCCAGAATATGCTGCGGGATGCCCGGGTCGGTGATTATCTGATTCACCTCGTCCACGTCGCATATACGGCTGAAGCCGCGGCGGCCGAACTTCGTGCTGTCCGTAAGCACGATGATCTTCTGCGCCGAGCGGATCATGGCGCGGTTGAGATTGGCCTCCAGAAGGTTCGTCGTCGACAGGCCGTACTCGACATCCAGACCGTCCACGCCGATGAAGAGCTTCGTACCCGAGAAGTTCTCGAGCATGCGTTCCGTGTCGCACCCGACGGCCGACAGGGAGTTGCCACGGACGATGCCTCCGAGCTGTATCACCTCGATGTTGCGGTCCTTCGACAGGATCGAGGCCACGTTCAGCGCCGACGTTATCACCGTCAGATGCCCCGACGGATGGACCTCACGCGCGAAGAACTGTACCGTAGTACCCGAAGCGATGATTATCGAGTCGTTGGGTTCGATCATGTCTGCGGCGCACTTGCCTATGGCGATCTTCTCGGCGATGTTCTGTTTCTCCTTGATGTTCACATCGCGGTCGTTGATGTAGGGGTTGATCTTGATGGCCTTGCCGTGCGCACGGTAAAGGAAGTTCTTCTGCTCGAGCATGGTGAGATCCTTGCGTATGGTGACCTCCGATACGTTCAATATGGACGACAGATCGGTTACGCTCACCGAGCCACGCGCATCAAGCTCCTTAATGATCAGATCATGCCTTTCGTTGATAGTCATTGCTTCGCTTTATTGGTTATGATTGTAAAGATAATAAAAATTACGAGATACGGAAATAGCCGACGGCATAATCATAACATATTCATAAGAAAATATCGTTCCGTGGGGCACAAATTCGCCGTCGCAGGGTGAAAAGCGCCGCCACGCAGAGCCCCGGCGGCCATGGAACCGATTTTTTCGTTATCTTTACACCTGCAACCAAACACTAACCCCACATGATGGAATTTTTCAATCCGCCCGCACCCGCGCCGCGTGTTCCGGCCGACCGCATCGATGCCGAATACCGCCGTCTGCGCCTGCGTGTATTTCTGGGCGCTTTCGTCGGCTACGCCGCCTACTATCTCGTACGCAAGAACCTCTCGCTCGCAGCCCCCGGCATGATCGCCGAGGGTCTGCTCGACAAGGAGAGCGCCGGCGTGGCAATGGCCGGAATACCCATAGCATACGCCTTCAGCAAATTTATCATGGGCAGCCTGTCGGACCGCTCCGATGCCCGCAAGTTCCTCGTCGTAGGTCTCATCCTCGCCGCCACGGTGATGATATGCGTCGGCGTGATACCCTTCTCGACATCCATATCCGTAAACTGCGGCGTGCTCTTCGCCTTCATGCTTGCGGCAGGCTGGATCTCGGGTATGGGATGGCCGCCGTGCGGGCGCGTCATGGCCCACTGGTTCTCGCAGAACGAACGCAGCTTCAAGATGTCGGTATGGAACACTTCGCACAACGTCGGCGGCGGCTCACTCGCGCTGCTCGTCTCGGCCGGCATAGCACTCTTCGCCGCCGCAGGCATAACCGAGAGCTGGCGCGCCGCCTTCATCTTCCCTGCCGCCGTAGCCCTGCTGCTGGCACTCTTCTGCTGGTGGGCGCTGCGCGATACACCCGAATCATGCGGCCTGCCGCCAATCGAGGAGTACCGGCATGACTATTCGGGCCGCGCCGCCGCAAAAGGCGAGGAGGAGAAGATCCCGTTCCGCCGCCTGTTTGTCGACTACGTCTTCCGCAACCGCCTGCTCTGGATGATAGCCATAGCAAACGTATTCGTATATTTCGTCCGCTACGGCATCAGCGACTGGTCCCCCACATACATGCACGACATGCAGATCATGTCGCAAAACCAGAGCCGTGTGGCATTCTCGCTGTTCGAGTATGCCGGCATCCCGGGCACCATCGTCTGCGGATGGATCTCCTCGCGCTTCTTCAACGGACGCTGCGCGCCGGTAAATGTCATATATATGGTATTGGTGATAATCGGCGTCGTAACATACTGGCAGTCGGCTGCCGTGGCATCCCTCTTCGGCGGCGACCCCGACACCACACGCCGCATCGTGGTCTACACGGCACTCGCACTGACCGGATTTGCCGTCTACGGTCCCATCGCCCTGATCGGAATACAGGCCCTGAGCTTCGTCCCGAAGAACGCCGCGGGCACCGCCGCAGGCTTTGTCGGGCTCTTCGGCTACCTGCTGGGCGACGCCCTGCTCTCGAAGATCGTTGTAGGCCAGATCGCGGGACACTCTTCTCTCGGATGGAACGCCACATTCTGGCTCTTCACCGCCGCCTGCATCATCGCCACGCTCATCTGCGCCGTCACGTGGAAAAAGGAGCTTGACACCATGCGCGAGCGCCTCAAAAAGGCCGCACAAAAATAGTCTTCGGACACGGCCGAAAACATATTTACCGTATAAGAATAAAATACCGCCCTGCGCGATTACACTACATCGCCGCGTCCGACTCCACGGCGCGGCGATGTGACATGATACGCGCCATGTTTTGCTGAGCCCACGCCGTCAGGTCGTTTATCAGCGGCACGAGCGACTGCCCCATCTCCGTCAGCGAATACTCCACGCGCGGCGGCACAACGGGATAGACCTTGCGGCTGATCAAACCGTCGGCCTCGAGCGTGCGCAGCGTCCCCGCCAGCACGCGCGACGAGACATCGGGTATCTCGCGCCCCAACTCGTTGAAGCGCACCGTACCCCGCTCCTCCAAAATCAATATTACCAGAAATGCCCACTTGTTACCGAAGCGCGCAATCACATTGCGCACGGGACACATCTCGAAGATGGAACTCTTTTCACGTTTCTGCATGGCATCACTATATCAAACGGCAGGCGTCGCGGCGTCTCAGCACAGGCCGACGCTCTCTTTTGCAAAGTTAATAACAAAAAAGCCCATATACATATTACGGCCTGCATATTTTTTTCGATTTTTTCACTCGCGCAAAGTATTGACGCTCTGCAAAAGCGAGTAAAAGGTTACTATGGGATGAAAATGTAACTTATTGACAAAGCTGTATTTAAGCATTACTTTTGCATCGTCTTCGGACACGCAGCGGCTCTGAGGGAGTAACCTTTACGCAGGCATCCGGAGACGTTACACAGCGAGACACATAACCTTAAAAACATACAAGTCATGAAAACTATCGAAAAGATTGCTTCGGCCGAGAATTTCAGCGCCGTAAACGTAGGATCGTTCGCCACGCTGGGCGATTATCTGCTCCAGATGGGACCCGATGTGAAGATTCCGGGCAAGGTCTTCTGCGGCGCTGCCGTTCAGGCCACGGGTAGCGAATTCTCGTTCCAGTCGTTCGCCCCGGGTACCGAAACCGGATTCCTCCACACCCACAAGAACCACGAAGAGCTCTACTTCTTCCTTTCGGGCAACGGTGAGTTTCAGGTCGACGGCAAGATCTTCCCCGTCACCGAGGGCAGTGTCGTACGCGTTGCCCCCGCAGGGCGCCGCTCGGTGCGCAACAACGGCACTCAGCCGCTCGTGATGCTATGCGTACAGTACAAGGGCGGAACCTTCACCGCGGAGGATGCCGCCGACGGCAATATCCTCGCCGAGAAGGTCGAGTGGTAAGAATATCTTCCTCAGATACAAAGCGAGCGGACGGGGCGTATGCCCCGTCCGCTTGTCGTATTATTCAGTGCAGCGTCACTTTGCAGCCGCCGCATCCGTACTTGCATCCGATCCTCCACCGGCAGTCTGCCCCGCAGCCGCCTGTTGCTGCTTTGCCGCAGCCCGCAACACATCATACAGATACTCCTCGATACCATCCGTATTGGTATTCTTCAACAGCACGACCTTCTTCTCGTCGAGCAGGTAGAGACGCGGCATGACGCGCAGGTCATACAAACCCTCGTTGCGGATCACATCGCCCGCATCGTAACCACTAACCCACTCGGCCGGTATGTCGCTGCGGTTCTTCTCCCACAGGGCGGCATCCGACGTACATGCCATGGCCACAATCTTAAGTCCTCCGGCCTGCATGAGGTAGTTCGTAATACGCGCCTGCGAGAGACGGAAACGCTCCAGCTTGCTGTCGACGGCGCCCGGCTCGTAGAGGAACAGCACCGTTATGGGCGACTCGACATCCGAAAGGCGGCTCTTCGCGCCGTCGGCACCCGTTATCTCGAAATCGATGGCCGCAGAACCGGCATTATTAACCTCAAGCATCACAAGATCACGCTGGAAAGGCTCCTTGTCGGCCTTCGTGATCTTCTTCGACACAAGCGCCGCATGCAGCAGCGCACGGTACATATCCTCGTCATAGCTTCCCAGCGTAGGGTCATTCAACACGCTGCGGCTCACCTTGAGCAGATGCGCCACACCCGTCTTCGACTCCTCGGCCTGCTTGACGGCCGCAGCCCACGATGCCGTCATGGCATCGTAGTCGACGATGCGCAGTATGGGAATAAGTTCCGAAAGACCGTTTGAAATCAAGTCATCAGACGCCGTTTCGAAATCGACATTCTCCCAGAAGTGGTCGCTCAGATACTTCGCGCGCAGCAGCGGGTCGGTCACATCCTCCGGTATGGTTATCATCGGGAACTTCTCCTGCGCCGCGGCCGACATCACCGTCGCCGCAAGGCACAGCATGATCAGAAACTTTTTCATTGGTATTCTATTCTATAATTATTCCATAATACACTATCGGCATCAACGGCCGCTTTATTGTCCCCGCAGGGCAATATTACTCCGTCGAAGCCGCCCGCCGCGCCATTCATATCGGCACAACATATCAAAGATACGAATTTTTCGCACAGACACAAAAAAAAGGACCGATCGAAATCGGTCCTTCGTATATTCGGCCGGCCGCGGGCGGAGATCCGCCGCACCCGTCCTGCGGGAAAGCTATCAGTTCGAGAAGGTAAGGTGGTCGCCCTCGGCGTCGATCTTGATGGGACGCTCGCGGTTGACCTCGCCGGCGAGGATACGCTTCGACAGGTCGTTCACAACCTCGCGCTGGATAACCCTCTTGACGGGACGCGCACCGAACATCGGGTCGTAACCCACACGTGCGATGAACTCGCGCGCCGCCTTCGTGTACTCGAGCTGGATGCCGTTCTCCGAGAGCATCTTGCGTATGATGCCCATCTGGATGTCGACGATCTTCTCGATGTCGGCCTTGGTCAAAGGCTCGAACATCACGATCTCGTCGATACGGTTCAGGAACTCGGGCTTGAGCTGTACCTTCAGCATCTCGATCACCTCGCGGCGGGTCTTCTCGACCACATCCTCCGAGACCTTCTCCCCGTCGAACGCCTTCGAGAAGTTCTCCTGTATGATCTGCGAACCCATATTCGAGGTCATGATGATGATGGTATTGCGGAAATCCACCGTACGGCCCTTGTTATCGGTCAGACGTCCGTCGTCGAGCACCTGCAGCAGGATGTTGAAGACATCGGGGTGCGCCTTCTCGATCTCGTCGAGCAACACGACCGAGTAGGGCTTGCGCCTTACGGCCTCGGTGAGCTGTCCGCCCTCGTCGTAGCCGACATATCCGGGAGGCGCTCCGACCAGACGCGAGACGCTGTGGCGCTCCTGATACTCGCTCATGTCGATACGCGTCATCATCGTATCGTCGTTGAAGAGGAACTCGGCCAGAGCCTTCGCCAGCTCGGTCTTACCTACACCCGTCGTACCGAGGAAGATGAACGATCCGATGGGTCGGCGCGAGTCGTTCAGACCGGCACGCGAACGACGTACGGCATCCGAGATCACCTCGATGGCCTGATCCTGACCGACGACACGCTTGTGCAGCTCGTCCTCCATGTGGAGAAGCTTCTCACGCTCCGAGGCCAGCATACGCTGTACCGGTATTCCGGTCCAACGCGATACGATCTCGGCAATATCCTGTGCGTCGACCTCCTCCTTGATCATGGCCTCGCCTCCGGCGGTGGTCAGCTTCAACTGCTCCTGCAGGGCTGCGATCTGCTTCTCGGCCTCGACAATCTTGCCGTAACGTATCTCGGCAACCTTGCCGTAGTCGCCCTGACGCTCGGCCTGCTGTGCCTCGACCTTCAGACGCTCGATGGCATCCTTGTTCGACTGCACCTTCTGCAGGATGTCACGCTCGCCCTGCCACTTTGCACGCAGAGCCGACTCCTTTGCCTTGAGCTCCTCGATCTCACGCGTCAGATTCTCGACACGCTGCTCGTCGTTCTCACGGCGTATGGCCTCACGCTCGATCTCCAACTGGCGGATACGACGGTCGAGGTTATCGATCTCCTCAGGCACCGAGTTCATCTCAAGACGCAGGTGAGCCGCTGCCTCATCGATCAGGTCGATAGCCTTGTCGGGCAGGAATCGCGACGTGATGTAACGGTGCGACAGCTCGACGGCGGCTATAATAGCCTCATCCTTGATACGTACCTGATGGTGGTTCTCGTAACGCTCCTTCAGGCCACGCAGAATAGAGATGGCATCCTCGGTGGTAGGCTCGTCGACCATCACCTTCTGGAAACGACGCTCCAGAGCCTTGTCCTGCTCGAAATACTTCTGGTACTCATCCAGCGTCGTGGCACCAATGGTACGCAGTTCGCCACGCGCCAGCGCAGGCTTCAGAATGTTGGCCGCATCCATTGCGCCGCTGCTCTTGCCCGCACCTACAAGGGTGTGGATCTCATCTATGAACAGAAGGATCTCACCCTGCGAGGCGATAACCTCCTGTACGACGCCCTTCAGACGCTCCTCGAATTCGCCCTGATACTTGGCGCCTGCGATCAGCGCACCCATATCGAGCGAGAAGATAACCTTCGACTTCAGATTCTCGGGCACATCGCCGTCGACAATACGGTGTGCGATACCCTCGGCGATGGCGGTCTTACCGACACCGGCCTCACCTACAAGGATAGGGTTGTTCTTGGTACGGCGCGACAGTATCTGCAGCACACGACGTATCTCCTCCTCACGGCCGATGACGGGATCCAACTTGCCGTTGCGCGCCATCTCGTTGAGGTTGATGGCGTACTTGCCCAGCGCGTTGAACTCCTGCGATGCGGTCTGCGAGTCCACAGTCGAACCGTGACGGAAGTTGCGGATGGCCTCGATGAGATCCTTCTCCGTAGCGCCGCCGCGCTTCAACATATCGGCCGCGGCGCCGCGCTCGGCAACAAGTGCCAGCAACAGATGCTCGACCGACGCATACTTGTCGTTGAAGTTGCGGGTGAAGTCGACGGCACGCTGTATCACCTTCGACGTATCGCCCGAGAAATACTGCTCGCCGTTGCCGCCCGATACACGGGGTATGGCCTCGACGGCCTTGCGTGCCTCTTCGCGCAGAGATCGAACATTCACACCCACACGCCCCAGCAGGAACGCGCTCAGTGAATCGTCTTCGGCGATGAGAACGCTCAACAGGTGCATGGGCTCCACGGCCTGCTGCCCCCGCTCCTTTGCAAGATTCACAGCACTCTGCAATGCCTCTTGCGCTTTGATGGTTAATGAATTGATGTTCATAATATCGTTGAGTTATTCGTTTTCACTTCGGTTTTCGACTATTACCAGAGCAAATCCTTTGCCACGAGGCCCAAACCGACATTCGTGCAACTTTTGTCAGTTTTTGACAGCCCGCGATTGCCATTTTGCGACATTCTGACACTCCGCGTCACACCCTCCGCCGACCGGCACATCCCATTGCGGACATTTCATCCGTACAGCGCCCGCCCGTCTGCGATTCAAGGGTTGCGGATGGACGTCATTTTGCGTATTTTTGCAACCGTAGATGCGGCGGACGCCTGCGCCCGCCCCAAAACCGAGACCGCCATGACAATAGAATCAGATATCCGCCCCGAGGACTACGGACGTTTCCCGTCGCCCTGCTACATCGTCGAGGAGAGGCTTCTGCGCCGCAACCTGCAGCTCATACACGACACCTCGCGCCGTGCCGGCTGCCAGACGATACTTGCCTTCAAGGCTTTCGCCCTGTGGCGCACCTTCCCCATATTCCGTGAATACATCGACGCCACCACCGCCAGCTCGCTCTACGAGGCGCGCCTTGCGGCCGAGCAGTTCGGCTCTCTCGCCCACACCTACTCGCCCGCATATACCGAGGCCGAGTTTCCCGAGATAGCGGCATGCAGCAGCCACATAACATTCAATTCGCTGACGCAATACCACCGTTTCCGCCACATGGCCGAGGCCGCGCCGCACAAGGTGAGCTGCGGACTGCGCATCAATCCCGAATATTCGGAGATCGAGGTCGACCTCTACAATCCGTGCGCACGCGGCAGCCGCTTCGGCATTCTGGCCACGGATATGCCTGCGGAGCTCCCGCACGGCATCGAGGGCTTCCACTGCCATTGTCATTGCGAGTCGGACAGCACGGCCCTCGCCCATACGCTCCAACATATCGAGGCACGCTTCGGCGAGTGGCTGCCGCGTCTCAAGTGGCTCAACCTCGGAGGCGGCCACCTGATGACGCGCCAAGGCTACGACCTCGACCTGCTGGTCGACACCATACGCGGCCTGCACGACCGCTACCCCAACCTGCAGATAATCCTCGAGCCCGGCTCGGCCTTCGTATGGCAGACGGGACCGCTGCTCTCGCAGGTTGTGGACGTTGTGGAGAACAAGGGTATCCGTACCGCCATCCTCAACGTCAGCTTCACGTGCCACATGCCCGACTGTCTCGAAATGCCCTACCAGCCCACGGTGCGCGGTGCCGTGACGTTACCGCAAGATTGGGACACGGCCGTGCGGGAGGCCCCTGCCGACAGTTGCCTCTACCGCCTTGGCGGCAACAGTTGTCTGAGCGGCGACTTCATGGGCACATGGGCCTTCGACCACCCGTTGCAGGTGGGTGAATATATCCTCTTCGAGGACATGATACACTACACCACCGTCAAGACCTCCATGTTCAACGGCATCCACCACCCCGCCATCGCCATGCTCCGCGCCGACCATTCGGTCGAGGTGCTGCGACGCTTCGGCTACGGGGATTACCGCGACCGCATGGACTAAGACGTGGTCCGCAGCAAACACAAACGGCATCCGGAAGCCCTGAGACTCTCCGGATGCCGTTTACTTATATTAATATATGTATCCCCTCCGCTGCCGCGTCAGTCGGCATATCGGCGCAGGAGGTCGTCGAACTCGTCGATACGGCGGTCGCGAAGGAATGGCCACCATCGGCGCACCTGCTCGCAACGTTTCATGTCGACATCCACAACCTTGACGCACGGCTCCGTACCCGCCTCGGCAAGGATCTCGCCCTGCGGCCCTGCAACGAAACTGTGGCCCCAGAACTCTATGCCGCGCGTAGCGCCGCTCGGGTCATCCTCGTGGCCGCAGCGGTTTACCGCCACGACGGGAAGGCCGTTTGCGACGGCATGGCCGCGCTGCACCGTACGCCACGCATCCAGTTGCCGACTCTGCTCCTGCTCCGTATCGCTGCTCTCCCAGCCTATGGCCGTCGGGTATATCAATATCTCGGCACCGTGCAGCGCCATCAGACGCGCACCTTCGGGATACCACTGATCCCAGCACACCTGCACGCCCAACACACCGACCGAGGTGCGTATGGGACGGAAACCCAAATCGCCGGGCGTGAAGTAGAACTTCTCGTAATATGCCGGGTCGTCCGGTATGTGCATCTTGCGGTAGCGGCCCGCAATCGAGCCGTCGCGCTCGAATACCACGGCCGTATTGTGATACAATCCCGCCGCGCGCCGCTCGAAGAGCGACGTCACCAACACAACGCCGCACCGCCTCGCCACCTCGCCGTAAAACTCCGTGGCCGCACCCGGCACAGGTTCCGCCAGATCGAAGTTGTCGGTAGACTCCGTCTGACAGAAGTACAGCGAGTCGTGCAACTCCTGCAACACCACAAGCTCGGCACCCGCCGCCGCAGCCTCCGCTATACGCTCGGCCAGACGCCGACGGTTCTCCTCCGCCGTAGCGGCCGACGCCTGCTGGATCAATCCTATCTTCATATCTTCACTTATACTTTATATATAAATAGTCACTGCTTTGTCACCGTGCGCAGGCCGACACCCTCGGGATACTGCATCGTCACGCAGTGCAGCGATCCGTGCTGACGTATCAACACGCGGCAGTCGATCCCCACGATCTCGCGGTCGGGAAATGCCCGCTGCAACACCTCCGCCGCGGCCGCATCCCTCTCACCATCTCCGTAACAGGGCATCAACACCGCACTGTTCATGACAAGATAGTTGGCATACGTAGCCGGCAGACGCTCTCCGTCATAATATGCCGGCGCCGCCATCGGCAGCCGCAACAACCTGTATGGCGCACCGTCGGCCGTGCGCAACGCCTGCAATTCACACTCCATGGCCGCAAGGCCCTCGAAGTCGCCATCCGTATTGTCATCACAACCCACATATACGATCGTATCGTCGGGACAAAGGCGCGCCAGAGTATCTATATGCCCGTCCGTATCGTCACCCGCAAGGCTGCCGTGGTCGAGCCACAACACCCTCTCCGCGCCCAGACGTCCGCGCAGCATCGCCTCCGCCTCCGCCTTCGAGGTGTAGCCGTTGCGGTTCGGGGCAAACAGACAGCACGATGTGGTAAGGATGGTGCCGCGGCCGTCCGACTCGATCGAGCCTCCTTCGAGCACCGTATCCATATCGTCCTCGTAATCCGCACCGCATACGACGCCCCCACGCCACAAAGCCCCGTTGATGGCATTGTCGCGCCCGGCGGCGAACTTCGCGCCCCAGCCGTTGAAACGGAAATCGTGCAACACGCAGCGGCCGTCATCGACGGTGGTGATGAAGGCGTGGTCACGCGCCCACGTATCGTCGGTCGGGGCTTCGAACAGCACCGCCCCGCGGCCCGTGTCGGCACGCATCGCAACACCCGCCTGCCGCAACTGCGCCTCCGTCGAGGCGGCGTCGCGCGTTACGACCAACAGGTCGCTGCGCGCAGCAACGGCACGCGCTATGGCCAGAAAACAGTCGTACGCCTGATCCAGATATGGAGCCCAGTCGGTTCCGGCATGGGGCCACGTCAGCTGCACGAAGCTCTGAGGTTCCCATTCGGCCGCAAGCCGACGTCCTGTATTAGCGGTAACGTTCATATACGTATGTTTATGCCGCTAAAGGTACGGATTTTATCGCTGCCGCGCAAGAGCGCCGGCAAAAGCCGCGCTGTCCTCCCGACAGCCGCGCGTAACACAAACGTCACAGACGTGAAATTCCATCATTACACGTGTGACATTTTCCCGTAACAACACTTGCCCACCTTTGCGGCGGAAAACAAGTGGAAAAGAAGTAATGAGAATCGGAAGACAAGTTCTAACCCTGCTGATGACACTCGCCGCGACGGCGGCGTCGGCAGCCTCGTTCAAGGGAATCGTAGTAGACAAGAGTAACTCACAACCGCTCATCGGCGTGGCAATCGTCGTCGACGGCACCACGCACGGCACCTCGACCGACGTCGACGGCCGCTTCGAGCTCCCCCTCGAGAAGGGTCGTTATCGCATCGTCGTATCATACATATCGTACCGCACGCAGCAGCTCGACATCGAGGTTAAGGAGACGATGCCCGAGATGCGCATCGAGATGGAGCCCGAGAGTCAGGAGCTCTCGGCCGTGACGGTCAAGACACGCAAGAACCTCGAATCGGAGCGCATACTGCAACGCGAACGCATGGCGTCGGAGATCGCCGTCGAGAATATGGGAGCAAAGGAGATGGCGCTCAAGGGCATATCGAACGTGCAGGAGGGCGTAAAGAAGCTCACCGGCATATCAATCGCCTCATCGGGACAGCTCATCGTACGCGGTCTGGGAGACCGTTACAGCATCACCACCCTCAACGGCCAGCCCATAGCCTCGCCCAACCCCGACAACAAACTCATCCCGCTCGACATATTCCCCTCGTCGACCGTAAAGAACATCACCGTAAGCAAGGTCTACGAGGCCTCGTCCTACGCCGACTACTCGGGTGCGCATATCAACATCGACACCAAGGACAACATGGGTGACGACTTCTTCACCGTAGACTTCCACACGGGAGGTCAGGCCAACACCATCGGACGCGACTTCTACCGCATGGATCACCGTTCGCTCTTCACGCAGCCCAAGGTCGACCCCGCGGCCCTTACGATGGACAAGCAGGATTTCCGCTCATACGTCACCTCAAACCAGATCTTCGACACTGACTTCTCGGTCGACAAGCGCACGGCGCTGCCCGAATTCGGAGGTAACATAGGCTTCGGCCGCAACATCGCGGTCGGCAACCAGACACTCGGCATTCTCGCCGCGGCGGGCGTAAGCAACGAGCTGCAGCGCATGACCGACGCCACATACCGTCTGCTCGAGGCCACGGGCTCCATCACCGACGACTACACATACGACAGCTACGAGGCGAGCCTCAAGATCGCCGCACTCGGAAGCCTCTCTCTCACGCTGCGACAGCAGGACCGCATCAACTACACCTTCTTCTATGCCCGCAACGCCTCGGACACCTACATGCGCCGCGAGGGTTACGATCAGGAGGGACACGACCTTACGGGCAGCAACGACGTGATGCACGTCTACACGCTCATGACCAACCAGATAAGCGGTACGCACCAGTTAGGCCAGCGCTGGCGGCTGCTGTGGAGCGGATCGTACACCTCCACCACGTCGGATGAGCCCGACCGCCGACAGGTGATGTTCATACGCACGGCCGACGGCAAGCTCGACCTCTTCCGCCTGAACCAGCAGGAGACCATGCGTTACTTCGGTACGCTCGACGAGGACGAGTGGAACGGTCACATCGCCGCCGACTTCTCGTTCGGCCGCCACAAGCTCACCATAGGCGCCGCCGTCAAGGACAAGGGGCGCGACTATACGGCCACGCGCTTCTACTATGACCTCACGGCGATCCACCCCGTCATCGACGACATATACGACACGGACGGCTACCTCAACTTCGGCAACATCGCAAACGGGTCGGTCGTAATCGACCGCCAGCGCCACCCGAAAGATACATATCAGGCGGGAAATACGATCTATGCGGGTTACTTCTCGCTCGGGCTGCGTCCCGCCGAGGCGCTTCTCGTGGATCTCGGGCTGCGTTACGAGGCCTCGCGCCAGTGGGTCGACTACTACAACGACCAGAGCATGGCCGAGCGCCGCGACCTCAACAAGAACGACCTCTTCCCGGCCGTCAACATAAAATATACGCTCAGCGACATCCAGCAGCTGCGACTTTCGGCCTCGCGTACCATAACGCGTCCGTCGTTCATCGAGATGGCCCCGTTCCTCTATCAGGAGTCATACGGTTCGGCCCAGCTGCGCGGTAACGCCGACCTGCAGAACAGCTACAACTATAACGTCGACCTGCGCTACGAGCTACTCAACGACAAGGGTGACATGCTCTCGGCCACAGCCTACTACAAATATCTCGACGAGCCGATCGAGCGCGTGCAGATGCTCGCGGGCGGCGCCTCGGTACACACCTTCCGCAATGCCGACAACGGTATGGCCGCAGGTATCGAGCTCGAGATACGCAAGACGCTGACCGAGGCGCTCCGCGTGGGTGTCAACGGAACATACATGTACACCAACGTCAAGCTCCCCGACGGCGGCGTCTATACCAACAAGGAGCGCGCACTGCAGGGCGCCTCGCCCTATCTGGTCAATGCCGACATAACCTACTCGCCCCGCTTCGGCGACAACCGCCAGCTGAATCTGGCCCTGCTCTACAACCTTCAGGGACCGCGCATCCACGCCGTGGGTATCTCGGGTCTGGGCGACATCACGCAGCGTCCGGTCCATACGCTCGACATGGCGGCCTCGTACCGCTTCGGCGAGCGCACCGAGCTCAAACTGCAACTCACCGACCTGCTCAACCGTCCCCTGATATTCGAACAGGACGTACCGCAGACGGGCCGTTCGATCGAGGTCGAGCGTTACCGCACAGGCATGGGCTTCGAGCTGGGCATAGCGCTCAAGTTCTAACGGCAGTATCAACACACCTCAATACAGGACATTTCACAAGAGGAAAAAACGATAGAAAACCATTCATTTATTTGTAGAGATGAAAAGTCAAATCAAATTTCTGACCGCAGCCGTCATAGCCTCAATGGCTTTCGCCACGGCCTGCAACAACACCGACAACAATCCCGACGACACAACGCTCAAGGGTGAGATACCCACGGGCACCACGCTGACGGGCAACATCACCGCCAACGCCACGCTCACCTCGGGCAGCAGCTACAAACTCAGCGGCGGCCTGCACGTCAAGGCGGGCAACACGCTTACCATAGAGCCGGGCGTTACGGTCGTAGCCGTGGACGACGACGCCCCCGACTATATCCTCATCGAGCAGGGCGCCAAGATCGACGCTCAGGGTACGGCCTCGAACCCCATTGTCATGACCAGCGAGTTGAAGAAGAGCGGCGCATGGGGCGGCATCCACATCTGCGGCCGCGCCCACACCAATGCCGGCGAGGGTGTCCTCTCGGAGATAGGCAACGCCCCCTACGGCGGCAGCGACGACAGCGACAACTCGGGTACGCTGCGCTACATACGTCTCGAATATACGGGTTTTGCGCTCGACGAGGAGCATGAGGCCAACGGCATCTCGTTCTACGGCGTGGGCAACGGCACAACCGTAGAGTATGTTCAGGCATACAAGGGTTCGGACGACGGCTTCGAGTTCTTCGGCGGCTCGGTCAACGTCAAGCACATGGTCGTGACCGACTGCACGGACGATTCGTTCGACTGGACCGAGGGCTGGAACGGCCGCGGACAGTTCCTCGTAGCCTATCAGTCGGGCGAGGAGGAGTGCGACTGCCTCATGGAGTGCGACAACAACGGCAACAACTTCGACGCTACGCCCGTAGCACACCCCATACTCTCGAACCTCACGCTCGTGGGAGACAATTCGGCCAACAACACTCGCGGCATACGTCTGCGCGCCGGCACGCAGGCCGAGATCTACAACTCGATCATCACCGGCAAGGCCAAGTGCATCACCCTCGAGACTGAGCAGACCGAGCAGGCACTGCTCAGCGGCACGTCGAAGCTCCAGCACATAGCCATGAGCTCGGATCTCAACTCTGAGAACGGCATCTACACGGCCGAGATGTTCGCTGCCGCCACGGGCAACTCGACCGACTACGTCAACGCCCTTGCCAACGACTATGTAGGCACCATCTCTGGAGGCGTCACGCCCGACGACCCCTTCTTCACGCGCGTGGACCACAAGGGAGCTGTCAGCGCCAGCGACGACTGGACCTCAGGCTGGACGCTCTAATCCGAGACCGAGGTACGCATATTGCAAGGAGAGCCTGTCGAGGGCTCTCCTTTTTGCGTCTGCGCCGGATATGCCGCGCAGAAGATATTTTTTCGTACATTTGCATAGCCGGCCAACAGGCAGAGCCGCAAACAGCAAAATATCTCAAACGTATAAAAACATACGACTATGGAGTTCAAAACGATTCTCGAGAAGAGGCGCAGCACGCGCAAGTTCCTGCCGCGCAAGGTGGAACACGACAAATTGCAACGCATCGTCGACATGGCACTTCAGGCACCCTCGTCGCGCAACTGCCGTTCGACGCGGCTGTTGGTGGTCGAGCAGCCCGAGATGCTCGAAAAGATCGCCGCCATGCGCGACTACGGCTCGGCATTCGTTTCGGGGGCTGCGGCCGTGATCCTCGTCATGGGCGACCGCCGCGTCACGGACCTGTGGATCGATAACTGCGCCATCACCGCCACGGTGATGCAGTTGGCCATCGTCGACGAGGGTCTGGCTTCGTGCTGGGTACATGTCAACGGACGTCCGTGCCGCGTCAAGGAGCCCGACGGCGAGCAGGCCGACGAATATCTGCGGAAGATGTTGCCCATACCCGACGACTACGGCATCCTCTGTGCCATAGCGTTCGGATATTCGGACTTCACGCCCGCACCGCTGCCCCCGTACGAGGGTGAGGAGCGCGTCAAGTGGCTCTAACGCCGCCCTGCGAACACAAACGGAATATCCCCGAGCTCGGAAGAGTTCGGGGATATCCGTTATATTTGCCCGCCGCGCGCTAAAGATCGTTTCGGAAGATCTGGGCAAGCGTGCAGTAGTAGGTGTTCTCGATGGTCACATAGGAGAGCATGTTGGAATATATGCCGTCTGCCTCGACATAATACTCTATGACCGACAGTTCGCCGCTCTCGACGGCGCGGCGAAGCAGATCGAGCGTCGAGCGCATCAGCTGCAGGTCATACGTGCGCATCGCCGCCGCCGACTGCTCCACACTGTTGTACAGCGAGCGTATGCGCGCCTCGGTCTGAGCCTTCACATCCTCCGTGCGCAGCTGCGAAGCTGCATAGCGGGCCTTTGCCGCACCCGACTTGTGGCGCGACGAGAATATCGGGAACGAGGCGCCCACCAGAAATCCGTTCACCGCCGCGTCCAGATCGGTATTGCGGCGGTAGCCGACCTCGAGTTTAGGCAGCCAGTTCTGGGCGTTGACCTTCACCTGCTGCGCGGCCGTACGCTCGTCCGAAAGCGAGACCTGCAACTCCAGCTCGTCGGCCATCATCTTCTCTCGGAACTCGTCGAAACTGCCTATCGACGGCATCATCGGATACCCGGCACCCTCGAGCGAGACACTTTTGTCGCCGTTCATCGCACGCAGCGACTCCGCCACGGTTGTACGCGCCGTGGCGTTGCGCGAGAGTTCCGCTGCGGCGTTCATACGCTCCATACGTATCTTGTTCACCTCCAAGGCCGTGGCATCGCCCTGCTCGAGTCTCTGCTCGAAAAGCGAAAGCATCTCGTCGGCATTCTCCATACGCCGTTCGAGCAGCTGCCGCTCACGGTCCAGACGTATGGCCTCGAAGCACAACAGCTGCGCCTCAAGCAGCACATCACGCCGCGCCACGCCGTAACGGCCGTCGATACCCTCCTGCTGGAGGCGGTTCGACTTGTGGCGTGCGGCATAGAGCGTCGGGAAATCGAACCCCTGCGACACCACAAGCTCCGAACTGGCGATGCCGTCGGCCCCGTGCGCGAAGAAGGGGCTGTACTCCACCGACGGATCCTCAAGGTTGTTCTGCGTGCGCACCTCGAGTTTCGCGGCCTCGCTCTCGCGGCGCAGGGCCTCAAGGTTCTTGTTGTTATGTTCGATCTGCGCAAGGACACTCTCCACATCCTGTGCGTGCAGGGCGGTCGCAGCAAAAAGCGCCGCCGCGAATATCGTCAAGCGTTTCATAATTCGATCTCTTTATCACGTTTCACACTCGTCTCGCCGCGGTGCAGCCACTCGTAGACGATCGGTACGATGAAGGCATTGAGGAAGGTCGACGTGAGCAGTCCGCCAAGGATGACCTTCGCCATGGGGCTCTGTATCTCATTTCCGGGAAGATCGCCGCGCAAAGCCAGCGGTATGAGCGCCAGAGCCGACGTTAGAGCCGTCATCAAGATAGGGTTCAGGCGGTCCAGAGACCCGCTCACGATACTCTCGTGCAGCGGCATGCCCTCATCGCGCAGATGGTTGTAGCGGTTGATCAGCAGCATGCCGTTTCGCGTCGCTATGCCGAACAGCGATATGAATCCTATGATGGCCGGTATGCTCACCTCTCCCGTCGTGAACAACAGCGCGAATACTCCGCCTATGAGCGCCAGCGGCAGGTTGAGCAGCACCACGCCGCTCTGTACGGCGTTGCGGAACTCGACATATAGCAGCAGGAAGATTATCACGATACTCATTATCGAGGTGAGCAGCAGCGTACGGCTTGCCGCCTGCTCGCTCTCGAACTGCCCGCCATACTCGATATGGTATCCCTCGGGCAGGGTGATCTGCTCGTCCACACGCTTGCGTATGTCGTTCACGACGCTGCGCAGGTCGCGGCCGCTCGTATTGGCCGAGATGACGATCTTGCGCTTCACGTTCTCGCGGTTGATGGTGTTGGGGCCCGTCGCCGAGACCACATCCGCAACATACGACAACGGGATCTTGTTGCCGTCGGCATCGTCGATCATAAGGTCGCGTATGCGTTCCATCGTGCCGCGGTTCTGCTCCGCCGCACGCACTACGAGATTGAACGTACGTCCCTGCTCGTATACCTGCGAGACGGTCTCGCCCGCCATGTTCACCGCCACGAACTCGTTGAAGGCCGACAGTGGAATGCCGTAACGCGCCAACATCTCGCGTTTGGGCACGATCTTCAGCTCGGGACGCTCGATCTGCTGCTCGACATTCAGGTCGGCGATACCCTCCACGTCGGCTATGGCCGCCTTGATGTGGTTGCCGATCGAGAACATCTCGTTCAGATCATCACCGAAGAGCTTGATAGCGATGCTGGCCTGCGTACCGCTCAGCATGGCATCGATACGGTGGCTTATGGGCTGGCCGATCTCGATATTCGCCCCCACGATCGTCGAGAGCTTCTCGCGCACCTCGTTCAGAAGTTCGGCATGCGAGCGGTCACGGAGAGTGAATGGAGCCTCGATCTCCGAGACATTCACACCCAGAGCGTGTTCGTCCAGCTCGGCGCGTCCCGTCTTGCGGGCGACTGTCTCGATCTCGGGTATCGACAGCAGCAACTCCTCGGCCTGACGTCCTATACGGTCCGACTCCTCGAGCGAGATGCCGGGCAGCGAGCTGACGTTGACCGTGAACGAACCCTCGTTGAACGAGGGCAGGAAGCTGTGACCCAACGTGAAGAAGAGTCCCAACGCCACGAAGAACAACACCGCGATGGCTCCCACGACGCTGCGTTTGTGCCGCAGCGACCACTCCAGAGCAACACGGTAGTAACGTTTGAGCCATACGGCCACGAAGGCCTCCTTGGGCATGCCGTCACCCTTGTCGCCGCCCAGCAGGTAGCTGCACAGCACGGGCGTAAGCGTCAGCGCCACAACCGTCGAGGCGAAGAGCGAGACGATAAAGGCTATGCCGAGGGGTATGAGCATGCGGCCCTCCATACCCGAAAGGAAGAAGAGGGGCACGAAGCTCACGACGATGATGAGTGTCGAATTGAGGATCGGCATACGCACCTCGCGCGAGGCCTCGAATACCGTCTCCAGCACCGACTTGCGTTCGGCCGCGGGCAGAGCGCGCCGCTCGCGCAGATGTTTCCATACGTTCTCCACGTCGACGATGGCGTCATCGACCAGCGAACCGATCGCTATGGCCATACCTCCGAGACTCATCGTATTGAGCGTAAGACCCATATAGTGCAGCACGAGGATCGATATGAGCAGCGACAGCGGCAGCGTCACAAGCGATATGAGCGTCGTGCGCACGTTGGCAAGGAACAGGAACAGTATGATCACGACGAAGAATGCGCCCTCCAGCAGCGAGCTCTGCACATTGTCGATCGAGCTCTCGATGAATCGCGACTGACGGAATATGTCGGTCGAGACATGCACATCCTTCGGCAGGTTCTTCTGCAGGTCGGCCAGAGCCTCCTCCAGACGCTGCGTCAGCTCGATGGTACCCGTATTGGGCTGCTTGGTAACGGTCAGCAGCACGGCCTGCTTGCCACGCTCCGAGGCTACGCCCAGCTTGGGCTGCTGCGCTCCCACGCGCACGTCGGCCACATCCTCCAGTGTCACGGGCACGCCGTCGACGCGTTTGATCACCGCACGCGCCATCTGGTTCACATCGCTCGTCGAGACTACGCCGCGCACGATATATTCATTGCCGTATTCGTATATCACGCCGCCGTTCGTATTGCGGTTCATGTCGCGCGTGACGGCCATAACATCGGCCAGCGTCACGCCGTAGTGTTTCATCCGCTCGGGGTGCAGCAGAACCTGATACTCCTTGATGTCACCGCCCAGAACGGCAACCTGAGCCACGCCTCCCGTCGAGAGCAGACGCGGACGTATCGTCCAGTCGGCCAGCGTACGCAGATCGAGCATCGAGGTGCTGTCGGCCGTGAGGCCCACGATCAGCAGCTCGCCGAGGATTGACGACTGGGGGCCGAGCGTCGGGTTACCAACATTCTCGGGCAGCGTCTCGCCCAGCGTCGCCAGCTTCTCCGACACGATCTGACGGTCGAGATATATGTCCGTACCCCAGTCGAACTCGACCCATACGACTGAGAATCCCGTGGTCGAAGATGATCGCACGCGGCGTACGCCCGTAGCGCCGTTTACGGCCGTCTCTATTGGGAATGTCACCAGCTGCTCGACCTCCTCGGCCGCCATGCCTCCCGCCTCGGTCATGACAACCACCGTCGGGGCATTCAGATCGGGAAAGACATCCACCTCGGCATGAAACGCCCGGTAGAGACCTCCCGCAAAGAGCAGCACCGCCGCCACCAGCACCAGCAGACGGTTCTGCAACGAGAAACGTATTATCCTGTTAAGCATCTCTGTCGATTTTAGTGGTTATGCGTATGTGCCGGTATGGCGTTCGACGCCGAGGCCAGCTTGACGTGTATGGCTCCGCGCGTAACCACGCGCTCGCCATCCTTCAGGCCCGATGTTATCTCCACGCGCTCGCCGTCGCTCGCGCCTACGGTCACGGCCTGCTTGCGGTAGCAATCCTCATCCAGCTGCACATATACGAAATATACGCCCTGCTCCTCGGTCAGCGCCTCGACCGGCAGGCTCAACACGCCCTCGCGCTCGGCTGCCAGCAGCCACACCTCTGCGAACGATCCCGCAACCACATCGGCGGCGTTGTCGAACGAAAAGGTGACGGGAATATATGCCGACGCGTCATCGGCATTGCGGCCGTATGCAACCATGCGTCCGTGCATATCCGCAAGGCGGTGGATACGCTCGCCTGAGGCGGCGCGGAAGTTGGCCGTAGCCACACTCCCCAGCTTCGAATAGTAGCGTTCGGGCACATCCACACGCAAATTCAGACGGCGGTTCTGCGTAACGACAGCCAGCGGCATGCCGACACTCACGTAGTCGCCCTCCTTCACCGCGCAGCTCTTGACATAGCCTGCGGCGGGAGCCTCGACAACGGTGCCGCCCTCGCCATCCTCGCGGGCGACGGCCTCGTATGCCAGACGCGCCGTCTCGTAACGCTCGGCCGCAGCCTCGTAATCCTTCTGCGAGACGATCCGATCCCCGACAAGCGACCGCGCACGCTCATACTCCGCACGTGCCGTCTCGTATGCTATACGGGCGCGCTCGACGGCATCGCCCTCCTGTATGCGCTCCGACGAGATGGTGAACATCGGCGCGCCCTTGGCCACCTGCGCACCCTCTACCAGCGGTCGCGAGAAGGATACAACGCCCGATACCGATGCCACGACAGCCGTCTCGTCACCCGGGGCTGGCATCACACGGCCGCTGGCGACGATAACGTCACGGAACGGGCCCGCCGATACGGTCTGCACCTCGACACCTGCCGCCGCAGCCTTGGCCGCAGGCAGCGAGATCTCTCCCGAGGCAGCCTCGGCATGTGCCGCCTCCTCGCCCGAATGGTCGTGTTCCTCGGCCTCGTGGTTGTGACCGTCATGGCTCTCCGCCTCATGGCTGTGTCCCTCGTGATCATGACCCTCATGATCATGTGTAGCGTGGTCATGGCCTTCATGGTCATGGCCCTCGGCCTCATGGTCGTGTACGGCAGCCGTTTCGGCACTCTGCGAATCGTCGTGAGCATCGCCGGCACCGCCGTTGCCCTGACAGGCCGTCCATGCCGCGCAGCTCAACATAATCAAAAACAGTTTTGCTCTCATATTGGATTATTTTATCGTTTCTTTCGTCCAAACGCCGTAAAGGTAAGCCAAAATCGGTGCAACCGAGTTGCAAACAGCACTTGCGGCAACGACCTTGACGGCCGCCGCAACGATACTCGAAAAGATATGATCAGGCTGTCGGCAGGCAGATCCCCCCCCCGACGTGAAACGATATGTGTGATATGTGATTATGGATTTGCTACAAAAAAGGGATTACTCACCCGCAACGGTGCCCGCAGCCGAACACTTGTCGCAGATGCCCTTGACGATATAGTTTATCGAGTGGGTGACGAACCCCGCAGGCAGATCCACAACGGGCACGCCGATGGTCTTCAGACAGAACGTACGGTGGCACACCTCGCAATAGAAATGGGTATGCATGTCGGCCACCGAGCAGTCGTCATGGCTGTCGCACGCCTCATACTTGACCGAGCCGCTGCCGTCGTCGATGGCGTGGACGACATGGTGTTTGACAAAGAGGCCGAGCGTACGGAAGACGCTCGAACGGTCGACCGTACCGAGTATGGCCTCGATATCAGCCAGCGAGACGGCACGCTGCGCCGAGAGGATCGCCTCCATGACCAACACGCGGTTGGCGGTAGGTTTCACCCCGCGGCGTTCGAGTCTTGCCTCCGACTCGCGGCGGCCCGACACATGTATGTTATCCATATTGTCCGTCTCCATAATCCGTATGCATATATCTTGCAATGCCACCCCCTGCGGCACGCCATCAAAGGCTCCGCGTTATTTGCCCTTAGCGGCATTTGTGCGCGGAAGGCAGCAAAGGGTTCTACAAATGTAACACTTTCCCGAAGAAAAACCCCGCTTGGACGCCTCTTTTACATATTAATTCGTTCAATTTAACGCTGCGCGGGCGACAAAAGTACCGTAAGACACACCGCAACGCCTTCGCCGCGAAAAACAATGTACGAAAATTTGCCCGTCCGCATACATATTTCTACTTTTGTGCCGCGGCGTCGACGCAACCGTCTCGCCAAAAGGCTATTCGGACACACCCCGACACCGCAAACCGACACCACCATATTTGAACCATGGAACAACACGCCGTAAAACGACATTCGCGAATCGACGTAGCCGACGTTCTGCGCGGCTTCGCCGTGATGGGCATCGTGCTGCTGCACACCATCGAGCACTACAACTTCTACTCCTTCCCCGACACCTCGCAGCAATGCACGCTGCTCAACTTCACCGACAAGGCCATCTGGGACGGGCTCTTCTTCACCTTCGGCGGCAAGGCCTACGCCATCTTCGCCCTGCTCTTCGGATTCAGTTTCTTCATTCAGGACGACAACCAACGCCTCCAAGGACGCGATTTCAGACTCAGGTTCTGCTGGCGGCTGGTGCTGCTCTTCGTGCTGGGAAACATCAACGCCATATTCTTCACGGCCGAAGTGCTCGTATTGTTCTCCCTCGTGGGGTTCGTGCTGGTAGCCACATGCCGCATGTCGGACCGCACGGTATTCATCATAGCCACCGTCTGCCTGCTGCAGCCGCTGCACTGGATATATCTCATCCTCGCGGCCGCAGACCCGGCATTCACCCTGCCCAATATCCCCACCGCCGAACTGTGGAGCGCGACCACGGCCGCACAGAACCAGACGTCGTTCCTCGAAATGGTACGCGTGAACCTCGTGCAGGGACAGCTCGCAAGCCTCGCATGGGCGTGGGACAACGCCCGCTTCTTCCAGACGGCCGCACTCTTCATGTACGGCATGCTCATCGGCCGCCGCGGCCTCTTCACCGAGCAGAAGGCCGACTTCTGGCTCAAGGTGCTGGCATGGTCGCTCGTGGCATTCTTTCCACTCTACGGCCTTTCGGACATGCTGCCCGACTACATCCGCTCGCAGGCCGCACTCTCGTCGCTGCAGCTGATCGTCTCGTCGCTGCACAAGTGCGCCTTCATGTTCATACTCGTCTCGGGCATCATACTCATATACTACCGTTCGAATCTCCGCGCGTTCATGTCGAAGATATCGCCATACGGGCGCATGAGCCTCACGAACTACATCACACAGAGCATCATCGGTTCGGCCATCTTCTACCACTGGGGTCTCGGACTTCAGGCCACCACCACGCAGAGTCTGGCCATAGGCGTGGTTATATTCATCGTACAGCTCACCTTCTGCCGCTACTGGATGCGCTCACACAAACACGGCCCGCTGGAGTATCTATGGAAACGGGCTACGTGGCTCAAATAACACCCTTCACGCAACAAACGCCCCGACGATCTGACCGATCATCGGGGCGTCCTCATTCCGACACTTGTCCTCTACGCCTCGCCTGCTTCGCGACGGCGGCCATGCCCGCGACCGTATCCTTGGCCCTGTCCTTGCCCATGTCCTTGTCCACGACCTTGTCCATGTCCCCGCTCTCCGCCTCCGGAATCGAGGTCATCGTGGACGGCATATCCTTCGACATGTATTGCGCTCAAGGGCGAGGCGGGACATACATACTCGCAGCGGCCGCAACCGATGCACAACGCCCTCTCCACTTCGGGATAAAGGCGTCCGTCCGCCGACGGGACCATACGTATGGCCTCGGCGGGACAGTGGTCGGCGCAGTTGCCGCACTCCACACCGTCCGTATGCACCACACACAGTCCTCTCCGGAATACCGCATGGCCGATGAACGTCTCTTTCTTTTGTTCCTTGTTCAGAGGCAGAATCGCCCCCGTGGGGCACACATCGCCGCAGAGGGTGCATTCATAGAGACAGTAACCCTTGTCGAAGCGCATGACGGGGTGCATCACACCCTCAAGCCCGTACTCCATAACCGCAGGCTGAAGCACATGTCCCGGGCACTTGCTCACACACAGATGGCACGACGTACACTTCGCATGCAGGTGTTCGAGGCTCACCGATCCGGCGGGGGCCACGGGATGACGGCGTTCGTACGGCCTTTTCACGCGCGCCACCGTCGCAAACGAATTCTGCACCGCCTGCGCCTTCACCTCGGGCAGCGACGCCGCAGCCACGGCCACCGCCGTAAGGAATCTGCGGCGCGACTCGTCCACCACCTCCGACCGCTTCTCAGATACATCCGACACATCTTCTGTCGATACTGCTCCGTTTCCAGCCGCGGCACCCGACACGGGCGTATAGGATATTGCACCGTGGGGACACGCATCCAGACAGTCGAAGCATACGACACAGCGCGTCACATCTATCGTATGCGACTTGGGATCTATGCATGAGCCCTTGCATTTGCGGGCGCAGACGCCACACGAGACACAGCGGTCGGTATCTATCCGCATACGCAGCAGCGATGCACGCGACACCTCCCCCAGAAGCGTCCCGACGGGACAGAACGAATTGCAGTATGCGCGGCCGCCGCGCCATGCCGAGATGACGACAATGACCAGCATAATCAGCGCGATTGCGGCACTCACCCACGACACCGAGACCGTCTCCCGGGCAAACGAATCGCCCGCCACGGCCGCAAGAAAGTTGTTGCAGCCCTGCGCCAGAGGCCGCAGCCCGTCATATATTATGCGTCCGAATATGCCGTAGGGATCGACCAGAGCCACCGCCGCACCTACGCCCGCGGCAATAAGTATTACCGTCAGCGCCAGCACGCCGTAACGCATCCACCGACGCGGCTTGCGGTACGAGAAACGCATGGCGGCACGTTTCGACGCCACCTTCGCCGCCACATTGACCCCGTCCTGCAACACCCCGAGAGGGCACAGAACAGAACAGTATATGCGGCCGAATAACAGTGTCAGGGCCGCGAGCGCCACCAGCGGCACCACGCTCACGGCCATGACCGCGGGCACGACCTGCCACCGCGCCAGCGGCGAGGCGATGCTCCGCAGCGGGCTCATCGACGTATCGCCGCCCCAATCGACAAACAATACGGCCAGCAGGGCGAAAACGGCCGCCGCGGCCGACATGCGCAATATTCTAAACAGGTTTGTCTTCATCCTTACAACGGTTTGCGGTTAACCCATACGCAGCGCCTCTATAAGCTCCTCCACGCGGTCTATCTGTCGCGGAATATCCAGTCCCTGCGGGCATTTGGGCGAGCATTCGTTACAACCGATGCAGTGTTCGGCGCGGCTGCGTTCGGCAACGGTATTGCGATAGCGGTTCAACATACGGCGACGGCGACGGCGGTACTCCTCGTCGTGCGCACCCGACGGATCGGGCAGCAGCTGCTCGTCCGAACAGCGGTTGTAGACACGGAATATGCCCGCAATATCGACCCCGTACGGGCACGGCATACAGTAGAAACAGTCGGTGCAGTCGATACGCGTATTGTTGCGGTAGATGTCGGCCGCACGCTGCAACAACTCGAGGCGCTCCTCCGAAAGGGGTTCGAATCCGGTCATCGTGGCGCAGTTCTCCACGACGTGCTCCATGCGTGTCATGCCGCTCAGCACGGTAAGCACATAGGGATACGAGGCACAGAACTTCAAGGCCCATGCCGCCGGCGTAAGCGACGCGTCGGCCGACGCAAGCAGCGACCGCACACTTGCCGGAAGGTCTATAAGCGCGCCACCGCGTATGGGCTCCATGACTATGACGGGGATCTTGCGCTCGGCCAGCATCGTATATAACCGCTCGGCCTGCAGCTTGCGGTCACGCCAGTCGAGCCAGTTCATCTGTATCTGTACGAAGTCCCACTCCACGGGCTGCGACAACAGCCACTCGAAGAGTGCCATATCGCCGTGGAACGAGAATCCGAGGTTGCGGATGCGCCCCTCGGCCTTCAACTCCAGAAGGTAATCCAACACCCCCTCGTTGATATAGAGGTTCTGGAAGACATACTGACGGCTGATGCTGTGGCAGAGATAATAGTCGAAATACTCCACGCCGCAACGCTCGAGCTGCGTCGAGAATATCTCCTTGGCCTCCTCCAGCGTCTTGGCCGTGGGCGGCATCTTGTCCGCCAGAAAGAAACTCTCACGCGGGTAACGCTTCAGGGCCTTGCCCACCATCTCCTCCGACTTGCCGCCGTGATACATCCACGCCGTATCGAAGTAGTTGACGCCGTGCGCATAGGCGTAGTCCAGCATCTCCAGCGTAGGCTCCTCGTCGATGGTACCCGTATAACGGTCTCCGCCGACCGTCGGGAAACGCATGCACCCGAAACCCAGAAGCGACACCTCGTCGCCGTTGCGCATGTTGCGGCGCAGCGTGACGCGCCCCCCGGCCGCAGGCGCGGCCGGAACCTCCGTCTGCGGCTTACGCTCCGACGAGCAGGCCGCAAGCCCCAACGTTCCCGCCACCACACCTGCAGCGATGCTGCGCAGAGCCTCCTCGCGCGTCATCCGACGCCTCAAGAGGCCGTCATATATGTTATTTATGTTCTTCCTGTCCGACATATTCCGTCCTTATCACACTTTTCGGGCGCAGAGTCCGCACATTACTTTCGGGCCGCCTCACGCTCGCGCACGAAACGCAGCAGCAGCGGATAGCCCGGCCCGCACATATCGTGTCCGTAGCCGTCGAATTCGTATAGTGTCACATCCTTGTGTCCCGCCAACAGAAGCATGCGGCGGAAATAGGCATTCTCCTCGTAGCGGCCCAGCATCTCCATCTCGCGGTCACCCGAGAGTATCAGCATCGGGGGCGCGTCACCGCGCACGTGGTAGAGCGGAGCGAGACTGTCAACCACGGGCTGGCGGTCCGATATGCCGCGCACACGCCGCTCCTCGAAGTGGGTTATGACCTGCCCGCTGAAGGGTATGACCCCCTTTATACTGTTGGCATCCACGCCGTAACGTTTCAGGCGGCTCTTGTCGAGCGAGACCATATCAACCAGATACCCTCCGGCCGAGTGCCCCGCAAGATATATGCGTTCGGGGCTGCCGCCATACATCGATATGTTGCCGAAGACCCACGCCACAGCCGCCGCAGCATCATCCACGATATCCGTCACGGCCGCACGCGGCGAGAGACGGTAACCGACACCTACCACAACGACATTGCCGTCCAGCAACTCGCGCGGAATATCCTTGTTGCCGCCCGTCAGGCCGCCGCCATGAAACCATACGATGACGGGAGCGTCGTGCGCCCCCACGGGCGCAGCCACATCGAGCCGGCAACGCTCGGCGACATATTCGTCACCCGACTTGTAGTTTATGTCGCGCTTGAACGTATAGTCGGCCGCATGCGCCGCCGCCACGCTCAACACCGCCGCAAACACGGCCACAATCTTCTTTACATTCATATTACATTTTTATACTATCCATCCGACAAGTCTTGTCCTTTATGCCTTGCGCAGCGCCTCGACAAATTCGGGGCGCAGTCTCCAGAGCGGCTCCGTCGCAAACCACAGCTCGCGCGCCTCGGCCTGCGCCGAGGGGTGCTCGCCGCGGATCTCGGCCACGAACTCCTCCGAGGCGGGATGCTCCGCCGCAACGAACTCGTCATACCACGCCTTATGCCGTGTACGCAGCGTCCGCAGCGCGTCACGGTCGATGCCGCCGCAGCGGCAGAAGCCGCACCACAGCGTAAGAAGTGAGTATTCGGGACTCTTCATCGGCACATCGAACATCGCATCATCGAAACAATCCCACTCCTCCAGTACGGGATAACAGAAGGCCAGCATCACGACGGCTTCCAGACGATCCTCCTCGTCGCAATCCGTCAGCCGCTCCCATATCGCCACGGCCATCTCGACGTCGCCGACCGAGAGATGATCCGCCGCCGAGGCATAGAGCAACTCCATTGCGGCACGCGCCTCCCCGTCCTCCCAATCCAGACGGGCATCGTCGTCGAGTCCCTCGATGAGGCGTTGCACCGCCTCGAAACGCATGCGGCACGCCTCTTCGCGGCGGCCTTCGCGTTCGCACTCGGCGGCCATGCGCAGCGTCCGCGCGAAGCCGCCGCCGCTCAGGCGCAGCAGCCCCGAAGCCGAAGGTCTAACCGAGAAACTTCCCATCACGACGGAATTTATAATTCATGGCCACGGTCAGCGCCGCGGTAACGACAACTGCAAGGCCGTATGCCAGCGGACGGTTCTCCATACCGAAGAACTGCCCCGAAACGAATACGAAGCTCGAACAGATGAAGGTCATGAATACCGCCACGGGCATCACCACCCACATATTGGCCCGACGTTGATAGAGGTATGCGGCGATTGTCCACAGCACAACCGTAGCCAGTGCTTGGTTTGTCCACGCGAAGTATCGCCACACCACGTCGAAATCGACAAATGTGATCGCCACGCCCACGGCAAAGAGCGGCACGCTGATCATCAGACGGCGCGCGATGCTGCGCTGCTCGATATGGAAGACGTCGGCTATGATGAGTCGGGCCGAACGGAACGCCGTATCGCCCGAGGTGACGGGGGCCGCGACCACACCCAAGACGGCAAGGATGCCGCCCACGGCACCCAGAGTCGTTGTCGAGACGGTATTTACGACCCATGCGGCGTTGTTGCCGTGATCGGCCAGCGCCGCCGCCAGACCGTCCGCACCCGAGAAGAAGGCCATGGCTATGGTCGCCCAGATAAGGGCTATGACCGACTCGGCTATCATGGCGCCATAGAACACCGTGCGGCATTCGCGCTCGTTGTTCACGCAGCGTGCCATCAGCGGCGACTGCGTGGCGTGGAAGCCCGAGATGGCGCCGCAGGCGATGGTTATAAAGAGTGTCGGGATGATGGGCAGCGAGTGGGCGTCGATCTGGAAGTTATGGAAGGTGGTCATCTCCGGCACCTCATACTTTCCGAATACGATCACCCCCAACAGCCCCAGAGCCATGAATATGAGGGCCGCACCGAACAGCGGGTAGATCTTGCCGATGATCTTGTCGATGGGCAGCAGCGTCGCCACGAAGTAGTATATGATGATGATTGCGATCCACCACCAGTACGACACGGCGGGGATCATCTCACCCAGAATACTTGCGGGCGAGCGCAGGAACACCACTCCCACCAATATGAGCAGCAGCACCGAGAATACGCGCATGAACTGCCGCGCGCCGCCGCCCAAATAGCGGCCTATGATCTCGGGGATGCTCAGGCCGTCGTTGCGGACGAGTATGACGCCCGAGATGAAGTCGTGCATGGCGCCCATGAATATTCCGCCGAAGGTTATCCAGAGGAAGGCCACGGGACCGAAGCAGGCGCCCATGATGGCGCCGAAGATGGGGCCTATGCCGGCAATGTTGAGCAGCTGTATGAGGAACGTACGCCACAGAGGCATGGGGACATAGTCCACGCCGTCGCAAAGGCGTTTGGAGGGCACCTCGGCCGCAGGGTCTATGCGGCAGACCCGCTCCAGATAGCGGCCATAGGTGAAATATGCCGTCACAAGGAGGGCCAGACAGACGAAAAAAGTTATCATAGAGTAAGGATTTTGTCGGTATCTCAATGCGAAAATAATAATTTTTCGCGGAAAACGATATTTTTTCGGCCCAACATGCACGAACTTTGAAAATAATTACGATATTTGCACCCGAAAACAGACCACGTGTCTGCGCAGGCTGCCGAATTAGCTCAGTGGTAGAGCACTTCACTCGTAATGAAGGGGTCCCGAGTTCAAGTCTCGGATTCGGCTCTCGAAACCCGAACATCCGCAACATCATTGCGGATGTTTTTTTATTGCCGCACAACGACTTTTTGGCTTTCCAGCCGGCGGCTCCTCCTCTCGGAAAAATCACCCCCGCGGCACTCTCATGCAATCATATTCACGTCGCAGATACGGTCGGCGGCGCGTTTTTTGCCATACATTTCACAGATAGGCACGGCCTCTTTGCAGCAAAAATACGCATAAACCGCTGCGTATGGGATTTTTTACGTATATTCGAATTGTATTCATGCAGTTGCCGCGCCGAGACCGACACTCGGACAAAGAACAGGACACACGGACAAAAAACAGACTATATAAAACCGACACTATGAAAAAGATCATCATCCTCACGCTTGCGGCCGTTCTTGCCGCCGCCCTGCAGACCGACGCCTGCACGGGCATCACGCTCCGCGTGCCCGACCGCGGCACGGTCGTGGCCCGCACCATCGAGTGGGGCGGCAGCGACCTCAACAGCCGTTACGTCGTGGTGCCGCGCGGATACCGCCAGCACTCGATGCTCCCCGACCAGAAGAAGGGCATGCTCATGCCATCTCGGTACGGATATGTGGGACTCGCCGTCGAGATGGAGCAGTTCGTCGCCGAGGGCATAAACGAGGCGGGACTCTCGGCCGGACTCTTCTACTTCCCCGACTACGGGCGATATGAGGAGTACGACCCCGCGCTGGCATCTTCATCGGTGGCCGACCTGCAGCTCGTGGCGTGGATGCTCGGCGGATATGCCACCGTCGACGAGGTAATGCGGGCCCTGCGCGGCATCCACATCGTAGGGCTCGACCCCCGCGCCTCGACCGTACACTGGCGCATAACCGACACCACGGGACGGCAGGTGGTACTCGAGATAGTCGACGGACACATGCAGTTCTTCGACAGCCGTTTGGGCGTGCTGACAAACTCCCCGGGATACGAGTGGCAGATGACCAACCTCAACAACTACGTCAACCTCTACGCCGGCGCCGCCCCCGACAAGGAGTTCGGCGCGGTACGTCTGGCACCCTTCGGCGCCGGCAGCGGCATGCTCGGCATCCCGGGTGACGTGACGCCCCCGTCGCGGTTCGTGCGCGCGGCATTCTATCAGGTGACGGCGCCGCCGCGAAACACAACCCTCGAGGCCGTAATGCAGGGTTTCCAGATACTCAGCAACTTCGACATACCCATAGGCACGGAGTTCGCCGCGGGCAAGATCCCGGCCGACATACCGAGCGCCACACAATGGACCTCGGCCACCGACATCGCCGCCCGCAAGATCTATTACCGCACCATGTACAACAGCGCCATACGCTGTATCGACCTTGCACAGATAGACTTCGGCACTATAACCTACCGCAGCGAGCCGCTCGACGAGCAGAAGAGCCAGCCCGTCATCAACGTCGAGATACGGTAGTGTCACGGCATATCGCACGCCTTACGGGCGAAAAACCCGACGCAAAAGGGTACGGATCGACGAAAAAGTGTTAATTTTGTAAGCGGTGGCGCCACATGCGCCGCCGCTTTTTCACTACACTCCCTACCTGACATGAACGAAACAAAAGCCTCAACCGTCGGCGGCCGTATTATTGTAACGGCTGTCGCTTCGATCGCGCTGCTCGCCTCAGCGTGCGGTCCCGACCGTGAAAAGGTCGACTATGTAAATACCCGCATCGGCAACATAAGCCACCTGCTCGTGCCGACCTATCCGACGACGCACCTGCCCAACTCGATGCTGCGCATGATCCCCGACCACAACGAGTTCACCACGGACCGCATGGGGGGCCTGCCGCTCAACGTCCCCTCGCACCGCAACGGCAGCGTGCTGATGATGATGCCCTACTGCGGCGCGGCCGAGGGCCTGACGCGCAACATGAGCTACCGCTACGATCAGGAGCACTCCACGCCCGCACGCTATACGGTCTATCTTGACGACTACGGCATCGTCACCGACTTCGTGCCTGCAGCCAAGGCCGCGATCTTCTCATGCACGTTCGAGCAGCCGGGAGGCCGGTACATACAGATCGCATCCTCCGGCGGCGAGATCCACGGCGAGGGCAACGCCATGTGGGGATATGACAACTACCGCGGCATAAAACAATACTTCTATCTGGAGTTCGACTCCGCGCCCGAAGCCTTCGCCGCATCTGCGGCCGATGTCAACAGCGCCCGCTTTGCCGAGAGCACGCAGTGCGTCAAGGCCCGCTACGGCATCTCGTACATCGACGTCGAGCAGGCGGAGCGCAACCTGCGCGAGCAGATCGGCTCTTGGGATATGGACGCCATGGAGCGCGACGCCCGCACGGCATGGAACAACGTCTTGGGCCGCATCGATGTCGAGGGCGGCACCGAGGACCAGCAGATAACCTTCTATACGGCCCTCTACCGCTGCCATGAACGTATGGTATGCATATCGGAGGACGGACGTTACTTCAGCGCCTTCGACGGCAAGGTGCATGACGACGAGGGGACACCATTCTGGACCGACGACTGGGTGTGGGATACGTACCACGCCCTGCATCCGCTGCAGACGATCCTCGACCCGGAGGCCGAGCAGCAGAAGATCGAATCCTACATACGCATGTACGAGCAGTCGGGATGGATGCCCACATTTCCCTGCATCTTCGGCGACGCCCACTGCATGAACGGCAACCACTCGGCCGCCGTCTTTGCCGACGCCCTCTGCAAGGGGCTCGACTTCGATGTGGAGCGCGCCTATGAGGGTATCCGCCATACGGTTCTCAACGAGACGATGATACCGTGGGTGCGCGCCCCCAAGACCGAACTCGACGACTTCTACCACGCCAACGGCTGGTTCCCCGCCCTGCACCCGGGCGAGCAGGAGAGCGTCGCCGCCGTCACGGGAGGCGAACGCCGTCAGGCCGTGGCCGTGACGCTGGCAGCATCGTACGACGACTGGTGCATCTCGCGTCTGGCGCAGCACCTCGGCCGCAGCGAGGAGTATGACTTCCATCTCGGCCGCAGTTTCAACTACCGCAACCTCTTCAACCGCCAGACGGGATTCTTCCATCCGAAGGATGCCGCCGGCGAGTTCATCGAGCCATTCGACTACATCTTCTCCGGCGGTCTGGGCGCACGCGACTACTATGACGAGAACAATGCGTGGACATACATCTGGGACGTACACCACAACATCGCCGACCTCATCGCCCTCTTCGGCGGGGAGAAGCCATTTGCCGACAAGCTCGACCGTCTCTTTGCCGAGGGGCTGCACACATCCAAGTGGCAATACTACTCGAAGCTGCCCGACTCGTCGGGCAATGTCGGACAATATGTCATGGGTAACGAGCCGAGCTTCCACATACCCTACCTCTACAATTATGCCCGCCGCCCGTGGCAGACGCAGAAACGTATCCGCATGCTTATGGAGAGTTGGTTCCGCAACGACCTGATGGGCATCTGCGGCGACGAGGACGGCGGCGGAATGTCGGCCTTCTACGTCTTCTCGGCCATGGGATTCTATCCCGTGACGGCAGGCATGCCCTACTACGTCATCGGCAGCCCGATATTCGACCGCGTCACCATACACCTCGACAACGGCAAGACCTTCACCCTCATCGCCCGAAACAACTCGGCCGACAACAAGTACATACAGTCGGCGCGCCTGAACGGCAAACCCTACGACAAGAGTTACTTCTCGCACGAGGATCTGATGGCGGGCGGCACACTGGAGCTCACGATGGGCAACCGCCCCTGCCTCACATGGGCCGTGGCGGAGGATTCGGTACCTCCATCGGAGGGATCCGGCATGCGGCCCATGAGCGGCAGGTAGGACTCGCGCGGCCGACGGCATAACATACCGCATACAAGGTAACGACAAGGTATATATACAATAAAAGATTTACGAAAGATGTACCATTTCGACAGCGACTACATGGAGGGTGCGCATCCCGCGATACTGGAGCGCCTGACCGCCATCAATTTCGACAAACACGACGGCTACGGCTGTGACTCTATATGTGACTCGGCGCGTGCACGCATACGCGAAGCGTGCGGTGCGCCCGGGGCCGAGGTTCATCTGCTTACGGGCGGCACCCAGACCAACGCCACCATGATCAAGGCTCTGCTGCGCCCCTTCGAGGGCGCTGTGGCGGCCGATACGGGACATATAAATATCCACGAGGCGGGCGCCGTCGAGGCTACGGGACACAAGGTCCTTCCCCTGCCCCACACCGACGGCAAACTCTGCGCCGAGACCGTCGCACGATATATCGACGACTTTCGCGCCGACGGCAACCGCGACCACATGGTATGGCCCGGCATGGTATACATATCGCAACCGACGGAGTACGGAACCCTCTACACGCTCGACGAGCTGGAGGCGCTGAGCCGCGTATGCCGCAGCCGCTCGATACCGCTCTACATGGACGGTGCGCGTCTGGGATATGCTCTCGCAGCACCGGCGTGCGACATGACCCTGCGCGACGTAGCACGCCTGTGCGACATATTCTATATCGGCGGCACCAAGTGCGGCGCCCTGCTGGGCGAGGCCGTCGTCATACCCCGCGCGGGCCTCATACCCCACCTCTTCACCACCATCAAGCAGCAGGGCGCCCTGCTGGCCAAGGGTTGGGTCCTCGGCGTGCAGTTCGACACGCTCTTCACAGACGGGCTATACCTCGACATCGCACGCGAGGCCATCGACACGGCCGCACGTCTGGCCGACGGCCTCGCGGCAGCGGGCTTCCGCACGGCATTCCAGCCCCTCACCAACCAGATATTCCTGCGGCTCGACCCCGAAAGCCTCCAGACTCTCGCCGCCGTTACCACATTCAGCCCGTGGGAGAAGCTCGCCGACGGCACGCAGATCGTACGTCTGGCCACCAGCTGGGCCACGCAGATGGAGGAGATAGAGGCATTTTTGGCGGAACTCGGGCGCAAATAGAGAAAAAAAACGCATTGCGCGATATATTTAATCAAAAATATTACATCAAAATAGGTTCTTGTTGTTTTTTTTATTATATTTGTTATGCGATAATAAAAGCAGCAGGCCTATGAAAACCGTTCGACTACTTACAGCAGTATTTCTCCTGTGGACGGTGCCGGCACTCGCGCAGACCGAGGTCAACAGGATTTACGACGCCTCCGAGATGATGGACAACATCGAGGTGGCAAAGAGCATGGAGGTATTCGGCAGAGCCCTCTCGTCGTATTCGCAGAGCTACCTCACCAACTATGAGTTGGGATACGCCTACTACCTTCAGGAGGACTATACCCGTGCCGGACGTATCTTCAGCCGCCTATCACGCGACATGTCGGTCGACGACCGGCTCTATCAGGTATGGGGAAACAGCTACGCCGACCGCGGAAACGACCGCAAGGCCGAGAAGATATACCGCCGCGGCCTCAAGGCATTCCCCCACTCGGGAGCCCTGCACATGGAGCTCGGAGCCCTCGCATTCAAGGACAAACGCTACGACGAGGCCCTCATGTACTTCGAGCGCGGCATAGAGCTCGACCCCTCGTATCCCGACAACTACTGGCGTGCCGCCGGAATATACCTCAGCTCGCCCGAATCGGTCTGGGGGATGATCTATGGCGAGATATATATGAATATGGTGTGCAACGGCGAACAGAACATGGAGGTGAGCCGTCTGCTGGCCGAGGCATACGACTCGAACATCTGGCACGAGAAGAACGACAGCGGGCAGGATCTCATATACATAAGTTTCTCGGAAAACAACTCGATATGGTACGACGAGACCCTCAAGGTGATGCGCTTCCCGTACGGCGTGGCCGTATATGAGCCCACGCTGGGCAATGCCGTAGTCAAGGTGGGGCTGCCGCCATTCTCGGTCGACAATCTCTGCCGCATACGCGACATCTTCGTCGACGAATACTTCTCCGAACCGAACGACTACGGATACGTATATCCCAACCTGCTTTTCGACCGCCAGCGCCAGATCAAACAGGCGGGACACATGGAGGCATACAGCCGTTGGATCCTGCGCGGGAGCGACCCCGAAGCATTCAATGAGTGGTGTGCCGACAACAAAGAGCAGTGGCGCGCCTTCGTCGAGTGGTTCAACTCCCACGAACTCACCGTCGACGACGAACACAACTTCCGCAGTTGGCAATACACCGCCAAGCTCCCCGACAAATAACGTCGTCTACCGCCCGAGGGCAGAGAGGAAGGAATGCAGAGGAACCGAGGGCGAGAGGGTGTGAATGAGGGTGAGAGGAATAGAAAGAGGACGTGAGAGAAGAAGGAAGAGGGGCGAGAAGAGAGCAAGAAGAAGGCGAGGAGAGAGCAAGGAGAGGAGGCAGGAGAGAGCGAGAAGGGTGCAAGGAGAGAGCAAGGAGAGAAAGTACAAGGGGAAAGCAAGAACAAGGAGAGAGAAAAGGATTTGATGGTAAGAATATAATAGATTTGGGGTTGACCCTACCAAGCATAATAATTATATATAATGGGGATGCGGAGAGATGGTGCCACATAATGCAATTCATGACATGGAAGGATGATTGAGGTACTATTTTGGACGTAGAAACATACAGAGAGAAGTTGTAGATTTATCGGAAAGGATCGGTACCACTCTTCGCTCCCCTTCCCCGACCGACGGGGCCGGATAACGAACATGCGGCAAAAGGGGCTGATACAAAAACAGTGAACGGTACGGCACGGGAAGAATGAAAAACTCCGTAAAGTATATAAGCATATACAGGGAGGCATGGGTATGACATAGAGGTATGTGTATGGAATAGAGGCAAGGCTAAATAGGCATACGGCAAGAGATGAAAAACAAGATAAGAGATTCACGATACAAACAAACATATAAAGCAACAGATAAATAGAGACACGGGACAAGGAGAGGGCTCTGCATAGCGTTCGGGCGGCAATGGATGCAATCGGGTAAACGAAAATTCTTTTGGACGAAAAACATCTGGATACAAACGATCATATGCAATTCATTGGACGCAGATAAGGAGGTTACGATAGCCGCACAACGCTTTTGGATGCAAGGAGAAGAGATTACAGGGTAAAACGGCGGACAGCCCTCTCCCGTCCCATTTAAGACCCGACCCGCATACATATCTATCCTATCCGCACACATATCTATTCCATAAGGTGACCACACGCAGCGGCTCGTCCGCCGTGTATCGCTATACACCCTCCCCGCAACGTTGATTGCGGGGAGATTTTTTGTGGCAGCACATTACACCTCGTCCCGTGGAAAATATTATCGGCGTATGCCCCGCCCCGCGCAAAGATCCGATGTAAAAAATCCTCACAAAAAAATCGGGGACAAAAGTCGACACACACGATCAATGTGAACAATCGGCACGAATGGCCGGCAGACGCCCCGCAATCGAGACATCAATCAATATAAATAATAGCCACAGCCTCTGCAACAACGCAATACTCATGAAAAGACATCCATCAGAGGACGGACATGAAGGCAAAATGCCCCATTTTCTGCATATATGATGAATATCGCAGACCGCGGGACAAAATTACGCCCTGCGCGTGAGACTTTGCGCCCGACTTTTGCTATATTTGTGACCGTCGGTTTGCGGACCGGCAATTTCACACTCCCAACATATATGAGCGAAGAATCGAGAGCCTCCTTCGGAGGCAAGATAAGCGCTATACTCGTCGCCGCGGGCAGCGCGATAGGTTTGGGAAGCATCTGGCGCTTCCCCTACATGGCCGGCGAGCATGGCGGCGCCGCATTCCTGCTGGTATATCTGCTTTGCGTATTCGTGGTGGGCATACCCGTCATGCTCGCCGAGTTCGCCGTGGGCCGAAAGACTCACCTCAATGCCGTAGGTGCTTTCCGCTCCCTGTCGAAACGCTGGAAGTGGGTCGGGTACAACGGCGCGCTGGCCGCACTCTTCATATCGGGATACTACTACATCGTGGCCGGATGGTCGCTCGAATATCTCGTCAGCTCGCTCTTCGGCCCGCTGTACACCTCCGCCGAAAGTTTCACCGCACAGTTCGATGCCTTCCAAGCATCCCCACGGCAGGCTATATATACTGTCGTATTCATACTGCTAACGCACATGATCATCATCCGCGGCGTGGAGAAAGGCATCGAGAAGGCTGCCAAGGTGATGATGCCCGCACTATTCATAATCCTCATCGTCATGGCCATACGCGTGGCATTCATGCCCGACGCCGCCGAGGGATACCGTTTCTTCCTGAAGCCCGACTTCAGCGAGGCATTCGCCCCGCAGACCATATTCACGGCCATCGGGCAGGCATTCTTCTCGCTCTCGGTAGGCATGGGCTGCATGGTCACATACGCATCCTACTTCAAACGCGACAACAACCTCACCACAACCGCATTCAGCGTCTCGCTGCTGACGCTGCTCGTGGCCGTGCTGGCAGGTCTGGTCATATTCCCCGCAGTCTTCAGCGCGGGGCTCGAGCCGACGGAGGGGGCCTCGCTCATATTCGTCACCCTGCCCGAGATATTCAAGGGCATGCCCTTCGCGGCGCTCTGGTCGGCCGTGTTCTTCATATTGCTGACGCTCGCATCGCTTACATCCACAATATCGTTCCACGAGGTGCTGACGGCATACTTCGCCGAAGAGCACAAACTCTCACGCAAGAATGCCACACGTCTGACCTCGGCGCTCTCGGTAGCGCTCTGCGCCCTGACGCTCGCATTTACCTTCGACATCAACATCGGATCGTGGTTGCACCTCGAGGATATATCCTTCTTCGAGATATTCGACTACACCACAGCCAACATACTCATGCCGCTGGGCGGCCTGTTCACCTGCATCTTCGCCGCGTGGTACATGAAACCTTCGTTCCTGCGGGGCGAGATGACAAATTACGGCGAGCTGCGCGGCCGGGCCTTCCCACTGCTGCGCTTTACGCTGCGATACATCACCCCGCTGCTGCTTATCTACATTTTCGTCTGCAACCTCGGGCTGCTGTGACGCAACGGCCGTGCGCCACGCCAATCGCAAATGGCACACGAGCAGGCGAGCCTTCCATCTGACACGAAAAGCCGCAAGCGCACGGCAACGCAAGAAGACAAAAAGACTCCGCACACCTTCCGGAATGCGGAGTCTTTCATCTGCCTGCGAATAGTCTCGGCTCGTTATGCCTTTGAAGCCAGAGGCTCGGCAACCTCGTATGTACGGGCGCCCAGCTCCTTGTCGATCATATAGAGACCCAGCTTGTCCTCACCGATCATCTTAAGCTCGCCGATAATATCCGCGGCGGTCTGCTCCTCCTCGACCTGCTCGTCGACAAACCATACCAGCATGTTAGACGAAGCGCGGTCGCTGTCGGCCTCGGCAATGCCACACAGGTCGTTGATCATGGCCGTAACCTCCTTCTCGTGCGAGAGCGTATCCTCGAACATCTCCAGAGGCGATGCCCACGACGTCGTGACAGCCGCTATGGGCGCCAGCTCCACGCGCGCACCGCGCGAAAGCAGGTAGTTTATCAGTATCTGTGCGTGGTCCTGCTCCTCCCTGTACTGTACGGCAAACCAGTTGGCCACACCCTTGAGACCCTTGTCGGCGGCATCCATCGACATCGAAAGATACAAATAGGCCGACCACATCTCGGCATTGATCTGCGCATTGAGCGCATCGTGCATCTTCTTACTCAACATAGCTGTAATTTTTTATAAGTTTTACTTATCGTTTTTTCTTTGATGCAAAAATAAATAATAAAACGATGCGTTGTTCGACAAAAGTCAAATCGCGGCATCGTTTTTACCTATCGCACCATAAGCTTAACTTATACAGCCCATACAACAGATATGCCGGAGATTGCCGTATGCGTATCACCCCCTTACATATACAAACTCACCGTTCTGGCGACGGTAGCTGAGCGACACATCGCCGTCCTGACGTTCATAGGTCGACATCGTCGAGACGCGGCCGTCGCGCAGCACCGAGAAACGTATGCGCAGATGATCGTATCCGTCGCGCTCGAACTCGACGTTCGCCGCCTCGCCCATGCCGTAGCCGCGCAGGATATATGTAAACCGGAGGCTGGTGCCGTACTGCTCGACCTCGGTGATCTCCGCCTCGTCGTGCGTGAAGAGCAGTTCCAATGCCCGCCGCGCTATGCCGCGCACCTCCGAACGCCACCCCTCGGGGCAGCCTATGCCGCGGCATGACGAGATGTAATCCTCGATCTCGCCGTATAGATAATCTCGCAACATGTTGCGTATGTTGCCCTTGCCCAATGCTTCCATAAGCAATTCCGTTTTTGAGTTTCGACATCCGTACGCACGCCGCAGCATACGCAGCACACGCACCGAACATACTGTATCCATTTACAAAAATATGCATATCGCCGTAACCGCCCAAATCCCGACGCGTCAAAATCACCCGAAAATCACATGCCGCACGCCACGCCATATCACATTGCCCGCCATAATCCGCACACGGCACATCCCTTGCCGCGGGAGCCTGCCCAACCGACGCGGCGGCTGCGCCGAAAAAAGATTGGCGAAGCGGATAATTGCACTTTTTTTTATAATTTTGCAAAGATTTTGATGTGCAACGGAATAATGCCGTAAAGACAAACGTAACAATATCATAAACCGAATAAAACAGACTCAAGCTATGGCTGATTTCATCTATCAGGAACCCTATCCCATCGAGAAGGATACCACTGAGTACCGCCTTCTGACGAAGGATTACGTTAAGGTCGTCGAGTGCGACGGACGTAAAATACTGAAAGTAGACCCCAAAGGTTTGGAACTGCTCTCGAAGGAGGCCTATGCCGACGTATCGTTCTACCTGCGTCCGGCACACCTTGCTAAGCTCGCATCGATACTCGAGGATCCCGAAGCCTCGGACAACGACAAGTTCGTCGCCTACACCATGCTTCTCAACCAGACGGTAGCGGCCGAGGGCCAGCTGCCCACGTGTCAGGATACGGGTACGGCCATCTGCATAGCCCACAAGGGCGAGGATGTATATACGGGTGCCGACGATGCCGCCTGCATCGCCCGCGGCGTATATGAGACCTACAAGGACCGCAACCTGCGCTACTCGCAGGTAGTACCTTTCTCGATGATCGACGAGAAGAACTCGGGCACCAACCTCCCCGCACAGATCGACATCTACGGCGGCAAGCCCGGCATGGAGTACGAGTTCCTCTTCATCACCAAGGGCGGCGGCTCGGCAAACAAGACATTCCTCTACCAGCAGACCAAGGCCCTGCTCAACGAGGAGTCGCTCACCAAGTTCTTCAAGGAGCACCTCGCCGACCTCGGAACCTCGGCATGCCCGCCCTACCACCTTGCGGTATGTATCGGCGGCACGTCGGCCGAGATGTGTCTCTCGACCGTGAAGAAGGCCTCGGCCGGATATCTCGACCACCTGCCCACCTCGGGCAACGAGGGCGGCCGCTGCTTCCGCGATCTGGAGTGGGAGAAGAAGGTGACCGACATGTGCCACGAACTGGGTATGGGTGCGCAGTTCGGCGGCAAGTACTACGTACATGACGTACGTGTGATCCGCGCGCCGCGCCACGCCGCAAGCTGCCCCGTAGCCATCGGCGTCAGCTGCTCGGCCGACCGAAACATCAAGGCCAAGATCACACCCGAAGGTATCTTCCTCGAGAAGCTGGAGAAGAATCCCGCACGCTTCCTGCCGGCCAAGGCTCCGGCCATGTCTCCCGCCGTGGACATCGATCTCGACGAGGGTATGGACAAGGTGCGCGCCATACTGACCAAATACCCCATCAAGACGCGTCTGAACCTCAAGGGTACGCTCATCGTGGCCCGCGACATCGCCCACGCCCGCATCAAGCAGATGCTCGACGAAGGCAAGCCCATGCCCGAATACTTCAAGAAGCACCCCGTCTACTATGCCGGCCCGGCCAAGACCCCCGAAGGCATGGCCTCGGGATCGTTCGGCCCCACCACGGCCGGACGTATGGATCCCTACGTCGACCTGTTCCAGAAGCACGGAGGCTCGCTGGTGATGGTGGCCAAGGGCAACCGCTCGAAGGCCGTCACCGACGCCTGCAAGGCAAACGGCGGATTCTATCTGGGTTCTATCGGCGGCCCCGCCGCCGTGCTGGCCAAGAACTCGATCAAGAGCGTCGAGGTTGTCGACTTCCCCGAGCTGGGAATGGAGGCCGTGCGCAAGATCTACGTCGAGAACTTCCCCGCCTTCATCATCGTCGACGACAAGGGCAACGACTTCTTCGCCGACTTCCAGCACTAAACGACCCTAAAGATCAGAAGTTTCGCACCCCAAAAGGATGCGGAACTTCTTTTTAGGTTATTTTTGACTCACGGCGGAAAATAAAACCGCCCGCACGAGCGTTTTGCCATATAAGACCTTTAGATACGATATGACACGATTTTTCAGACACATACTTCTGCTGCTGACGACGCTGTCATGCTTCGGCACCGTGCGCGCCGCCGATACCCACACCTTCGAGATAAACACCCCGCTCATAGTCACTGCAGGCGAGATGTTCCGTGTGGAGTTCGTCCTCGATACCAACAAGCCCGACGACGGATCCTTCACACCGCCGTCATTCGAGGGTCTGGATATTCTGGCCGGCCCGACCACTTCAACCGGATTCGAGTTCCAGAGCATCAACGGCGTATCGTCACAGAAGAAGACCTGCACCATCACATACGTAGTGGTGGCGCAGAGCGCCGGCAACATAACCATAGGCCCCGCCTCAATCGAGGTCGACGGCAAACGCTACACCACCAAGGCAACACCCATAGAGGTTGTCGACGGCGGCGGTGCAAGCCAGCAGCAACAGCAGGGACGCGCCGCGGAACAGGGAAATGCCGTGCAGAACAAGGTGGCAAAGGATGATATCGTGCTGCGTCTGAACCTTTCGCGTACGAACGTCTATATGGGCGAGCCGATACGCGCATCTCTCACGCTCTACACACGCGCCAGCATCGTAGGTTTCGAGGATGTCAAGCTGCCGTCGTTCAACGGATTCTGGTCGCAGGAGCTGCCTGTGGACAACTACAAGCCCCAGCGCGAAACCCTCGACGGCAAGGTCTACGATTCGCAGATCATAAAGGAGTATCTGCTCTATCCGCAGCAGAGCGGCTCGCTCACCATCGAACCTACGGATATAACGGCCGTAGCCCGTGTCGTCATACAGAACGCCCGTAACTTCGACCCCTTCTTCGGGGGCGGCGTCGAGGAGTACAACGTCAAGCGCAAGCTCACGACGGGAGCCATCACCGTCAAGGTGAACGAGCTTCCGGCCGGCGCCCCCGCATCCTTCTCGGGTGCCGTGGGTGAGTTTACCATCTCGGCCGAGATGCCGCCAGCACAGATCAAGGCCAACTCGGCCGCGACATATACGGTGAAGATCTCGGGTACGGGAAACCTCACATTCCTGCAGGCGCCGACACTCACCCTGCCCTCGTCGTTCGAGGCATACAGCGTGCGCAATACCGAGTCGATACGCTCCACGACACAGGGAACGACGGGATACCGTCAGTACGAGTACCCCTTCATCGCCCGTGCCGAGGGTGAATACGAGATCCCGCCCGTCGAGTTCTCGTTCTTCAGCCCGCAGAAGGACGCCTACGTAACCCTCTCGACCGAGCCGCTGAAGATGGAGGTCTCGCCCGACGCCTCGGGCGGCAACCAGCCCGCACAGGTCGTCACATCATCCTCGAAGGAGGATGTGCGACAGCTGGGCAGCGACATACGCTTCATAAAGCTCACACGCCCCGCCCTGCGCAAGTCCACGGCCCCGCTCATGCTCAGCGGTACGTACTTCGTGCTGCTGATACTCATCATCGCCATCTTCGTCGCGCTCTACTTCCTGCTGCGCAAGATGATCCGCGACAGCAAAAATACCGTTCTGGTACGTAACCGCCGCGCCAACAAGGTTGCCGTACAGCGTTTCCGCGCCGCCGAACGGTTTATGCGCTCGGGTGACCGTCAGGCCTTCTACAAGGAGATGCTGCGCGCATTCTGGGGATACATGAGCGACAAGCTGAACATCCCCGTTGCCGACCTGACGAAGGAGTCGATACGCGAGGAGCTGCTGCGCCGCGGCGTCACCACGGAGGAGGCCCAGCGATTCACCGACATCATGACCCGCTGCGACGAGGCCCAATACTCGCCCTCGACGTCGGTGGAGATGAACGAGGTATATACGGAGGGTGTGCGTATCATATCGCACATCGAGTCGATTGTAAAACGATAAAAACGCAACGACATGAAGATCATACGATACATGGCCGTCATGGTGATGATGATGTCGGGGTTTGCGACAGCCGCGCTTGCGGCGCCGCAGGCGCAGACGGCCGCACAGGGACAAGATACGGAGAGCGTACAGGCTGTTGCCGCAGAGGCCGACAGCACGGCGATGACGGCACAGACACAGGCTGCCGACAGCACAGCCGCCGCGGCGATAGATCCCGCGACAGCCTCGGCCGAGGATTTGTGGCAGGCGGGCAATGCCGCCTACACGGCCGGTGACTACGCCCGCGCGGCGGAGATATACACCGCCATCGTCGACAAGGGTCTCTATTCGGCCACGCTGTACTACAATCTGGCAAACGCCCTGTTCAAGAGCGGGCAGACGGGAGGTGCAATCCTCTACTACAACCGCGCCCTGCGGCTCTCGCCGGGGGATGAGGACATACGCCACAACCTCGAATATGCCGAACGCACGACAAAGGACAAGATCGAGGAGATTCCTGAGTTTTTCCTCGTATCGTGGGCAAAGAAGCTGCGCAGCACAATGAGCTGCACGGCGTGGACCGTCATCTCGCTCGTGCTGCTGGCCGCAACACTCGCTCTGGGACTCGTATATCTGCTCTCGCAGCGCATATCGATGCGCAAGAGCGGCTTCTACGGCATGGCCGCAGCACTGGTGCTCTTCATCGCCACGACACTCATGGCATGGAGCGAACGCAACATGCTCGTCGACCGCAATGAGGCCGTAGTCATGAGTTCGGCCCTCTCGGTCAAGAGCTCGCCCGACAAGTCGGCAACCGACCTCTTCGTACTGCACGAGGGAACCGTAGTAACCATAGGCAGCACGGTAGAGGGCTGGGCCGAGGTCCGCATAGCCGACGGCAACAAGGGCTGGGTCGAGACCGACCGCATCGAGCGTATCTGACACGCCGCCGCGCCAACGCATTGATTCGAACAAACCAAACAGTATCTGATCCCAAACCGGATGTCAAAACTTCTGCAAGAGGCGGTATCGGAGTTTGCCAAGCTCCCGGGCATAGGCCGCCGTACGGCCCTGCGGCTGACGATGCACCTGCTCAAGATGGATCCCGAGGCCGTGGACCGCATGGCCGAGAGCATCTCCCGCTTCCGCCACGACATACGCCACTGCACATTTTGCAACAACCTCTCCGACACGGATATATGCCCGATATGCGAAGATCCGGAGCGTGACCGCTCCACGATATGCGTTGTCGAACAGGTTGGAGACCTCATGTCGATCGAGAACACACGCCAATACCGCGGCCTGTATTATGTTCTCGGGGGAGTCATATCGCCCATGCAGGGCGTCGGGCCCTCGGACCTGCAGATAGACAAACTCATCGACCGCGTGGCCGAAGGCGGCATACGGGAGGTGATCCTCGCCATCTCGACATCCGTGGAGGGCGAGACCACACTCTTCTACATAATGAACCGTCTGCGGCAATATCCCTCGGTGAGGGTCACGACCATAGCCCGAGGCATAGGCTTCGGCGACGAGCTGGAGTATGTCGACGAGCTGACTATAACCCACGCCCTGCGCAACCGCCGCGAAGTGGAGTGAAACGGCCGATCGGCTAGACACGGCAAAACGGCAAAATGATGACGGAATATCCGCCGCCCGATCGGGACGGCGGATATTTTTTTGCCGTAACGCGCAGGCTTTGAGTGGTACAACGAATAAAATAGGGGAAAATCACATATCGGATGTTATATTTGTTCCCGATAAACGTATTACATTCGGAACCGCACCACAAGGGCGGCATACGGAGTAGATAACCGTCACAGATGAATAGTGAAGAACTGAACCGCGAGTTTGTCGCAGTCAAGGATTCGGCATATCGCTATGCCATAACCCTGCTGCGGGACCGCCACGCCGCCGAGGATGCCGTACAGGACCTCTACGAGAGGTTGTGGCGGCGGCGTATCTTCATCCGCATGACGGGCTTCCGGTCTCTTGTCATGACGGGCATGCGCAACCTCTGCATCGACCGCATACGCACGCGGCGGCGCTCCGCCCAGAAGGTCGACATCACCGCGGCCGAGCGTTCGATCGAGACGCGCACATACGACACCGTCGAGCGGAGCGAGACCTGCGCACTGGCCCGACACCTTGTCGAGACGCTGCCGCCGCGCGAGAGCGAGGTGATGCATCTGCGCGATATCGAAGGTCTCGACATAGAGACGATAGCTGAAATGACCGGTTCCACCGAGCAGAGCGTGCGCATGGCCCTCTCGCGCGCCCGCAGTCGAGTAAAAGAGGAGCTGCTAAAGATCATGAACCATGGACTCTGAACATCTGTCACGACTCGTCGACCGCTATTTCCGCGGTGAGACCTCCCTTGAGGAGGAGGCGACGCTGCGCCGCATCCTATCGCAAAGGGACGGGCAACATGATGATGCCGACGCGTTCCGTACGACACCCGAAGCGCGCGCCGCGGCCGCCATGCTCGCCCTTGCAGAGCATGCAAACGACGGCAAGGCCCCGCTGCGTCTGCATCACCGAACAGCGAATCCGTGGCGCATGGCCATAGCGACGGTAACGGCGGCCGCAGCCGTAGTCGTCGCGGTCGTAACGCTGACGCGACCCACCGTCTACGGATATGTAAACGGGCGTCCCGTCACGTCGCTGGCCGAGGCGCGCGACTGCTCGGAGCGTATGTTCTCCGACATGCGCACCGACGACGGCGACCGCACCGCCCCCCTGCGCGACATCCTCGACATCGAGTAACAAAAACGAATGTAATACGATAAAACAAACACCGCAATGAAAAAGATCTTCATCCTCTCCCTGCTGCTCTTCACGGCAGCCCTCATCTTCGGCATCGACAAGGCCGCCGCACAGTCGATGCGTCTGGGTATCGACGGCATAGAGTTCACATCGGTCGACGAGCAGAAGTCGCCCGTAGCGGTAGGACTGCCCGTACGGTATTCGTCGTCGTCATTCACCTTAGGCCGCAACATCTCGACTACGATACCCACATTCGAACTCGGATGGAATATGCTCGCGCCCGTCGACTACGGCATCTACGACGGCATGAACTACGGGCCCTTCCTCGACCTGAACAACTGGAAATCGACACAGGTGACCGTCAACATACTCAACTTCTCGGCCTTCAACCGCCGCCGCAATTTCGGTATCTCGGCCGCAATAGGCATCCGCGCCAACAACTTCCGTCTCGACAAGTCGCTGACGCTTGCCGACGAGGGGCCGATGATCACACCCTCGACCTTAGGCGGCGATCTGCAGGTCAAGAAGAGCAAGTTCACCGTAGCGGCTCTACACATCCCCGTCGAAATATCGTTCGGACGTTGGGACAAGTTCTCGGTATCGGCGGGAGGTTTCGCCGACATAGTGATGAACTCGCATACCAAGATCAAGTATAAGGGCGGCTCGAAGGACAAAGAACACAACTTCCCCGTAAACTTCATACAGGCGGGTGCCACGCTGCGACTCTCGTTCCATACCATAAGCCTCTACTGCAACTATACTCCCACATCGATCTTCAAGAGCGGCTGCGGCCCGCGCACACAGATGTGGACCATAGGCATAGGAATATAAATCGCCCCGACAATGAGAAAGGCTATCACAACAATCGTAATATTACTCGCCGCGGCGACGGCGGCCGCAGCCCAGACGCCGCAGTTCATGGAGGTCTACGACCGTGCGCTTACGCGCTTCAACCGCAACGCCGCCACGGAAGACGAGTCGCTGCGTACATCCGAGTTCTCTGGCAAGATGCTGCGCAGCATCCTCCCCGACAAGGCTGACGATGAGGGAAATTTCGTAAACCGCATAGATGTCATACGTCAGATAAAGTTCTCGGGGCCGCACAATATCGACCTCTACGACCGTCTGCGCCGCGCCGCCGAAGAGGAGCCATACGAACGCATCTCGATCATGACGGTCGACAAGGAGACTGTCTACATATACTCGGCACCGTACAAAAAGTCGGGCAAGGAGTTTCTGATATTCATCGCCAAGGGCGATGCACGCCTCGCATGCGACATCGTGGGGGAGGTCACCCTCGACGACGTTACCGACCTGCTCTTCGGACGCAACTGACACTACATCCGCATGTAAATGACAAATGGTCCACGCCTGAGGCATGGACCATTTCTTTTACGTGCGACCCGACCGCGGGCCGGCAATACTATTTATCACTCTTGGCCGAGGCCTCGACAGCTTGGAACACGGCCTGCATCTCTCCGTTGCTCAGGAGCATCAGCATGTCGCCGTCGATCTCGTAATGCGTCGCATCCTCGAGGATCTTCGACAACTCCGCCTCCAGATCCACATTGGGACACATCATTCGCGTCGATGCCACATTACCGAAGGTAATGCCGCCCTTATCGGTTGTAGTGTAGCTGCCCATCATGCGGTTGCAGGCACCCTTGCCACCGAAGTGTCCATCCGCATCGAAGGTGAAGATGAAATCCTCGGGCGCAATCTGGAGGTCACGCTCCATCATCCGCACCAGATGCCACTGCGTCCCTACCAGAGGCTTTGCATTCTTGCCCTTACGGCAGGCGCAGCAACCGACCGCAAGCAGAGCCATCACGGCCACTACCGAAAATACGAATACTCGTCTCATAACTGTCGTCTTTTAATGTTTCACCCGCTCCCGTCCAATATTCATTCCGAGAGCGCATGCAAATATATGAAAAGATATCCAAAAGCGGCAGCCGCCTCCGGCAAAAAGGCCTTTTTTCGGCCGAGGAACGGACGTATGACGCTCTCTACCCATATATAATCATGACATCCAGAAGAATACCTATCATCCTGATCCGCATGCCGCACTCCCATAAGTGGAATCCGCCGCAACCGACAGCCGGCAGGAGAAAAACATCTCAAATATTTTCCTGTGGAAATTTGTTACATTGGAAATTTATATTTACCTTTGCCATACAATTACCGGGGAACGGTATTTGCCGCACAACGCATACCAGCCAACAGTCACACTGCGGGAGCCGGTTACGACGACCGAAATGCCGCGAGTGCGGCAATGAGTGGGGACAAAGGGGACAAGAGAAGAAAGTTGAAAGAGAAGAGGAAAAAGGAGAAATAATAAAGGAACGTAATAAGAAAATGCAAACCGAGGGCTGAGCCCGCAAAGACAACGACCATGAAAAGACTTTTGATCGCAATGAGCATTGCAGCCGCCCTGACGGCATGTACGACAAACGCACAGAACAAAACCGATAAAAACAATAAGACAATGAAAACGATCGAACTTGACAAACAGCAATTCATCGAGAAGGTATTCGACTACGAGTCGAACCCCACGACATGGAAATACGAGGGCACGAAGCCCGCAATCGTAGATTTCTACGCCACATGGTGCCGTCCCTGCAAGATGGTGGCCCCCATACTTGAGGAGCTGGCCGAGGAGTATGGCGACAGCATCGTCATATACAAGGTCGACACCGACCGACAGCAGGAGCTCGCCGCGGCATTCGGCATACGCTCGATACCCTCGCTGCTATTCATCCCCGTGCAGGGACAGCCGCAGATGGTGCAGGGGGCAATGGGCAAGGCTGATTTCCGCAAGATCATCGACTCGGTGCTGCTGGGCAAAGAGTAGACTGACGCCACAAACGGAGCTTGAAAGCCGCATCGAAACAATACGATGCGGCAAAGCCCCTTCGGAAGACATCCTTCCGCAGCCGCATATCGGCCGCGCGACACACCGCAGGCATACGAATCGTCTATCCGGTGCAGACAGGCGGCACACAACCGAACGACTTTATTAACACACATACTGACAATGGACAAGCTATGCGCCATACGTGACATACGGCAGGCGGTGACACGCTTCGAAGCCGACTTCGAACGCCGTTACGGCATTAGTCTGAACGAGGGGATGGTGCTGTGCAGCCTCAAGGACGGGGTGACGCTCTCGTCGGGGGAGCTGGGCGAGATGCTGGGGCTGACCCCTTCGAACGCCTCGAAGGTGATAGCCGCGGCCGAACGCAAGGGCCTCATCGAGCGGGGCATGGGCACCGCGGACAAGCGGCGCATGTTTTTCACCATCACGGAGCAGGGACGCAATGCCTTCGGCGGCATCTCGTGCGACGAGATCCCCATGCCCGAAGCCCTGTGCCGGGCGCTCGGACTATGATCACACACTACACACTACCGCGAAGCGGCGGGCCTGCAATATGCAGAGCCCGCCGCTTCAATTATATGGTGACGAAGGGGCCGCTACCCTATGCCAACCAGAATATGCTCGACGAAGATTACAACCACACCCGCTACATATCCGAGCAGAGCCAGCAGCGTAATGCGGCGGAAATACCATGCGAAGTCGATCTTTTCGAGGCCCATTGCGACGACGCCCGCAGCCGAACCAATTATAAGCAGGCTGCCGCCCACGCCGACGCAGTATGCCAACATAAGCCAGAATGTGCCGTCGGCAGCGAAGGCCGCCATGTATGACGGGTCGGCTGCAGCGGCTATGGCTGCTGGGTCGGCCACGGGATACATACCCATGCAGGCCGCAACCAGAGGCACGTTATCGACAACCGACGAGAGGATACCCACGGCCGTTGCTATCGAGAAGGCCTCGTGGACATGCGTATCGAGAAAGTGCGCCGCATCCGAAAGCACACCCGCATACTGCAGACCCGACACGGCCATCAGTATACCGAGGAAGAAGAGTATGGTCGGCATATCGATATGCTTCACCACCTTGGCCACACGATTTTTGATCGACTCCTTGATACCCCGCTTGCGGTCGTAGACGATCTCGGTACATACCCACAGCACGCTGAGCGAGATCATCATACCCATATAGGGAGGAAGTCCCGTAAGGCTCTTGAATACCGGCACGAAGAGCAGGCCCAGAATACCGCCTATAAGCACGCTGCGGCTGAAACGCGGCCCGACGCCCTCGGGGAGTGCATCCGCCGCCACGGCATCGGCCACATGCGTCACATGGCCCTTGACCATACGCGAGGCGAACGCCGTAGGTATTATGAGCGACACAAGACACGGCAGCAGCAGATAACCCGAGAGGGCTCCGGCCGTGACGTTGCCGCGCATCCAGAGCATGATTGTCGTGACGTCGCCTATGGGAGACCATGCGCCGCCGCTGTTGGCCGCGATGACGATCACGCCGGTGAAGATCCAGCGCTCGTGGCGGTCGCTTATCAGACGTCGCAGCACCATCACCATGATGATCGTTGTCGTCATGTTATCCAGCACGGCCGACATGAAGAAGGTAATGAAGGCCAGAAGCCACATCAGACGCCGCTTCTCACGGGTGGTAATGTGGTCGGTGATGATGGAGAATCCTCCATGCATGTCGATCAGATCGACGATGGTCATAGCGCCGATAAGGAATATGAGCGTCTCGCACGTGTCGCCCAGATACGACACAAGCTCGCCTTCGATATCGGCATCGCCCGAGAAGATGCTCAACACGGTCCAGATTATTCCGCACATGAGCAGTGCGAAGGCCGCCTTGTCAATCTTGATTTTGTGTTCCAGCGCTATACACACATAGCCCAGAATAAAGATAAGTACAATGCCTGTTATCATAACAGATGAACTGATTGCAGTTAAACGGCTACCACGGAACGCGGGAAGAGCGAGTCATCGGGGCCGCAAAGAATAGGCCCCGAAGGAGTCCGATCGGCCGTCGCAGCAAAATTACAATAAAAAAGCGAAACGGCAAAAGCCGCAACGCCTCCGCCGCGAACACGCGCAAAACACAGGGCCGTCCGAGTATCCGGACAGCCCTGCATCTCATTACTCATCCGCGTGTCGGCAGAGACCACAATCCCGGCCGCCGCGCTGACGCCGCTACAACGTTATGCCCTTGAATATGTTGGACTGATCGCGCGGGACGATCTCGCCATAGAGCGTAATGGTGTTGGAGTTGAGCGTGGGACTTATGCGCACCGAGGTGTTGTTGCCGCCCTTGGGTATGGTGAAGGTCACGGAGGCCGAGATCGCCCGTCCCATGACGTTGATCGACAGCGTGGTATTGCCGCGCTTGTCGACACGTCGCTCGACGTTGATTATACGTCCGTCGACCGTCACGCCGCCAACACCGTTCGGGCCGCCGCCGCTGTCCACGGGAGAGACCTGAATAAGCGCCTGATCACCCTTGACCGATATGAAGTTCAGGTTGGAATATACTCTGGCCGTACCCCCGCGCTTGAATACCAGCATGTTGGCCTCAAAGACAAAATCCATGCTGTCGATGGCATTCATGGCCTCGACGTACGACAACGAATCCTGAATCTCGGCCATACGTTTTGCCATGGCCCGATCCTCGGCCGCCTGACGGCGTGCCGCGCGTCCGTTATCCTGTGCCACGGCGGCCGACACGGCCGACGTGAGCATCATCAAAATCAATATAACCCGTTTCATAGTTCGATAGTTTTACAACCTCTACGCAATATAAACGCCATACACAGGCCCCATATTATATTTCCGGGCAAAAATAGCAACATCCGCGCCGCAAACGGTACATTGTGCACGCGGTTTCACATTTCGGGGTTTGTTTCGTATATTTGCATCATGACCGACCGTAAAGATACTCTCCCGACGGCCGCCGCGCCGCACACGACGCTGCGCATAGGCAACATGGTCTGCCCGCGCTGCATCATGGCCGTACGTGCGCTGCTTGCCGAGGAGGGGTATGCGCAGGCCGACGTCACGCTCGGGGCGGCGACGGTCGGGGAGGTAATCCCCGCCGGGAAGATCGGATCCATACGCCGGCGTCTCGAAGAGATAGGGTTCGTGCTCATAGACGATCCGCGCGAGGAGCTGGCCGAACGGCTCCGCACGACCGTAATCGAACTGGCACGCGGCGGCCGCATGAAACACAACCTCTCGGAGGAGATCGTCCGCCGCATGGGCCATGATTACAGTTCGCTCAGCAAGCTCTTCTCCTCGGTCTGCGGATGCACCATCGAACGATACTTCATATTGCAGAAGATCGAACGCGCCAAGGAGCTACTGCAGGACAGCACCCTGTCGCTGGGCGAGATAGCCGAACGGTTGGGATATTCGAGTACGGCCTACCTCAGCGCACAGTTCAAGAGCGTCGAGGGCCGCACCCCTACCGACTTCCGCCGTGACGGCACCGCACGCCGCAAACCGATCGACGCGGTGTAATCCCGCGCCACCGCATCACGATATTCATCCGCTCACTCCTCAGAATCGACAACACAATAATATTTGAGCGGGGAGAATAATATTCATAGAAAAATCCGGAAAAAATCTGAAAAAAGAATCCACAATTCCGTAACAACGGCGGCAGCCTCCGCCACTACCTTTGTCACATAAAACAACAGATGACCATATCATGACAAAGGACAACGAATGCCGCCGTATATTTCCCGTGACGGGAATGAGCTGCGCCGCCTGCGCCACTCGCGTCGAGAAGACCATCGCACACACGAAAGGTGTTCGCAGCGCCGCCGTGAACTTCGCCGCCTCGGAGGTGACGGTCGAGTACGACAGCGACGCCTGCACGCCCGAGCAGCTGCGCGAGGCCGTACGCGAGGCCGGATACGATATTATATGTGACGATCCCGAACATGCCGCCGCCGAGGCCGAAGCGGCGCACGCCGCTCACATGCGTTCGCTGCGCCGCCGCACCATCTGGGCCGCCGCACTGTCGCTGCTGCTCGTGGCGGCCGAGGTGTTGCTGCCGCACCGCATGGCAGGATATGTGGAGTGGATCATGGCTACGCCCGTGGTCTTCATCCTCGGCCGCGGATTCTTCGTCGGGGCATGGCGCCAGCTGCGGCACCGCACGGCAAATATGGATACGCTCGTTGCGTGCAGTACGGGCATAGCCTACCTGTTCAGCCTCTTCAACCTGCTCGCACCGCAATTCTGGCTCTCGCGCGGGGTCGAGCCGCACCTCTATTTCGAGTCATCGGCCGTAATCATAACCTTCATACTTCTCGGCCGCTACATGGAGGATCGGGCCAAGCGCAATGCCTCCTCGGCCATCAGCCGTCTTATGGGCCTGCGGCCGAAGAGCGTATGCAAGATCGAGGCCGACGGCTCAAGGCACGACATCCCCGTTGACCGCATCGCCGCGGGGGATCTGATCCTGCTGCGCCCGGGCGAGCGCGTCGCCGCCGACGGAGTTGTCGAGCACGGCTCCTCGTACGTCGACGAGAGCATGCTCAACGGCGAACCCGTCCCCGCCGCCAAAACCGAAGGCGACGCCCTCTATGCAGGCACGGTCAACGGCAACGGTTCGCTCACGATGCGCGCCCGCACCGTGGGCAGCGACACCATGCTGATGCGTATCGTGCGCATGGTACACGATGCTCAGGGGAGCAAGCCCCCCGTACAACGTCTGGCCGACCGCATAGCCGCCGTATTCGTACCGGTGATCATGGCCATAGCCTTCATCTCATTCCTTGCATGGATCATATTCGCACCCGTGGAGGGTCTCTCGCACGGTATTCTGGCCATGGTGACCGTTCTCATCATAGCCTGCCCCTGCGCCTTGGGTCTGGCCACCCCCACAGCCATAATGGTGGGCATAGGCCGCGCAGCCGAACGCGGCATCCTGATCAAGGATGCCGAAAGCATCGAGACCGCCCGCACCATCGATACCGTCATCTTCGACAAGACGGGCACTCTCACCGAGGGCCGTCCCGAGGTGACCGATACGGCATGGTTCGGCGACGGACACGCCGCGGCCCATATACTGCTTGCCATCGAGCGGCTCTCGGACCACCCGTTGGCACAGGCCATCGTACACCACCTCGAGGCAGACGGCCATAACGTCACGGCTGCGGCCGCAATATCGGCCGCGGCGTTTGAGAATATCGTAGGGCGCGGCATCACGGCCCGTGTCGGCGGCAAACGATATATTGCCGGCAACCGCGCCATGGTCATCGAGAGCGGCATAGATATCACACCGGATGCCGAGGCCGAAGCCTCACGTCTCGAGGCCGACGGCAAGAGTGTCGTATGGTTCGCCGTCAGCGACATCACCGACGACGGCACACACGACAAGGGCGGCGTTCTGGCCATAGCAGGCGTTACGGACCGCATACGCGAAGGCGCGCGCGAAGCCGTCGAGGCTCTCCGTTCGATGGGCATAGAGTCAGTGATGCTTACGGGCGACAACGCCGCCGCGGCACAACGCGTGGCCCGCATGACGGGCATCACCACCTTCCGCGCCTCGATGCTGCCCCAGCAGAAAGCCGAATACCTGCAGGCGCTGCGTGTCGCAGGACACCACACGGCAATGGCCGGTGACGGCATCAACGACAGCGCGGCGCTGGCCGAGGCCGACCTCGGCATAGCCATGGGCGGTGGCAGCGACATAGCCATCTCGGCCGCAGGCATGACAATCGTCGCGTCGGATCCGCGCAAGATAGCCGATGCGGTACGTCTCTCGCAGCTCACCGTACGCACCATACGCCAGAATCTGTTCTGGGCATTCTTCTACAACATGATCGGCGTGCCCGTCGCCGCCGGCATACTCTACCCAATATGCGGGTTCCTGCTCAACCCCATGATCGGAGGCGCAGCCATGGCTCTGAGCAGCGTATGCGTCGTGAGCAACAGTCTGCGTCTGCGCCGTCTCGACACACGTCCCGCAGCCCTGCGCCGTCCGACCGCAGGAGGCAACGGAACCGACGTCGTTCAATGCGTATCCGACATACATGCAGCCGCCGCAACGGCAACCGCAACGCCGTCACAACAAACCATACAACCACAAAAAGAGATTCATAACATGAAAAAGAGATTCAACGTCGAAGGCATGATGTGCGACCACTGCCGCGCACATGTCGAAAAGGCCCTCAACTCGATCGAGGGCGTCAAGGCCGTCGTAACGCTCTCACCGGCCGAAGCCGAAGTGGAGTTCACCAATGGCGAGAAGTCGCTCGAAGAGCTTCAGAGTGTCGTTACGGAGAAGGCGGGCGACTACCGCCTGAGCGAGAAATAGTATCTCCGCCGAGCAGGCAAAACGAACGACGGGAGCCTCCCATAAAGGAAGCTCCCGTCATCTTTTCCGTACTCAGCCCGCGCCTACAATATCTTGCGCACGAAGTCGAACATACGGTAGGGCATATATCTGAACGGCAGGTCGATCCATGTCGGGGCCAGAACTACCGAACGCCTGTGCGAGAAGGCATCGAAGCTCTCGCGGCCGTGATAGCGGCCCATGCCCGAGTTGCCCACACCGCCGAAGGGTATATTCTCGTTTGCGATGTGCATGATAGTATCGTTTATGCAGGCGCCGCCCGACGAGGTGCGGCCGATTATGTCGCGGCCCTTACGCTCGGGACCGAAATAATAGAAGGCCAGAGGTTTCTCGCGTTCGGTGACGAACTGCACCACAGCCTCCACATCGTCGAAGGCGATCATCGGCAGCACGGGCCCGAAGATCTCCTCCTGCATGACGGCCGACGTAGGATCGACATCGGCCAGCAGTGTCGGCGCGATATATAGTTCGTCACGGTTTGTCTCGCCGCCGGCAACAACACGTCCGTCATTCAGATATCCCGCCACGCGGTCGAAGGCCCTCCCGTTGACCATACGCACAAAATGGCGGTCCTTGCGCGGGTCGTCGCCGTGCATGCGCCGCACCTCGCGGCGGAAGGCCTCAATGAAGCGCTCCTGCAACGGCCGGTAGATCATAAGGTAGTCGGGAGCGATACACGTCTGACCGGCATTGAGGGTCTTGCCCCAGACGATACGCCGCGCCGCAAGATCGACATCGGCGCCGCGGTCGACAATACAGGGACTCTTGCCGCCGAGCTCCAGCACCACGGGTGTCAGATGCTCCGCCGCCGCACGCATCACGATACGTCCCAACGACGGGCTGCCCGTAAAGAATATCACGTCATAACGCTCCTCCAGCAGGCGTCCGTTCACCTCGCGGTTACCCTGCACGACGGCTATATACCTCTCGTCGAAGGTCTCGGCAATCATACGCTCTATCGTCAGCGACACGTTCGGGACATAGGGCGAAGGTTTCAGCATGGCCGTACACCCCGCCGAGATTGCTCCTACAAGCGGATTCAACAGCAGCTGCACGGGATAGTTCCACGGCGCCACGATCAACGCGCAGCCCAAAGGCTCGCTCACGATACGGCTGCGCGAGGGCAGCATCTTCAACGGCGTGCTGCGCCGCTCCCACCGCATCCAGCGGTGCAGATGGCGCAAGTGGTTGCGGATCTCGCCCTCGACGATACTCAGCTCGGTCAATACGGCCTCCTCCTTCGATTTGTGCAGATCCTGCCACAGAGCCTCGCACAACGGCTGCTCCCACTTCTTCAGCGCCGCACCCAGACGGCGAAGCTGCTCGCGGCGAAACGCCTCGCCCAGCGTCGCGCCCGACCCGAAATATGCCCTCTGCGCAACCGCAAGGGCCGCAATACGCTCGGGCGACGTGTTCTCAAGTTTCATAACTCCTCTCGTTTACTGTTTTCACTCTATCGGCCTTGTAATAAGAACGGCCGCAGGGGACAACTTATTTTATCCACGGCTCACCGCCGACCTGCATCTCACTTGCCGCGGCGGCCCGTAAAGCCGTCCATGGCGGAGAAGATGCCGCACCAGTGTCCGAAGATCCGGTCGAACCACGACACGGGCAGCACGCCCTGACAGAAACGTATCAGGTGGAAGCCCAAAGGTATGCCGCAGAAGTTGCGGTTGCGCTCGATGCCGCGGATGATCTTGCGGGCCGTAGGCTCCGGATCCAATATGGGAAGTATGCGCGAGTGTACACCCTCAAACATCCCCGTATTGATATAGTATGGGGCCACGGTGGTTATATGGACATTGCTGCGCGCCTGCTGCAGCTCGATACGCACCGAATCCGACCACCCGATAACCGCCCACTTGCTCGCAACATAGACCGACATGCGCGGATTGGAGATCATACCCGCCGCCGAGGCTATATTGCAGATATGCCCGCAGTCTCGCGCCATCATGTCGGGAAGCATAAGCCGCGCGATGGTCATCGGCGCCGTCGCGTTTATCGCCATCGTACGGTCGATCTCGCGCTGCGACATAAGGTCGAAGGTCTTGTTTCCCGTGACGATGCCGGCACAGTTTATCAGTATGTCCACATCCCCGCACTCGCGCTTCACGCGCTCGTAGGCCTCCGCTACGGCCCCGCTGTCCGATACGTCCACCTTGTAACATGTAACCGCATCACGGCGCCCTGCCTCGGCCTCGATAGCCGCTGCGTCCGCTTCGTTTATGTCCCACACAACCAATCTGCGCGCCCCGCGCTCAAGAGCCATACGGCCCATGATGCGGCCTATACCAGATGCGCCGCCCGTGATGAGCACGCACCTGTCCTTTATCTTCGTCATAACGTTTCCCTTTGTGGCCGTGGAGCAAAATCCGTGCGGCCGATATTTCACACCACGGCAAATATAATAAATTTTAACAACTCAGCACGATACGCCATGCCAAAACGACCCGTATCTCCATCTCAAAGAGCAGGACAGCGCCAAATGCCATCATCTTCGGCAATCCGCACCGCCCCCGAAAGAAAAACGGCCCTCACCGCACGGTGAAGGCCGCATGTATGTTCTCTTAACCGGAGGGTTACTCAACGGGAATATCCTTGTTGACGTTCTTCGAGCCCACCAGAGCGTAGAAGAGCATGTAGAGGATACCTACGACGATAACCCAATAGCTTCCGATCGAACCGATCGAAGGCATATCGGCCAGCCAATTCTGGATGAAGGGGATGATACCGCCACCGCAAACCAGAGCCATGAAGATACCCGACGCTGCGGGAGTATATTTACCGAGGCCCTCGGCTGCGAGGTTATAGATCGAGCCCCACATAACCGACGTACAGATACCGCACAGGAACATGAATACCATGCTCAGAGGCACATGTACATTGACGATGGGGACATTTACCTTGACCGTCTCGGGGATGAACATGATGCAGAATACGAATACCAGAGCCAACAGACAAACCGATGTCAACATGGCACGGCTCGAGATCTTGCCACCCAGAGCGCCGCCCAGAAGACGTCCGCACATCATCATGAACCAATATACGCCGACCATCGTACCTGCAATTGCAGGGCCTACCCAGCTGAGGTTCGACATGTAGAGGTTAGCCGTGTTGGGGATACCCACCTCGACACCTACATAGAAGAAGATGGCTACGGCGCCAAGAACGAAGTGACGGAACGACATGGGACCGTACTTGTCCTTCTGCACCTTGCCGCTCTTGCGTGCGGCCTTCTCCTCGGCAGTCTCCATGTGAGGCTCGGGAATATTGGTCAGGCCGATGATGATGAAGGCCAGAGCGAAGATGGCCATGGCGATGATCATCGCGGGAGCCGCATCACCTACGCTCGCGTTCTCGACCGAGCCGCCGATAAGATATCCCAACAGGATGGGGGCTATCGTACCGCCGATCGAGTTGCACGAACCGCCGAACTGGATAAGCTGGTTACCGCGGTTGCCGCCGCCGCCCAGAGTGTTGAGCATGGGGTTAACCACGATGTTGAGCATACACATCGAGAAACCTGCAACGAAGGCTCCAAATACGTATACCCAGAACGACTCCACATAGCCCGAAAGGAACTGTATGCCGACGCCGATGAAACCGATCGTAACGGCAGCCAATGAGGTGAACTTATAGCCCTTGCGCTTGAGGATAATACCTGCGGGGATACCCATGCAGGCATAGGCAAGGAAGTTGGCCAATGTTCCCATCTGCGAGAATGCCTTGCTCACACCGAACTGATGCTGTACGATGACACCGAACGATCCGGCGAAATTTGTCACGAACGCGATCATGAAGAAGAGCGCGAACATCACCGCAATGGCTAAAACATTACTTTTTTGTTGTTTTGCTTCCATTTTTAGTTTTTAGATTGGTTAATATTATGGTTTTCTTCACTTTCTCTCCACTTATTTCATCCTTTTCTCTCCAATCTTCCCATGCATCCCAATACCGACACTATCGATCGGTTTCAAGCGTTGCGGACAAACCACTCCGTACAAGCTGTCCGTTCCGCCTCTTGCCGCGACGACCCCGAATATCATAACATCCATAATATCCGGTTTAACCTCCACAATATCCTGCCGTCCCGGACCTTCAATTTCCCGATCCCACATACGGGCCCCTCATAATCTGATCACCCGCGTCGGCACATGCATAAACCTCTACCGACCGGCTCCATCATCACCCTCGACAGTCTCCGCCATAGCCGGAAACATATCCCGATGCGAACCTCCGAGAGCATACGCCCCACGGCATATCCTGTCCACGCGAGACCCATAAATACGGTCCCCGAGGTCGGCACCCTCAAGATCCACCAATATAGGCACCTTAGAGCCGTCTTCGAACTTTCCTCCCTCCGAGATTGGTCCTCCGAGATTGACACCCTCAAGATCCACCAATATAGGCACCTTCAAGCCGTCCTCGAGCCCCCCCGAGATTGGCCCCTTAGCGGTCACGTTCGGCGACGTAGGCGCAAAGGTTCACCAGAGCCGAACGATAGGGCGAATCGCCGTAACGGGATACGATCTGCACGGCGCGGTCGATGTATGTCTGCATCGTACGTGCGGCCAGAACCAGACCTCCCGAGTTCTCCACAACGCCCTGAATATAGTCCACGGCAGCCTGATCCGAGGCGCACTGCGACAGACAGTCGAGCAGCCGCATACGCTCCGCAGGCGTACATTGCTCCAACACCTCGATCAGCGGCAGCGTTATCTTGCGTTCGCGCAGGTCGTTGTTCGCAGGTTTTCCCGTATGGGCCGAACGGCTGTAGTCGAGGATGTCGTCCTGAATCTGGAACGCCATACCCAACGCCTCGCCGAAACGGCGCATCTGCTCCACATCTCCGCGCGGCGCAATGACCGACACGGCTCCGGCCGAGGCGCTCACGCTGATGAGACTCGCCGTCTTCTTGTATATGATCTCGAGATAATCCTGACGCGTGGTGTCCATATCGCGCGAGTGCTGGCTCTGCAGCACCTCGCCCTCGCATATCGTGGCCACCGACCCTATTATGTGCGACACCAGATCATACTGCGCACTCTCCATGCCCGAAGCCATCGTCCGTGCCAGAATATAGTCACCCAGCACCACGGCGTTGCGCGACTGCCACAGGGCGTTGGCCGAGGGGCGTCCGCGGCGCGTATCGGCCTGATCGATCACGTCGTCGTGCACGAGCGAGGCCGTGTGGAGCATCTCCACCAGCATCGCCGCCAGATACGTACGCATGGAACAGTTGCGCTCGCCCGCCACCCACGTACGGTTGTTCGCCGCCGACGTGAGCGCCGAAGTAAGCATGACAACCATGGGACGCAGACCCTTGCCTCGCGACGAGAGCGTGTGCGTCAACATCTCCGACATCAATTTGCCCTCCGAGTTGAAGCGGCTCTTTACGAACCCTTCAAATGCCTCCAAATCCGAGGCTATCGGAGCGCGAATTGCATCAAGACTTATCATAACAGGCTTTTTAGCACTTATTGTTGGTTTTGCAAATATAGTAAAATTTCGCAATCGAACACCGCAAAAGGAATGTTTTTCGTAACTTTGACCCGATTAATATTGCATACGATCATGAATATCAACACCCCGTCATACAAAAGGGCCGCAGGCTGCGCCGCCGCCATCGTGCTCTTCTTTCTCATCGCGGCGCTCTACTTCGCGCCGCAGTTCAGCGGCCAGACGCTCATGCAGCACGACGTGCAGCAATATGAGGGCATGAGCAAGGATATCCTCGACAACCGCGCCGCCACGGGCGAGGACGCACAGTGGACGGGACGCATGTTCGGCGGCATGCCCGCATTCCTCATCAACGTCAAATATCCCGCTCAGGCCGTCAAGGGCACCATCGGCAAAATAGTCAAGGTGGTCGACACACCCGCCTCGTTCCTCTTCTTCTCGATGACGGCCATGTGGATCGCGATGCTTCTGTTCGGCCTCTCGCCGTGGGTGGGGCTCGTCGCGGCACTCGCATACGGATTCTCCACATACTTCATGCTCATCATCGGCGCCGGACACATAACCAAGATGTGGGCGCTGGTCTACGCCCCGCTCATGATGGCCGGCGTCTACTGCACGCTGCGCCGCAACGCATGGGCCGGCGCAGCACTCACGGCTCTGTTCACATCGCTCGAGATAGGGGCCAACCACCCGCAGATAACATATTATTTCGTCATAGCGATGGCCGCGCTGTGGATCAGCGAGGGCATCATCGCCCTGCGCTCGAAACGCGGCCGCGACTTCGCACGCCGCACGGCGCTGCTCGTTGCGGCAGGCGTAGCTGCCGTAGGGTCGAACTTCGCCCCCCTGTGGTACACGTGGCAGCACACAAAGGAGACTACGCGCGGAGGCTCGGAACTTGTCGCCGAGGGGGCGCACGGAGACGAAGGTCTCGACCTGCAATACGCCACGGCGTGGAGCTACGGCAAGACCGAGACCCTAAACACCCTCGTGCCCGACTTCATGGGCGGCGCCTCGAGCGACACCTTCGCCCCGGACGGCCCCGTAGCCGAGGCCCTGCGTCCCTACGGCATGGAGCAGGCAGCACAATACATGCCCCGATACTGGGGAGACCAACCCTACACCGCAGGCCCTACCTATCTGGGCGTCGCGGTCATATTCCTCGCCCTCACGGCTCTCTTCCTGCTGCCGGCACGGCAGAGGTGGTGGATCGTGGCGGCGACGCTGCTCACGCTCTTCATGGCGTGGGGAAGCAACATGATGTGGCTGACCGAGCTGTTCATGCGCTACCTGCCCGGCTACAACAAGTTCCGAACCGTATCGATGGCTCTCGTGGTGGCACAGTGGACGCTGCCGCTGCTGGCGGCTCTCGGCATAGGCATAGCCATCGAACGCAGTGAACAGACCGACCTCAAGCGTCTCACGCGCGCCGTCATACGCTCGGCCGCAATATGCGCCGCCCTGCTGTTGATCCTCATCGCGGGCGGCCGCTCGCTCTTCGACTTCGGCATGCAGCACGACGGAGCCTCGCTCTCGGAGCAGTTCCGGCAGATGCTGCTCGAGCAGGGAGGCGACGAGTATGTCAAGCAAGGCGTACATGAGAGCATGGGCTGGAGCGTCGCCTCGGCCATGGCCGACGAACGCGCTGCCGTCATGCGCGCCGACGCATGGCGCTCGCTCGCATTCATCATCCTCGCCGCCGGTGCGATGCTGCTCTACGCCCGCCGCAAGGTGATCCGCAGCGGCACCGCCCTCTGCATCGTGCTGACGCTAATCGTGGCGGCCGATCTGGTCACGGTAGATACCCGCTACCTCTCGTGGAAGAGTTTCGTGCCCGCGCGCACGGCCCGTATCCTCCCAACCGAGGCCGACAAACTCATCATGCAGGACAAGGATCCCGCATACCGTGTCCTCAACACCTCGGTCTCGACATTCAACGACGCTACCACATCATACTTCCACCGTTCGGTGGGAGGATATCACGGCGCCAAGCTGTCGCGTTATCAGGATATCATAGACCGTTACCTGTCTAAGGGTGACGAAGGTGTGCTCGACATGCTCAACGTACGTTATGTCATAGGGCCTTCGGCCACGGCCGACGACGTTGCCACGCGCCCCACGGCCAACGGCGCGGCATGGACCGTACGGAGCGTCGTACGTGCAGCCTCGCCCGAGGAGGAGATAACCCTCACGGGAGAGGTCGACACCAAACACGAGGCCGTCATGAGCGACGAGTTCCTGCCCGAGAACTACAACTTCACGGACGGCACCGTCACGCTCGAGGAGTACCGTCCCAACTACCTGCGCTACACCACACAAAGCGAAGGCAATGCGCTGGCCGTATTCTCCGAGATATACACCCGCGAAGGTTGGCGCGCATATATCGACGGCGAGGAGGTACGCCCCCTGCGCGCCGACTACATATTGCGGGCTCTGGAGCTGCCCGCAGGCAGCCACACCGTCGAGTGGCGCTACCGCGCCCCACACTGGAACGCCATCGAGGCCGTGACACTCATATTCTCCATAGCGGTGCTCGCGGCATTCATCATAACCGTCATAACCGTTATACGCAATGAGAGACGACAAACGACTGAGGCGTAAAGTACGCCGTTCATACGTGGTATCGACCGTGAGCATAGCGCTGGTGCTCTTCCTCATGGGATCGGTAGGATATATGCTCACAACGGCCCTGCGCACGGCACGCGACCTGCGCTACGGCATAGCCCTCTCGGCCGAGCTGGACGACAGCGTCGACGAGAGCGGCCGCGCCGCCATCGAGCAACAGCTCAAGCAGATCGAGGGTGTCGTGGCGGTGCAGTATGTCGACAAGCAGCAGAAGATCGACGACGAGGAGTTCCGCCGCATGTTCGAAGCCGAGATCGAGCAGATCATACAGGACAACCCGCTGCGCAACAGTTTCGAGGTGTCGGTATCGGCCGTAGACCGCGCCTCGCTCGACGCCGTGGCCGACCGTATGGCAGCCATCGACGGTGTGATATACGTCGCCTACCCTGCCGCCACAATCGAGCGCCTGCACGCCACCATCACCAAGATCACCATAGTACTGACGGCATTCGGCGGCGCGCTGCTTATAATATCACTCATATTGCTGAACAACACCATACGTCTGGCCATATTCTCGCGCCGATACCTCATCAACACCTTCAAGCTTGTAGGCGCGACCAAGGGCTACATCATGCGACCCTTCCTCGGTGCCGCCGCAAAGCAGGGCGTCTGGGCCGGCGTGACGGCAAGCCTGCTCTTCGGAGGCTCGATCGCAGCCCTCAGCGGCACGATGCCCGAAATCACGGCCTCCACGCAGATAGTGCAGATAGCCGTGACCGTGGGCGGAATGATTCTCTGCGGCGTGGTCATATCGCTGCTATTCACTGCCTTCGCCGTAAACAAGTTCGTCAACATGAAGTCCAACAAGATATTCCTATATTAGGGCTCAATACGGACTTCCGCATGTTGTCCCTACGCCGGCTTCCCGTGCCGGAGCCAGACTGCGCCATAGGCCGTATCGACGGCACAACAGACATATAATTCAGCCTCAACATAAAAACCGGAGCGCCGACATATTCGGCACTCCGGTTTTTCTTGTCCATATTCTCCGGCATACCCCCACATACCGTACATACACGGCCCCCACGCACAGAACAACATATCCCCGTCACGGCAACCGTCGGCGGCAACACTCACGGAACGTATGTCTGTACCCGTGTGAGGAGAAATACAATGATGTGGATGCGGTCTGAGCCGGAGGAGATACGGAGTCCCGATAAGAGGATAAGATAAGGCGTGGGAAAGAGGGAAAGAGGTAGCAGTAAAGGCACGGCAAGGGCAAAAAAAATACCCGCGCACCGAAGTACGCGGGTACCGGAAACAACCTAACCTTAAAGGGTGAGTGCAACTTCGCCCGATATCTCCGTAGTATCCATCGACACCTCGGTATAGTTGATCACACCACTGGTAGTCTTATCCTTAAGCGATGCAGGATAGACCGAGAGCTTGTACGAGAGCGTATAATTTCCGCTGCCCGGCAGTTCGACGTCCTCGAACGCCAGATCGACGATGCTGCTCTTGTAAGTCGTATAATCCACCTCGACCGTATAGCTGTCCGAATAGGTGAATCCGTCGCCCGTGATCGTGAACTCCAGATCGCCGCCGAACATGCCCATGGCTCCCGACACTCCGGTGAAGTGGATCGTATATTTGCCATCCTCCTGCAGCGTAGCCGTGCATCGGGGAGGATCTATTCCGTCGATCATGGACGCCGTGAAGATACTCTTGGTGATCGATACGGGAATCGACAGATTGCCGTACTCGTCCATCGTATAGACCGTAAACTCGTACGATCCCATCGACAGGTTCTCAATATAGAGTTCATCCACCAGAGACTCGGTCTCGACGATCTCCTCGGGTTCGCCATACACGACCTTGATACGCTTCGAAATCTGATCCTTGGGATTGGTCCACTGCAACAGCACACGCTCATTGCCCGCCGTAGCCGTCAGGTCCGAAACCTTGCCCGAATATATCGATCCCGTGAGGTAATCCTTGTACAATTCATCCATGTTGCTGCACGAAGAGACTCCGAGCGCCAGCAACAAAACGCATAACACTAATTCGATACGTTTCATAAATCAATATTTTTTAGTTAGCCTCTTTTCCGTAAAGCGTTATCTCGGACATACAGCCGATGGTTCCGTTGTCGAAATCCTTAACCGCCTTGAAACGCAGGTAACGGAACGGACGCGTAAACTGCGGGTCGTCGGGATATACCCAGAACTCGCTGCCCTCGGTGAATTCGAGCTTGGCCTCGGCCTCACCCGCGGGCTTGTTGAGAGTGTACTCGCCCACATACTCCCAGTCGTCGAGCACGCCGTCCGACGGATCGGGATCGTTGCTGATGTATATGTGGAACGTCTTGACCGAATATTTCGTCCACTGATACTGGTTACGCTGCCATATACGCAGACGGCTTATGCAGACCTCACGGCCCAGATCGATGAAGTACGAGAAGGGATAGCTCGTACCCGAGTGGAAGTAGTTGAGCGAATACTTTACATCCTCGTCGTACATGCCGTCCCAGAACTTGTTGATATTGCCCTCGAAGTTTGTCTCCTTGGCGTTCTTCATGCTGTCCTGCCTGTACATCGGCATGTAGTCCTCATACGGATGCTGGTCCTCCCACACGGGCTCGCTGTAATCCCAGTGGCTGCCGTAGAGAAGCTGGTCGCGGAGGAACGTGAACGAATCCTTCGACAACTCATAGTCCTCCAGCGGCGTCATCGTTCCGAAATCCATCTCGGGCGTAGCATTGCCGTAACGGTCCTGAATATAGGCCGAGACCGTATAGGGTATGGCCTCCAGCTGGTTTATGAAAATACGGTCCTCGGGCAGGTTCGACGAATAGACCTTCAGAGCCTCACGGCCGTCCGCCGTCTTGATGTTTACATAGATGTCGACCGCCTCCTCCAGAGGATTCTCAAGCGTGATGACCAGCGCCGAGAATCCCGGATAGATCTTCAACGTGCTGGCTATGGCCGTAACGTTGGGCTCCAGCGGCGTAACCTCCATAACCACGGGTTCCGACTCGTTTGCGCTGTTGTCAACGGCATAGAGACGAACTTCGTAGGGACGTACCGAGCCCAGACCCGAAATCATCAGGCTGTCGCAATAGACCGAACTCGTACGCGAAATGGTCTGGCCGGCATCGGTCTCATACTCGGCACGCGCATAGAGGTAATCCTCGTCCGAAGGGATCGTATAGCGGAAGTATCCGCCGCCGTTCAGCGGCGTGAACTCCACATTCGAGAGTTTCCCGGGCGGAACCGTATCCCGTGAACCCTCGCTCTCGGTCTTGCAGCCCGCCAAGCCCACGGCAAGCAGCGCTGCGAAGATAACTATATGATATTTGGCTTTCATAACAATAACTTTTCAATATCTGTTTTTACCGTTGAACTAATATCCCGGGTTCTGATCCACCTTGGGATTCTTGTTGATCTCTTCGCTGGGGATAGGCATCAGATAGCTCTTGGGCGTGATCCACGTACGGGGCTGCCACGTCGTCAGCTGGTAGAAGCTCTCGGCCGTAGAGCCGTCGGGTGCGTTCCAGCCCTGAACCGACTTGTTGAAGAACTCGTCGCCGCGCTTCCAGCGGCAGATGTCGTAGAAGCTCTGGCCCTCGAACGAAAGCTCGATCATGCGCTCCGTGTGGATAATGTCACGCAGACCGTCCTGCGTCAGGTGCTTGCCCACAGTCTTGACTATAGACGCATCGTTCCACAACTCCTTGATCGGGCGAAGCAGGCCTGCACGCGCACGAACGGCGTTGATCTTGTCGTATACCGGCTGTCCGGGGCCGTAATACTCGTTGTAACACTCGGCATACATCAGGTAGAGGTCCGACAGGCGGATCAGAGGATAGGGGAAGCTGACCACACGCTGCCATGAAGTACCGCGCGACTCGGGGTGCACGAACTTCTTGACGGCGATGCCTGTCCAGTAGTAGTCGGTAGCGCTGCCGCTGTTACGGCCGCCCGGCCACTCGCCCGAACGCATCATCGGATATACGCGCGTGTCGTAGTCGCGCCAGATGCAACGGTCGACTGCTATCCATGCATAGAATCGCGGCTCCCTGTTCAGGTAGAGCTTGACGGTCTTCTCGCCCGGCTGCATGTAACCCAGATGGTAGGTGTCGTCGGGAATGGTGGTGATGTCGAGACGGTGGTTGTAGTCGAAGGTCTTGTCCTCATCCACGGGCACACCGTTGCGCGTGTAATAGAGCTCCGACATGCGGAACGACGCGCCCAGCCACTGGAACGAGAATGCGGCGTTGTTGGGATTGTCCGGATCGCCGCGAAGGTTCGACGCCGCGGCTATGCTGCTCGACGAGGTGTAGTAGATGTTCGAATATCCCCATACGACCTCGCTGTTCCACGGATCATTGATCGAGAAACGGTTGTTGTAGCAGTATTTCATGATCTCCGACTTCTCCCAGTCATCCTGATCCCAGAACTTCACCTGTCCCGAGAACTCGTAGAGCTTCTTGCCCTGAGCCTCAGCGGCCTCGATAGCTATTTCCGTTGCGTCGAGAGCCTCCTTCCACTTCTCCTTGTCGTAGGTCTGGGGGAAGTAGGGCTCGCCCGCCGCATTCTTGAAATTGCTGTAGAACTCGCTGTTGCCGTTGAAGAAGGGGCTGGCACGATAGAGCAGGATCTTGGCCTTCAGAGCCTTCGCCACAACACGGTCGATCTGGCCGAGGAAAACCTCGCTTCGCGAGTTGTAGAGGTCCTCCTTCTCGTTGCCGTTCTCGTCATAGAGGACGTCGTCGATAAGACCCAGAATGTACTGGAAGCACTCCTCTACGGGCTTGCGCTCCTGACGGATCAGGTCTATGTCGTCATAGGGCTCGTAGTTCTTGTCGGCGATGATGATCGGGCCGTAGAGACGAAGCAGATAGAAGTGATAGTACGCCTTGAGCACCTTCACCTGCGACATCCAGTCTATACGCTCCTCCTCCTGCATGTTGGGTATGTCGCCCAGACCGTTGAGGAAGATGTTGCATATACGGATACCCTCATAGAGGTCCTTCGCACCGCCGGCGCCCGACCAGAATCCCAGAATGGGATCCGTCGAGTTGTTCCAGTCACGCATGAGCTTCGAGCCGCGAGTGTACGAACGCACGCCCGCAACGCCCGCATCCAGACGGCCGATCCACTCGTCGCCGGCCAGCGCCATCGACTGGTGAACACCCTCTATATCGGGCATGTATGAGTAGCAGTCGGCCAATGCGTTGTAGGCCTTCTCCTTGGTTTCGAACAGGTTCGACAGCTCGACCGTATTGTCGGGTACAATGTCCAGATAGTTGCACCCGGCCATCGTAGCTGCGGCCATTACGGCCAATATCGTTGTTTTGAAATATCTTTTCATGTGTCTCTTGATTTAGAAAGTGATCTGAAGGCCCAAACTGAAAACTCGCTGTACCGGATAACCTAAACCGTTGGTTCCCATTTCGGGATCCCACAGGTCGAATTTCGAGAACTTGAAGAGGTTAAGACCCGAGAAGTAGATTCGGCACGTATTCAACGGCGTCTTCTTGAGGATGCGGTCGCTCAGCGAGTAACCGAACTCCAGAGTCTTCATACGAAGGATGGCGCCATTGCGTATCCACCACGTCGACTGCTGCGTATTGTTGGCGTTGCTGCTGGCCGACAGACGGGGCCAGAACGTATCCGATACCGGGTTGACGGGGCTCCAGTGGTCGTCGGCGATGATCTGCATGGCGTTCTTGTAGCCTACGAAGGGCGAGATCGACGCGGCGTTGATGAAGAACGAAACGCGATCCTGACCTTGGAAGAAGGCCGACAGGTCGAAGCCCTTCCATCCGATCGACAGACCGAAACCGTAGTTGATCTCGGGCGTGGTCGGGTAACCCAGAGGCACCTGATCGTCGTCGGTAATCTGACCGTCGTTGTTGATATCCTTGTACTTGATATCTCCGGCCTGCGTCGTACCCCAGCTCTGCGTGGGCGAGTTGGCCACGTCGTCGGCATCGATGAACAGACGCTCGGCTACATATCCGAAGGCCTGATTAACGGGATGGCCCACCTTCGTACGCCACGGATACTTGTACTCGGGCTCCGAGGCCACTACCAGCTCACCGTGTGCATACGTGAAGTTGAAACGGCCCGTAACGTAGAGATCCTTGTTGAAGCTGTGCTTGATGTCGATCGAGGCGTCGATACCGTTCGACTTGACCTCGCCGAGGTTACCGTACACGTTGGCGCTCATACCCATCGAGGGCGGCAGGTTCTGACGCTCCATGTAGATGCGCGAACGATACTCGGTGAAGTACTCGACCTGAATGTCGGCAAAGTGCAACAGGTTCATCTCCAGACCTACGTTCTGCTTCTCCGAGATCTCCCACTGGATATTGGGGTTGGCGTAGCGGTTGATCGAGAAACCGTTGTAGGCGTTGGTGAAGGTCTTGCCCCAGCGATAGCCCGCACCGCCGAAGGCGATATCCGACAGGAAGAAGAATCGATCGGTGGCGCTGGCAATCTCGTCGTTACCCACGCGGCCCCACGAATACTTGAGTTTGAAGGTGGGCAGCACCTCACGCAGCGGCTCCCAGAACTTCTCGCCCGAGATCATGTAACCGACACCGATGGCGGGGAAGAGACCCCAACGCTTCGAACGGTCGAACTTCTCCGAGCCGTTGTACGTAAGCGACGCCTCCATCATGTAACGGCCGTCGTAAGCGTATGTAACACGTCCGCGCACACCCTGATTGCGTGCCGGCAGCGTTGCCTGTATCGTGGCGCCGCCGCTCGTGTTCTTGTCCTCCTCCTGCGTGTAGATCAGCACCGCTCCGACATCATGCTTGTCGTTGAAGTTGCGGTTGTAGTGCAGGCCGACCTCGTAGTAGGTCTTGCTGGTGGCCGTACGCGACGTCTCGGGGTCACCCAGCGTCTCCGTACCCTCGTGTACGCGGGCCAGAGTATAGGTGTTGTTCAGCTCGTCGTAGCTCTCCAGCGCGTAGAGGTAGGGATCATACGAACGCTTGCTCTCATACGAGCCGTAGGTGGCTATCGACGCCTTGCCGCGGAACATAAGGCCGCGCGTCACGAAATCGAGATCCTGCTCCAGCGTGAACTGCGAGATGATCGTATTCGTAAAGCCGTCCTTGTAACCCTTGACCATCTGGGCGTACGGGTTGGTCATCGAACCCGACGGGTCGATACCGAACAGTATGTGCTTCACGCCCGCGAACTCCTCGTCCGGCTCATACACCATGGGGAACTCAACGGGGTTACCGTTCATCACGTTGTTGAAGATGGTGGTGGCATCCTCGACCGGTCCCGTATAGTTCTCGAACACCGAGTTCATGTTGACCTCCATGCGCGTGGTGCGCGTCAGGTTGATGTTCACCTTGGCCATGAGGTTGAAACGGTCGATGTCGATGTTGTTCTTGAAGTTGTTGGTGCGGTTCTCCTTCAGGATACCCGTATCCTTGTCGTAGGTCACCGCCATGTAGTAACGGGCGACCTTACCACCACCGTTGGCATTGAGCGTATAGTGCTGGTTGTAGGTCATCTTCTTGAACATCTCGTTGTACCAGTCGATGTTGGGATAGATCATGGGGTTGATGCCCGAGATCGTATTCTGAATCTTCTGGGCCGTATAACGGGGCGAGATGACCGGGTTGTCGTTGTACTGCGCCTCGTTGTACATGCGCATGTAGGTCACACCGTCGACCATCTGCGGCAGCTGCGTCGGCATCGAGATCTTCGACTCGTGACGGAACGACACCGAGAGCTTGCCCTCGCGTCCCTGCTTGGTCGTCACGGCGATCACACCGTTCGCACCCTTCGAACCGTAGAGGGCGGCCGCCGTCGCATCCTTCAGAATCGAGAAGTTCTCGATGTTGTCGGGCTCCACGTCGGCCAGATCGTCGGCCGTGACCTCGAAGCCGTCGAGCAGGATCAGCGGGCTCTGGGCATATCCGAACGTGGTGACACCGCGGATGAAGAACTCGGCGTTGTCGCGGCCGGGCTCACCGCTGCGCTGGTACGAGATAAGGCCCGGGATACGCCCCGCCAGCGATGTGGTGAAGTTGCTCGACGGCACCTTCAGTTCCTTGGGATTGACCGCCTCGATAGAGGCTACGATAGACTCCTTCTTCTGTGTCGTGAATCCCGTTACCACGACATCTTCGATCACACCTGCGTCGACGGCCAGCTTGACTTCCAGATCGGTCTTGCCCTTGACAGCGATCTCTTGCGCAACGTAACCTACGTATGAGACCTCCAAAACGTCGGTCTCCTTGACCGAGAGTCCTCCGAATGTTCCGTCGGGATCGGTCATGACACCCGTGGTGGTACCCTTGATCATGATGGTGGCACCGGCCAACGGCATGTCGTTGCTTGCATCCAGCACACGTATGTTGACGCGCTTCTTCTGTTGCTGGACTACTTCTACCTCTTCAACATGCTTCTTACTCTCTTTTACTCTCTCTTTTTCAGCGCCTTGCGCATAGGGGGGGGGAATTACCATGACACCCCAGAGCAGAGAAAGACAACCGTAGTAAAGAATTTTTCTCATAGAGATTAAGTTAGGGTTAATAATAAAAAATGCAGGAAGACTGCTTTCATTACGCTCAAAATTACCTTAATTCCGCAACACTATTATAAAATATTTTTTTTAAGTACCTGAGCAAC
>ENA-OUQC01000109-OUQC01000109.1-human-gut-metagenome-genome-assembly--contig:-NODE-109-length-78122-cov-12.433538_pt1 | contig 78122 bp, 87 predicted proteins | sample MGYA00237942_ERZ548815 | MGnify/ENA primary metagenome ERZ548815 (study PRJEB26490, sample SAMN05194722) | human gut metagenome | biome: terrestrial biome; feature: human-associated habitat; material...
TACATTTGGCTTATTTTTTCCGGCCCGCAGTGGCTATCTCCGCCCGGCCCGAACACTGTGGTGGATATGATCCGTAAGATGGCCAACTGGTCTGCCGAGGATAATTGGAATATCCCCGGCATTTATTTTGCCGAGGACGATGCGCTTGTCTATGATGTCAGTGCCGCCTACAGGCCGTCTCCGAAGGGTGGATGGACGGTTAAACGCCAAAAAGAAGCAGCGGCAGCCGCCGCCCTTGCCAGAAATCCTGTAACGAATGATGCAGAGGAGGTTGATGACTAAATAAACGATGCCGGACTGACACCTCAAAATGTCAGTCCGGCATTTGTTATACATATATCCATCTATCGCCATCCCAATATGGCTGCTCTTGATGGCACGATTCATGGAGTTCATCGAACAAATTAAAGGCAACAGTTCTCGCAGTATCGAAATCGGTGATTTTCCTGCCGTGATACTCCCATTGCTGTTGACCTTTATAAATGATACCCCATCCCGACCCAAACTTGCCCTTCATAATGGTAATATAGTCGCCTTTATAGCGCAGCGTGTAGTTGCCAGTTTCAGGCTTGCGATACCACTCTTGCTTCATGAAGCTTTTTCTGCGGTTAACACGGTTTTTTAGATTGCGTTCTCGATCCTGTGGGGTCACATAATCACAGAGCATTTTCGAGGCGCAATCACAGCCGACCCGTATTTCTCCGTCATAATCAGGGTGCTTTAATAAGTGGACATATCGGATTTTTTCCTTGCCACACATCTCGCATTGTTCATATGGGATTGGATCACCTGGATAAACATCCTCACCCAAATCCTCCATACCAACATATTTCCAGCCTTTGTGTGGAATATCAGCTTTATCCCAACGCATCGTCTGACACCTCCGGCGGGTCAAAATCGTTGTCCGTACATTTGCGGATAATGTGTTTGGTGCGGTCAAGTGGCAGAGGGACATCCTCCTCTGCGAAATACTCCACCTTCACAACTTCCGCTGTGGAGTGGTGGTTATCCTTGCCAACAGGTACAACCACATAGTCACCAACGGAAATATCATCATCTGCAATGTAATAATAGCTTTTATAACCCTCGTCAAACTCTACACTGCAATAGATGTAATCCCGATTACGGCGCTTCACTTTTCCGTAGACCGCCGGATCAAGTATTTCGCCCATACCATAAAACCGCATAAACTGCCATATGTCATCGACAAAATCGCCCCAGGACTCCGGCAGTGCCTTCTTGTCATAGGTTCCCTGGATAATTCGCTGCGGACCTTTTTTGAAATCCACCGTAATGGTGTAATCCTGCGTTTCCAGAGGATTTTCAATTACATCGTCTGGGTTGCCTTCAATTTTTCCGAATAGGTCTTCTGTATCAATAGCATCCAGTAGTCCCACTACACCGTCCTGAACATAATATTTTCTGGACACCACACAGCCGCTACCAATGTTCTGGGTATGCTCCAAGGTTTCACTTTCGCGATCAAGCACCAATTTTTCGGAGTAATCCCAGGTGGCATACTCCCAAGTTGCACCTTCTGGGATGATTTTCGGCTTTATTTTTGTGACACGGTGATAATCAATGGCAACACGGTCAACTCTGTCCGGCTTGTTATTCCCATCAAACACATAAAGGTCGTCCATACCGAGCGTCTCACGCACCAAGTCTGAAAGATCGATACCATCCACAGCAAAGTCTGCGCATAGTGACCCTCTGAATTTATACACATTCCCCTCGGTATTGGTGATCTCCATAACCCAATCGCCAATATCGGTAGCAAACAACTCATCGTACTCATCGCTGAAATATCTGGCGATACTGGTCAGCATACTGGTGGCGGTGGTCTTATCTATTTTACACATTTGACTCCGTGCTTTTTTGTGGTGGCCAAATCTATCGCCAAAATTATATGCAGAAAACCACACCTGTCCATCGGCATTTATCGTGAGATGTTGCTCGACCTCTTCCTCCGGCTCTGGGCAAGGGCCGTACCCGATGCTGTTTGATATAATGCGTATTTTTTGTGGTTCACCCTGGAATATAAATGGGTTGTCGCCAGACAGCAATGCCAAGCGGCTCAACGCCAGAATAAACCACGCACGGTTTTGCGGCTCCAGAATTTCTGCACCTGAATACGCCCAATGGTTAAAATAACGCCACTGTGAGTAAATTGCAGAACCGAGGAGCGGAATGTTGTCCACACTGTCGATTATTTTATCCAGTGCTTCACTGTCATTCGCGGCATTGCCGTACTCTTCAGAAAAGGCGTGACCGCAGTCCATTTCAAAACCGAGGGCGGAGCAATCGTCTGCCATATAGTGGTCTACCAGTTCGATATAATTGATTTTTTGATCCCTGAATTTGTCACACCATTTCACGGCAAACTCGTGGATTTGCTTCATGTCCACCAATGCGATACACCCCTTTCAATTGAACTGTTTTTATTCGGTACCTGTCATAACAGGGAGATTTTTTGCCACCAGATAATTGTTACACTCATAAATTGACCCCATATAAAGGTGGTTGAGGAAAAAGTGATACATCAAATGTGCTTCGCTTTGCGCCAACCGAAGGGTAAAACCAGATTTGTTGATGAGAGCATTGCTCAATTCTGGCGGTAGATTCATGCCGATGCAAATAGCAACTACGCAGTCAACATTTTTAGGGTATGCTGGGTTGTTGCGCAGTCGCTGAACCAATTTGGGTGAAACGAGAGCCTTTTCAGCAAGGGTTTCTTCAGAGATTCCGACCCACTCCATAAGATAGATGAGGGCAGCACCAAATTGTGCAGGCAGTTCTTGGAGAACTCTCTGAATTTCCGTTTCACGTGCGAGGATAGCATCTGCTTTGCCCATAACATCGGCACTAACCTCTTTTGCAAAAGTAGTTTGGAACACGATGCCCGAATCTACATCTCTAAAGAGAACGCACTCTCTGTAAAATTCCTCGCCGTATTTATTAGTTGCCTTTACTTTCAACTTGAAGACCAGGCAACACTCATCAATGTGCAAGCGGCCGTAATCGGTCATCTGCACGGTATTGTTTTCGTCTCTGGTGATATACTTCGGGTCATTCAAACACATATGTGAATCCACATATATGTAGGAGCCCTTTTGAGATTGAGCAGAAAGGCGCATATCGCTGAAAGCGATGATCTGGGCATCGTCTGCGCTTATGCAGTATGTCTGGTCTTTCTGCAAACTACCTTTTTTGAAGGCATGGGGCTTCACATAGTGTCCGTCAATATAAGTGAACGCACCGATTGCCTCCTCATATCCTACCTCCACCATACGCATTTTGGCCGCATGGCGCGAGACTACGAAAAACGTAGCGAGGGCATCGATGACCGCTTCCATAACATCCACGATGTGGGTGGCTTTCATTTCTCGCTGAAATTTACGGACATATTCGGCTGCTTTTGTTTTGAAAGAACCGATGGGCATCTGGATACGGGGTGCCAGGGTGTTTGCCTGCCACTCCATCCAGTCGGCTGCTGTTCGGTCAGACGAACCCTTTGATCCGCCAATAACCAAGCACTTTATCTGTGTTGCTTCATGGTTATATAGTCGCTCCAGTTCAAAGGCTTTTCTGTGCTGATCCCAATGGACACACTCGTGCACAATGGTATTGTTGACAGACCCCAAATTTCTCAAAAGGAATGCCTTGGGATCAACAACGATGGTCTTTGCAGGAAAGTGAGTGACTTCCATTTCTCCCGTATCAGAGTTGAATACTTCGGCATCACAATCCTGGAAGAAAATCTGCCCGAATACGGAAAAATCCTCTGTCAGTTCCTGAGTGACAACCGAAAGACCGAGCCTGTCGGCAAGAACCATAGGGTCAACAGGTACAGGTGTTCGCAGGGCTTCCGGATAATGTTTCCTCAAAAATTCCGTAGCTATCTTATCGAGATCGATTTTGTAGCTGATTGGAACCAAGGAGTCCGACAAAGGTTTGTTTTGCTTGCTTTTTTGATTGTATTGTTCGACCCGCTGAATATAGAGGTCATCAAGATTCTTGGATAGATCGGCAGTACAAGAAATAGTAAACCACGGAAAACAGGTATCCTCGATAACATCACGGTGGCGGTGGTATTCCTCAATGTAGACCTCCGCTTCCACAATAACATCAAATGCGATACCCATCCCATCTCTATCGTCAATTCCAACAGTTTTAATAGTAAAATCGGAGAGTTCTGCGTAATCGGCGTTACTGACCGTGCGGGAACTCAGTTCGATGTTATGTCGGTTTTGTATGACATACGATTTTATGGCACTGAAGAACTGGTCATAAAATCTTCTGCCGATGTATTCCTTAAACGAACGGTCAGCCACAGGAATCCCTCCTTCATAGACTGGTTAGTGGTGACATTCCTGATTTTTCCAGGAATCTATTGCACTCGTAAACCGTGTTGTTATAAGCAGCGTCTATAAGGTACTGATACGCTCTTTCCTTGGGCGTTTTTCGCAGTTGGTAACCCGCTGCGCCAAGCATATTTACAATTTGATGCGGAAACAGATGTAAAGCGATCCCGATAGCAATAACATTTTCGAGCGTTGGGCGCTCACCCTCATCGTTTTTGTATCTGCGAATTGTGCGGTCAGAAATGCCTGTCAATTCCGCCAGTCCTTCTTCGGTAACACCTTTCATTTCCATAAAAAAGGACAACATCCCGCCGAAATTAAATGGAGGTTCTTGCCCACCGCCGCATATGATATCCTGAAACATTTCTTCAGAAATCGTGTCAATCGATGCGATCTTTTCTGCATGAACCATACGCTTCCGCTTATATTCTTTATCGGAATGATATAATTCATCAGGTCTGGACTTTCGCTCGACAAAGAAACGCTCTTCGCACAAGCAGAAAGCCGTCATCCCATTTTTTCCTCCGAAGAGTTCTTTGGAACTGAGAAATGCGTGAACATCAATGTTCTGTTCCAATAGGAAAATTCCTATTGGGCGAAGGACAAAGAGGCCGTCAATATAGATGTATTTTCCACTATCGATGACTCTTCGAAAATCAGGGCGCCGATTATAGTACGAAAGAACCAAATCCTTCGGGATGTGTGCGACACGCTTTTCTACAAAAACATGATGATCGGTATTATCATCCTCTTTTGATGGCATGGGAGAAAAAACAAGGGACACGGATCTGCCTCCTTCTTATAGATTTAAGGTTTGAATATCGATTCTTGTGTTTTCAATATAGTGCCGATACATGAGCTGCGCAGGTAGCAATCGCACTTGGATATCCTGCAGTCCCAAATTCCGTAACATAGTAAGGGACACAGTGCCTTTTTCGATGATTTCCGTAGAAGCGGTTGGCATAAGAAAGCAGTTTCGTACTGTGTTAATCTGATGCGCTTCAACAAACGGCTGATATGCCAACTGATACAGATACTGCTTGGTGATGGATTCAATACCAGGTTGACCACGCAGCTTTTTATTATGTTCAAATTGGATGTTGTAGTATTTGGCATCAAAGATGATAAACTGATAGTCTCCATCGACACAAACAATGGAAATGAGGTCTGGGATGAGCGTATCCTCAGCCTGCTTCACAAACGATTCACCGGTTGGTGTAGTCCCAGACCACTGCGGTTTATCAATCAAATCAATGAGATTCTTATGCCGCATATTGCGGTATTGCTCGGTCAGCGGTACAGGCAGTCGCAATCCACCGATTGGCTTCTGTAACTGATTGTCCATTACTTCTGCACAGACTTTCTCCCATACCAGGTTGAAGCTATTTGTACCGAACATACTGAAACAGTCCAAATCGTCCAACGCACTGCTGTTGGCTATGTAAGCATACAGCGTTTTCAGCAGAAGCTGTTTGCGGGTATTGAACTGGACATTGAGTTCTTTGACAATGCGTTCCAGGACATACTCCTTGTCACCAAAGTCCTCGATATGCTCATCGGAAATATCGACACCCATAATATCGAACAGATCCAACAGATCGGCATCTCGCAATTCCTCCGTGCAACGGGTGAGGATACACTCATGCAGGCGCTTGAAGAAATCGAAATCGTCATTCACACGCTTCATGGTCAACAATTCCGGGTAATACGGCCGGTTGTTGCTTAAGAGGGTGAATGTTTCGTTGATGGTCTTATCCCAAAGAATGTCGCCGGACCCGTTGGACTCGATGATGTCCTGCGTGTTGGTATAGGCACCATACTCGAAATAATCCTGGAGGAGGAACAGCATAACAGCCAACATATTAAATGCACTACTGTCACTCGTATCGTTGTACATACGAATGATCTGTTCCTTGGAATTGTACTTTTCCAGAACCTTCAGCACTTGTTTCAGTTCTGCTTTGGGGACCGTGGCATCAAGCAGATATTTCGGATAGCATTTCAGCACACGACCCTCAATTGTAATAACACCCACAAAAGTGAACACATACAGATATTCGTTTTCGCCGACCTCAACATCAGCGATTTCGATATCTTCATCCAACAGATCGGTGAGGTCCTTCTGTGTGTCATTTGCTTTTACGGCCTTCAGAACGCCATATTCTTTCAGACGCTTCAGAATGCGGACAGTCTTTTCCTCGGAGCAACGAAACTCTTTAACCAGGTCCTCCTGGGTATAGCGTTTTTGTTCTCGTAAAAATACTGAAATCATTCTCCATCATCCTCTGGAACATTATCAATAAACTGGCTGCTGATTCCTTCGCAGAAAATGTAAACACCCTTGGTGTCAAATTCTCTGCAAATCTTGGAATACTGGTTCTTTGCCTTCTCATCGCAACCGCCGAACAGTGTAATGCGCTTCTGTTTTGCGGCATCATCGAACAGGTACATAATGACCTTGTTCTTAAATATACGGGTAAAGACGGCAGGGTCAATCATTTCACCCTCCGGCAGATTTTTCTTGGAGATGAAATACGGACCCATCAGCTTATCCTCGTTCACCTTATAAGTGAGCAGCTCATTGTTGATGGCTTTGCGGAGAGCATTCCATTCCACAATACGGCGATAATCGCCTTGGCCGAGAACAACCTTTTTGCCAACGATTCCAGCTTCACTATCATCGATACCCAAATAAGTGAAATCCCATCTGCGCTTAAAAGCAGTATCCATCGGGAATACACCCTGGTCAGCACTGTTCATGGTAGCCCAGATGAACATATTGTCTGGGATGCGAATTTCAGCGTAATCATCAGGATTGCCGCCAAGTTCTCCTGCCAGATACTTTTTGATATCCTCGGATGCTTGGATCGGATATTCGCTGACCTCGTCATCGCCACGGTCAAGCAACTGGAATACATCGCCGAACACGGCAGCGACATTGGCACGGTTGATTTCCTCAATAACAAGCAAGAACGGTTTGGGGGCATCAGTTCTGCTGTTCTGGAGGGCTTTCACATAAGTGCGCATAAACGGACCAGGCACATAGGAATAAGTAATGGCGTCCTTGCCGTCGCTGTCCTTGCAGGGCACAGGCTTATATGTACCGACAAAATTGGCATAGGAATAATCCGGATGGAAGGTCACGCGCTCGTATTCACCGCCATCTGCGAGCAGTAGATCCTTTTCGCGGTTCAGAGTAAAACTCTTACCAGTACCAGGAGCGCCGAAAAGGATACGGTTACGAGGAAATTCACTCTGATAGCCTGTGCTGAATTTAATTTCCTGCATTAGTGCAAAAATCCAATCTATTAGTGGCTTTCTTGCATCCGCTCTGTCGGGTCTCCATTCTGAGGAAACAAAATATCCATTTTCGGCGATCATATACTTTTCGGAATAGTAGCGGGTATTGCCGTTAGTATCCTTACGCTGCTCATCGTCCGGTTGGTTAGGATTCACGCGCAAGAGAATGCCATTAAGCGAGTTGTGGCGGAACAAAACTGCACATTGCTCTTTGTCCTGGAGTGTTTCAAGAGATTTATCTGTGAACAAGCCGTGCGCTTTCATGAAATCAAGGCATGAAAGTATAAATTCTTGGTTGTCCTGATCCATCCACTCCCGACGAAGCGCATCAAAATCAATCGTTGGCTCTGTAATGGGAGTTGTGAGATATACCTTAGGTTCCAACTGATGGAATACGGCCACTCTGTCAGCATAGTGTCTCAAAGCATCTGCATCAATTGCTGTTACTGCATTGTTGTGGACAGAAATATTTGAAATAAGGTTTTCTGCAAGGGCAGATTTCAAAATACGCAAAGAGCCCTTTGCCTCCTTGTCACCAGAGATATCCACGGCATCGGTATGGGACAAGACGGCTTTATACACACTCTCCAGGTTAAATACCACTTCAGCTTCGTTGTCGATCAGCTTGTAGTATGCTGATTCCGAAATGATGGTCAGAAAACGAATAATATTACTTTCTTTTTCATTATCAGCATTCAGATCAAAGCCAAGCCATGAAAAAAAGATTTTTATGTAATCAGCATCATCACCGCAGACAGCGTCGAGCAGATCCATATTGAGTGTAAACCATACTTTTTTAGGGAAACGAGAACCGCCCGTTCTTTCGGCACTATTAGGCCTACCATCAGAAAATCTGATTTTTGCAACTTTCCATACAAGTTCAAAAGCAACCAACAATGCTTCAAGTTGCGCTTTGAACATCAGATTGTTGTTTACCTTATCCCGGAATTGCTCTAATGTCACCCCGTCAGAAATCTCATGCAGTCTCTGATACAGTGTCTCTTCGATATCTGTTCGCAGTACAATTGTGTTTCCCTGCGCAGTTGCATACTCTAATTCAGACGGGCGACCCATTTCATGCCACATAAGAAAGAGCAATGCTAATGTCGGCTTAACGTATGGCAGAGAGGATTTGATCCCTAATTTCAGGTCTATTTGGTCATATACAGGAGCAGATTCTGGTCTGATCATAATTCATCGTCCTCCATATCTTTTTTTATCACTGTCGCAATGGCATTTGCCAGACGCGGTGGAACGGCGTTTCCTACTTGTTTCATTTGGGAACTTTTTGTCCCTGTGAAAATAAAACTATCTGGGAATGACTGAATACGTGCCGCCTCGCGTACTGTAATAGCACGATTCAAATAAGGGTGCGTGAAACGTCCAGAGGATGGCGTATCGAACCTCGTCGTGATAGTAACCGAAATATCGTCTTTTATCATCCGGGACCAAGTACCACTATAAATGGATTTCGTTAGATGTTCATCTGGCAAAACTTCCTTTCCGCAGTTCGGCGGAATAAGTGCCAGTCGTTCTAATGCCAATTTCGAATGTTTGGTAGCGACATGATTATGAAGCACACACATATTTCCACGCAGAGATTTTGCATAATCGCTGGCAGGAAGCTCCGCATATTGCTGTTCTTCTTGACCCTCGCCTGATTCAAGGTAAGCCAAATCACCAATTGCATCCCAAATTGTTACACGCTGTCCTGTTTTTGTTGGTAACGCAGGTGCTTCGCCGTCTCTTTTACCGATAATCACTGCACGTCTTCTGTTTTGTGGTACACCATAATCTGCTGCGTTAAGGACACCAGTGTTCAAGCTGTACCCCATTCCATTAAAAAGCTCAATAATTTCCTTCTGGAAATATCCATTCTCGGCCGTCAGCAAATTCGGAACATTTTCCATTACAAAATATCTGGGTCGAACAAGGTCTACGACTTTAACATAATACTTGAATAAGAAGTTACGCTCATCGTGAATTGTTTTACGCTGCCCTTTTTGAGAGAACCCTTGGCATGGGGGACCACCAATAATTACATCGATTTTTCCGGAAAATACTCCGAAAGTGTTTTCGAGATCTAACGCAGTGATATCACCGACCACCATTTTTGTTTCAGGGTGATTTTTTCGGTATGCGGTTGCAATTTCATCGTCATACTCATTTGCCAGTACAACATGAAAACCGGCTTGTTCAAAACCAAGTGACAAACCGCCAACGCCTGCAAAGAGGTCAATGACTGTAGGTTTCATTCCGTTCGACCTCCTTCGATGCGTTTTTTTGCCATATCAAAGTAATTTTTATCCAGTTCAATTCCAATAAAATTGCGACAGGTTCGTTTCGCTACGACTCCAGATGTACCGCTTCCCATGAAAGGATCCAGAACCCAATCGTCTGCGTTAGACAAAACTTCAACAAAATGACTCATAAGCACCTCTGGCTTTTGCGTAGGGTGCTTACCATATCTACGCTCACTGGCAGGAGTTACTGCGGTTTCAATAAAATCGTGCAACACCGCACCATTGTTGTTAAAGGTGCCGGTACGTGTTTTGTATGTAAAATAAATCCATGTTTCCGTAGAGTTTACAAAGTGCAAATTCATATTCCGGGGCATAGGATTCAGTTTGTGCCAGATTCCAGTGGTCTTATAATAAAATCCGTGCTTTTCAGCCAGACTGATGGTGGTTTCGACTTTGATGGCCGCCATAAAGACAATCATAGACCCGCCCTTTTTCATAACTCGCGCAGCTTGCGCAAAGAAAGCGTCCATAGCATTTGCCCACTCATCATATTCGAGGTTATCCCAACCCGCAGCCCCAAAGAAGTTGTCACGCATTTTTTTGAGGTTGGTATCTCTGCTTTTCATAAAGTTGCCGAGATTATACGGCGGATCAGTAAGAATCAAGTTTATAGAGTGATCTGCAATTTTAGTCATAGCCTGTATGCAGTCACTGTTATAAAGTATCACTTCAGACATATCATTGTTCCTTCCTGGTGAGTTATTATTCCATTGCGCTCTTACCGCTTTTAACCCATTCTTCCAGTTCGGAACGTTTGAATTTCCACTGTTTGCCAATTTTGTGGGCAGGTACACTTTTATCCTTTATCCACTTTCGTAGCGTAACGGGCTTTATATTTAGAAACAACGCAGCATCCTCTGTGCTGATATAATTTTCACTGACTAAATTAGACATAATGCACACCTCATCTTCGTATGTTTGCGTAGCTTCGCTTTTATATTATATCAGATATTTGTACCTTTTTCAAGCCGTTTGAGCATCTTTCTTGCTTTTTCCGCTATTTAGTGATATTTGCGATACCGAAGGGTGTGCTTCAAATCACTCTAATTCTATTGTAAATACAGTCCAATAAAACGGACACTACTATGTAAGCTACAAAAATCTCAAAAAATTTTTTCTTTGGGTGGACACAGCGTGTCCGGCAAAACAGGGCTTATTTACATCATACAACTTTACCGCTCCCTCTCCGATGAGCCGATCCGCTCATTTGGAGAGGTTTTTTTGTGTTTTTACGCCCAAAACTGGCGGACACGCCGCGTCCGGGTCAAATGGCATCCTTTCTTCTATAATTAAAGCACAGTCAGACGGGACGCCCGTTGGCTGAACAATTTAATTATTCAAAGCCTGATTTGCAATAAGGGTCGAGGATACAAATATTGTCACCCCACTACATTACGGTGGGGCTGCAATATCGGTACCCTGTTCTTGTTGTGCCATAATTAGGCTCCAAGGGTCTGTGTATCGAATTGCACAGACCTTTTTGTGTCCTTCCGGCCTCCGCTGACCAGGCGGAAAGGACAACCTATGAAAACCAACGAAAATCAGAAGTCAACCCGTGAGTACAAAGTCTACATCCACCGTCTCAAGACCTGGGTAGAAGTGACCGAAGAGCAGTATTATGCCTACTATCGAGATATTTGGGCTACCCGCAAACGCGCCCAGGCACACGGTCAGTGTATGTGTCCCAAGTCCAAGACCTGGATGTGCGATGGCGACTGCCTTGCCTGTGAGTTCCGAGCCGCCGGAGACAGTCTCTCTCTGGATTACACCGTTGAGGACGGCGAAGGCAACCAGAAAAGTTGGGCAGACGATCTGCCGGATGATACCCCCAGTGCGCAGTCTATCATGGAGGATCGCGAACTGTTCTGTGCCCTGTATCAAAAGTTGCAGGAACTTGACCCCGAATATCGCCGTATCTGCGAACTGATTATGGAAGGCAAATCCGAGAGGGACATCGCTTCCATCATGGGCTATAACAACCAAAGTGCCGTGAACTACAGAAAACAGAAAGCCTTTGACAGGCTCCGTATTCTGCTCGGTGACTACATCTAAAACCTGCTCCAGTCATCGTTTCGGTGACTGGAGATTTTTTTGAAATTTTTCTTTGTTTCTCTGTTCAAACACACATCTCATCTCCAGTGGGTAGTGGAAAGAGCAAAAAAACCACACCGCTCCTTCCAAGGAGGTGAACAGGATGTACGAAGCCCGGAAGAAACGCGGCACCGGCACTGACCAGGAACTTATCGATGTTCTCACGGCCATTAGCGTGGTGTCTAGGCGACTGGCTATGAAGCTGGCGCTGATTCAAAGTCAATCTACGGAAGGAGGAAAACAGGATGAGCAAAATGAGCGATATGGCTGCAACCATCGAAGAGCTGCGCACTGCTGCTGCCGCTATTAACGATGCCGCCAACTGGCTTGCAGAGATGTTCGGCGGCGCAGAAGATGCAGAACCGGCTGCTCCCACTGAACCCACACTGACTTTGGAACAGGTCAGAGCCGTTCTTGCAGATAAATCCCGCCAGGGTCATACTGCCGAGATTCGCTCCCTGCTCCAGAAGTATGGTGCCGCCAAGCTGTCCCAGATCGACCCCGCCCACTACAAGGCACTGCTTGCCGATGCGGAGGTGCTGACAGATGGCAAATAAACACGCTGTTCTGTCAGCATCCTCTTCCGAACGGTGGATCAACTGTCCGCCTTCTGCTCGGCTCTGCGAGAACTACGAGGATAAAGGCAGTGATTATGCCGCCGAAGGCACCGATGCCCACACCCTCTGCGAGTTCCGTCTGAAGCAGGCTCTGGGGATGCCCACAGAAGACCCCATCGAAAATCTCTCCTGGTACAGCGAGGAGATGGAGGAATGTGCCGCTGGATATGCCGCTTATGTGGTAGAACTCCTGGAAACGGCAAAACAGACCTGTACTGATCCCGTGATCATGATTGAACAGCGGGTGAACTTCTCTCGTTGGGTTCAGGACGGCTTTGGAACTGCCGACTGCATCGTTATCGCTGACGGCGTAATGAACATCTGCGATTACAAGCATGGTAAGGGCGTTGAGGTCAGCGCGGTGGCAAATCCCCAGATGATGCTGTATGCCCTGGGTGCCTTGGAAATATTCGATGACATCTACGACATCGATACTGTCCGCATGACCATCTTCCAACCTCGAAAGTCCAATGTCAGCGTGTACGAGATGGAAAGAGCCGATCTGCTCGAATGGGCAGACACCGAACTTACCCAGAAAGCGAAACTGGCCTACAAGGGTCAAGGCGACTTCCACTGCGGCGAGTGGTGTCGCTTCTGCAAGGCAAAGGCTGAATGCAGAGAGCGCGCCGAAGCGAACATGGCTCTTGCCCGATACGATTTCCAGGCTCCTGCGCTCCTCGATGATGAGGAAATTGCAGATATCCTCGGCAAGGTCGATGCGCTGACTGCTTGGGCATCTGATGTGAAGGAATATGCCCTTCAGCAGGCTATCAGCGGTAAGGACTGGAACGGGTGGAAATTGGTCGAAGGCCGTTCCAACCGTAAGTACACCAACGATGCCGCTGTCGCCGCCACCGTGGAGAACGCGGGCTTCGACCCCTATGAGCGCAAAGTCCTCGGTATCACCGCCATGCAGAAGATGCTCGGCAAATCCCGCTTTGAGGAACTTCTCGCTCCCTACATTGAAAAGCCGCAAGGCAAGCCAACGCTCGTGCCGGAGAGCGATAAACGTCCGGCAATGAACACTGCAAAATCAGATTTTATGGAGGAATTTTAATATGTCTACTAACACAACCAGAGTCAACAACCCTATGAAGGTCATCACCGGTCCCGACACCCGTTGGTCTTACGCCAATGTCTGGGAGCCTAAGAGCATCAACGGCGGCACTCCCAAGTACAGTGTCAGTCTCATCATCCCCAAGTCTGACACCAAGACAGTCACAAAGATCAAGGCGGCAATCGAAGCTGCCTACCAGGAGGGCCAGTCCAAGTTGAAGGGCAACAGCAAGAGCGTACCTCCTCTGGCTGCCATTAAGACCCCTCTGCGCGACGGCGATATCGAGAGACCCGATGATCCCGCCTATGCCAACGCTTACTTCATCAACGCCAACTCTGCTACTGCGCCCGGCATCGTGGATGCTGACCGTAATCCTGTGCTGACCCGCTCCGAGGTCTACTCCGGCGTGTATGGTCGTGCAAGCATCAATCTGTATGCCTTCAACTCAAACGGCAACAAGGGTATCGCCTGCGGTCTGAACAACCTGCAGCTCATCCGTGCCGGTGAACCCCTGGGTGGTAAGGCAAGTGCCGAGTCTGACTTCGCAACCGATGCGGATGACGACTTCCTGGCTTAATGGAGGTGCGACCATGACTGAATTTCAGGAACTGATGCTTTACACCTGCTTCGGAGCCATGACCGGCGTGTTTATCGCTGAAATCATCGTCATCATCGCATCTGCGGTGAGCTGGGTGAAGGACAAGATCCGTAAGCGTAAGGAAGCCAAGAAAACCAAGGAATCCGCCACAAAGGTGGACTGACGCACTAACAGGGCGGCGGGGAGCATTCTCTGCCGCCCTTATTTCCGTTGAAAGGACAATGATATGAAAACTCTCTCAATCGATATCGAGACTTACAGCGATCAGCCCCTTGCGAAAACTGGCGTGTATCGGTATGTAGAGTCTCCCGTATTTGAAATTTTGCTGTTTTCCTACAGTGTAGACGGCGATCCCGTGCAACTGGTCGACCTTGCCTGCGGAGAACAGATCCCCGCAGATGTTATTGCCGCTCTGGAGGATGATTCCGTAACCAAGTGGGCCTTCAACGCAAACTTTGAACGGATCTGCTTGTCACGGTATCTGGGCTATCCAACTGGTGACTACCTGAAGGCGGATTCGTGGAAGTGTTCTATGGTGTGGGCTGCGACGATGGGGTTGCCGCTTTCTTTGGAAGGTGTCGGCTCAGTTCTTGGGCTTGAAAAGCAGAAATTGACTGAAGGCAAGGACCTCATAAAATATTTCTGTCAGCCCTGTGCGCCTACCAAGTCAAACGGACAGCGTACTCGCAACCTTCCGGCTCATGCCCCAGATAAGTGGCTGGCTTTCAAGAAATACAACATTCGTGATGTGGAAACAGAGATGTCCATTCAGGCTCGGCTTGCCAAGTATCCAGTGCCGGACAGCGTGTGGGACGAATACCACATCGACCAGGAGATCAACGACCGTGGTGTTGCTCTGGATATGGAATTGGTGCAGCAGGCTATTCAGATGGACGGCAGATCCCGCTCTAAACTGACCCAGGCAATGAAAGATTTGACCGCTCTGGAGAATCCCAACTCCGTGCAGCAGATGAAGCAGTGGCTTTCGGACAACGGCATGGAAACCGATACCCTCGGCAAAAAAGCTGTGGCGGAAATGCTGAAAACTGCACCGCCAGAATTGCAGAAGGTTCTGACTCTCCGTCAGCAGCTTGCTAAGTCCTCTGTAAAGAAGTACCAGGCAATGGAGACTGCGGTTTGCGCCGATGGTCGTGCCAGAGGTATGTTCCAGTTTTACGGTGCCAACCGCACAGGCCGATGGGCAGGCCGCATCATTCAGATGCAAAATCTGCCCCAGAACCACTTGGAGGATCTGGCAGAAGCCCGTGGGCTTGTTCGCTGCGGTGACTTTGAGGGAGTGGAAATGCTCTACGAAGATGTGCCGGATACTCTGTCACAGCTTATCCGCACTGCATTTGTCCCCCAGGATGACCGAAAGCTAATCGTGGCGGACTTTTCTGCTATTGAAGCCCGTGTGATTGCGTGGCTTGCCGGAGAGGAATGGCGGCAGAAGGTCTTTGCCGAAGGCAAGGACATCTACTGTGCTTCCGCTTCCCAGATGTTCGGTGTTCCTGTCGAAAAGCACGGCATCAACGGACATCTCCGGCAGAAAGGCAAAATCGCAGAATTGGCTCTCGGCTACGGCGGATCGGTCGGCGCTTTGAAAGCAATGGGCGCTCTCGATATGGGGCTTTCCGAGGAAGAACTGCCACCTCTGGTGGATGCGTGGCGGCAGACCAACCCCAACATCACAAAACTGTGGTGGGATGTTGACCGTGCGGCAATGGAGGCTGTGCGCTATAAGCACACCAATGAAACCCACGGCATTGAGTTCTCCTGCAAGAGCGGGATGCTCTTTATCACCCTTCCGTCCGGCAGGCAGCTTTCCTATGTAAAGCCCAAGGTTGGCACTAACAAGTTTGGCGGCGATTGTATCACCTACGAAGGCGTCGGCGGCACAAAGAAATGGGAGCGGCTCGATAGCTACGGTCCCAAGTTCGTGGAAAATATCGTCCAGGCCACTGCCCGTGACATTCTTTGTTATGCCATGAACACACTCCGCTGCTGTTCCATTGTGATGCACATCCACGATGAAGTGGTCATCGAAGCCGATCGGCGAATGTCTATGCAGGCAGTCTGCGACCAGATGGGCAGAACTCCACCCTGGGCAAAAGGGCTGCAGCTTCGCGCCGATGGCTATGAAACAGATTTTTATAAAAAAGATTGATGTTTTTCTGTTCAAAATGGGGCTTCACCTCCAGTGGGTAGTAGAGATGGCGGTGAAGCCCGTCGTGAAAGGAGTCCTGTATGAGTGTAGATAAATTCAACAGCGAGGGTTATTACGACCCTACCGCATACGAAGCCATGTCCACTGTAGAAAAAGAGGAACGGGCGCTTCGTGCATTTCGGCCTATCGTGTATATCTGCTCTCCCTACGCCGGAGAGATTGAGAAGAACGTCAAGGCTGCGCAGGAATACAGCCACTTTGCGGTGGAAAAGGGCTACATCCCCATAGCACCGCATCTGCTGTTTCCGCAATTTCTGAATGACGCCGACCCCAAGGAACGGCAGCTTGGTTTGTTCTTCGGAAACGCCCTCATGAGCAAATGCTCCGAAGTCTGGGTGTTTGGCAGTCGCATCTCTGCCGGAATGGAAGCAGAGATCAACCGTGCTAAGTGGAAAAATTACCGCTTGCGCTATTTTACTGAAACCTGCGAGGAGGTACACCATGTTTGCAATAACTGAAGGAACCAGAAAAGTGTACGGTAAGGAAATTACCACCTACACCAGAGAAATTTATAGTGCCAATGTCCTGGAAGTCGAGGCAGGCACCAACGGATTCCAGGGTGGTGACAGCGGTCACGGCAGCCGCACCTACATCCGCATTGAGGATATGGGTTCTACCGATATTCGCATCAACCCTCTGGGACGTGATGGCGACGAGGGTTTTGAACTTTTCCTCGGCGGTGACTGTGAACTGGAGACCATGATCTGCGCACTCAAGTTTATCACAAAAGCACTGGAGGACAGTGCCAAGGAGGTGCATGACTGATGTTCACTCTGTACAGTGCGGATTTCATCAATTCCCCAAGCAACTGCTCCTACCCCCATAAGTTTGAGGTGACCGACACTGCCAGTTTTGCGGATGCGGTCAGCCGCGACTATGTGTGTGCCGAGTACATGAACCATTACCGCAACGGGGATAACTTCCTCGGTTCGGACTGCCTGCCTGTGGACTGTGACAATGACCACTCAGAGAATCCTGCCGATTGGGTCACTCCGGCAGATGTCCAGGCGGCATTTCCCAGCATTACCTTTGCCGTTCACTACAGTCGCTTTCATATGCGCGAGAAAAACGGCAAACCTGCCCGTCCTAAGTTCCATGTGCTGTTTCCCATTGACTACATGACGGACGCTGCCGCCTACAGCGAAATGAAGAAACTGGTCAACACCATTTTCCCATATTTCGATACCAAGGCTCTGGATGCCGCCCGGTTCTTCTTCGGAACGGCAGAGCCGAAGGTGGAGATTTTCCCCGGCGAGATGACTTTGAGCGAGTATCTGTCCGCAGAGGATTTTGATGCGGATATGCCCGGTGGCTTCCACAGTGGCACCCAGGGCATTCCCGAAGGAAGCCGTAATGCCACCATGTCCCGCTTTGCCGGTCGTGTTATCAAAAAGTACGGCGACAACGATACAGCCTTCAACTGCTTTATGGAAGAAGCAGAAAAATGCACTCCTCCTCTGGAGCAGCAGGAACTGATGACCATCTGGCACTCTGCCCAGAAGTTCTATGCCAAGGTTCAGCAGCAGGACGGATATGTTCCTCCCGAACTGTATAACGATGACACTTCATATAAGCCGGACGATTTCTCCGATGTCGGACAGGCCGAGGTGCTGGCAAAGCACTTCTCTGGGGAACTGCGTTATTCTCCGGCAACCCACTACATTCGCTACAACGGCCGTTACTGGCAGGAAACCGAACCCGGTGCGCAGGCTGTTGCTCACGAACTGACCCGCCGCCAACTGAAAGAAGCATCTGCGGATATGTTATCTGCCCTTACTGCTCTCAAAGATTGCGGCGCACAGAACATTCTGGACAACAACAGTAAAGCCAAGGCCGAGGGTATGATGAGCGATGAGCAGATGGAAGCCTATAAAGCATTCCTCGCAGCAAAAGCATATCAGTCCTATGTCATTCAGCGCCGCGCATCCAAGAACATCACCGCCACGCTGAAGGAGTCCCGTCCGATGCTTGAAATCACCCCGCAGGATCTGGATGCTAACCCTTACTTGCTCTGCACCCCGGACGCTACCTATGACCTGCGTCTCGGTATGTCGGGTGCAAGGGCACATTCCCCGGAGGACTTTATCACCAAAACAACCACGGTTTCTCCCAGTGACCGTGGCAAACAGATCTGGCTTGATTGCCTGGACACCATTTTCTGCGGCGACTGGGAACTCATCGACTATGTGCAGATGATCTGCGGTCTTGCCGCTGTTGGCAAGGTAGAGGTCGAAGCCCTCATCATTGCATACGGCTGCGGACGCAATGGTAAGTCCACCTTCTGGAACTCCGTATCCCGTGTTCTCGGCCTTTATAGCGGCAACATTTCTGCCGACACACTGACCTTCGGATGCCGCCGCAATGTGAAGCCGGAGATGGCCGAGGTCAAGGGCAAGCGTCTGCTCATTGCTGCTGAAATGCAGGAAGGCGCACGGCTGAACGATTCCACCGTCAAGCAGCTCTGCTCCGTGGACGATATCTTTGCGGAAAAGAAATACAAAGACCCTTTCAGCTTTTCGCCCAGCCACAGTCTGGTGCTGTACACCAACCATCTGCCGAAGGTCAGTGCATCCGACGACGGCACCTGGCGCCGCCTGATCGTGATCCCGTTCAATGCCAAAATCGAGGGCAAGAGCGATATCAAGAACTACGGCGACTACCTGTATCAGAACGCCGGAGAGAGCATTCTTGCCTGGGTCATAGAAGGTGCAAAAAAGGTTATTGACCTGGACTACAAATTCCCAGTTCCAGCTACCGTGCAGAAAGCGATAGACGATTACCGTGCCCAAAACGACTGGTTTGGCAATTTTCTCGATGAGAGGTGCGAGGTCGGCAACGGCTACAGAGAGAGTTCCAATGCCCTGTACCAGGCATACCGCAACTATTGCGTGGATACCAACGAGTATGTCCGCAGCACCGCCGACTTCTATACTGCTCTTGAGGGTGCGGGTTTTGACCGTGTCAAGGTCAAAAACAAGCGTTTTATAAAGGGGTTGCGGCTGAAATCGGACGACGCGGACAGTGAGGATTTCCTCAACTGACAGACCATTGGGTTAACCTCGATTAAGGTCAAATACAAAAAATCTCTTAGGGGAAATTTTTATAAAAATCCATAAGAAAAAGTCTTGTAAATGACCTTCAACGAGGTTAACCCAGGCCATAAATCCAAACAGGAGAAAACACTATGAGAGAAAAAACGATCGAGCGAAAATTAACGCTGATGGTTAAAAAGCGGGGCGGCATCTGTCCGAAGTTCGTATCTCCTGGATATGATGGGATGCCCGACCGAATCGTTCTTCTGCCAGGTTACCATTTTGCCTTTGTGGAAGTAAAGGCTCCCGGCGAAAAGCCCCGCCCACTTCAGCTTTTGCGGCACAAATTACTGCGCAAACTCGGTTTTCCGGTATATGTTCTGGATGCCGAGGAGCAAATCGGAGGTATCCTTGATGAAATACAGTCCACATGATTACCAGACCTATGCCGTGGATTACATTGAAACACATCCCGTTGCCACCGTATTTTTGGATATGGGGCTTGGGAAAACGAGCATCACCCTCACGGCAATCAACAACCTGCTGTTTGACAGTTTCGAGGTGCATCGGGTGTTGGTCATCGCACCGCTGCGAGTGGCACGGGACACATGGACAGCGGAAGTCGATAAGTGGGATCATCTGCAGAACCTCATCTGTTCCGTGGCTGTGGGTACCGAGGCAGAACGCAAAACCGCCTTAATGCGACCGGCTGACATCTACATCATCAACCGAGAAAATGTCCAGTGGCTTGTCGAGGAAAGCGGCATCCCATTCACCTTTGATATGATCGTGATTGACGAACTGTCCTCTTTCAAGAACCACAACACAAAGCGGTTTAAGGCGATGCTGAAGGTCAGACCCAAGGTCAACCGCATCGTAGGGCTGACCGGTACTCCCGCTTCCAACGGTCTGATGGATCTGTGGGCAGAGTTCCGCATCCTGGACATGGGTCAGCGGTTGGGACGCTTCATCACCAAGTACCGCATCGACTACTTTCAGCCGGACAAGCGCAACGGGCAAATCATCTACAGCTACAAGCCGCTGCCATATGCGGAGGATGCCATTTATAAGCAGATATCCGACATCACCATCTCCATGAAAGCGACCGATCATTTGAAAATGCCAAAACTGGTCAGCAGCGAATATGCCGTCTGTTTTTCCGATGAGGAGAAACAGAAATACACCGATCTTAAGCAGGAACTGGTGCTATCCCTCGGTGATGCCGAAATCACCGCCGCCAATGCCGCATCCCTCTCCGGCAAATTGTCGCAGATGGCAAACGGTGCGATTTACGACGATAACGGCGAGGTCATCCAAATCCATGACCGGAAGCTCGATGCTTTGGAGGACATCATCGAATCTGCGAACGGAAAGCCGGTTTTGGTGGCTTACTGGTTCAAGCACGACCTCACCCGCATATCCGAGCGGTTGAAAAAACTGCATATTCCGTTCTCCCGCCTGGACACTTCCGACAGTATTCGCAGATGGAACAGCGGCGAGATCCCCGTTGCACTGATTCATCCTGCATCGGCAGGACACGGTCTGAACCTTCAGTCCGGCGGCTCCACGCTTGTGTGGTTCGGCCTTACCTGGTCATTGGAACTGTATCAGCAGACGGTAGCCCGTTTATGGCGGCAGGGACAAACCTCCGAGACCGTGGTGGTGCAGCACATCATCACCAAGGGCACCATTGACGAGCGCATCATGAAAGCCCTTTCCCAAAAGGAGCATACGCAGACGGCTCTAATCGACGCCGTGAAAGCGGACTTGAAAATCTGAGACAATCTACGAAAATCCGTGCCAATCCGAGGATTACAAAATATCGGAGGTACGAATATGAATATTATCTGGCACTATTTGGACAAACGCGGTGCGGCCATCAACGCACTGAAGGATTACAGCAGTATGCAGTACATCATTGACCACACCGATGAGGAAATCGATACCGTCCATGACAGAATGTCCTCTGTTGGCAGTCCCGTCCTCTCGGATATGCCAAAAGGTCCCCACAATCCGCAGGCAAACGAAAACCGCATCATCGCAGCCATTGATGAAATCGATGTGCTGAAGGAGCGGTACAGACAGGCTGTTGAGTACATGGACTGGTTCAAACCGGCGTGGATAGCACTGTCCGAGGATGAACGCTATGTTCTCCAGACCTTCTACTGGAACGATGACGAGCGTCAGACCGATGCCGTCTATGACATCTGCGACCATTTCAGCATCGAGCGGTCTTCGGCATACAACAAAAAGAACCGTGCGGTTCAGCATCTGGCTTTACTTCTGTATGGCAAGTGATGAGTAATATCGCGGACGCTTTTTCCGTTACGGTGTTATATAATAGTATCATGAAAGACCGCACAGAGAGCCTCATGGGAGCAATCCCGTGGGGCTTTTCTTATGCCCGAACGAGGTGAGCGAATGCCCAAGCGACCACGCAGACCCTGCTCTCATCCCGGCTGCCCCAACCTCTGTGAAGGACGGTTTTGTGAGCAGCACCGTGTGGTGGAACGCCGCAAGTACGACAAATACGAGCGCAGCGCCGATGTCAATCGCAAGTACGGCAGAGCGTGGAAACGCATCCGTGACCGCTATGCGGCAGAGCATCCCCTCTGTGAGATGTGCCTTAAGGAAGGTCGGCTGACCCCGGTACAGGAAGTTCACCACATCCTGCCTGTTTCCAAGGGTGGCACTCACGCAAGAGACAACCTCATGAGTCTGTGTCAGTCCTGCCACACCAAGATCCACCACGACCTCGGCGACCGGTAGGGGGATGAAAATCTCCGGGACCTTTTCGGTTGGGCAACGGCCCGGGGTCACGTGCGCGAAAAAGGCGAAATCAAAAGGGTAATTAAGGGAGGTGAACTCGGATGCCCACAAAATCGAATAACACAGGCGGGCGCGGCGGTGCAAGACCCGGTGCGGGAAGGAAAAAATCCGCAGTCAAGGACAAAGCCGAAAACGGTAATCCCGGCGGCAAAAAACTTGAAGTGCTGGACATTCCCGAAGTCGAGGGTGTTGAAATGCCAAAGCCCCATGATTTTCTTTCTGCCGAGCAGCGGGACGGCAGCGTCCTGCAGGCGCAGGAAATCTACACGGAAACCTGGCAATGGCTCAAAGGCATCGGCTGCGCCGCAAAGGTGTCGCCGCAGCTCTTGGAGCGCTACGCCATGTGTTCCGCTCGTTGGGTGCAGTGCGAGGAAATGACCAACCGCATGGGTTTCCTCTCCAAGCACCCCACCACGGGAAAGCCGATCCCGTCCCCGTTTATCAACATCGGCATCAACTACATGAACCAGGCGGTTCGGCTCTGGAATGAGATCTTCCAGATCGTGAAAGAAAACTGCAGCACGGAATACGGCGAGTCAACGCCACAGGATGACCTCATGGAACGCCTGCTCCGTGCGAGAAAGGGGTAACACCATGTTTGAAAAAGTAAATCCCTGCCACCCGGATAAGGTGGCGGACAGAATTGCCGGGGCGCTTGTCGACCTGGCATACAGAAAAGAAGCGAATCCTCGCATTGCCGTGGAAGTCCTCATCGGTCACGGTGCGTGCCACATCATTGCGGAGGCTTCGGTGAGTATTCCGATAGAGGAAATCACCGCCGCCGTTCACCGCATTGCCGGAAACCTCGCCGTGGACTATGTGGAAGTGCCGCAGGACGGTCACCTTGCCGATAACCAGGCAGACGGCGTCCGCTGCGGAGATAACGGCATCTTCAAGGGAATGCCCGTGACCGGGGAACAGAAAAAGCTCTCGCAGATTGCACGGAATATTTTCTCCGTGTATCCCTATGACGGGAAGTACATTCTGGACGGCGACCGACTTATCCTCTGTCAGAGCAATGCCGAGACACAGCATCTGCGCGAGATTTATCCCACCGCTGAAATCAACCCGCTGGGCGACTGGACAGGCGGCACTGATGTGGACACCGGCGCTACCAACCGCAAGCTCGGCTCGGATATGGCCGACTCGGTGACAGGCGGCGGCCTGCACGGCAAAGACCTATCCAAGGCGGATGTGTCCGTGAATATCTATGCTTTCCTCAAAGCACAGGAAACCGGCAAGCCTGTGACGCTCTGCTGCGCCATCGGGGACGATGCCGTCGATGGCAGACCGTATGAGAAGATCGTGGAGATCGCCCGCAACTATATCCGCTCTGTCGGCGGCTTTGAGAAGTTTGCGGAATGGGGGCTTGTCTGATGAAAACAACGACCGAAATGCAGCTCGTTCCCATTACGAAGCTGGTGCCGTATGTCAACAACGCCCGGACACACAGCCCGGAGCAGATCAATAAGCTCCGCTCCTCGCTGCGGGAGTTCGGCTTCATCAATCCCGTCATCATCGACCGTGACTATGGCGTTATTGCCGGTCACGGTCGTATTCTTGCCGCCAAGGAGGAAGGCATCTCTGAGGTGCCGTGCGTCTTTGCCGACCACCTCACCGAAGCGCAGAAAAAAGCCTACATCATTGCCGATAACCGTATGGCGATGGACGCAGGCTGGGACGAGGAGCTTCTGCGTGTGGAGATCGAGTCTTTACAGGCGGCGGACTTCGACCCGCTCCTCACCGGCTTTGACGAAAAGGAGCTGTCAAAGCTGTTCGATGACGGAAAGGATGTTCAGGAGGATGATTTCGATGTGGATGCCGAGCTGCAAAAGCCGACCTTCACGAAGTCCGGTGACATCTGGACGCTGGGGCGGCACCGGCTCATCTGCGGTGACAGTACAAAAGAGGAAACCTACACTGCCCTCATGGACGGCCGCAAGGCAAACCTCGTTATAACCGACCCGCCCTACAATGTAAATTACGAAGGCAGCGCCGGAAAAATAAAAAACGACAACATGGCATCGGAGAAGTTTTTCGACTTCCTCTTCGATGCCTTTTCCAATATGGAGAAGGTCATGGCGGACGACGCCTCCATCTATGTGTTCCACGCCGATACCGAGGGTCTGAACTTCCGCAAGGCATTTGACGCCGCAGGGTTCTACCTCTCCGGCTGCTGTATCTGGAAGAAACAGTCTCTGGTACTGGGGCGTTCTCCGTATCAGTGGCAGCATGAGCCGTGCCTTTACGGCTGGAAAAAGAAAGGCAAACACCAATGGTACACCGGCCGCAAAGAGTCCACCATCTGGGAGTTCGACAAGCCCAAGAAGAACGGCGACCATCCCACCATGAAGCCCATCCCGCTTCTGGCCTATCCCATTCAGAACAGTTCTATGGCAAACTCCGTGGTGCTTGACCCCTTCGGTGGATCCGGCTCCACACTCATTGCCTGTGAGCAGACCGACCGCATCTGCTATACCATCGAACTGGATGAGAAGTTCTGCGACGTCATTGTAAAACGGTACATCGAGCAGGTCGGCTCGGATGAAAAGGTCAGCGTTCTGCGGGATGGGAAAGTACTGACCTTCACCGAGGTGGCAAATACCGCACCGGAGGTGTGAGCGTGAAAGAGCAATATCACCTCATTTCCTTTTCCGGTGGCAAGGATTCAACTGCCATGCTCCTTGGAATGCTGGAGTGCGACATGAAAATCGACTGTATTCTTTTCTGTGATACGGGACTTGAATTTCCAGCCATGTACGACCACATCGCAAAAGTGGAAATGAACATCGGTCGGAAAATCACCATCGTCAGAGCCGAGCATACCTATGAGGAACTCATGTTTGATGTTCCGGTACGGCGTAGTGCAGATTCGCCTGTCGTCCGGCAATACGGAGCGCAATTGAATGGCTACGGATGGCCTGGCCCTCGGCAGCGGTGGTGTACCACACGGCTCAAGGCGATGCCGCGAGAGCGTTTTCTGCGGGGACTGCGAAAACAGTATGAAGTCATTGAATATGTCGGCATTGCCGCCGATGAGCAATATCGCATGGAACGAGCGAACAATCAGAATCCCAACCACCGACACCCCTTGGTAGACTGGGGCTGGACAGAGCGCGACTGCCTGCGGTACTGCTATGAGCGAGGATATGATTGGGATGGCCTGTATGAGCATTTCAAGCGCGTGTCCTGTTGGTGCTGTCCGCTGCAATCATTGACGGAGCTGCGGGAGCTGTATCAGCACTTCCCAGAACTCTGGGATCAACTGAAAACATGGGATAAACGAACCTGGCGAAACTTTCGTGCCGACTACAGCGTGGAGGATCTGGAGGTTCGTTTTTTGCTGGAGCGCGAGTGGACGGCTGCCGGAAAGCCTATCCGAAGCAGAGCGTTCTACACTGCGCTGAGAGAACGATTGGAGGCATCCAGATGACAACTGAAAAGCCTTTGACCCTCGGAAGCCTGTTTGACGGCTCCGGGGGCTTTCCATTGGGGGGACTGCTTGCCGGTATCACTCCCGTGTGGGCATCGGAGATCGAGCCGTTTCCTATACGAGTAACCACCAAGCGCCTGCCTTTTATGAAGCACTACGGGAACATCTCCGCTATGGACGGCGGCAGGATCGAACCCGTGGACATCATCACCTTCGGCAGCCCATGCCAGGACATGAGCGTGGCAGGTCGAAGGGACGGTCTGGACGGTTCCCGTTCCAGCCTTTTCTATGAAGCCGTCCGAATCATCAAAGAAATGAGGTGTGCCACCGATGGCAGATATCCAAGATACATCGTATGGGAGAATGTCCCCGGCGCCTTCTCCTCGAACAAGGGCGAGGACTTCAAAGCCGTCCTCGAAGCGGTCATCTGCATCGCCGAGCCGAATGCCCAGGTGCCTATGCCTGAAAAAGCACGATGGCCCTACGCCGACCTTTACCTGGGAGACGGATGGAGCGTTGCGTACCGAACTCTTGACGCACAATACTGGGGAGTTCCCCAGCGCAGACGCCGCATCTACCTTGTCGCAGATCTTGCAGGCAGAGGTGCCGGAAAAATACTATTTGAGTCAGAAGGCTTGTCTGGGTATTCTGCGGAGGGCTTCCGCTCGTGGCAAAGAGTTGCCCGCAGTCTTGAAGGCTGCGCTGGAGCGGCAGGCTATGACGGATACAACGGCAGTCTGACTGAGGAGGTTTCTTCCACGCTTGGTGTAAACTGCGGAGTCTCAACAGGTCGCAACGGCATCGTGCTGAATGACCAGGGCGGCAACCGCATGGACATCACAGAGGGGGTTACCTCCACACTCCGAGCAGAAGCACACCATCCGCCCTGCGTGATGGAGTCGGCAGGATTTTGCACCGAGCATTCTGCCAAGAGCCGTACCATTGGCTATGAGGAAGAATGCTCTCCCACGCTCCGAGCGGGTGTAGTTCCTGCGGCGGTGGCACTGGAAAACCATCCGACCGACAGCAGGGTTAAGCTCTCCGAGGACGGCAATGTGCAGACGCTGACCTCCCGCATGGGTACAGGCGGCAACAATGTGCCGCTTGTGATGAAGATCCGCTCCGGCTGCGAAGGCGGCGGCAAGGGTCCGCTCATCCAGGAGAACAAATCCGCAACCCTGTCCTGCAACAACGACCAGACGCTGTTTGAGCCTTGCGGTTGGGACGGCAGGCAGGTTTCTCCAACCCTCACAAAGCAGAATGCGGGTGGAAATCAGCGGATGCCGGACAAGGACAATTTCACCTGCGTCCTTCAGCCCTTCGGAATTTCCTCCAAGGACTCCAACGCCATGAAGTCGGATAATCCCCACAGCGGCATCTATGAAGCAGAAACCGCACGGACGCTTGACGGCAACGGCGGCAATCCCTCCTGCAATCAGGGCGGCATCGCTGTTGTTGCTTTCACGCAGAATCAGCGTGATGAGGTGCGTGACCTCGGAGACCACTCCGCCGTGGTGTGTGCCAATGCCGGAACGAAGCAGCAGACCTTTGTGCTGCAAGGCTCCATGATTGGTCGAGACGATAAGAACGGCCCACAGGGCGATGGCATCAACGAAGATGTATCCTTCACCCTCAATACCGTTGATCATTTATCTGGATATCCAGATAAATGATCTAATCCCGAGGATTGAGTTATCCCGAGGGAGTAAGATTGGCCATCGTTTTTTTGTTGAGAGATAGTGTTTTTTCTGCTGTAATTCATGTTAAATCCTCCGGATAATAAATTTGCGGCGACCAGATCATAGCTGGTCGTCGCATTATGAACACGGTTAAAATGTGGTAAAATCAAGCCAAACCATAAAGACGCTTTATCATCTCCTCATCGTTTGCCCATATTGGTTCAATAGAATCTTCTGCTGTGGCCTTGGATACCTTTTGAATTGCCTGCCGCTTCATCTCAGTATCGGCCCATGCATAGATTCGGGTAGTGTTGACGTCGGCATGGCCCAGAAACTCAGAGAGAAGGACAAGAGGCATACCGGCACGATACAGATGCATGGCACGGGAATGCCTAAGTTGGTGTGGATGTACTCGTTCCGGTACTTCAGGGCAAGCCCGCCTTGCCGTTTCACCATATTTTTTCATAAATAGATTAACAGCATCGGTGGACATTCTGTTTTTACAACCATGATGCGTTGTAAAGAAAAGATAGTCATCACTCTGCCTCTGCTCGGTCGGATGCGCTTTATCCAGATAAGTTTTGAGCAATTCAACCACAGATGGGGAGATTGGGACTATTCGCAGTTTATTTCCCTTTCCAGCAAGGCAGATTGTTGCATGAGTTTTTCGAATGATCAAATCATGAATTTTTGCATCCACCAGTTCCTGACAACGTGCTGCGGTGTCGTACATCAACCGCATAAAACAGAAATCACGATATCCATTCGTCTTGAAGCGGTTGGGTTGCTCAAAAAGAGTTTCCAATGCTGGTACCGTCAGAAACTCCACAACTGTTCCCGGAGTTTTCCGAATAGAGATGTTGCCGACTTCGACTTGCATATAGATTTTGCCAGAATCTAAGATTCCTGCATATTTTGTGAAAGAACGAATTGCCATCAAACGCAGATTCACCGTTGCCGGAGAACATCCTCTGGATTTTGAGAGCCATTCGAGAAAACCGGTTATATTTGAGTAAGTGATATCCTCGAATCCAACATTGGCATATTCAAGCCCACGCTCCATCTTGAAATAGAGGAGAAGGAGATTTATTGCCTCTCGATACGATTTCTGTGTATTTAAACTATAGCCTTTGTGCCTGATCAAGTAGATGTCAAGGAAATCCCTCACTGTTTTATAGAACTTCTCATCTTTCAGTCGCATAAATCCGCCTCCATCTCAAAGGAACTATCAAGGTGCAGCTCTGGCAAGTCGGTATATAGCGTTGGAAGAAGATGAATATAATATGCCGTGCTCTCGAGATTTGAATGGCCCATATACTCACTTAAATACGCAAGGCAGGCATTTATATCTTTTCCTTCCTTTACCCACTGGTACAGCCGATGTGTTGCAAATGTATGCCGTAGGTCATAAAGTCTGGGACGGATCTCACCGTATCCGGATATACCTGCCGTCTGAAGGAACTTTCTGAATGTCGGAATAATCCACTCCATTGAGTACATTCCGTCACCTCGGACACTTGGACTCTGGAAGAAGTACCTGCGCTCAGGATGTATCGCTTCCACGCGCTGGTCGTAATTTCTGCACAGTTCACGCATATCTTCGGACAGGACAACAATTCTGTCCTTATGTCCTTTCGATTCAAGGATATTCACCGTCCCATCAAACAAGTTGACATCTTCTCTTCGGAGCCGTCTGGCTTCTACAGGTCTGAGACCGCAGCAGTAAATCATTCGGAATATTACAGATACTACCAGATGTTTTGTGGGCGATCTGAGGCTGGGTTGCAGAGAATCCATTTCCTTGAACAACTTGGACAAATCTTCTTTTGAATAAATGTACGGGATATGACGTCCGGTTTTCTTCGTGAGTTGGAGCGGCAAAAGATACGCCTGTTCTCCTACACTATTCATGTATTTAGCGAGTTCCCGGACCACAGATACCCTATTCAATCTGGACAGATTTTTCTCAGTCTTGGACTGTTCGGCCCATTTCATAGCTAACTCCGCAGTCAAGCAGGTCTCGTGCGGAAATTGCTCACGGCAGAATTTATCAAAAGTTCGAAGAATGCATGCACTTCCGTGGTAGTCATGGCCGAGGGCTTGTTTCTTTTCAATCAAGCCGCAGATAAAAGGTGCAAATGCCCCCGTGAAAGTATATTTCATAACAGAGCCTCCTGAATAACCTCGATACCGTCAAGTCCGAGTGCACACATTGCCAGCTTGTCCCGGCTGATCCGCATATATGCTTTCATGGAGCCTATCTGCGTATGCCCTAAGATTTCTTTCACTATATCGATCGGTACTTCTTGGTTTATCATGGAACTGGCAACATACCTTCTGAAACTGTGAAAGCCTTTTCCATCGCCCGGAGTATACTCAACATCTGAGAGTTTCATATATTTTCTGAGCCGGTCTCCCGCAGCAGTCGAAGTCATGAAGTCAAAAGGAATACGGGAACGCACAAAGAGAGCTGGGGACTGCGTTTTGGGCCGCTCGTGAAGAATATAGTTCGCAATGGCGTTTCCTACCGATGCTTCGAGAGGAAGGTGCAGTTCCACTCCGGTTTTGTTCTGTACGAAGCGTATTTCATGATGAATCCAGTCAATGTCCGAGAGCGTTAAGCGAACAATGTCCCCAGCTCTCAGTCCCAAACTGGCGGCAACAGCAAACATCGCAGTATCGCGGAGCGATAAGGACGGATTTTTTGCCGCTGCATCCACGACGGTGTGAACCTCTTTTGCGGAAAAGGCAGGCCGCAGTTTCTTTCGGGGCGCGGGACGAGTAGTCAATGCGGCGCTGAAATCGCAGCAGTTTTGTATGGACACCAAGTATGCGCTCAGATGTTTCAATGTGTTGCACACTCTGTCCATGCTCGATTTTCGTTGAGATGCGATGAACAGCAGAAAAGCGTTGACATTTACTAAATTAATATCTTGGCAAGTATGGCAACCGCTGGCATCGAGGTATGCAAAGAATTTGCGGCAGACATTCTCCTCGTCCCGTAAGCTCTCAAATCCAATGGCCCGCGTATTCGCTTCATGTTGACAGAATCTACGCAGGAGTTCGTGATAGTACGGAGCTAAGGAAATTTTCGGATCAGGTCTAACACGTTTCCAGACTATTTTTCCGGTTTGAACATACTCCTCGAAGAGAATGGATGCCTTTCTGACTTTTGCCCAGATCCGGTCGGCTACCAAACCATTTTCATGATCCAAGTGAAAACGATTCACAATTTCATTTGTAAATGCAGCACTATAAAATATCACCCCCTCGGAACGGTAGACCTTTATGATTGGCCACATCCCTTCGTAGTAGTAGTTTCGTATGCTGAACTTACCAAGCCCCAGAGCCCGTAATGCATCCAGCACTTTTGTGCATAGAACATCAAATACAATTTCATCGGACATAAAAACACCTCTGAATGCAGTTAGTCGACTTTCGCCGCCAACTCCATTATAGAGGTATTTTTATAATTTTTCTTATCTGGAGGTTATTTATGAACAACACACAAAAAGTATTGAAAAACCAGCACATTTGCGAACAGACCACGCCTAATCTCGGGATAACTCAATCCTCGGGATTAGACCGCCATGCCGTGTACAGCATGACAACGGGCAGCTTCACCCAGGTTTCCAAGGAAAAAGCACCGACTGTCCTCGCACGGGACTACAAAGACCCTACCGCCGTTTGCTACGGCATAGGCAGAGACACCTTCAATCAGGGGCAGAACGCTAAGTTCGCTCCGGCCTTTGAAAAGGAGCTTCAGCCGACATTGGTAGCCAAAGGACCGGGTGCTATCCAAAGCGGATACACCGTCAGACGGCTGACACCCACCGAATGCGCACGGCTGCAGGGCTTCCCGGATAACTGGTGCGCTGACCTCGGTACGGAAAAGCCGACCGATGAGGAAATGTACTTCTGGCACAAGGTGTTCAAGACCTATTCCGAAGTGACCGGCTGCAAGATGAAATCCGATAAGCAGGTCGCAAAGTGGCTGAAAAACCCGTATTCCGACAGTGCGGAATATAAGATGTGGGGCAACGGCGTGGCGCTCCCGTGCGTATGGTTCGTGCTCTGCGGGATTGTGTGGTATGCACAGTCCGGCGGCGATAATGCGCCGACATAATCTACACCGGAAATGTGCAGATATATCTGGATAAGTGCCAAACCTGACGGTAATATGTGACTACCAAAAATCAAGGAGGTCACTGAAATGACAATTACAATCAATGCCCAGGGTGTGGAGCGCAAGCGTCTGGTTAAGACCATCTCCGACTGGCTCGGAGTTCCCGCAAAGTACTGTGGCGCACCCACATTCAACTATGAGGTGGATTACTTCACCATCGACCGAAACGGCAGCCTGTCCTTTGACGACCGTGCCGACAGCGAGGTCATCGAGCGGCTGCTTCAGCACATCTACGATGAGGGCTTTGACATCGACCAAAGCCACACCGAGGACGAGCCTTGCACCGTCTGCATTTCCATGCCAAGGAGCCTGTTCACAGACAGCAACCTGGAAAACCTCAAGGCGCTCATTGCCGCCAAGGGCAGTCTTATCAAGAAAGCCCTCGGAGCCGCTGACCTGCCACTGGAAATCACGGACACGAAGGTATCCTTCCCTTGGTTCCCGGCAACTCCCACCCCGGACGAGATGAACGCCTATGACACCTTCATCTGCAAGCTGTGTGAAATGGCACGGAATCAGAAACGGGTCAACGCAACGGAAAAGCTGATTGACAATGAGAAGTACGCATTCCGCTGCTTTCTCCTGCGGCTCGGCTTCATCGGTGCGGAATATAAGACCGCTCGAAAAATACTCCTTCGCAATCTGGCGGGCAGTTCTGCCTTCAGAAGCGGTCAGCGGTCGGAGGTGGAAGTATGCGAATGATTTCAGAAGAAGCCCTACAAGCCCTTCGTGAGCGGTTCCCGAAGGGTACACGGGTCGAACTCCTCCAAATGGACGACCCACAGGCTCCGCCCATCGGCACGAAAGGCATTGTGCGTGGGGTTGACGATATTGGCTCCATCATGGTCGCTTGGGATAACGGCTGCGGTCTGAGCGTGGCCTGGGGCGAGGATGAATGCCGAGTTCTTTTTTCGGAGTGTGACGCAGATGAAAAATGAACTGCTGCGCCGCCTATACTTTGGCGAGATACACCCCTGGGAGCGAACCGCTACTCCCGATACTGATGAGCAGGAACTCAATCAGCGCATCGACAAAAACATTCAGATGCTCCGTAGCTTCATGAGGACTGAGGAGGTCGCCACCTTGGAGCAGCTTTTGGGAGATATTGATTCCCTTAAGGCGGAGGAACCCGTGCAAGCCTTCATTGACGGTTACCGTCTCGGAGCCCAACTGATGCTGGAGACCTTGGATTTCATACCGCTTTCCAGCCAACCGAATGATGACGGAGTGCTGTAATATACACAGTTTCCAGACCGCAAGATTGTGTAGTTTATGGCTCAGATATAACTGGATATAGTGTGTTTTCAGAGGTAATATGTGACCTACCAAAAGGGAAAACAAACCAAAAAGGAGGTCACAAACATGAGCCAGAGAACAGAAAACCAGGTAGCCGAAATGAAAAAACAGACCATCGGGGTCGAGGTCGAAATGAACAGCATCACCAGAGAGAAGGCCGCAAGGCTGGCAGCCACCTTCTTCGGTACCGGACGGTACGAGAACACCGCTTGCCGCAACGGCTACTGCACCTGGTCGGCTTGGGATGAGAGCGGACGCGAGTGGAAATTCCAGAAGGACGTCAGCATCGCAGGACCGGACAGCGAAAAATGCGAGATGGTCACGCCAATCCTCACCTACGCTGACATGGAGACCTTGCAGGAGCTGATTCGCCGCCTGCGCAAGGCAGGAGCCAAAAGCGATGCCACAAGAGGCTGCGGTGTTCACATCCACATCGGTGCCAAGGGGCACACGCCCCAAACGCTCCGAAACCTCGCAAACATCATGGCAAGCCACGAAGACCTCCTGGCAAGCGCACTGAACCTCGACAGAGGCCGCATCAGCCGCTACTGCCGCACGGTTGACCCCAGATTCCTGGAACGGCTGAACAACAGAAAACCCACCACCATGGCAGCCTTGGCTGATATTTGGTACGGCAGCCAGAACGCCGACTACGGCAGAAGCCAGCACTACAACGACAGCCGCTACCATATGCTGAACCTCCACGCCACCTTCACCAAGGGAACGGTCGAGTTCCGGCTCTTCCAGTTCGATGCCCCTGCGGACGGCAAGCAGAACGGGCTCCACGCCGGACAGCTTAAGAGCTACATTCAGCTGTGCCTCGCCCTGAGCCAGATGGCAAAGACGGTCAGAACCGCAAGCCCCAAGCCCCAGCAAAACGAGAATCCTAAATACGCAATGCGCACTTGGCTCCTTCGCCTCGGCTTTATTGGCGACGAGTTCAAGACCGCAAGAGAGCTCCTCACGAAGCGCCTGGATGGGGATGCAGCCTTCCGCAGCGGCAGAGCAGCCGCTTGAAGGACGCAGCCCAGAGGCCCCCGAACCCGCTGATGGCGGGCTTTCGGTGGTAGAAGGCAACTTCGGAAGGAGGATTTTTTATGAATAAACGCTATTACATCGCCTACGGCAGCAACCTCAATGTTCGCCAGATGCGGATGCGCTGCCCGTCAGCACGAATCATCGGCACATCGGTTCTCAAGGATTACGAACTGCTTTTCAAGGGCAGCAAGAGCGGCTCTTACCTCACGATTGAGAAATGTGAAACCGGTACAGTTCCCATCGTTATCTGGGAAGTGACCGCGCAGGACGAGAAAGCCCTCGACCGCTATGAAGGCTACCCCAATTTCTACTACAAGCGGGAGCTTAAGGTGAAATATAAAGGTATCCGCACAGGTAAGCACAGAACGGTCACAGCTTTCGTCTATATCATGCATGAGGAAAGGCCAATCGGCGTTCCATCGGATTTCTACATGGACACCTGCCTTGAGGGCTACGACACCTTTTTCTTTGACCCAGGTATTCTGCTTGCGGCCTATGATAAATCCCTGGAGGTATGCGGATATGAAAGAGAATAATGTGATACGGATTCAAATCTGCCCACGGTGTGGTCGCGCCTACAGTGAACCCGCGGCTCTTTCCAGAGTTGACAACCAAACCCTCATCTGCCCGGATTGTGGCACACGGGAGGCGCTCGATTCCATCGGCGTAAAGCCGGATGAGCAGGAGCAGATCATCGCCTCCATTCACCGCTGCCACCAGCCGGAATAACGCTGTAAAATACACAGTTTTTACTCCGAATGATCGTGTACTATATAGCTCCGAAATGACTGGATATATTCTCGAAGTGACGGTAGTATACACTCACAACAAAACAAACGGAGGTACACGGTTATGTGGAAGGAAGGCAGCATCAAGGTAAACGGCGAGGTTTTTCACTACTGGATGAAGCAGTACGACAAAGGCTCCGAGTGGGGTATCGACGGCGGACGCATTTCCAAGCTGATGCTCAAGCGGGACGGCAAAATCGTCTGCAATTACGACAGGGGCTGGGACATTGAGCCCGCCGATGAGAACACGCAGCTTGCGCTGGAGCTTCTGCTCCACAGCGAGAACTGGTAAAAAACCAAAATTTCAAAGCAACGGCTCCGAAAGGGGCTGCTGCTCGTTATACGGAAGGTCGCACCGATTTCGGTGGCGGCTATTTTTTATACCCTTTGGAAAAAAGGAAAAACACCTACCATTTCTGATAGATGCTTTTCCTGCTCAAAAGCGCAGATCAGTCGAAATCATAGGGGTTGCTGTAGCACATCCAGTCAAGATCTGCGTTCAACCCAAGTTCGTCGAACAACGCTGCCTGCCGCTTTGCTTCCTGCTTACGAGTTGACTTTTTGGTCTTTTTCTCGTTTGCAATTCTGGCTTGGTAGGCTTTGTTGTTCGGATTGTGCTGATTGGCATAATCATCGAGCTGCTTTTGAGTGTGTGTCTTAGCGGACACGCCTTTTTTGATAGCCATGGCCGTTTCTCCTTTCTCCTTGACAACTGCTCCTCGGCTACGCACGGAATAGCGGACAATATGTCACCTTCTAAGCTGAACCCGGCAGATCCTTGCCGGATTATTCCTGCATTTAATCGAGTCTCAAGGGTGGAGAATGATTTTTTCGAGAAAAATCACTGCATATATTATATGCGAAAATATTCTTAAAAGCAACAGATTACAAGAAATTGTGCGCCTTGGAGGTGAGCATTACGAGAAAACTGAAAAACTACAAGCCCACAAGGTTCATGGAGAAAACCTCCCACTACGATGTGGACGCAGCGGATTATGCCGTGATGTTCATCGAGAGCCTGTGCCACACCAAAGGCACCTGGGCGAGAAAGCCTTTCGAGCTTATTGACTGGCAGGAGCAGATTATCCGGGACATTTTCGGCGTCCTCAAGCCAAACGGTTATCGGCAGTTCAATACAGCATACATTGAGATCCCAAAGAAACAGGGCAAGTCCGAGCTCGCCGCTGCGGTAGCTCTTCTGCTCACCTGCGGCGATGGTGAAGAACGCGCCGAGGTCTATGGCTGTGCCGCCGACCGTCAGCAGGCATCCATCGTGTTCAATGTGGCGGCAGATATGGTGCGGATGTGTCCGGCACTCTCCAAACGGGTCAAGATACTGGATTCCCAGAAGCGGCTCATCTATCAGCCAACGGGCAGTATCTACCAGGTGCTCTCTGCCGATGTGGGCAACAAGCACGGTTTCAATACCCACGGCGTGGTGTTCGATGAGCTGCACACCCAACCGAACCGGAAACTCTTTGATGTTATGACCAAAGGCTCCGGCGACGCCCGTATGCAGCCGCTGTACTTTCTCATTACCACGGCCGGCAACGATACGAAGTCCATCTGCTATGAGATCCACCAGAAGGCCAAGGACATCATCGAGGGACGCAAAATCGACCACACCTTCTATCCCGTCATCTACGGTGCGGAGGAATCGGACGATTGGACAGACCCGAAGGTATGGAAGAAAGCCAATCCGTCCCTCGGCATCACGGTCGGCATCGACAAGGTGAAGGACGCCTGCGAGTCTGCCAAGCAGAACCCCGGCGAAGAGAACTCCTTCCGGCAGCTGAGACTAAACCAGTGGGTGAAACAGGCGGTGCGCTGGATGCCGATGGACAGGTGGGATAAATGCGAGTTCGCCGTCAGCGAGGACGATTTGGAAGGCCGTGTCTGCTACGGTGGTTTGGACTTATCCTCCACCACGGATATTACGGCATTCGTCCTGGTGTTCCCACCGAAAGATGAGAATGACAAGTACATCATCCTGCCGTACTTCTGGATACCGGAGGACAACCTGGAACTCCGAGTCCGGCGCGACCATGTGCCATACGATGTGTGGGAGCGGCAGGGCTTTTTGCAGACCACGGAAGGCAATGTCGTTCACTATGGCTATATCGAGAAATTCATCGAAAGCCTGGGTGAGCGTTTCAATATTCGAGAGATCGCCTTTGACCGCTGGGGTGCTGTGCAGATGGTGCAGAACCTTGAGGGCATGGGCTTCACGGTCGTTCCTTTCGGACAGGGCTTCAAGGATATGTCCCCGCCCACCAAGGAGCTGATGAAACTGGTGCTGGAACAGCGCATTGCCCACGGCGGGCATCCTGTCCTCCACTGGATGATGGACAACATTTTCATCCGCACCGACCCGGCAGGCAACATCAAGCCGGACAAAGAGAAATCCACAGAGAAAATCGACGGTGCCGTGGCGACCATCATGGCGCTTGATCGCGCTATCCGCTGCGGTAACGACACCGCCGAGTCTGTTTATGATAGTCGTGGATTGCTGTTTATTTAGGCAGAGATTAAGAATAATTGCTGTACTACGGGAATAACAGCGCATATTGCCTGAACGAGAGTTGCCCCCGTCGCAACTCTGCGCTCAATTTTTTCAAAAGCTCTCTTCCGCTCGTTTACAGATAGGGTGTTCATAAATTCATAGCCAAGGGTTGTGATTTCCAGAAAGCATGGGCCGGATTGAGTAGTATTTTGCCTAATGAAACCTGCGTCAATAAACGACTTAATCTGAGATGCGAAGACCTCGCCTTTTATGTACGGGTACATTCCCGAAAAAACGGAATTTTGGTTTTGTGCAGCATCAAGTAATTCCTCCCAAAACTTAGGAATCCTCTTGATTCGGCCATCCGCCGAATATGGGACAGGGGTATCCTCTGGGATATCATAAACGCCTGTTTTTTCGTCTTTAGTGGTTGACCCCAAATACCCCTTCTCATACCACGGCTTAATTTTTCTACTGCTGATGGAGTGCTTATCAGCAAATTCCTTTGCAGTTAATCCCATTGTATATCGCCTCTTTCTCTATGAATTCATTATACCACACTTAGTGTCCAATAAACAGGACAGAAGGAGGATTTATGTCACTATTTTCAGGGCTGTTCAAATCCAGAGACAAGCCCCAAAACAGAACGGCAGGCAGCAACTACGCCTTTTTCATGGGCGGCACGACCTCTGGCAAAGCGGTAACGGAGCGCTCGGCAATGCAGATGACAGCCGTGTATTCCTGCGTCCGCATCCTGTCTGAGGCTGTGGCGGGGCTTCCGCTGCACCTATACAAATACACGGACAGCGGCGGCAAGGCAATGGCGCTTGACCATCCGCTCTACCACCTGCTCCATGATGAGCCGAACCCGGAGATGAGCTCTTTCGTGTTCCGCGAAACACTCATGACACATCTGCTCCTCTGGGGTAATGCCTACGCGCAGATCATCCGCAACGGCAAAAATGAGATCGTAGCTCTGTACCCTTTGATGCCGAACAAGATGTCGGTGGACAGAGACGAAAACGGTCGACTGTACTACACCTATTACCGTGGATCGGACGAAGCTATAAAAAATAAGGATTTTGCCGTAACGCTTCAGCCATCGGATGTGCTGCATATCCCCGGCTTGGGCTTTGACGGTCTGGTCGGTTACAGCCCCATCGCTATGGCGAAAAACGCCATCGGCATGGCTATCGCCTGTGAGGAGTACGGTGCAAAATTTTTTGCCAACGGCGCAGCTCCGGGCGGCGTGTTGGAACACCCCGGCACGATCAAAGATCCGCAGCGTGTGCGGGAGAGCTGGCAGTCTACCTTCGGCGGCAGCGGCAATGCAAATAAGATCGCTGTGCTTGAAGAAGGCATGAAATAATCTGATGATGCAGGATCGGGTGCAGATCATAAAGGAAATAGAATCATGGCGGCAGAAGCTGATGGACTTCGGAACACTGGATGTCGACATTGAACGGCAGCTCGAAGAGACCCAGGTAATTGCCGAACTGGTCAAGGCGGCAGTCAAGAAAAACGCATCCACGGCACAGTCCCAGGAAGCCTACCTCAAAAAGTACGAAGTCCTCACCAAACGGTACGAGAAAGCGGCTGCGGAACTGGAAAGGTTGCAGAATCTACGCACCGCCCGCAGTCAGCAGGACAAGAAGATGGCGCTTTATATCCGCGCCCTCAAGAAACAGCCAGAGGTGATGCACGACTGGAACGACACCATCTGGACGGTAATGATTGAAAAGGCCATCGTCCACAGGAGCGGCGAAGTCACTTTTGTATTTGCCAACGGCACAGAAATTAAGGTCGGAGCGTAACCGCACCAAAACGAATAAGACCGCACACCTTTTGGATGAACGGGTTTTGCGGTCTTTCTTTGTGTTCATGGGGAATAATTAAAAAGTGCACACCCTTTGAACCTTTACACGAAAGGTCGGTGGGGTGTGCATTTCGTATCAGAATAGGTCACTACTTTCAAAAAGAATTCCCTCTCCCAAAGGAGAGGGAATTCTTTTTGCTTGCTGTCATAGGGGACTTGAAACGAGTTCCAGCTTCGCATGCCTTGCGGCATCGAAGCTGGGAGCAGCAGTCCGGTGGACTGCTGCGTTAACGAGAATCAAATCCCTGTGGATGGCCAGACCTCGATGGTCTGGCCATTCACCCCTTTTCTTGTGAGTTTTTGCGGCCCAAAACACACATTTTTGCATGAATTTGCATAGATTTTTACACACAAACCCCGGCGCGGAGATGGGGTTTTCCATCTCTGCGCCGGGGGTGTTCTACATTATGCGTTCTGCGGCAGGCCGCCGTTATACTGCCGCTTCAGGAAGGAGAGAAACGCGCGGGCGGCGGTATTGGCGGCAGGCAAGGTCTTGACTGCCACACCGAGCCGCCGGGAGACGGGCTTATCCAGCGGGATGACCCGCACCCGGCCCTCGTATCCCGCCAGCGAGAAGGCGGACAGCACCGACACGCCCAAGCCGCCTGCCACCATGGACAGGATCGCTCCGTCGTCCGACGCCGTCACCGTCAGGCGGGGCGTGTCCGGCGGCAGCAGCGGCTCAATATACTGCTCCGGGCTGGAGAGAAAGGGCTCCTGCAGCAGCCGCCCCAGCGAGATGGTCTCGTCCTGCCACGGGAAATCCGGCGGCACCACCGCCACCAGCGGCGCATCGGTCAGCGGCGTCCAATGGAACCGGTGGCCGCAGGTCTCATCCACGATGGCCAACTGGATCTTATCCTGCTCAAGAGCGTCGGCCAGCTCGTTGCCCTGCACCAGCACATCCACCTTGATCTCCGGGTGCAGCTTGCGGAATTTGCCCAAAAGGTCGGGCAGCCGGGCACGGGCGATACTGGCAAAGCAGCCGATGGTCAGCGCCCGGCCATACAGCTCGCCCTGTACCTCCGCCTCGCTGCGCAGGGCGTCGCAGGCGCTTATCACGTGATTGATATAAGGCAGCAGATGCTCGCCCTCCTCCGACAGGCGGACACCGTGGCTGCTGCGCACCAGCAGCGTGCAGCCCAGCTCCGCTTCCAGCTTGTTGACCAGATGGGTCATGGCGGATTGTGTATATCCCAACTGCGCGGCCGCCTTGCCGAAGCTGCCGCATTGCACGGCGGTCAGCACAGCCCGCAGCTTGCTATCATCCATAGGAACCTCGCTTTCTGCGATTTGTACAAAATTATTTTATTATAATTATAAATATAGCACAACGCGGCCCCGGTTTCAAGGACATTTCTGTGAATTATCTGCCGATATTTGGATATTTCTTGTCAATATTTTGCGTGCCATTTGCGTGCCATTAGTTTTATTCATGCCCCAATGAATTACGCTCAATTCTCAAGTCATGAAAAAAATGTTACCCTATATGAGCGGAATACATGGCACTGTGTTGATTTCGCAAGAAGAAGGAAAGCGTAACTGAGGAGAAAGGTATGACTATGCAAAAGAAGAAAACGACAGTACGAGATGTGATCGTGATCGGTTTCGCACTGTTCTCCATGTTTTTCGGCGCGGGCAATGTGGTGTTCCCGCCGTACTTGGGGCTGGAAGCCGGCCCGGAATGGCTGACCGGCTTCACCACCTATTTCATCGCGGATATCGGCCTGGCGCTGGTGGGCCTGTTTGCCCTGCTGCGGGTGGGCAGCAGCGAGGCTGTTCTGAACCGTGTGAGCCGCGTTCCCGCCGAGATTCTGATGTGCGCCATCATTCTGTGCATCGGCCCCATGGTGGCTATTCCCCGTACCTCCGCCAGCACCTATGAGATGGCCATCGCGCCGAACATTTCCGGCGTGTCTCCCATTCTATTCTCCGCTATTTTCTTTGCGCTGATCCTTGCGCTGTGCATCAAGGAATCCGCCGTGGTGGACATCGTGGGCAAGATCCTGACGCCGCTGCTGCTGGTGGGCCTGTTTGTCATCATCGTGAAGGGTATCGTCACTCCTTTGGGCGATATCGCCGCACTGCCCCAGATCAATAACGTAGCCGTCACCGGCATCAAAGCCGGCTATCAGACCATGGACGCGCTGGCTGCGCTGCCCTTCGGCATCATCGTGCTGCAGAGCGCCGCCAGCAAGGGCTATTCCGGCAGCAAGTCCAAGCTGCGCATCGTGGGCGGCTCCGCCCTGCTGGCTGGCGTTCTGCTGCTGGCAGTGTATATGGGTCTGGCCTATCTGGGCGCTACTGTATCCACCCAGTACACCGGCGCGGAGATCGGCCGTGCCCAGCTGACCATGGCTATCGTGGAAGGCCTGATGGGCAAGGTGGGCATGGTGATGTTCGGCGTGGTAGTGGGTCTTGCCTGCGTGACCACCGCCGTAGCGCTGACCAGCTCCGCCGCCGCTTACTTTGCGGAGCTGTGCCGCGGCAAGGTGTCCTATAAGGTATTCGTTGTTGTGATCTGCGTGTTCAGCGCTGTGGTGTCCAACCTTGGTCTGGATCGTATCGTGGCCATCGCCGCGCCGGTGCTGGATGTGGTGTATCCTCCCACGCTGGTGCTGATCCTGATCGCGCTGGTGATCCCTCAGGTGCCCGACCGCGTAAGCCGTGCCGCCGCTGCCGGTGCGCTGCTGTCCAGCGTACTGTTCACGCTGCATGCCCATGGCGTGGCGCTGTCCTTCGTGGAAGCGCTGCCGCTGTACGATCTGGGCCTGTCCTGGATCCTGCCCGCCGCCGCGTTCGGCCTGATCGCCGCGCTGCCCGGTTTGTTTACCCATTCCCGCTCCCGTTCCGGCCATACCTTCCATAACCCGACCGAGGAGCATTGACATTGCGGTAACTCCGCCTCTCCTAAATAGCAAGACCGCCCTTTTTACAAAGGGCGGTCTTGCTATATTTATATAAGGAACAACATTACTCCGGCGTGTCCCCTGCTGTGTCAGTGCTTTCCTCCGTTATGGTGGGGATAAACGCCTTGGCCAGCTTTCCCTTGCCGCGGTGCTTGATATAGAAGTAGCCGATGGTGCTGAACACCACCGCGCCGATGAAGTTGACGAACAGATCCGCCATGGTGTCGTACAGTCCGATGTCCAGATAGCCGCCGAAGCCCAGATCCTGCCCGTTGACGGTGACGGAGGTGATACCGTCGATGGTGACGGGGATATTCTTATTGGTGGGATCCAGCATCACGGAGGTAATGGAGTTCACCACAGTGTCCTTCTGCATGTCCATGTGGAAGATACGATCCATGCCGAACTCGAAGAACTCCCACAGCACGCCCACCGTCATGGAGAAGCAGAAAGCTGCCAGCGCCACGTAAATAGGGGAGAGCTCGAACTTGATCCTGCTGTTGCGGTTGAGAATGTCGATCAGCGCGAAGCCTGTGGCGGCACAGAGAAAGCCGGTGGTGGTGTGCAGCATGGAGTCCCAGTAGGGGAACGTGATGAAGTAACACTCCAGCTCGCCCAGTATCTCGGCGGCGAAGATGAACAGCAGAATAATGATCTCCAACGTGGAGGGCAGTTCGATGCCGAAATTCTGCTGGATGAAGAAGGGCAGCATGAACAGCACCAGTACCAGCAGGCAGATGAAGGCGCTCTCATACTCACTGCGGATGACAGAGGACACCAGTGTGGCCAGCACAATGAGCCGCAGAACCAGATACATGGTGAACACGGCGGGCTGGCGGCGGACGGCCGCTTTCAGGTCGCGTGGCTGCGGGGGAAATTTGGGATGTCGTTTCATAGGGAATTCCTTTCTATTCTGTAGCCTGCCCGAAATAAGCGTGGCTACCACTGGTTTTATTTCCCAATTATACCACAGCGGCAATGGGTAATGCAATATCCGCGGCGGCAGAGTTCCTCCGTCAGACAGGTCATCGGTATTTTTACGGTAAATGTCAAGAAGAAAATTGACAACTGACAAAAAATGTTTATCTTGAAGCAGGAGATCGGTGTGAAAACATCGGCTTTCTTGTTTGTAACACATGGAAGATCTGCTGCGTGTTCGGATCCGCGACGCCGAAGCTGGGAATTGTGTTACAGTCCGCGCGGCGGGGATAGCGGCTGACGCCGCAGAAAGGAAAGAGCGATGGCAATTCCACCGGCAAGGACTTCCAGCGCGGCTATCGCCGTACTTGGCACAGGGGAACTTATCAAAGTCAGAAACCACAGCAACAAGGCCGGATAGGATGCTTCGCATATCTAAATTGTAACACAAATGCAACCCCGGAGATCTGGCAACAATCGGGACGATGTGTTACAATGTCAGTAAACAGGTATCAACTCAACGAAATATTGGGGGGTACTCATGGGACATTACATGACGAAAGAAGAGCGCATCCGGCTGGAAACGCTGCTGGATGAAAAGAAGCCGGTCAGCTACATTGCCCAGAAGCTGGGATTCTCCCGGCAGACCATTTACAACGAGATTAAACGCGGGGAGTATCTGCACAACTATGGGTATTATGACAAGCGCCGGTATTCCGCCCAGCGGGGACAGGCGGCACACGACTACAACCAGACGGCCAAAGGCAGACCGTTGAAGATCGGCAAAGACCATGCTTTTGCAGCTTACATTGAGCACAAGATCATCGTAGACCGCTTTTCCCCCGCAGCGGCTCTGGCTTCGGCCAAACAATACCCGTTCCAAACTTCTATCTGCGTGAATACCCTCTATAACTACATCGATAAGAAAGTATTCTATAAATTGGGCAACAAGCACCTTTGGGATAAGCGGAAGAAGAGAATCAAAAAGGAAGAGGACACCGAACCGCGCGTAGCGCATCCGAAGCTCCCCAGCATCGAGATCAGACCGGCGCATATCAACCAGCGGCAGGAATATGGTCATTGGGAAATGGATTTAATTATCAGCGGTCAAAAGGGCCGCAGTGTGTTGCTAACCTTGACAGAGCGTCTGAGCCGTCAGGAGATCATCATCAAGCTGCCGGACAGACGGGCGGAGACGATACGGCGGGCCATAGACCGGATAGAGCGTAAAACGCCGGACTTCCGCCAGAAGTTCCGCAGCATCACCACCGACAATGGCAGCGAGTTCATGGAGTATGAGCTTCTTCGGCAAAGCTGCCGATGTAAAGGGAAGCGCTTTGACATTTACTATTGTCACAGTTATTCAGCGTGGGAGAAAGGCAGCGTAGAGAGCCACAACCGCATGATACGCCGTTTCTTCCCCAAAGGCACCAATTTTGACAAGATTACCCCGGCAGAGATACAGCGGGTGCAGGACTGGATGAACCGATATCCCCGAAAAGTCCTAAACTGGCAAACACCAAACCAAGCGGCGGCATAAAGCGAGGGCCCCGCGCGGGCAAGCCCTTGGCGCGGGACCCTCTGTAACACAATTCCACCAGATCGGCGTCGCGGATCAGATCTGCAGCTGTCCCAGGTTGTGTTACTTCCTCAATTTTCTCTGACTTCTCCGCCACTTCCGGGACGGCTTGACCACGCCCTCCATATTGGTCTGCTGCTCATTCCGGCGCAGAGCCAGTATTTCGTCCTCGGTCATCATATCACCCTCCTTGAAGGACTTTTGCAGATTTCCCACGCAGGCCAGCGTATTATAGGCGTTATAGTCCTTATCCGTGACGAACCAGCAGCGCCGGGCCATAGGCGTCAACAGCTGGCTATTGGTAGCGTTTTCCATTTCCCACGCATCATAAAGATTCTGACGCTGGAAACGCCACAGCTTATCACAATCTACTACATAACTCGTCACCTGACGAAGCAGAGCATCTACATGACCGAAACGCTGGGCGGTATAGTAAAGACTGATATGATAATGGCGGCAGGTCAGCAGCGTATTCAGAAAAAGAGGATCAATATTGCTCTTGAAGTTCCGGCTGTTCATCTGGACGCTGAATTCATCGCCCAGCACCAGCGTGACCGTCAGCGTCTCATGTGCCCGGTCATACTCGCCGTTCTTCTCGGCGCAGTGTACCACCTGCTGCAAAGAAACAAAATCATCATAGGGAATGTCCAGCGCCACATTGGACAGTACCTTTACCCGCTGCTCCACCCACATCTGACGTTCCCGGTCATAGACCATCATGCCGTTATAGCGCTCATACATGGACACTACCTTATGTACCGCTGAAAGGGTCTTTCCCTTGCCAAACAGGCCCACATAGGCCACCAGTTCGCCGGTCTTGCACTCGTTCCAACGCTCAAATTTGATGTAGCGGATGAGATCGGAAATGCCATAACGCACCAGATGCACCGGATGAAACACGGCACAACGCAGCGTGGGGAACGAGACCAGCAAAACCGCTGCCAAAATCAGGAAAAGAAGCGCCATATCAGAACCTCCGCCAATTCACAATAGCCGCAGCTACCGCGCCGATCAGGCGGAACGCGCAGACTACCAGCACGATACCCACGAATACCGTCAGCAGATACGGAATAAGCTCCAGCATATTGGCAGGCGGCTCAATGCCGGAACCGATGATATTAAAGAATTCAGCTACCGCAGCAGCCATTACAACACCCCCTTTATGATCTTCCAAATAACAAGGCAAAAACCTAAAATCAGGAACAACAGCAAAAAGCCCTCGGTAACGGTATACTCTTCAAAGAGCTTGGTCAGGAATTGGCCTGTTTCTTCCGTTGGCTCTTCCTCCGGCTCTTCTATCGGTTCTTCCGCATTGGGGTCATCCGCAACTGTACCGTCATCCTGATAGATGATATTCCCGTCCTCATCCCGAACGGTGATCGGATCCGTTGGCGGCGTTGGGGTAGGATCATCTTCAGTATCGTCAGGATCCTCGGCAGGCTTCAAGGCCCAGTCCGGAATATCCGGCGTTTCATCCGTCAACGGGTCTTGTACCACATCGGCAGCATAGGCCGAGACGGACACCATGAGCAGCAGCGCCAATACAGCAGCAATCAGAGAGACATGTTTCATTGGTCGAACACCCACTTTACCACAAGATAAATCACCGCACCGGCCACGATCAGCCACAGGATGATCTGCCAGAAAGAGAAAGTCAGACTGCCCAGCGTGAATTCCATTTGCAGGATACCCAGCGTCGAGGACAGCACCGCACCGAGATCATTCATCCGATCACCTTCTTTCTGATGATAAGGCCCAACGCCAGCACGATCAGGGCCGCTTCAATAATGGCCGACCATTCCGCTGGCAGGAACGGGAATAACGTCGAACCCAGATTCAAAAAGGCGTCAAAGAAGCCCTTGATAGAGGACACCGCATGATCCAGCAGGGAATCAATATCATCCAGACCATCCAGCAAATTCAGCACAAAATGCAGCGTACCCACGATCAGACCGTTAATGACACTAACGAGCATATTGGCCAACGATACGACCGGTTTCAGCAATGCCGCCATGAGATCACCCCTTGTAACACATTTTTGTTATCCTGGCGCCGGAGCTGCAGCAAGTCTGTGTTACGAAAACACCAGTTTCTTGCCTACCAGGGCCACGGCCATGCAGACTACGGCAAAGGTCAGCGCCACTTGCAGATCGGCGGGAAGGATTCCCCAAAGACCGCCCAGCCATGCCGGATACGTACCGCCGAAGCCGGCGATCTGTTCGGTATATTCGTTAAACTTGGTGATGATATCATCCACGCTGGTCAACGCCTTATCCAGCAAGCCAATCAGGAAAGAGACCAGTTTCCCGGCCAACTGACCCAGCCGGGAGAACAGATCCGCGATCAGCTTTGATATGGCGGTATTTTCATAGTCTGGCGCGCCATTACCAGAAAAGTCTTTATAGATTTCTCCACAGCGCGAGCAGGTATAAACATCATAGGCCGCTGCCGTTTCCTCGCCGGTCTCGGAATCAGTTTCAGCAGCCACATGGTCGGTACACTGCCAATCATGACCCAGCGGATCAACAATTTCAGAATAACTATCTCCGCACTGGGTACAGGTCGAAACCATCAAACCCGGCAGCGTACAGGTGGCATCTGTGGTCATTTCCTGCTGGTAAACATGCTCACAACCAGAAGAATCTGATACATTAACAAGTTCTTCCAACAGAGAGAGAATTTCCGTGAGAACCTCCAACCGTTCCGCGCTGGTACTCTCAATCGTAGAAATCAGATGCGAAAAGAACCGGGAATGCTGTAAGTAGTGGCTCATTACAAACGGCGCGTTTCCCGTCCAGAACATTACAAACTTGCCATCAGGAAGATTCCCTATCTCACCAAAGGACTCATAGACATAAACCGGAAATACCTGTTTCAAAAGCGTGTTGGTTGCTTCGTCAAAAGCAATACCCGGTGAGTCGTCAGTAACTAAATACCACTTGTCAGCAAACACATCACAATAAATATGCTGCACCCCAGCGGGGAAATTTATTGTACCGTCAGCGGTTTCCAACGTGTCAGGGAAAATCCCGGAAGAAGGCATGGCATGATATCTACTAGAACCGTCTATTCCCGCTTCCCAGCCGGGAATGACCTCAAACGGTAGAACCGCAATCTTACCTACAGTATAATCAGAATCATTATAGCTAAAAAACAGGTTGTCCCGCAAATCGGCATCCCACCGAACTTCTTGCGCCGGATAAATGACCTCATCCATATAACCATCATCAAATATAGAATTCAACTCGGAAAATTTATATTCAAAGCTGGCATTCAGTGCGGCAAGTGAGGATGAGATATCTGTCTGCGTTGCGGTAATGCTGTTCAGCCCCGCAATGATCTGTGAGAGGTCTGCCGGAGAACCACCGCCGAGGGACAGGCGGTCTAACCGCTCATCCCACCAATTCCGGTTGTAGAGAATCTGATTGGCAATAAAAGCAAAAAACTTGGAATACGCCTGATAGTTGATTGTAACAGTCTGAGCCGTCCCACTCCATGAAATACGATACGTTCCATCCGGCAGCGAGGTCATTTTATTTAATGAACTGTACTCATAAATGGGGAACGCTTTGACCAGCGCCACGGTAGAAATAGCGTCAAAGTTCTGAGTAGTACCATCCGCGCTGCGCGCATACCAGAAGTTACCGGAATCACGGTAGATACGAACGATGTTGCCGGGCTTGGTAACAGTCGTTTCAACCGTAAGAGGAAGCTCGTCTGACAAATGATAATCCGCAGAATCATCACACGAAATAAACGTACCGCCCGTATATGTGCCGGCATTATATTCAACGCGATACAACCCGGCCATTCCATCAGAGTTGCGCTTACAAGGAACAAATTCATACAGAAGATTGTCTGATGAATCCTTGATTGTTATATTATTCCATCTGGATGTAGCATAATTGGAAAAAGTTTTATAACCACCACCAGGCTGCGGAACATGATCCAGCGGGTCGATACCATTTGCCTGACCCAGATACAGCGTTTTTGTTGTCGAGGGAAAACTGCTCATTGCAACGCCTTTGGACATCCCGCCATGTCGCCACGATGTACCAAATTTCCAATAAACAAAAAGCGAATACGCAGAACCATTAAAATTCAGCGGATAACTATACGAATTCACACCGCTGCGAACCTCAAGCGCTTGCTTATCCTGAGCAACCGCCATAGACAGACCATCGACACCAAAAAAATATTGTGGCTGTGACGGATTAGCCGAGGAAGCTGTAACAGATACACCCGCTTCAAACTGCATACCAGACACAGGCACAACACCGAGATCGAACGGTTTGGTAGCGTGTGGCACAAATCTTCCATACTGCGTGTAACCAGCCGGAACATGCTCATTCAAAGCAGGATTGGTCACAGTGGCCGTTTCTGATGTTGAGATAACAGGCATAGTCACAGTGCCGGTACCCACATCCAACGTATCAGGGAACGTACCGCCGCCAGCAGGAATGATGTTGAAATAACCATCACTCGACCAGCCGATTTTATAGCCGTTCAGCGTCTTTGTAGGCGTCAGGCGGATCGTGCTGATAGAGCCGTCCGCCGTGACCGAGGTGAAACCACGAGACGCATTATCCCATGTCATAAGGTCTCCGTTGTGGACGTTCATACTGGTATCTGTGCCAAACACGGTATCCAGATCGGAGAACTTGTTTTCAAAGCTCTGGTACAGCGCTTGCAGCGTACTGGAGGTAGACGAATCCGCCACCAGAATATCTTCCAGAAAAGGAATGACGTTCTTGCTGATAAGGTTATTGATATTCAGCAGAATACGGCCATTAACAAGGGTGTCCTGCATCTGCTCAAACTGGCAGCGGATGACCCATGTCAGCTGATCAAAAACACCCTCCACAGCATTGACGATGTTCGTATCGTCAAAATTGATCGTGGGAGTTACGGGAACAGTAATATTTATATCCGGAGAAGTAATCGGAGCAGTTGATTCCGGTTCAGCCGTATAGATATAACCAAAAGGATTTGCAATTAGACCGTAAGTATTAACCAGCCCAAATATCTTGCGATCATGTACCCGAATAACATAGACCTTTTGCGAGGGATTATAGTACAACGAGCACGTAATTCCTATACTATTTGCTTCTGCACAAATATCCGAAAGGCTACCGTAACCTATCGTAACCTTATAATCAAATTCAGAGGCATTGGGGCCAACATCTACGATAGTGTGGCCTTGTGCATGAAGAAGCTGTCCCAGCTGATAACCGAGGCCTACCGCAGAAATGACAGGCGTATAACCAGCGTAAGCCACAACTGATAAGGAAAATGTCACTATTAAAGATGCAAACACCGTAAATAATCGCTTTTTCATATTGACACTCCCTTTGAATAATGGCAAAATAGGTAAAAAGACAAGAGGTGCATGAAATGTTTATCAATATACTTTTGGCAGCCACAATCAAAATAGGGCTACCCGTTTTGGCAATTATCTTTCTTATCAAGGGCATAAAATACTTAGATAAGAAAAACTCCGAAGAAAAGAAAGACTAAACTTCCTGAATCCCTCGCCGACAGGCGGGGGATCATCTGTAAGCGAAAGGAGCGAACGAACAACAGAAACGATATAGGGCCAGAGGCCCTCCCTTGCTGTGAGGTAACAGCTTCAGCAAGGGAGGAGGTGAACTCATGGCCGACACACTATATAGCACAGCGCTTGTCCTTTGGAACGCTGTCAAGATCATCGCGTCTAACCCACTGCTGTTGATCTTAGCGGTTGCATCCATCGCGGGACTGAGACACCATAGCTAACCTACTTGAGAACGGCGTTCCATCCGGGGCGCTGTTCTTTTACTTCCACGGATAGAGATCCATCTCCGCGAAATACTCACCGGAACAATAGGGGTAATGCTGACAGAACAGGCAGCAGGAACGACAATGGAACTCACCGTGCTTTTTCCTGCGAACAAGCCAATATTTCAACCTTGCAAACATCATGACCTCCATGCGTAACACATTTTCGTGATCCTGGCGCCGCAGCTGCCGGGCATCATGTGTTACACATCTTCCTCATCTTCGTCATCCTCAACGACAATCTTCTTGACTTTCTTCTTGGGCTTTTTGGCCGGGGCCTTGCCGGGGCCGAAGCGCTGGGGGAACAGGAACCGCAGCAAGCGCGTTACCGCCCAGATCATCAGGCACAGCATCAGCGCCATCAGAAAAACACAGATAATCACGATCAAAGCCGTTACCAGAAATTTAATCATATCCTTACCTCACTTTTTCATTTTTCGGAACATATACAAAAGCAGTCCGGCCACAATGGCCGCTGCGATAAACACCATAAAGACGGCAAAGACATCCGTCTGATCCGCGCCGAAGATCGCGGCAAAGGTTGCGTTTATCATCTTGCTTACACCATGAAACAGCACACGGAAATTAGCGGCATAACCGCATTTATACCACGGAACTTCAGCAGGCAGCACTACCGGCATACCCTCACCTCATTTCAAAAAGTTAGGGGCATGGGGCGAACCCCACACCCCTTGAGCCGCAGCATCAGCCACGGGCAGCGCGCTTGGCCTTGCGGAACACGACAAAGCCAATGCTCAGCAGCGACACACAGATGAACACGCAAAGCACAGGGTTTGCGGTCATCACGTCCCAGACGTCGCCAACGACAGTCTTGATGGAACTCATATTGCCCAGAATGGTGGCAACAGTAGTGGTACTAGATTCCTGCGTAAGCCCTCCTCTCCTAAAAGATCAATGGTTGCGGGGGATGGATTTGAACCACCGCCTCCGAGCGCAGAACCCGGCTTGCTGCCATTACAATACCCCGCCATGTAACACACTGCGCAGCTGCTGCAAGAGCGGATCGGCGGCGCAGCGTGTTGGTTATGTGTTACACTTCCTTTTCAGCCAACTCCAGCAGCTTCTGCATGTCACTGAGCTTGTACTCCATTGACCGGATCAGTCCGACCGCCGCATAATACCGGGAAGAGAGCTGCGACAGTTCTTTCTTCTGCTGGTCGATACGATCCTGTAAAAGCTGTGCCTGCCGTTCCCGTTCCGGCAGCAGCATATAGCAGTTATACACCAGCCGCTCAAACCGGGCATTGAAGCTGTCACCGACCTGCTGGTTGATGATCTCCATCAGTTCATCCGAAAACCGGATACTGCGAATGTTATTTTTGAGGGCCATAAACTAACCTCCTATGCTCTGGAAGTAGTGAAACAGAAACCGTGCCAGACAATAGCCCAGGCCACCGATCAGCGCCCACATGAATCTGTCCCAGAATCTCATAAGCTTTCTCCTGTACTTGTACCACGCATGACGCAGGAAGCGCCACACCATGTAAAATATCTGAAATTCATTCATCCGAAAAATTTCTCAAATTTTGCCGCCAGACGGTCGAAGTGATATTGCTTCACCAGATTCTCATACTTGGGGTTCTTGCTTGTGGGCCGGTTATCGATCAGAGCTTTGAACTCATTCAGGCCGTAAATCTGAATCAAACAGTCTATTGCATTTCCCGCCTGATTCACCACATACTCACGACAACGATCCACGTTATAATCTACACCCGGCGCGGCGTAGACGCTGATAGGAGTCAGCACTTCCAGCATATCCAGCCAGTAAGGCCGCATCATCCAGCGCCATTTGTTTGTGTCGGTATCATCCGGGATCACGTACCGGAGATAATTCAGCAGCACACCGGAAAACGCTTCCCCGATCGGCAGCTGTAACTTGGTGAACTGTATCGCCCGATCATCCCGGAGCTGAAGCTCCACACGGTTCCAATGTGTTCCTTCTTCGCAGCGCCGCTCACGGGCTTTGTCATAGATACGAACAAGTACCTTGCTTTGCGGACTGCCGATCTGCACCGTAGAGCCTTTGGAGGACAGTACAGTTTCCCAATAGTCAGACCGGCTCACAAAATTGCCGTCCTGCGTATCCTCAACCACATCCCGGATATCAAAAATGCCGGAATGATCGTCAAAGGCCACATCCAGACGGGTGATCTTCAAGCCGTTATTAGCAATGAAAGCGAACAGGGCAGGCCAACCGAGCTTTGATACCGTCTCAAAGGTGCGGCAGCCCTGACCGGACATTTCCACCCACACGCCCATATCCTCGCGGCCGTTGTAATGAATGCTGATACATGAAAAATATTTGCGATCTCGGTAGCCGTGTGCGCCTTTGATCTCCTGCCACGGGCATTGAGAAAGACCCAGCGCCGATATCAAGTCTTCCGGAGAATGTACCTTTGATGTAAAAGACAGCCAGTCATACAGTACAATATCCTGCTTTGCACCATCCACAAAACGCCCCCCTTTTGGCTATCTTTGTAGGTAGTGCCCCCCTGTTAGCGGGGGGGCACACCGGGAGGAGCGACCTCCCGGTGCTTTTTTGCGAATTACGAGGGGGTTACGCCTTGTCGGCGGGAACCATGTAGGAAATCTTCTTCTTGCTGTCAAAGAAGCATTTCACCTTCATGCCGATCTTGATGTCTTTGAACACATCAGGACTGACACAACCATACTTCACAGCCTTCTGGCCGCTGAAATGATAGTCGTTGTTTTCCTCGCCGGAGAAAGGTTCCAACACGAACACATTGCAGTAATCCTGCATATTGCCCGCGTCATTCTGGAACCGCCCGTAATTGAACCCTACAAATGTCTTTTCTTCCATTGGATATTCCTCCATATTTCCTGGGCCTTGGTACGACCCTATATATTTAGACAGGCCAGACAGCGCTTCTTTTTGCAAGGAAGTCTGTCCAGCCTGTCCATTTACATATTAAAACCTGCACATCGGTATTTTTACCAGTAAACCCCTTGCAATCCGGCGGCGGACAGCGTATAATATAGGTCTGGTTTTTTTACCGGAAACAATACAAAAATACGACCTACAAGGAGTGTGAGACAATGACCGAGGAAAGAAAGACCAATACCCCCGAGACCGAGGCGGTGGCGGAGAGCAAAAACTTTATTCTGAACTTTATCGACGAGGACATCGCAGAGGGTGGTCAGTTCCAGGGAATGACCGTCCACACCCGTTTCCCGCCGGAGCCCAACGGCTATCTGCACATCGGCCACTGCAAGGCCCTGTGCATCGACTTCGGCACCGCCGAGAAGTACAACGGCCTGTGCAACCTGCGCATGGACGACACCAACCCCGCCAAGGAGGACACCGAGTACGTGGACGCCATCCAGCAGGATATCCACTGGCTGGGCTTCGACTGGGGCGACCGGTTCTTCTACGGCAGCGACTATTTTGAGAAGGACTACGAGTACGCGGTGGAGCTCATCAAAAAGGGTCTGGCCTACGTCTGCGAGCTGACCCCGGAGGAGTTCAAGCAGAACCGCGGCGATATCGGCATCCCCGCTGTGTCCCCCTACCGCGACCGTCCCATTGAGGAGAACCTGCGGCTGTTTGAGAAGATGAAGAATGGCGAGGTGGAGGAGGGCAAGATGACCCTCCGGGCCAAGATCGATCTGGCCAGCGGCAACTTCAACATGCGCGACCCCGTCATCTACCGCATCCGCTTCATCAACCACCACCGGCAGGGCACCAAGTGGTGCATCTTTCCTATGTACGACTTCGCCCACCCCATTCAGGACGCGCTGGAGGGCATCACCCACAGCCTGTGCTCGCTGGAGTATGAGGAGCACCGTCCCCTGTACGACTGGGTGGTGAACAACGTCTCCATCCCCTATCACAAGCCCCGGCAGATCGAGTTTGCCCGCCTGAACATCGACCACACCGTCATGTCCAAGCGGAAGCTGCGCAAGCTGGTGGAGGAGCACTATGTCTCCGGCTGGGACGATCCCCGTATGCCCACATTGTGCGGCCTGCGCCGCCGTGGCTACACCGCCGCCGCCATCCGCAATTTCTGCGAGATGATCGGCGTGGGCAAGACCCCCAGCGTCATCGAGTACGGCACGCTGGAGCACTGTCTCCGGGAGGATCTCAACGCCACCGCCGAGCGCACCATGGCGGTGCTGCATCCGGTGAAGCTGACGGTCACCAACTATCCCGAGGGCAAGAGCGAGGTGTTCTCCGTGGAGAATAACCCCACCGATCCCACCCAGGGCACCCACGATATCACCTTCTCCCGCCATCTGTGGATCGAGGTGGACGACTTTATGGAGATCCCCGTGCCCAAGTACAAGCGCCTGACCCCCGACGGTCTGGAATGCCGTCTGAAGGGCGCGTATCTGGTGAAGTGCACCGGCTGCGTGAAGGACGAAAACGGCAACGTCACCGAGGTGCTGTGCGAGTATGATCCCGACTCCCGGGGCGGCGACCCCGCCGACGGCCGCAAGGTGAAGGGTGCGACCCTCCACTGGGTGGACGCGGAGAATTGTCTGGACGCCGAGGTGCGGCTGTACGACAACCTGTTCTCCGATGCCACGCCCGACGGCCCCGACAAGGACTTTCTGGACTGCCTGAACCCCGGCAGCCTGACGGTGCTGACCGGCTGCAAGGTGGAACCGGAGATGCGCAAGGTGGCGGCGGCGTTCGACAAGCAGGAAAACCGCACCGGCGTCAACGCTCCCACCTTCCAGTTCATGCGGGTGGGCTACTTCTGTCTGGACAACCGGGACTCCACGGCGGAGCATCTGGTGTTTAACCGCAGCGTATCTCTGAAAGACAGCTTCAAAAAGTAACAAACGGCTCTGTGCCGCCGGAAATGCCGCGCCAGCGCGGCATTTCCTTGGCTCTATAGTTAGCGGTATCTAACCAAACAATTATTTTACATGGAGGTATGTATCATGTATCAGATCACTTTGAAAATCGACGGTATGGCCTGCGGCATGTGCGAAAGCCATGTCAATGACGCGATCCGGGGCAAATTCCCGGTAAAAAAGGTCACTTCCTCCCACAGCAAAGGTGAAACCGTGATCCTGACGGAGCAGGAGATCAGCGAGGAAGCGCTGCGCAGCGTGATCGAACCCACCGGCTACAAGGTCATGGGCTATAATTGTGCGCCCTATGAAAAGAAAGGTTTATTCGGGCACTTGAAAAAGTAAACTAAATGTCGTATACTATAGATACTTGAAATCTATAGGGAGGTACGGCATATGCGCGACATTATGAATCGGTTCTCCATCAACTGCCACAGCAGCATCCGCTATGATGACGGCAGCATGGTGATATGGTTCGATCCCTTCTGGGTAGAGGAGCTGCCTCACAACGCGGGGCTGGTATTTATCACCCATGAGCATTATGACCATTTTTCGCCGCAGGACATTCGCCAGGTATTGTCGCCGGACGGGCTTATCGTCCTGCCGGATACCTGCTATTGCAAGGCGCTGGAAGCGGGCTTTGACGAGTCGATGCTGCTGCCGGTTCACACCGGCGTGACTTATGAGCTGTTGGGCCTGTCCTTTCGCGCAGCAGCCGCCTATAACGAGGGAAAACCGTTTCACCCCGAAGCCAACCGTTGGCTGGGCTATGTGGTCACGGCGGCGGATGGCCTGCGCTTCTACGTGGCGGGCGATACCGACAACATGGTCGAGGCCCGGTCTGTCCGGTGCGACGCGGCGTTTCTGCCGGTAGGAGGCACCTATACCATGACCGCGCAGGAGGCGGCGGCGCTGGCCAACGCGATCCGTCCCAAAGTGGCCGTGCCCACCCACTACGGCTGCATCGTAGGTGAAATGGCCGACGGCGACGCCTTTGCCGCCGGATTGGACGCCGGCATCCAATGCGTCAAGCTGATATGACACAAATCTCACAAGAACCCCTCTGGTCTTTGACCAGAGGGGTTCTTACATGGCAAAATATATTTTGGTTTACTCGTTGGGCGTTACCACGCCGGAGATGTCCACGGGCTTGCCGTCCCGCCACAGGCGCTCCAGGCCGTAGAACTCACGGGCCTCGGCGTTGAAAACGTGCACGGCGATGCAGCCGTAGTCCAGCAGCACCCACGTGCCGCCGCGATAGCCCTCCCGGTGGAGCGGCTGCTCCTCCGCCTCCTCCGCCATGACCTTTTCCACGTTGTCCACCAGCGCGTTGATCTGGGTGTTGCTGGAGCCGGTGGCGATGACGAAGTAATCCGCCAGCGTGGTCAGCTCGCCGATCTCCAGCACCTGAATCTCTCGGCCCTTCTTGTCGCTCAGCGCTTTGGCTGCCAGCAGGGCCATTTCCTTGGGGTCTTTCATAACGTCACTCCTTTTTCAATGAGATCATTTCTCGCGTCCAATGTATCGTGATGTACCGGATTGCCCATGCCCTCCATTTCCGTAACGGTCATGGTCAGGCCCAGCAGCAGTCCCCGGTCAAGATCCTCATAGACCGTTTCCCGCAGGCGCACCACATCGGGGTCGTTGGCAAACTCCCGGCTGGGCTCGATATAGTCGGCCAGATACAATATTTTTTCCAGCAGCGTCATGTTGGCCCGACCGGTGGTGTGGTACAAAATGGCCTGATACACCTCGTCGTCCACGCCGTACACATGGCGTGCGATGGCTGCGCCGGTCTTGGCGTGCAGCAGCTTCAGCGCCTTTTGCTCCAGCGGGTCAAGCCGGATGCCGTACTGTTTACACAGCGCCAGCTGCTCCGCCATGCCCAGCTTCTTGGTGCAGTCGTGAAGCAGTCCCGCCACGCGGGCCTTCGCCTCGTCCGCACCGAAGCGTCGGGCAAGCTTCGCCGCCTCACCCTCGGTACCCAGCACATGGGGCATCCGCTTGGGCTTGAGATAGCTCATAGCGATGGGCCGCAGCTCGTCCACCGTCAGGTGCTTCAAGTCGGCGGTGGTGCCGTACAGGTGCTCCCGCCGGATGTAGCCCCACACCGCTTCCGGTACCAGGTCGCTCCCCTGTCCCGCCGCCAGCGCGGCGCGGACGTCGGTGGAGGACAGCTCGATGAGCTCCGGATTGTCCAGCAGCGCCACACGGGCCTGATACTGCCGCTCCAGCTGAGTCTTCTGCTGCTCCATGGCGGCGTGGATATCCTCCTCCACCCGGCGGAAAGCGGCAATGTGCGCCAATTCACAGATGACCTCCGGCTCATGCCACGTGTGGAGGGACAGAAACATGTCCGATCCCATCAGCAGCCACAGCTCCGCGTCGGGGTACTGCTGATGCAGCATGCGCAGGGTGTCGCTGGTGTAGCTTTTGCCGGTGTGGTGCAGCTCGATATCGCTGGCCTCGGCCATACGGCCCACCGAGGCCGCCATCAGCGCCGCCATGTCGTACCGCTGCCGGGCCGTCACGCCGGACGGCAGCGGCTTGTGGGGCGGCACGCAGTCCGGGACGATCAGCAGCTTATCCAGTCCCAGCTGGTTCACGGCGGCACGGGCCATGGTCACATGGCCGTTATGGGGCGGGTTGAACGTCCCGCCGAACATGCCGATTCTCATGCCTGCTTCGCCTTTACCAGCTGGATCTTGCGCTTTTCCTTGTTGTGCTGATAGCGGTACAGCACGAACTTGCTGCCGATGACCTGCACCACCTCGCTGCGGGTGGCCACGGCCAGCTCCTCCGCCGCCTCACGGGCGGTGTACATGCTGTTTTCCAGCACACGGCCCTTGATGAGCTCACGGGCCTCCAGCGCATCGTTGGCCTGCTTCACCAGATTGTCGCCGATGCCGTCCTTGCCCACATGGAGGATGGTGTCCATGGTGGCGGCCATCCCCCGCAGCTGGGCACGCTGCTTACTTGTCAGTTCCATATCAATGCTTCTCCAAATACTCTTTCAATTCCGCAGCGAAAACGCGCAAAGCGTTGCCCCGGTGGGATATTTCGTTTTTCTCCTCCGCCGTCAGCTGGGCGAAGGTGCGGCGCTTCTCCGGCACAAAGAACACCGGATCGTAGCCGAAGCCCCGTTCCCCCATGGGGGCAAAGGCGATGGTGCCGTGGCAGTCGCCGTCGGCGGTCAGCATGTCGCCGTTGGGGAAGGCGCAGCAGATGGACGTATGGAAATGGGCGGCGCGGTTCGTCGCGCCCCGCATGTTCTGCAGCAGCAGAGCGCAGCGGGCCGGATCACTGTCCAGATTGCCGTACCGGGCGGAGTAGATGCCCGGCGCGCCCTGTAACCAGTCCACGCACAATCCGGAGTCGTCGCCGATGGCGGGCAGGCCGCTGGCTTCCATGACGGCTTTTGCCTTCAGCGCGGCGTTCTCGGCAAAGGTAGTGCCCGTCTCCTCCACGTCCAGCGCAAGCCCTAAATCGGACTCCAGCACCACTTCCACGCCCAGCCGGGACAAGATCTCCTGCATCTCTTTTAATTTCCCACGGTTGTGGGAGGCCAATACAAATTTCATCTCAGAATATCCCCCACTATCTCTTTCTGTTTGGCGATCAGCTCACGGTTGCCCTTGGCGCACAGCGCCACCAGCTCCTGCTGCTCCGTCACGGTGAAGGCCCGGCCCTCGCCGGTGCCCTGAATCTCAATGATCTCGCCCTGCTCGTTCATGATGCAGTTCAGATCCACCTGCGCCCGGCTGTCCTCGCTGTAGGGCAGATCCAGCACCGCCGTATCGTCCACGATACCGGCGCTGACGCCCGCCACGTAATGCTTGATGGGCATACGGCCGATATAGCCCTCCTTCACCAGCCACCGGCAGGCCAGCGCCAGCGCCACGAAGCCGCCGGTCACGCTGGCGGTACGGGTACCGCCGTCGCCCTGCAGAACATCACAGTCGATGGTGACGGTGCGCTCGCCCAGCAGCTGCATATCCACCGCCGCCCGAAGGCTGCGGCCAATGAGCCGCTGAATTTCCGCGCTGCGGCTGCTGAGCTTCAGCTTGTCCACATCACGGCGGCTGCGCTGGCGGTTGGCGCGGGGCAGCATGGAGTACTCCGCCGTGACCCAGCCGCAGCCGGGCTTCACGTGGGGCGGCACACGCTCCTCCACCGAGGCGGTGCACAGCACCACCGTGTCGCCGCAGCGGATCAGCACGCTGCCCTCGGCAAATTTGTTGAAATTAGGCGTGATGGTCACATCACGCAATTCGTTATACTGTCTTCCGTCGGCTCTGGTCACGGATATCATTCCCCTTTCGGTGGTTTTTCAAATCAGAACAGGTCTGTGGTGAATTCCTTTGCGTCAAAGGGCTTCAGGTCGTTGATGCCCTCGCCCACGCCCACAAACTTCACCGGCACCTGCAATTCCTGGGCGATGGCCACCACGATACCGCCCTTGGCGGTGCCGTCCAGCTTGGTGAGGATGATGCCGGTCAGACCCGCCGTCTCCTTGAAGGTGCGGGCCTGCACCAGGCCGTTCTGGCCGGTGGTGGCGTCCAGCACCAGCAGCGTCTCGCACACGGAATCCGGGCATTCCCGGGCGATGATCTTCCGCAGCTTTGCCAGTTCGTTCATCAGATTCTGCTTGTTGTGCAGGCGGCCCGCCGTGTCGCACAGCACCACGTCCACGCCGCGGGCCTTGGCGGCCTGTAGGGCGTCGAACAGCACGGAGCCGGGGTCGGCGCCCTCGTTCTGGCGGATGATATCCACACCGGCGCGGTCAGCCCAGATCTCCAGTTGGTCGGCGGCGGCGGCACGGAAGGTATCGCCGGCGCACAGCAGCACCTTTTTGCCCTCCGCCTTCAGCTGGGCGGCCAGCTTGCCGATGGACGTGGTCTTGCCCACACCGTTGACGCCGATGAACAGCACGATGCTGGGGGTGGTGGACAGGTTCAGTGCCGCGTCGCCCACCTCCAGCTTTTCCGCCAGAATGGCCCGCAGCGCGTCCTTTACCTCGTCGGCGCGGGTCAGCAGCCGCTCCTTTACCTTTTTGCGCAGCTTCGCCACCGCGTCGGTGGCGGACTCCACGCCCATATCGGCCAGGATCAGCGCTTCCTCCAGCTGGTCATAAAACTCGTCGTCCAGCTTATCAAATGTTACGGCAGCCAGCCATGCTTCCTTGAGCTGCTTGAATAATCCCATAGCGTCCTCCTTATTTGATATTCAGTTCCTTTGCCATATCGTTCATGTTGATGGTCAGAATGCGGCTGACGCCCCGCTCCTGCATGGTGACGCCGTACAGCACGTCGGCCTCCTCCATGGTGCCCCGGCGGTGGGTAATGACGATGAACTGGGTCTTTCCGGCGATGCGCCGCATGTAGCGGGCATAGCGCACCACGTTGGACTCGTCCAGCGCCGCCTCGATCTCGTCCATGACGCAGAACGGCGTGGGGTGCACCTTCAGAATGGCAAAGTACAGGGCGATGGCCACAAAGGCCTTTTCGCCGCCGGACAGCAGCGTGATGGTTTTCAGCTGCTTTCCGGGCGGCTGCACACGAATTTCAATGCCGCAGTTGAGGATATCCTTCTCGTCCTCCAGCTCCAGCTGAGCCTTGCCGCCGCCGAACAGCTCCAGAAACGTCTCCTGAAAGCTCTCGTTCAGCAGCTTGAACTGCTGGGCAAAGATGGCCGTCATCTGCTTGGTCAGCTCCTCGATGACGCCCAGCAGCTCCTCACGGGCCTTTTCCACGTCGGCGCGCTGCTCGGACAGGTAGGTATACCGGGTGTTGACCCGCTCATATTCGTCGATGGCTCCGATGTTGGGGGTGCCCAGTCCCTTGATCTCCCGGTTCAGCTCCGCGATGCGGCGGGTGGCCTTGGGCACGCTCTCCAGTTCCACGCGCTGCTCCAGCGCGGCGCTGTGGCTCAGCTCATAGCGCTCCCACAGCTTGTCCAGCAGGGCCGTTTCCTCCATGGCGTTGCTTTGCAGCTTCTGCTCCATGCGGGACAGCTCCTGGGTGGTGGCGATCACCGCATCGTTGCACTCGCGGCTCTCGCGGTTTTTGGCGTCCCGCTGGCCCTCCAATTGCAGCTTCTGGGCCGACAGCTCCGAGAGCTTTTCCCGCAGCTGAGTTCCCTGCTGCCGCAGGCTGTCCAGCTGGGCCTGATGGGCAGCGATATCGCTTTCGGCCTGCCGGTTGGCGGCGGAGAACTGCTCCATCAGCGCCTGCCGCTGATCCCGGTCGGTCACCATATCCAGCCGCAGCCGCTTCAGGTCGGCGATGCTGCGCTCACCCGCGTCCCGCTCGGCGGCCAGAGCCGCCTGAGCGGCCTTCTTCTCGCTGACCTGCTGGGACAGGGCGTTGGTCTTTTCCAGCAGATCGCTCTGGCCGCTCTGGCTCTCCTCCGCACGGCGGCGCAACTCGGCGGCCCTGGCTTCCTTCTCCGCCACGTCGGCCTCCACGGCGGCGCAGCGCTGCCGGTCAGCCTCGGTGCGTTGGGCCAGCGTATCCAACTCGGCCTGCAAGTCCTCGCAGCTCTGCTCCAGCGTATTATTCAGAATGTCATAATGCTCCTGCTTTGCCTGATATTGCAGCACCAGATCCTCCGCCTTGCGCTGCTGGGCGGAGGCCACCTCCAGCTCATACTGGGCCTTTTGCAGCTCGCGCTGGGCGTCCTCGGCCTTCTGCTTGGCGGCGGACAGCCTGTCCCGCATGCCGCCCAGCTGGCCGTTCAGTTTCTCCAGCTCGTTGGCGCGGCTCAGTACGCCGGCGCTGCGGCTGACGCTGCCGCCGGTCATGGAGCCGCCCCGGTTCATCACCTGTCCATCCAGCGTGACGATGCGGAAGCTGTTGCGGTACTTCCGCGCCATGGCGATGCCGCAGTCCAGATCCTCCACCACCACGGTGCGGCCCAGCAGGCTCTTGAAGATGCCGTCATACTGTCGGTCATATTCGATCAGGTCGACGGCCAGCCCCACAAAGCCGTATTCGCCGCTGACGTTCTCCCGCAGTGTGTCGCCCCGGACGGCGGTCATAGGCAGGAAGGTGGCCCGCCCGCCATTGCGCTGCTTCAGGTAGCCGATGGCGGCCTTGCCGTCCTCCTCCCGGTCTACCACGATGTTCTGCATACCCGCGCCCAGCGCGATCTCCAGCGCCACCGTGTACTTTTCCTGTGTCTTGATCAGGCTGGCCACCGGGCCGTGAACGCCCCGCAGGGCCTTCTTCTCCGCCGCTTGCATCACCAGCTTCACCGCGTTGGAGAAGCCCTCGTACTCCTTCTCCATCTCCGTCAGCAGGCGGATGCGGTTTTCCAGCGCCGCCGCGTCCATGGTCAGCTGTAATTTCTCCGCTTCTGCGTCGGCGGAGCGCTTTTTGCGGCCCTCCATCTTCAGGCTGTGACCCTGAATGATGTTGCTGACGGCCTGCGCCTCCTCCTTGGCCGCGTTGAGAAGCTTCCGGTTCTCTCGAGATTCCTTGCCGCTCTGCTCCAGCTTTTCCTGTGCGGCGGTCAGCTCGCCCGCCGTGTGCTCCCGGCGCTCGTCCATCTGGCTCATACCGGAGCGCAGGGCGGACAACTCCGCCTTGCCGTCGGCGGCGGCGGACAGCAGCAGCGCTTCCTCCGCCCGCAGGGACTCCGCCGTGCGGGCAGCGCCCGCCGCGGTGTCGGTCAGCTCCCGTGCCTTTGCCAGCAGGCCGTCCAGCTCCTGCGCCAGCGCGGCGATCTCCTGATCGATCTGGCCGATGCGCTCCAGCTGGGCGTCCACCTGAGATTGCAGGCTGCCCGCCCGGTTCTCCGTGTCCTCCATCTCCCGCTGAATGCGCGCGATGCTCTCGTTATTGTGCTCCATCGAGGTGTGCAGCACAGCGATGGCGCTGTCATGCTCGCCGCCGGCGGCTTCCAGCTGGCTCACCTGTCCCCGGAGCGTCTCCGCCTCCAGATCATTGCGCCGCACCTGCTCGCTCAGTTCCTCGGCGGCGGCGTAGGCGGCCTCCAGCGCCGCTTCCGCCCGCTCCTTGTCGGCACGGGCGCTCTCTACGTCGGTCTGCAATTTGAATTTGGCGGTTTTCAAGTCCTGCAGCTGTTCCAGCCACACGCTGATCTCCAGCACCCGCAGCTCATCCCGCAGCACCAGATACTTTTTGGCCACCTCCGCCTGCTTGCGCAGCGGCTCCACCTGCAATTCCAGCTCCGCGATCTTGTCGTTGATGCGCACCAGATTCTCCTGTGTGCGCTCCAGCTTCCGCTCGGCCTCCTCCTTGCGGTGGCGGTACTTGCTGATGCCCGCCGCCTCCTCGAACACTTCCCGGCGCTCGCCGGATTTGACGGACAGGATCTCGTCGATCTTGCCCTGCCCGATGATGGAGTAGCCCTCCCGGCCCATGCCGGTGTCCATGAACAGCTCGTTCACGTCCTTCAGCCGCACCGACTGCTTGTTGATGTAATATTCCGATTCGCCGCTGCGGTAGTACCGGCGGGTAACGGCCACCTCCGCCTCGTCACGGGGGAAGATATGCTCGGTGTTGTCAATGACCAGCGTCACCTGCGCAAAGCCCATCTGGCTGCGCTTTTCCGTGCCGCCGAAGATCACGTCCTCCATCTTGGCGCCGCGGAGCTGGCGGCTGTTCTGCTCGCCCATGACCCAACGGATGGCGTCGGAGATATTGGACTTGCCGGAGCCGTTGGGGCCTACGATGGCGGTGATATCCTCTCCGAAATTCAGGACGGTCTTATCGGGAAATGATTTGAAGCCCTGAATTTCAAGCGCTTTTAAGTACAAATAGTCCACCTCATTTTACATTGGCATACTTTAACTAGAATAGTGTATCAGAAAAGTGTGTATTTTTCAAGTTAAAGTTGATGGGGTGACGTTTTGCTTCAAGGCAAATGATTTCTTTGCCTCCCTCTGACGAGGGAGGTGGCATGACCGAAGGTCATGACGGAGGGAGAGACAGTAAGCGCAAGGTTCATTGCAATTCACTTATCTCTCCCCCAGTCTCGCATACGCTCGACAGCCTCCTCGTCAGAGGGGGCCTTTAAGGCGCATTATCCCACTCCGTGCATCTCACAACTTTTCATCCCTCTCTCCCCTTCTCCACCATTTTATACAGTGCGTCCAGCGCGTCGCCCAGCGAGCCGATGCGGTCGATGATGCCCAGCGCCACCGCCTCCTGTCCGTAGATGACGCTGCCCACGTCGTTGGCCATGTCCCCTACCGACAGCATCAGCTCCCGGAACTTCTCGGCGCTGATGCGGGAGTTGCGGGCCACAAAGTCGATGATCCGCTCCTGAATCCGCTCAAAATACCGGTAGGTGGCGGGCGCGGCGATGACCTGCCCCGACATGCGGACGGGATGGATGGTCATGGACGCGCTGGGCACGATGAAGGTGGCCTTGCCGCACACCGCCAGCGGTACGCCGATGGAGTGTCCGCCGCCCAGCACCAGCGTGGCGGTGGGCTTGGTCATGCCCGCCACCAGCTCCGCGATGCCAAGGCCCGCCTCGATATCGCCGCCCACCGTGTTCAGCAGCAGCAAAAGGCCGTCCACGTCGTCCTTTTCCTCCACCGAGGTCAGCAGCGGCAGCACGTGCTCATACTTGGTGGTCTTTACGTTGGGCGGCAGGGTGGTGTGGCCCTCCACCTGTCCGATGATGGTGAGACAGTGGATGGTGCCACGCTTGTTTTTCACCACCGTGGAGCCCATTTCGATGATCTGCTGCTGGGGTATGTCCCGGTTCTCATTTTCGCTGCTTTCGCAGCTGTTGGCGCTGTAGTTCATGTGTGCGCTCCCTCCTTTTTGCCCTAGTGTTTTCCATTTCCGCGCAAACTATGCAGCCGCCGCAAAGCCGCCCATTTTTTCCATGACTTGACAATTTGCCGCTATTTCTATACAATACATAAGGTTATTGCCGCGATTATAGGTGCAAAAACCGCCCTATAACCGCCGAAATAAGGAGGAAATCAAATGAAAAAGCTACTGGCTCTGCTGCTGGCTCTGCTGATGCTCCTGTCCCTTGCCGGATGCGGCAAGCAGGCGCAGAAGGATGAGGAGCCCGCCGTGATCGAGTTGACGCTGTGGACGTTCCCCGCAGGCGACTGGGGCGATCCGGCCGCCGTGGAGACGCTGCTGACCCAGTTCAACAGCGTATACCCCGACATTCACGTGACGGTACAGTGTCTGGACGAGGCCACCGGCGACGACAAGCTCAGCACCGCCGTGGACGGCGGCGTGGCCCCCGACATTCTGCTGGCCCAGCCGGATCGTCTGATCAAAACGTGGGGCGCGGAGGGCATGCTGGCCGATCTGTCCGACATGTGGGACGACGCCGACAAGCAGGAGGTCAACGCCGCCTGCCAGAGCGTCTGCTTCACCCGGGACGGCAAGTGCTACGCCTATCCCTTTGCCATGAACGTGCAGTGCATGGCCATCAACTATGACGCCTTCGTCACCGCAGGCGCCGACCAGTACATCGATCTGGAGACACGCACCTGGACCACCGAGCAGTTCACCCAGGCCGTCAAGGCGCTGCAAAGCAAGTACGGCGAAACGGTGGCCGCCGTGTACTGCTCCGGCCAGAACGGCGATCAGGGTACCCGCGCGCTGGTGACGAACCTGTGCGGCGGCCAGTTCGTCAACGACTCCTACACCGGCTACGTCGCCAACTCCGAGGCCAACCAGCAGGCGCTGACCCTGCTGCGGGACACCAAGGGCATCGAATTTGACGACGCCATCAACGGGCAGGAGGAGGCCGCGCTGTTCTATCACGAATCCCTGAAAATGTCCTTCTGCTGGAGTCTTGCTCAGCAGCTGGCCGAGACGGTGGACGAGCCCACCGAGGAGGGCGGCGAGCCGGTGGTGCATCTGGCGGGCAAGACCGTCAACGGCCAGACCATCGAGTTCATGGCCTTCCCCACCGATCCCGAGATCAGCCAGCCCCGGCTTCAGGGCGATATCTGGGGCTTCGGCGTGTTTGACAACGGCGATCAGGAGCGGATCGAGGCCGCCAAGCTGCTGATCCGTTTCTTCGCCGACGGGCAGGGCGCCAGCGCCGCCGTGAAGGCCGCCGGGTGCTTCCCCGTCCGCGACACGGTGGACGGCGCCGACCTGCGGAACATCTGGGCGGGCAGCGACGTGATGACGGAATACGCCAAGCTGACGGACTTCCTGTCCGGCTATGACGCGCTGACGCCCGGCTGGGCCACCGCCCGTACTGAGTGGTGGAACATGCTCCAGCGGGTGGGCAACGGCGGCGACGTGGTGCTGGAAACCGACACCCTCGTGGAAAACGCCAACGCCGCAGCGAAGGAGTAATTGTGATGAAAAGGCAGGCCGGACGGCCTGCCTTCTTTTTGCCGATATCTGAGGTTGCACATCGGGAGAACCTGTGTTATACTCCAGATATTACCAGAACGGAGGACGCTATGGCGAACTTTACGAAGCAGGCGATCAAGGCCTCGTTTTTGAAGCTGCTGAACCAGCAGCCCCTGAACAAGATCAGCGTGCGGGACATTGTGGAGGACTGCGGCATCAACCGCAACTCCTTTTACTATCACTTTCGCGATATCCCCTCCCTGCTGGGCGAGATCGTTGCCGAGCAGACGGAGCAGCTGATCCGCGCCTACCCCTCCATCTCCTCGCTGGACGAGTGCTTCCACGTGGCCTTCCGGTTCGCGCTGGAGAACAAACGTGCCGTGATGCACATTTACCATTCGGTAAACCGGGACGTGTTCACCCAGAGCATGCTGCGGCTGTGCGAATATGTGGTGATGACCTACATTACCACCGCGTTCCCCGACGATCTCATCAGTGAGAGCGACCGCAGCGTTGTGATCCGGTTCATGAAGTGCCAGCTGCTGGGCATGTGCTTCGACTGGTTCGACCGGGGTATGACCGACGCCGCCTATGACGATCTGCACCGGATGCTACAGCTGATCCAGGGCGTGCCGGAGCTGATCATCCGCCGCAGCCAGGAAAACAACGGGTAAATTTAGGCAAAACGCGCCTTTTGCCCAAAATACAGGCAATATTGACCCGCTGTCCAAATCTTGGACAGCGGGTCTTTTTCTGTCCATTTTCCTTTTTGCGCTCGGATGCTATACTCCGTTTCGTTGAGAAAAAACAACGGTGAAAGGGGATATGGATATGCGTTCTGTCGCGCCAATGAAAACGGCCAAGATCGGCTATATCGTGATGTCCGTTCTGTTCTGTGTGCTGGGTGTGGTGCTGCTGTTCACGCCGGGCGTCTCCGCCCTGTGGATCGGGCGGCTGCTGGGCATCGGGCTGATCCTGTTCGGCGCTATCAAGCTGGTGGGGTACTTCTCCCGCGACCTGTTCCGGCTGGCCTTTCAGTACGATCTGGCCTTCGGCCTGCTGCTGATGGTGCTGGGCATCGTCACGCTGAGCCACCCCGGCGACACGCTGAGCTTTCTGTGCGTCATGTTCGGCATTCCGGTGCTGGCGGACGGCCTGTTCAAGATCCAGATTGCCATGGACTCCCGCCAGTTCGGCATCCGGAACTGGTGGCTGGTGCTGGTGCTGGCGGCGCTGACCTGTGTGGTGGGCGTGGTGCTGGTGTTCCGGCCGATGACCGGCGTTCGGGCACTGACGGCGCTGATGGGCCTGTCGCTGCTGTGCGACGGCGTGCTGAATCTCAGCGTGGCGCTGTGCACGGTGAAGATCGTGGATCACCAGCGGCCCGATGTGATCGAAACTGATGATTATGAGATAGGAAAGGACGAGTGAGAGACATGCAGACTGCAAAAGCCATCGTCAAAAACCGCGTGCTGATATTGATCGTCGCCCTGGCGCTGATGATCCCCGCCACCCTCGGCATGCTGGGAACGCGCATCAACTACGATATGCTCAACTACCTGCCGGACGACATGGACACCGTCATCGGGCAGGACACCCTGAAGGACGACTTCGGCAAGGGCGCTTTCTCTTTCATCATTGTGGAGGACATGCCGGAGAAGGACGTGGCGGCCCTGAAGGAAAAGATCGAGGCCGTGGATCATGTGGACACCGTACTGTGGTACGATTCGCTGGCCGATCTGTCCGTCCCCATGGAGCTGCTGCCGGATAAGCTGTACAGCGCTTTCAATCAGGGGAACGCCACCATGATGGCGGTGTTCTTCGACTCGGCCACCAGCGAGGATGTGACCATGGACGCCATCCGCGAGATCCGCGCCATCGCGGGAAAGCAGTGCTTCGTCTCCGGTATGTCGGCGCTGGTGACAGACCTGAAGGATCTGTGTGAGCAGGAGGAGCCGGTGTATGTGGCGCTGGCCGTGGCCTGTGCCTGCGCCGCCATGATGATCCTGCTGGACGGCTGGCTGGTGCCCTTCGTGTTTCTGGCCAGCATCGGCATGTGCATCCTGTTCAATCTGGGCAGCAACTACTTCTTCGGTGAGATATCCTACATCACCAAGGCGCTGTCCGCCGTGCTGCAGCTGGCCGTCACCATGGACTACTCCATCTTCCTGTGGCACAGCTATAACGAGCAGCTGGAGCACACCACTGACCACAAGGAGGCCATGGCGGTAGCTATTCACGAGACGTTCGCCTCGGTGCTGGGCAGCTCCATCACCACAGTGGCAGGCTTTATCGCGCTGTGCTTCATGAGCTTCACGCTGGGTCGCGACCTTGGCATCGTGATGGCAAAGGGCGTGGTGCTGGGCGTGATCGGCTGCGTGACCATCCTGCCCAGTATGATCCTGCTGCTGGATAAGCCTTTGCAGAAGACCCGCCACAAGTCCCTGATCCCGGATATGAGCGGCTTCTCCAAGGGTGTGTGCAAGCGCTTCCCCGCGTTCCTCGTCATCTTCGCGCTGCTGATCGGCCCCGCCTACTACGGCTACAGCAAGACCAACAGCGAGGTCTATTACGACATGGGACAGTGCCTGCCGGAGGATATCGACTACGTCATCGCCAACTCCAAGCTGGCGGAGGACTTCGACATCTCCTCCACCCACATGCTGCTGATCGACGCCGACCTGCCCACCCGTGACGTACGGGACATGATCGACGAGATGGAGCAGGTGGACGGTGTGAAATACGTGCTGGGACTTGAAAGCGTGGTGGGCCCGCTGGTGCCGGAGGAAATTCTGCCGGACTCCGTTCGCTCTATGCTGGAGAACGACCAGTGGGAGCTGCTGCTCATTAACTCGGAATACAAGGTGGCCAGCGACGCGGTCAGCGACCAGCTGGACAGCCTGAACGCCATTTTGAAGAAATATGACGACACCGGCATGCTGATCGGCGAGGCGCCCTGCATGAAGGATATGATCGACACCACCGACCACGACTTCCAAGTGGTCAACGCCGTGTCCATCGTGGCCATCTTCGTGATCATCGCACTGGTGGAAAAGAGCCTGTCGCTGCCCTTTGTGCTGATCGCCGTCATTGAGCTGGCCGTGTTCATCAATCTGGGCCTGCCCCACTATCTGGGCCAGTCGCTGCCCTTCATCGCACCCATCTGCATCAGTACCATTCAGCTGGGCGCCACGGTGGACTACGCCATCCTGATGACCACCCGCTATAAATCCGAACGTCTGAACGGCAACGACCGCAAGACCGCCGTGTACACCGCCCTGCGGACCTCCGCTCCGTCTGTCATCGTCAGCGGCCTGGGTCTGTTCGCCGCCACCTTCGGCGTGGCCGTGTACTCCAACATCGATATCGTCGCTTCCATGTGTATGCTGATGGCCCGCGGCGCTATCATCAGTGTGCTGCTGGTACTGCTGGTGCTGCCCGCACTGCTGATCCTGTGCGACGGCGTGATCTGCAAGACCACCCACGGCATGCGCCATCTTTCGGGAATGAAAAAACAGGAGGTAAGCTTATGAAAAAGAACAGGATCATCGCCATTGTGCTGGCTGTGGCGCTGGTAGGCAGTCTGGCAGGCGTGTCTGCCTTTGCCGCTTCCGGAAACACCCAGAGCACCCCTGCGGCGGACACCGCCGCCCAGAAGAAGGACGTGCAGGAGACCGCCGCCTCCCACACCAGCAGCGAGACCGTATACGTCATCGCCAACGCCGACGGCAGCGCCCAGAAGGTCATCGTCAGCCAGAAGTATGACGCGGACGATGCCAACGCCGCGCAGGAGGCCCAGTCCACCCTGACCGATCCCCAGAACGTGAAGGGCGACAACTGCTGGCAGGGCACCACCGACAAGGCGCTGCCCGTGACCGTGGCCATCACCTACACGCTGGACGGCAAAACCGTCACCGCTGCGGAGCTGGCGGGTAAGAGCGGCCACGTGACCATGCGGTTTGATTACACCAACACTCAGTATGAAACCAAGACCATCGGCGGCAAGCAGGAGAAAATTTATGTACCCTTCGCCGTGCTGACCGGTGCGCTGCTGGACAGCGACCGCTTCACTAATGTGAGCGTCACCAACGGCAAGCTGGTGGACGACGGCGACCACACCGTCGTGGTGGGCATAGCCTTCCCCGGATTGCAGGAAACGCTGGCGTTGGACACCGACACGCTGGAGATCCCCACCTATGTGGAGGTCGAAGCAGACGTGACCGGTTTCACGCTGGACACCACCCTGACGGTGGTCTCCAACTCCCTGCTGAACGACATGGACGATGACAAGCTGGACGACAGCGCACTGGATGATCTGTCCGCCGACATGGATAAGCTGACCGACGCCATGGCCCAGCTGATGGACGGCTCCGATGAGCTGTATGACGGTCTGGATACCCTGCTGGACAGCTCCAAGGAGCTGTCTGACGGCGTGGGCAAGCTGACCAGCGGCCTGAAAACGCTGGACTCCAACAGCGCCCAGCTGAACGCCGGTGCCGAAACCGTGTTCAACACCCTGCTGGACACCGTCAACACCCAGCTTCAGGCCAACGAGGAGCTGAAGGAAGCCGTGGGCAAGGAGCTGCCCACCCTGACCATCAGCAACTATTATGACGAGCTGAACGCGCTGATCCGTATTTTTGACAAGGACAACGTTCGTGAGAAGGTCGATCAGGCTCTCCGTGAGCAGGTAACGGCCGCTGTGGAGGCCAAGGACGAGGAATTCCGCGACGGTGTTACCGCGGCGGTAAAGGCGTCCGTCACCGAGGAAGTCACCGCCGCAGTGGAAAAGCAGGTGCAGGAAACTTTGCGTCCCCAGGTGTGGGCCGGTGTGCTGCAGCAGGCCGATATCACCCAGGAGCAGTATGACGCGCTGCCAGAGGGCGACGAGAGGAAGGCGCAGCTGGACGCCACGCTGGAGTCCGCTTTGGCCCAGCAGATGGCCAGCGAAACCGTGCAGCAGCAGATCAGCGCTCTGGTGGAGCAGAGCGTAGCCGCCCAGATGGAAACCGACAAGGTCAAGGCCATCATTGAGGAGAACGTCAAGGCCCAGAAGGCCCAGAAGGTGGAGGAAACGCTGGTCTCCCCCGAGATTCAGGCCAAGCGTCAGGAGGCGCTTGACAAGGCGCTGGGCAGCGCGGAATCCGCCGGCAGCCAGCTGCTGGCCGTGCGGCAGCAGCTGGACAGCTACAACGTGTTCTATCAGGGTCTGAAGTCCTACACCGCCGGTGTGGCGGAGGCCAAGGACGGCGCGGTGAAGCTGAACAGCAACATGCCCGACCTGATCGACGGCGTGAAGAAGCTGCGGGACGGCGCCGGTGAGCTGGCCGACGGCCTGAAGGAGCTGAACGAGGAGGGCATCCAGAAGCTGGTAGACGCATTCGACGGCGATCTGGAGCTGCTGAGCGACCGGCTGCGTGCCGCCCGTGATGTATCCCGGAGCTATCAGGGCTTCACCACCAGCAGCAGTGACGGCGTGAAGTTCATCTTCCGCACCGAGGCCATTGAGACCGAGGAATAACATACGTAAAAAGGATACTCGCCTGATGGGGCGGGTATCTTTTTTTAGCTTGCCAAAAACCATTTCTGTCATTCCGAGGAGCGAAGCGACGTGGGAATCCGTAATCCTAATGCTGCAAATTTACATAAACAAAGCAGAAATCGCATGTTTGGGGAACGGATTGCCACGCCAGTCTGCGGACTGGCTCGCAATGACAGACTTTTTTACATGCAGCGGCCGATGCCCACAATGACACTTATAGGGGTGGCCCTTCCTCTCTTTTACCCCAGTAGCTCCCCTGTGATGTCCGCCACCTCAGGCAGCATGAAAAAGCCCTCACGAATGCCGCGGTTTTCCGCCATGCCCGCCTTCTTCCGCAGGGTCTGGGCGTCGTCGAACAGCACATAGTGATTCTCGCTGCCGGAGCGGTAGGTGAAGTACCGGGCGCAGAGATCGTCAGAGAAGTAGACGCTCTTTCCCTCCCGCAGCCGCCGCAGCTCCTCCGCCGTCAGGGGACGGCGGACATTCATGGTGTGGGGCAGGGTGAAATCCAGCCGCATCCGCTCCAGATCCAGCGCCAGACGGGACGCGCCGAACCGGCGTACCCCCTCGTCCAGACAGCTTTTCAGCGTGCCGCCGGACACGGCGGTGTTCAGCAGCACCGTGGCATGGGGCGCATGGGACGCGTACCGCTCCGGCACGAACAGACGGCGCTCATATTGGGTACATAACTGCCCCATCTGGGCCGTTAATGACCCCCTATCGGTACTGTTATGATACCAGTCCAGCACCACGCCGTCATAGTTCCGCCGCAGGCACTCCCGCAGGATATCACGGGCCAGCACCTCCGCCGGGCCGCACTCCCGGCTGTCGCGCACCAGCATCAGCCCGCCCTGCACCGGCGCGTTTCCCGCCGCCGACAGCAGCCGCGGCCCCAGCCGGTAGATGGCCCGCACCGGACGGAACCGCCCACGGGGCAGCGTGTCGCCCGCCCCGGCCGCCAGATAGAACTGCATGACCCCGCCCCCTTGTTTTTTCCGGTAAAAACTGGTATACTACGTTTGAATTTATGAGAAAAGGAGCATGGATATGCGCGTTTCCCTGCGGCCTGACCGCTTATTCAGCGACTACAGCGGCATCACGCCGGAGCTGCTGCACGAAAAAGGTATCAAGCTGCTGCTGTGCGATCTGGACTACACGCTGGCGCCCAAGGCGGTAAAGACCCCGCCGGAGGGTGTGAAAGCGTGGATCGACGGATTGAAGGCGGCGGGCATCACGGTGATGATTCTGTCCAACAACCGCAGCGGCAAGCGGGTGAACGACTTCTGCCGCACACTGGGCATCGACTATGTGGGCCACGCCCAGAAGCCCTCACCCAAAGGATTGCGGCGGGCCATGGCCAGGGCAGGCGTCACAGAACGCGAGACCGCCATGCTGGGAGACAAGCTGCTGACGGACGTGCTGGCGGCCAACCTGTCCGGCGTCACTGCCCTGATGGTGGAGCCGGTAGGCGGCGCGGTAACGCCCTGGCAGAAGGTACTGCACGCCATGCAGGCTCCTTTCAAGGACATGGCGCGGGAACGGTAAAGGAGGAAGCCATATGAACCATCTGGAACGGATCGCCGCCCATCTGGGCGAGCTGGACGCGGTGCTGCTGACGGGCGAGTCCAACTGCTATTACGCCACCGGTTTTATCGGCGAGGGTGCGGCGCTTATCACCCGCAAGGGCAGCTGGTATTTTACCGACAGCCGCTATACCGAAGCGGCGGAAAAAGCCATCGGCGGTGCGGCCGTCATCGGCGAGATCAGCCGGGAGAAGCCCTTCTCCGCTCTGATCAATGACGCGCTGGCCCAGACCGGCGCGAAAAACGTGGGCTTTGAGGACGAGAGCATGACCGTGGCGGAGCACACCGCCTATACGAAGAAGCTCAGCGCCGCGCTGACCCCCGCCTCGGCCCTGATGACGGAGCTGCGGGGCAGCAAGGACGCGGAGGAGATCGAAACCATGATCGCCGCCCAGCGGATCGCCGAGGGCGCGCTGGAGCAGATTTTGAAAGAGATCCGCCCCGGCATGACGGAAAAGGCCATTGCCGCCCGGCTCAACTACCTGATGGTGTCCGCCGGAGCGGAAAAGACCTCCTTTGACACCATCATCGCCTCCGGCCCCAACGGCTCCATGCCCCACGCGGTGCCGGGCATGCGGCAGGTGCGGGAGGGCGACTTCATCACCATGGACTTCGGCTGCGTCTACAAGGGCTATTGCAGCGACATGACCCGTACCGTGGCGCTGGGTCAGCCCTCCGACGAGATGCGGCAGGTCTACGACATTGTTTTGCAGGCCCAGCTGGCGGGTATCGCCGCTGCAAAGGCGGGCGTTACCGGTGCGGCCATCGACGGTGCAGCCCGCCAGGTCATCGCCGACGCCGGGTACGGCGCTTACTTCGGCCACAGCTTCGGCCACAGTCTGGGCATCGACATTCACGAATCCCCCAACGCCTCGCCCGCCAACGAAAAGCCCATGCCGGAGAACGCGGTGGTCAGCGCCGAGCCGGGCATTTATCTGCCGGGAAAATTCGGCGTCCGCATTGAGGATGTGATGGTGCTGCGGCCTGACGGCGCGGAGATCATCACCAAAGCGCCCAAGGCACTGCTGGTGCTGTAAAGAAATATTTTCGCTTTTTTGGCAAAAAATATGGCAAAGCTCTTGCCAAACAAGTAAGCATCATGTAAAATAGATACGGCTTTTTGCGGCCAGAATTATTTTATTCGAGGGAATCGCGATATTCCCTCATCACATGGGAGGAATATCAATATGGCAACTATCACTGCCGGCGATTTCAGAAACGGTAAGACTTTCGAGTATGATGGCAAGATCATGCAGGTCATCGAGTTCCAGCACGTGAAGCCCGGTAAGGGCGCTGCTTTCGTGCGTACCAAGATGAAGAACATCGTGACCGGCGGCGTCACCGAAACGTCCTTCAACCCCACCGCCAAGTTCGAGGAAGCTTTCATTGAGCGCAAGGACATGGCCTACAGCTACAACGACGGCGACCTGTACTACTTCATGGATCAGGAGACCTTCGACATGGTGCCTCTGGGCAAGGATCTGCTGGGCGACGCGTTCCGTTTCATCACCGAGAACACCGTGTGCAAGGTGCTGAGCTATAAGGGCAACGTGTTCGGTCTGGAGTGCCCCAACTTCATGGATCTGGAAGTCACCGAGACCGAGCCCGGTCTGGCCGGCAACACCGCCACCAACACCCTGAAGCCCGCCACCGTGGAGACCGGCGCCGAGGTGAAGGTGCCCCTGTTCATCAACATCGGCGACAAGATCACCATCGACACCCGCACCGGCGAATATCTGGGCCGCGCCAAGTAAAAAACAGTCGTTAAACAATCAACCAACTGTACAGAAAGGAGCCGAAAATGGGTATTTCTGAGAAGGTAGCGTATCTGAAGGGTCTGGCCGAGGGTCTGAAACTGGACGCCGAGAGCAACGAGGGCAAGCTGTTTGCCGCCATCATCGATGTGCTGGAGGACATGGCCGACGAGATCGCCGACATGCAGGACGAGATGGTGGATCTGGAGGACGGTCTGGACGCCGTCAGCGACGACCTGAGCGAAGTGGAGGAATCCCTCTACGAGCTGGAGGACGAGGATGAGGACGAGTGGGACGATGACGAGGACGAAGAGGACTGCTTCATGACCACCTGCCCCGAGTGCGAGGAGGAGGTCTACTTCGACGAGTCCATTCTGGAGGACGGCGAAGTGGTGTGCCCCAACTGCGGCACCAAGCTGGAGTTTGATCTCAGCGATCTGGCCAACGCCCTGAACGAGGCCGCCGACGAGGACGACGAATAACATTTGAAAACGCAAAAAAAGAGAGCCGTATGGCGTCTTTCATAGGTACACAAAGTGACCTGACCCTTGTATGGGCAGGCAGTGGCGTGAGCCGCTGCCTGCCTGTTCTTTTTTCTGCCTTAATTTTGCCTGTTCTGCGCTTACGACACCTGCGTTTGTGCTGTCATCTGCTGCACGACCATTTCCAGAGAGGGAATGACGTGTACCTCAGTGCTGTCAGCATCTTCCGCTGACAGAGCGCTGTCTATGACGCCGATGTCGCGGTAGATGATCCGTACCTCCTGCATACCGTTGCGGTTGTAGCGGCCCGGCCTTTCGCCAATGTCGATGCGTTCAATGAACGTCCACAGCAGCTCCGGTGTCAACTCGGTTATCTCTGTGTAGCGACTGGCCTTCTCGATGAAGGCATCCACGTTGGCAGCGGAGGCTTTCAGCTTCTCTAACTTCGTCTGCTTCTCTGGGATAGCCGCTGCCAGCTGTTTCTGCTCGGCGTTGTAGTCGGTGGACAGCATGCGGAACTGCTCGTTGGATATCCTGCCCAGCACGTTATCCTCATAGAGCCTCTTGAACAGGGCGGATAGATTCGTATTACGCTTCACCATCTTATCCAGCTCCCGCTGGGTGGCGGTCATCTCCTTGCGGAGTTGCGCCGTGTTCTTCCGATTGATGTGTGCGGCGAATTGGTGCTTCTTCGTCCTTGCGAAATGCGTCACCCGTCGCAGGTCATCCAGCACAATGGCTTTCAAGCTGGCTTCAGTGATGTGGTGGGGTGTGCAGGCGTCCTTGCCCCGCTTGCCGTAGGTGGAGCAGCGGAAATAGTATTGCTCTGGTCGCATTTTCCCTGTGCGGCATAGCACCATGTAGCCGCAGCAGTCAGCGCAGTAGACCAGTCCGGCAAACAACCCCGGCTCATCCATGTGCTTGGGTGGGCGGCGTTTGTGCTCACGGATGCGCTGCACGGTGTCCCACAGTTCTTGGTCGACGAGGGCTTCGTGGGTATTCTTCACCAGCACCTGTTCCTCCGGTGGACGGTGGATGACTTTCTTGTTCTTGTAAGACAGGGTGCTGCTCTGCATATTCAGCGTGTGGCCCAGATACACAGGGTTGGAGAGAATGTCCGCCACCGTTGCGCCGCACCAGTTGTAGGGGCACGTGGTATCCAGCCGTGTGCAGGCTACGCCGGTCTGTTGATAGTACTGGTTGGTAGGGTTCAGCACCTGCTGCGCCTTCAGCATGCGGGCGATCTGGCAGGGGCCTTTGCCCTCAGAGCAGAGTTGGAAGATGCGCTGAACGATCTCTTTTGTCTCCTCGTCAGGTACAATGTGCTTACTGTCACCGTCCCGCTTGCAGTAGCCGTAGGGCGGCTTTCCGCCCAAGCGTTCACCGTTCTCCGCCTGCATACGCTTTACAGAACGCACCTTGCGGCTGGTGTCCTTGGCGTGAAGCTCGTTGGCCCAGTTACGGATGGGGTTGAAGTCGCTGCTGCTCTCCACCAGTGAATCCACGCCATCGTTGACCGCGATGAAGCGGACACCCTTGGACGGGAAGTAGAGCTCTGTCAGCTCACCGACCTTCAGGTACTCACGACCCAAGCGGGACATGTCTTCTTGTGTCAAGTAGGGACTAAAAAATTTTGAGAATTTACAAGCCGTTCATAGGTGGACAACCACCCGTGAACGGCTTGCGTTTTCTCTATGCTCTTGTGCCGTTCTTTGTGCGACGCTTCTTATACGCCGCCGCAAATGCCTCCATCATCGGAGTGACCGGAAGCTCGTTGTCAGGCTTGGACAGATACTCGAACCGGATGCCGTTCTCCCGGAACTTTCGCTCAAACCTCATGAAAGAGGAAGTGTCCCGGCTGATTCGCGAGGTGTCGCGGGTGAGGATCGTACCGATGTCCTGACGCTTTGCTTCGTTCAGCAGGAAGTTCATGATACCTTCCGTATGGACGCCGGAGATGCCGTCTGCCGCCACAGCAGCAGCCACCTCATAGCCTTTGTCCTTCGCATAGCGTTCCAGCTCTTCCCGCTGGTCTGCTGCCGCAAGCTGATCCGCACAGGCAACGCGGATATAAAGAAATACTTTCATTTGGCTTCTCCTTCTGATGTAGTGAGGAAGTCCTTGAACTTCCAGACGATTTCTATGTTGTCGAGATCGTAAATGT
>ENA-OUQC01000112-OUQC01000112.1-human-gut-metagenome-genome-assembly--contig:-NODE-112-length-76877-cov-19.304665_pt1 | contig 76877 bp, 50 predicted proteins | sample MGYA00237942_ERZ548815 | MGnify/ENA primary metagenome ERZ548815 (study PRJEB26490, sample SAMN05194722) | human gut metagenome | biome: terrestrial biome; feature: human-associated habitat; material...
TACACGTATGCCAAGACCCTGGTAATTCCAAGGTCGTTAATCTTCCTCGTTTTTTGATGCGGTTGCCATGATTATGTGCGCGTATGATTTGAAGATTTGGATATAAATAACTAAATTTGCATCAAATATGGCCGTAGCAATGCATGTCGGCCAAAGCGCTCACACGACACTCCATAAACAATGAACAAGATAGTACTAATGACAGCTTTAGCGGCGATAGGCATCGCCGCCCAAAGTCATGCAGCCGCCCAGGTTCCCGACTATGCCGATGCTCCTCGTCAGGGTGTGGGCGCATGCACGACCATCCCGACGACAGCCGCAGCACTCAGCCGGGCACGAGCACTCTACGAAGCAGGCAGCTACAACGCCGCACTCGACGAAGTACGCCGCACCTTGGAAGCCGCTCCCACTGCGATTGGCACCAACGTGGCCGAACAGGCCGCTTGGCTCGAAGCTATGTGCCTTCACCGCCTCGGCGACAGCCGCGCACGCGACCGTTTAGAGCAATTCCTCGACGCGTATCCGGCCTCGCTGATGCGCCAAGACGTGATGATGTGCATAGCCGATATTGAGTTCGAGCACAATTATGCCAAAGCCCTCGAGCTTTACCGACGCGTCGATGCATCCGCTCTCACCTCCGAAAGGCATGACGAATACGACTATCGCACGGCATATTGCTATCTCAAGCTTGGCGACTATGACAGCGCACAGACACTGATGATGTCCCTGCGTGACAAGCCCGAATACCGCGATGCCGCCACGTTCTACCTCGCATACATCGCCTACGCACAACGCCAGTATGATACGGCACTCGAATTCTTCGGGCAGGCCAATACAGCCAAGGCCCCGGGAGACATGACGCCATACTACCTGGCACAAATATACTTTGTGCGCGAAGACTACAGCCGCTCACTGGACGAAGCACGCCGAATACTCGGCCGCGGCACCGCCGGCACCGCCGAATTCACCGCCGAGGCCAACCGCATCGCCGGCGAAAGCCTCTACCATCTCGACCGCTTCGACGAAGCCGTACCACACATACGCGCATACGTTGACGCCACCATAGAGCCGCAGCCCACAGCACTGTACATCCTCGGCGTCAGCGAATACAACAGCGGCGAATACGCCAATGCCGTACAAACCCTGCGCCGAGTGTGCGACAGCCCCTCGGCCATGGGACAAAACGCCTATCTGTACATCGGACAGGCATTGCTAAAACAAAACGATACAGACGCAGCCATTATGGCGTTTGACCGCGCCGCGCGCATGACCTTCGATAACTCGGCCCGCGAAAACGCCTATTACAACTACGCTGTGGCACTGTCGCGCGGCGGCAGCGTACCTTTTGGCTCGTCCGTCAAGACTTTTGAGGAATATCTCGAACTGTTCCCCGAAAGCGCCCATAGTGACATCGTACGCCGATATATCATAGCCGGATACGTCACCGACCGCAATTACGATGCAGCAATAGCATCCATCAACCGCACGTCCAATCCCTCGGCCGAAGTCCTCGCCGCCAAGCAACAAGTACTCTACGCCTTGGGGCTGCGTGACCTTGGCGCCGGCCGCCGCGGAGATGCCATAGCACGCCTCGAACAAGCCTTGGAGCTTGCCCGGTACGACAATAAAGTGGCCCATGAAACCCTTATGGCTTTAGGCGAAGCATACCTGCTTGACAACCAGTATACCAATGCCGCCGAAAATCTCAAAGCATATCTTCAAGAAGCCTCGGGCAAAAACGCCAACACCCGTCTGGCCTACTACGACCTTGGATACGCCGAATTAGGACTTAAACACTACGGACTGGCAGCCAACGCCTTCCGCAACGTCATTGACAGCCCGGGCAGCATGTCCAAGCACATTGTGGCAGATGCATACACACGTCTGGGCGATGCCCACTATTACCAAAAGCACTGGGAACAGGCACGCAAGGCATACGCCCACGCCTTTGACATGGCACCACGCACCGGCGACTACCCACTGTTTCAGCAAGCCGTCATAGCATCCTACACCTCCGACCAGGCCGAACGCCTGCGCCTGCTACAGCTTCTGCGCAAAGATTTCCCATCTTCATCGCTGATGCCGGAGGCACTGCTCGAAACAGCCGAAGCCTACCAGCTCAGCGGCGACAACGAAAACGCCGAACGCACGCTCAACGACCTCACCTCCAAATATCCGGCCACACAGCAAGGCCGTCAAGCGCTGCTGTATCTGGCCAACATCCGTGCCGATGCGGGCCAGAAAGACGAAGCAGCCACAACATATGCACGCCTCATACGCGAATACCCCACCAGTGCCGAAGCACGTCAAGCCGCCGAAGTACTCAAACGCTACGCCGCCGATGCCGGCGAGATGGATCGCTACGAGCAGTTCATTGCCGGAATAGACAACGCGCCGCGTCTCGAAGCCGCCGAATCGGACCGCTTATCCTTCGAGGCTGCCGAGGAACAATACCTTGACGGACGCGGAATTACAGCCATGCGCCGCTACCTCAAGAATTATCCCAAAGGCCACAACCGTCACCGCGCATTGGCCTATCTGATGGACGAAGCATCGGAACGCCAAGCCACCGCCGAGGCATACAAATACGCATCGACCATCGTCACCGAGTACCCCGATGCCGAAGCGGCCGAAGACGCTCTGGCCATAGTGGCTGCATACGACTATGCCCAAGGACGCCAAGGCAATGCCCGCGATGCGTGGACAAAGCTGAGCCAACGCGCCTCGACGCCCGAAAACGCCAATGCGGCACGTATGGGCCTGATGCGCATAGCTCGCGACCAAGGCGATGCCTCGGCATTGCGTGACGCCGCGCAGTCCGTCCTGTCATCCTCGACTCTGGGCGCGCAAGACAAAACCGAAGCGGCATTCTCGCTGGGTCTGGCCGAGCACCTTGCCGGAAACGACGAAGCCGCACGACAAATGTGGTCCAAACTGGCCAAAGACGCCTCGGACATCTACGGAGCCAAAGCCGCCGTATATCTGGCGCAAAACTACCTCGACCATCAGATGAACGACGAGGCTCTTGCCACGGCCGAGACATTCACCGCCTCGGGCACGCCACACCAGTATTGGCTGGCGCGAGGTTTTATAGTTCTGAGCGATGCTATGCGCGCCAAAGGCAAGGTTTTCGAAGCCGATGAGTACCTACGCGCCGTACGCTCCAATTACACCGGCGACGAAGCCGACATTTTTGACGCCATAGACTCGCGCCTCGGAGGCAAATAATACAGCAAAACGACGCCGTCACCGATACCGCGCGCCCAAATATACACACGTTCATACATTATATAATATATATATGACCCTCTTACAGCACATACAGCCGCGCCGCGCCGCCCTGATGGTTGCCGCCATCTCCGTCGTTGCCGCCTCGGCACAGAATATGTCCACCCAAATCGTTGTCGAGCGCCAAATCGAGCCCGAATATCGCCAAGCAGTACGCCCTTCGGGTGTTTCGCCGGTGGCACTGACGCCCACGGTGACCACCCCGAGATTGTCCGCAGCGCCCTACTCGGCTCTGGCCCAACTTGACGCCTCATTGTCGATGCTCGAACCAGCCGCATGGGGTGATACATTGTATGTCAGCCCATTCCGCGGATACGCCAATCTCGGATACCTGCCTGCGGCCAACGTCGCAGCATCCGTGGGCTACTCCTTCATCAATACCCGTGACACACGTGTCAGTGCTTTTGTCAGCTACCTGGCCAATAAGTACCACGGCTACCGCGACGCCGCGGAAGGTCAACGCGCACAGACGGATTACTCGCACCAAGAGTTACGCATAGGTGCCGATGCACTCCACCGCCTCGACCGCCGAAATACACTTGCCGCATCCGTAGGATACGTTTTCGGAAGCGCCCAAATGCCCGAATATGCGTCAGGCCCGGCAAGCACCTTCAAACAAAATGCCAACCGCGCATATTTTACCGCCGACTGGTCGCACCGCAGCTCTTTCGCCGCCGATGCCGGCGCCTCGGTCCGCTATTTCGGCTTCACCAAGGACGTATACAATACCGGAGCATCGACAGACGCACTTCTGCCCAACGACCCGATGACCGAAGCATTGTATAATGTCCACGGCAACATCGCCGCCATCGCCGGCAAGTGGTCCTTCCGCCTGCGCGCCGCCGCCACCTGGCAGCATCACAGCCCCGCCGCCGGAGGCTTATACGCTTATGCAGCGGACGATGAGGTCTCGGACGACGCATTGTTCGGCTACGCACACTACGACTACCACACCAACGCACTATACACCTTCACACCCTCGGCCGAAGTACGCAGCGGGTCGTTCACCGGAATTTTCGGTATACGTCTCGACCTCAGCCACGGCGGATTCTCCAAGAAATTCTATGCGACCCCGGATGTACGCCTCAATTGGCAAATATCCTCGCGTGTAGCACTTTGGGGACGCGTCGGCGGCGGCAAAGTGCTCAATACGCTCGAAGACCTCTACGCATACACCCCCTATATGTCCGGAGCCTACGGATATGATATGTCATCAATACCCGTCACCGTGGATGCCGGCATCAATATGGGTCCGTTCAGCGGTTTTTCCATCGCCTTGGAAATCGGCGGTGCCACTGCCGAAAATTGGCTGATGCCGGCTATGGTCAACGGTGCCAACTGCTACGAAATGACCAAGGTAGCCGGAATACACTACCGTGCCGCTTTGGCGTGGGATGCCTTGAAATGGTTCTCGGCGCACGCCTCCATCGAAGGAGCAACCCATTCGGAAGACGGCGGCGACGGCGGATACTATCTGTGGCGCGACCGCGCGCGCTGGCAGACAAATGTCGGCATAACTCTGCGTCCGGTCAAGCCCATGACACTGTCTGTAGATTGGAACCTGCGCACCAAACGCCGCGCCTACGAATTGGGCAGCGCCTCACTCATCGGCTTGGGCTTCCTCTACCACAAAGCCGACGTCATCAACCTCGGCAATATCAACGACATAAGCGCCTCGGCCGCATGGCAGTTCAGCGAACGCCTCAGCGCACACGTACAACTGACCAATATTCTGTGCCGTCGCTATTACATCATTCCCGGCGTGGCATCTGCACGTCTGGGCGGAACATTCGGAGTGTCATATCAATTCTGACACCCTGACGGAACGTCACGCAACAAGCTAAATCTCAACCGCATAGACGTCCGACATCGCAACCCCGCTCCGCAATTGTTCTCACGCCAAAAACTCTAATATCAAACCGATATGGAACCGATACTTTCCGCATGGCTGATATGGCTTATAGCCGCAGCCATACTCGTAATCATCGAACTGCTGACCACGACCTACGCCGCGCTATGCCTCGTAGGCGGATGCCTGGCCGCAATGGTCTGCGCCATCTGCGACGGCGGACTGCAAATGCAACTATTGTTTGCCGCCATCGGAACCATCGCCACCTTCGTGGCCGGGAAACCGCTGCTACAGCACTACGGACTGCTGCGACACCGCCGTCCCGAGCCCAGCAATATGGACGCCTTGATAGGTCGCACCTGCTCCGTGACCGATCGCATAGGCGGGGCTGACTCTCCCGGGCGAGTACGCATCGACGGCGACAGTTGGCAAGCCGTATCCGAAGATGGAACCCACATAGAAGTCGGCACACAAGTACGCGTCATACGCTATGACAGCATCATCCTCACCGTCCGATGCGCAGATATGTAGTCACCGAAACGACACCAACCGTACAAAACAAGACAAAACCAAACCATACAATATAATTATACACCCCTTAAACATCTCAAAAGAACATGGAGTCAATCATCTTTTTGGCACTCGCCATTCTTATCGCCATCATCGTGGTACTCGCCGGCGTAAAAGTCGTGCCTCAGTCCGAAACACGCGTCATCGAACGCCTCGGCCGCTTCCACAGCGTTCTTCCTCCGGGACTTAACATCATCTGGCCCTTCATAGACAAGCCCAAGGTAATATACACCCGCCGCGTCGAAAGCGCCTATGGCGGCCGTACTATCGTCCGAATGACCGCCACCAGCTCCATAGACCTGCGCGAACAAGTCTACGACTTCCCCTCACAGCAAGTCATCACCAAGGACAACGTAACCACCGAAATCAACGCCCTATTATACTTCCAAATTGTCGACCCCAAGAAATCGGTATACGAAATCGACAACCTACCCAACGCCATCGAGAAACTTACCCAGACCTCACTGCGCAACGTCATCGGCGAACTCGAATTGGATGAGACCCTTACAAGCCGTGACACCATCAACAGCCGTCTGCAAAGCATCCTTGACGAAGCCACAAATAAATGGGGCGTCAAGGTCAACCGCGTCGAGCTGCAAGACATCACACCTCCCGAAAGCGTGCGCGAAGCCATGGAGAAACAGATGCAGGCCGAGCGTAACCGTCGCGCCGAAATCCTGAACGCCGAAGGCGAAAAGAAGTCGCTGATACTCCGCTCCGAAGGCGAGCGCGAATCACGCATCAACGCCGCCGAAGCCGTCAAACGCTCCGAAATCCTACGCGCCGAGGGCGAGTCGCAAGCCAAAATCCTCCAAGCCCAAGGCGAAGCCGAGGCCATACGCTGCGTCGCTCAAGCCATCAGCTCGACCCAAACCGACCCCGCCACATACATGCTCGCCGTAAAATACATCGAGACACTGCGTTCGATGACCAACGGCAAAGACACCAAAACTGTCTATATACCCTACGAAGCCACGGGCGTACTCTCGTCCATAGGCGCCATCAAAGACGTATTCAAAAGCTGATACGCACCCCCTTTTGAAGCCCCAAAACGCACAAACACACGTCTAAACGCACAATTTTCGCCCCACTCGATGGCACTTACAAGATTTTGTCGTATATTTGCAGACTGAAATTTTATGTAGAAAATAATTAATCCAAAACTAACATAATTCTAAAACATGCAGAACAAAGGAAAATTGGCCGCGCTCCTATCTTCGGTGATTGCGGTGCTGCTCATCCTGGTATGCGCGTTTTACCTGTCGTTTACGATCGTAAACTCCAACTACGAGACCGCAGCGACGGATTATGCGCACGTCCAGTCCCAAGGCAAGGAAAACCAAGACCAAGCCTACAACGATGCTTACAAACACTACATGGACAGCATCGGCCAACAAAAAGTTTACTTAGGCTACACACTCGACGAAGTACGCAAATGGGGCGTCAATCTCGGCCTTGACCTCAAAGGCGGCATGAACGTCACCTTACAGGTCGACATGCCCGATATGATGCGCCAACTGGCCAACGTCAAGAACAACTCAGACTTCGAGAAAGCCCTTACGGCAACCTCGGCATTTATGGACAAAGAGCCCAACGCCGACTACCTACAGCACTTCCTCGCAGAATACGCCAAGGTCTGCCCCAACGCCGACCTGACAGTAGTTTTCAGCCCTGTAGTCAAAGAAAACAAGCCGGACGTGGCACGCTCGCAACTACGCGCCGAAATACGCGACATGGTCAACACCTCGGCCACACAAACCCTGCGCAAGCGTATCGACCAGTTCGGCGTTGTATCGCCCAACATCCAAGTACTTGAAGGCAAAGACGGGCAAATCCTACTCGAGCTCCCCGGCGTCAAGGACCACGAACGCGTACGCGAACTGCTCCAGCGCTCGGCCAACCTTGAGTTCTACCTCACATATCCCGCAAGCGAAGTCGCTGCCGACATCAACGCCGTTGCACAAGCCGCCATCAAAGACAGCATCGAAGACGCCGCAACACTCGCACAAGTACTTGCCGCAAGCCAGGGTATGATTAACCCCAACTACCCCATCGTGGCCTACGCTCCCACTGACAAAGAAGTTAAAGCCATCGATGCAACACTCGCACGCTACGCCAATAAGCTCCCCAACGACCTCAAATTCGGATGGGGCGTTAAACCCGAGACGCAGCAAGTAAAGAAGGGTGACAAAACCGAAGACGTCAAAATTGGCTATGCACTCTATGCCCTCAAGACACAGAATGGCGGACCGGCACTGGACGGCGAAGTAGTCAAGGACGCCTCCGCAGATTTTGATGCACAGAGCTTCCGCGGTCAGGAAGTTTCCATGACCATGAACTCCGAAGGCGCACGCGAATGGTCGCGTATCACCGGTGCCAATATCGGCAAATCAATCGCCATCGTCCTCGACGGCCAGGTATACTCCGCACCCACAGTCAACACCGCTATCGATGGCGGACGCTCCTCCATCACCGGCAACTTCACCGTCGAAGAAGCCAAAGACCTTGCCAACGTCCTCAAGGCCGGCAAGATGAAAGCCAAAGTCAATATCATCTCCGACATGGTCATCGGCCCGTCCCTGGGCAAGCAGGCCATCCAAGACGGTATGATGTCCTTCGTTGTCGCCCTCGTATGCCTCATGTTTTTCATGATTGCATTCTACGGCTTCATCCCCGGCATCATCGCCAACCTATGCTTGATATTCAACCTCTTCTTCACACTCGGCATCCTTGCTTCCTTCCAGGCAGTGCTTACACTCTCCGGTATAGCCGGTATCGTGCTGTCACTCGGTATGGCCGTCGATGCCAACGTACTTATATTTGAACGCGCCAAAGAAGAACTTCGCGCCGGCAAGAACAGCCGCACCGCCATCGCCGACGGCTACTCCAACGCCTTCAGCGCTATCTTTGACGGCAACTTGACATCCATCATCACCGGCATCATCCTGCTGTACTTCGGTACAGGCCCCATCAAGGGCTTCGCCACCACCCTCATCATCGGTCTCATCTGCTCGTTCTTCACGGCAGTATACCTCAGCCGAGTATTCTTCCTTTGGGTGGCCAAGACCAAGGCTATGAACAAGATGACCTTCACCACCGCGCTGTCGCGCAAATTGTTCCATGACACCAAAATAAACTTCATGGGCAAGCGCAAAGTCGCTTTCAGTGTCACCATAGCTATCATCGTCGTATTCGTTGCCTCGCTGTGCCTCAAAGGACTCAATCAAGGCATCGACTTCTCCGGCGGCCGCAACTATATCGTCAAGTTTGAAAAACCGGTAAATACCACCGAGTTGCAGCAGAAACTCGCACCCGAGTTCGACGGCTCCACCGTATCGGTCATCACCATCGAAAGCTCCAACCAGGTACGCATCTCCACCAACTACAAGATTGATTCCGATGCCAAGGGCACCGACGAAGAAATCACAGGCAAGCTCTTCAAAGTCCTCAAACCGTACCTCCGTCCGGGCATGAGCGACAAAGAATTCTCGACATACGATGCATCGCAAGGCATTGTATCCTCGCAGAAGGTAGGTCCTACCGTGGCCGACGACATGCGTACCGAAGCATACATCGCCGTTACCCTCGCCCTGATAGCAATGTTCCTGTACATTCTGCTGCGCTTCCGTAACGTTGCCTTCTCGCTTGGCGCACTCGCAGCCGTAGCATTCACCGCATTCAGCATCATCGGCTTCTACTCCATATTCTGGGGCGTATTCCCCTTCGCAATGGAGATAGACCAAACCTTCATAGCCGCCATCCTGACCGTGATTGGCTACCAAATCAACGATACCGTGGTAGTATTCGACCGTGTGCGTGAGAACCTCGGGTTGTATCCCAAGTGGAACTTCTTCGACACCATCAACCACTCGATCAACTCCACCTTGGCTCGTACAATCATGACCTCCGCATCCACCCTGCTTGTACTTATCTGCATCTTCATCCTCGGCGGTGACAGCATCCGCAGCTTCGTATTTGCAATGGGCTTCGGTGTCATCATCGGCACTCTGGCAACCATCTTCGTTGCCTCTCCCGTGGCTTACGTTACCGACAGTCGTCGTCACCACAAGAAAGCAGACACAAAGGCCATCGTCAAGAACGCATAACTTCATCCCTACATACACAAAGGCGCCCAACCATTAAAGTGTCGGGCGTCTTTTTGTATGTAATGCGATACTCCGATCCGAGCACAAAGGCCGTCAGCTCGTCTTAACAGTCTAAAATTTAGGTCAAATAATCCGTAATAGCACTTTTACGGTATCAAAACAACGGTTTAGCGGCATTTTTTAACAATAAAATTTGGTAGAAACGCCGATAAATTTTATTTTTGCTGAAAAATAAGGAAGATGTGCGGCCAAGGCAAATATTACCGTATTTCAGCCACAAAAGCTGCCGCAAAAATCGGTCAGCAGAACCGCATACGCACACCCCCATATGGGCGTAACAACGCCATAGATTCGACAAAGCCCGAACGAGTTCTCCTCAGACCCCCACGGAGGGGTGAAAAGACAGAAAAAATATTCACGACAGACGACAGATGCATAAAAAAAACTGTTTAACACAACAATAGGCTTGGCCAAAGGACAAACAAAACGTGTATCCACAACGTTATATACATATACATATACATCCAAGCCAATTCTAAAAAAACATCGGCCGAGAGCGAAAGACATAGGTTTGCACCACAAAGACATTCCGACATCAACAAAAAACAACAAGAATACATACAAATACACTAAATACAAACCACTAATTCTGCTTTTATGAAAAAGATTGCATTAGTAGCCGCATTAGTCGGCGCAACATTCTGTGCAGTGCCCGCATCCGCACAAGAGGCACAAGAAGTAGCAGTATCTCTGGACCAACCCTGCAAGACACACTACTACAGCACATCGCGTGACAACTGGTTTATCCAGATCGGTGCAGGCATCCAAAGCCCGTTTGTAGAGAACTACCTGCCTCAGACCGATGCAAAACACAAACTCACAGCCGTATACAACCTCGGCTTCGGCAAATGGTTCTCCCCGTACCTGGGCTGGCGTCTCAGCTTCCTGGGCGGCGCAATGCGTTGGGATAACGGCGAAATCTCCAAGGCCAAGAACGTAAACGCCAACCTCGACTTCATGTGGGACATGTTCAACAGCATCGGCGGTGTCAACCCCAACCGCACATTCTCCATCATACCTTTCGTAGGTCTCGGTGGCACATACGTATGGGACATCAAGGCTCCCGCATCCAATATCTATAACGAAAATGACGCCATCAAAGACGAAAGCTGGACACTGCCCGTAAGTGCCGGCTTGCAGCTGCGCTTCCGTCTGTGCAAATATGTAGACCTATTCTTCGAAGGCCGTGCGCAATTCTACGGCGACAACTTCAATGGTTGCTCTTATGGTCAACCCGTCGACGTTAACATCTCCGCTATCGGCGGCCTGACCTTCAACCTCGGTGGTAGCCAATTCCGCACCTTCAATCCCTGCGACTACACAGACTACATCAACAGCCTCAACGGCCAAGTCAACGACCTGCGCTCCGCACTTGCCGCCACCGCCGCCGACCTCGCAGCTGCTCAGGCTCAACTCCCCTGCCCCGAAGTCAAGGAACAGCAACCCGTTGTAACAACCGCTCCCCTGCTGGCCTCCGTACGCTTCAAAATCGGCTCGGCAGTCATCACATCCACCGAAGAAGTCAATGTATACAACATCGCCGAATGGCTCAAAGCCAACCCCGAGCAGAAGGTTGTCATCGCAGGCTATGCTGACAAGAAGACCGGATCGGCTGACTTCAACAAGAAACTCTCCGAAAAACGTGCACAAGCCGTTTGCGACATGCTCGTCAACGAATACGGCATCGCTTCCGACCGTCTGACAACCAAGTCCTTCGGAAGCGACGAACAGGTTTACACCGGCAAAGGCCAAAATGACTGGAACCGCATCGTCATCTTCAAAGCAAACTAAAACAAGAGCTTAAAAAGACAAACACGAGCTTAGAAAACCAAGCCTACACGCCGTATCACGGCGCAACATCGGCGGACACGCTCCCTCACGGAGCGTGTCCGCTGTTTTTAATCGGTTTTGCCGTATGGTAATTTCTATGTACTTTTGTCTCTGCAAAACAATAGGCAACACTATGGGCAACAGACAATCATACAAGAAGATAGCCAAAAACGCCACATCCCTCGCCATCGTATTTGTAATGATGGCGGTCATCGCCATACGCCGCGACGGAATGCTGTTCGGGCATCGCCTGATTGAGGACAAAGCCCATAGCATCGCCGGCATCGAGCGACTCGAAGACGGCAGTATTATGGTCAACACCTCGCAATTAGACCTTGACATACGCGGATACAACGGTCCTGTGCCACTAAAAATACGCATCGACCCCTCAGGCAAAGTAGCATCCATAGCCGTAATGGACAATTCCGAAAGTCCGGAATTTCTGCAACATGCTCTCGACGGCGGATTACTTGAACAATGGATAGGTCGCAACGCCGGGCAAATTCTCGCAGCTCCGGACATAGATGCCGTCAGCGGCGCTACATACACTTCCAAAGCCATTATTGCCAACGTTCGCGCCGGATTGGCCACCGCCTTGGGTCGACCGAACACCGTCCCCACGGCTACAACAGCCGACATCGCTTCCGCCGCCAAGGCGTCAGGAGCCAAGGCAGACCCGGAGGACAGCAATAGTCAAAAAAGCACAACGCCGCATAAACAACCGGCAGACAAAGCATCAGCGACAAAGTCTGTAGCCGAAAGCGATGCGCAACAGACCGTAGACGCAGATAATTCGAGCGCCAACCGTCCGCACCCGTTTACGGTCAATACCACCGAAACGTGCAAAGATATTCGTGGCTTCGGAGGCGCGGTGCCTGTCCTGATGGAAGTAAGCGCCAAAGGACGCATCACTTCACTCACAGCGCTTCCCAACGAAGAAACACCGGGATTTTTCAAGCGCGTGATCCGTGCCGCACTCACCGACACATTTGTCGGAATGAGCGTACGTCAAGCCTTAGCCTCCGATATGCCGGATGCGGTCAGCGGCGCCACCTATTCATCCAAGGCGCTGATAGCCAATATGCGAAAAGCTTTCGAGCAGGCGCAAGACACCCTTGCTTCGTTCCACAACACAGCCTCGAAAACGGCCGCCGCCACAGCCGATAAGCCGGCAAAGCACGCGGCCGCGCAACCACAGCAAGCAACATCCGAGAGCAATTCCACCGCGGTCAATTCCGTCGCCGTCACGACACCCCAATCGGACTCCGTAGCCGGTTCCGCGAACTCGATAAAGCGCACCGGACAACCAAACACACCCGAAGCCACGCAAAGCCGAGACATCGACTCCACTCAAGACGCAGCGACATCACCATGGACATGGCAACTGATTGTTGCACTGTGCCTTGCCGTATCGGCCACCGTAATTCCATTGCACCGAAACGGGCGCAAATTCCGTAGTGTCATACAGATACTCAACGTTGCCGGGCTCGGGCTACTTTGCGGCAAATTTATGTCCTTCTCGCTGATGGTCAACGTAATGTCCAACGGCATACAATGGCCCGCCGGGCTTTTGGCTCTGATAATGCTCTTCGCCGCATTCGTAATGCCCTTGTTCGGGCGTCCCAACCATTACTGCATGTGGATATGTCCTTACGGCTCGGCACAAGAACTGATGGGCCGTATACGTAAGCGCAAATGGCGCCCGACGCCGCGCATTACACGCATCCTGACATGGACACGCCGAGGCCTTTGGGCTCTGCTGATGCTGCTGATGTGGTGCGGCGTCGCCTTTGTATGGACCGATTACGAACCTTTTGCCTTATTCGTACCTTCGGCAGCCTCAGTGGCCGTAATTGTCATAGCTTCCGCATTCCTCATTCTCAGCATATTTGTCCATCGGCCCTACTGCTCGTGGATATGCCCGACAGGCACCACCTTCCGCGCGGCGCAGGACATCACCAAGCCCTAACCTCCCCTCTCAAGAGCGCCTTACACACAGCGAACCACGCATGGGGTGTGTCAAAATGGCAGGGCCGGCAGGGGCGCAACACATTGCGCATGCCGAGTAGCAGGGTAAAATGATGATTCCATGCGCATTATACAGTATTGCCCAAAATCGCTGCGAGCGCAATGGATTGCATTCCTACAATAATTCGCTATTATGACACACCACCCTAAAGCAGCCACGAACAAATAAGTAAAGCATTAGCAGATAGAACAATAGCGCATTTTAACAACATTTAGTGGCTTGCCGTGATCACCATCTCGAAAAAAAACGCTAACTTTGCAAACAGGACATTGACGCGGCCATACGCCACGGTGCCGTCCACGACATCTACCACATCCTTAGGGATCTTCGCCCGGTTAGCGCGGGGCTGAGATTCTTTCTTTTTTATGTTTTACGGAAAAAACACAGATGACGACCCGGGTACCGCTAAATGTCTCTATATACTTAACATCCAACAACTAAAAACACAAAACAAGCAACTATGGCTATCACATACATGACCAAGGAAGGTTATAAGAAAAAAATGGAGGAAATCGCTTACCTCGAATCAGTTAAGCGACCCGAAATATCACGCGCCATCGCCGAAGCACGCGACAAAGGCGATTTGAGCGAAAACGCCGAATACGACGCAGCAAAAGAAGCCCAAGGTATGCTTGAGATGAAAATCTCACAGCTCAAGGACCTCGTGGCCAATGCCCGCATCTTAGACGAAAGCCAGCTCAACTGCGAAGAAGTTCAGATACTCAACCGCGTCACCATCAAGAACGTGGCCAACGGTATGACTATGGAATACACCATCGTAGCCGACAGCGAAGCCAACCTCAAGGAAAAGAAGATTGCATCCTCCACTCCCATCGCCAAAGGACTCTTAGGCCACAAATTGGGCGACATCGTCGAAATACGCGTACCCTCCGGCCTGATGAAATTCGAAATCACCAACATCACTTTCTGATAGCACTATCGCTACTAATTTCGCGCCACGGCACAGCAATAAGCCGGACAAGACCGAAATCAGATACGGCAATAAGCTCGGAAAGACAAGGAACATATAATCTAATATAAATAGCTAACTATCATGGCAACAATATTTTCACGCATAGCAGCCGGCGAAATAGGCTGCTACAAAGTCGCCGAAGACGACCGCCATTTCGCATTCCTGGACATCAATCCCGTAGCCGCCGGACATGTCCTGGTCATCCCCAAGAAGGAAGTCGACTACATCTTTGACCTTGAAGAAAACGATTACGTCGAGCTGCAGAAATTTGCTCGTCGCGTGGCCATCGCTATGCGCCGTGCCATACCCTGCAAACGCATCGGCGTTGCCGTCATGGGTCTCGAAGTACCTCACACTCACATCCATTTGGTGCCCATCAACGCCGAATCGGATATGAACTTCTTCAAGCAACACCCTGTTATTCCCGACACAGAGATGGAATCCATCGCCAAGGCTATATTCACCGAATTCGAGAAGCTTTAACCCCCCTCCGCCCCCCAATGAAAAGATTACTCAGCATCGCAGCCGCCGCACTGGTAGTAGCGGCATGCACCTCCGGGCACGACGGCTGGACACTCAAAGGCAACATCGAAGGAGGTGCCGGCAAGACCGTATACATCGAAGGCTCGACCATTGGCAACTGGTATCTTATTGACTCGGTGGCCATTGACGACAACGGCTCCTTTGACTATACAGCCGCAAAAGCCGATTCGCTGCCTACTATATACCGTATACGCCTGGCCGACAAATACATATACTTCCCTGCCCAAGGCAAACAAGTCCTCACACTCAAAGCCGACGCCAAGTCCTTTGACCGTGGTTTTGATGTGTCCGGCTCGCCCCTCGCAGCCGAATTTACTTCCGTAGACAGACTGATCAACAAGTATATAGACTCGCTGGGAACGGACGCCGCACGCAACGACAAGAGTCTCAAGACCGAGCTTATGCTTATGGTCAATAAAGACACTACCTGCTTGGCTTCGTATTACATTGTCGGCAAATTCATCGACAAACGACCGCTGCTCAACCTTTCGGATCGAGCCGATCTGCGTATCCTCGGCAATGCTGCAAACAACTACAAACGTCTGCATCCCAACGATCCGCGCGGCAAAGACCTCGAACAACGCTACCTGGCCGCACGACGCGCGATGCCCTCCTCGGGGCGTGCTATGGAAGCACAAATGGCGTCCAAACCGGATATCGAAATTGCCCGATATGACATCAACGGCACACTGCGCAACTTCAACGACTACTGCGGCAAGGGTGTCACCGTGCTCAATTTTGTGCGCTATGACCACAAAAACTCGCCGGCCAACACCGTGGCACTCAACGAAGTCTACACCAAATACAAAAACGCCGGGCTGAAAATATACCAAATATCATTTGATCCGGACGAAATGAACTGGAGACGCTCGGCCGCCAATATGCCCTGGACTTCGGTATGGAACTCGCCCACCGAAGGCTATGACATCCTGCTGGCCTACAACGTCAATCCCGACGGCGGTCCCGTAAGCTTCATCTTCGACCGCAACGGCGACTTGGTGCTCCGCGTAGCCGACGCACGCGACCTGCCCGCCGCACTGGCTCGCTACTTCTGATGCACAAAAACGCGTAAACGATAACGCTTTACAGCGCATCACAATATAATCCGCCGCAAGAATCGGAAGATATTCTTGCGGCGGATTATATTGTCAATCAGTGGATTAGCCCAGCCTAACAAGACCTGCAAGCGGAGAGAACAGCACCAAGTGCAATTTCGATTTGCGTATTCGGCAAAAGTATCGTACCTTTGCAGTCCGAAAAGGCGCATAGCGTCTTCCACAGTGGACAAATTTGGCTGCTTGCAACCACTAAAAAAAATGCTAAAAAACAACCCCTACAGACTGCCGTACTCAACGCACGGCCCTCTATGAGGGAACATCCCATAGCATTAATCGCCACACAACAGTGGGCAGCCCGAACATCCACCCGGAAATCTCGCGCTGTCCGCTTTTCTTTTGCGTCCTCGCGCAAAGAACTCACTTCAATAGACACACATCTAACACTCATATGTAATGAAGCAATTATTCACATCTGAATCCGTATCCGAAGGGCATCCCGACAAGGTTGCCGACCAAATATCCGATGCCATCGTCGATGAATTCCTGGCACGCGATCCCCACAGCAAAGTGGCCTGCGAGACACTGGTTACCACCGGCCAAGTCATCATCGCCGGCGAAGTCAATAGCGAGGCATACATAGACCTGGCAGGCACAGCACGCAACGTCATCGACCAAATAGGGTATAATCGCGCCGAGCTGGGCTTCGATGCCGGTAGCTGCGGCGTACTCGTAGCCGTACACGAGCAAAGTCGCGACATCAACCGCGGCGTTGTGCGTCAGGCACCCGAAGAGCAGGGCGCCGGCGACCAAGGCATGATGTTCGGCTATGCATGCAACGAAACGCCGCTATACATTCCGCTGAGCCTCGCGCTAAGCCACGCATTGGTACGTGGCCTCGCCGAGATACGCCGCGAAGGTCGCCAAATGACATATCTTCGTCCCGACTCTAAAAGCCAAGTAACCGTAGAATACGACGAAAACGGCAAACTGGTACGCGTACACACCATAGTGATTTCGACACAGCACGACGAATTCATCGTCCCCGACCTCACCGGCCTGCCCCCCGAACAAGCCGAAAAGCGCCAAGCCGCCGCCGATGCCGAGATGTGCGCCGTCATTGCCGCCGATGTCCGCGACATCCTCATACCGCGCGTACGTCAGGCCATGCCCGAGGATTTGCGTCACTTCCTGGACGAGGATTACACTCTGTACGTCAATCCCACCGGCAAATTTGTCGTCGGAGGACCCAACGGCGACACCGGACTCACCGGGCGCAAAATCATCGTTGATACCTACGGAGGCCACGGCGCACACGGCGGCGGAGCCTTCTCGGGCAAGGATCCCAGCAAGGTAGACCGCTCGGCCGCTTACGCCGCACGTCACATCGCCAAGAATCTTGTAGCCGCCGGAGTGGCCGACCGCGCCCTCGTACAAGTGGCGTACGCCATCGGCGTGGCCAAGCCCGTCAGCGTATGCGTCAACACTTATGGCACCGCGCACGTCAATTTCTCGGACGCACAAATCGGCGATATCGTGGCCACGACCTTTGACTTGACGCCCCACGCCATCGAAAAAGCGCTCAAGTTGCGCCAACCTATGTATCGCGAAACAGCCTCCTACGGACACATGGGACGCATACCGCGCACCGTCACCAAGACTTTTGTCGATGACCACGGCAACAAATTCGAGCGCGAAGTCGAGCTGTTCACCTGGGAAAAGACCGACCGCGTAGATGACGTACGTCGCGCCTTCGGACTCTGAGAAACCGATTCGGGCACAAATACGAAGAAACAAAGCAAGCCTTGACAGCAAAGGAGGGAGACAACCCGACTCCGAGAAAAAAATGTCAGGGACACATCCGAACTCTGCAGCATTTACATTCGTATCGCATATGGTATAATAACACAGGAAGGCACTCCAACGCCTTCCTGTGTCTCATTGAGAGCACATCAAGTCACAACAACTATTCGTCTCAACGAGTAAAACGATTAGCAACAAACATCCAAACGCACAATATATCATGGCAAAAAGATCGACACCCATTCCGGGGCTATCATTTTCGTGGAAACGCGCCGTCGGCATCACCCGACTACGCCAAAATATCGCACGCAAAACCGGCATACCCACCACCCGCTCCGGCATCGAGCGCAAAATCGGAGGAAGCATCATTTCCTGGCTCTTTGGCAAAAAGTAAAGCACAAAAAACGTTGTTTTGGAACCGAAACAACGTTTTTGTGCGTCAGGGGCTTTGCCGATTTGCGAAAAAACACTAACTTTGTGCGTTTATTGCACACCGGCACTGTCGGTGCGCACACATTGACATCAAGTCAGTGCTTTAATAATTAGCAAATTAAAACTTAACTATACCAATATCAATGGCAACATTAGAGAAAATCAGAAGCAAATCGGTGATGCTATTCACCATCATCATTGTTGCGCTTTTAGCATTTATCCTCGGAGACTTCTTCACCTCCGGCCGCTCGTTCTTCGGCGTAGGCGACAAAGTGGCTACAGCCAACGGCGCCACAGTCAAGTACAACGACTATCAAGCCAAGCAGCAGGAATTTGACGACATGCTCAAGGACCAAAACCAGAGCATCAATCCTGACGACCGCAGCGAACAAGTTATCCAAACCCTGCTCATGCAAGGCCTCCTGGACGAGGAATACGACCGCATGGGTATCACAGTGACTGACAACGAATTGTCTTCCGTAATGCTGGGCAACGGCCAGCAGAGTGTCTACGTTCTCTATCAATTGGCACAGAACGCCGGCATCAACCCCCAAGGCCTTATGCAAGCCGGCATTACCGACGCCAAGACATTCTATGACGCAATGAACAACCCCGCCAAGTATCAGCTTGACGCCGAACTGGCCGCAGCGTTCAAAAACGCCTGGATCAAGACCGAAAAGGACATCACCGAAGGCCTCAAAGCCAACGCATATATGTCCCTCGCCTACGGACTGTTCACCGCCAGCAAGGTCGACGCTCGCGCCATCTACAACGACCGCTCCGTGACCACAACTTTCGCTTACGTCACCAAGCAGTATACCGCCGTATCCGAGGCTGAGGCCGAGAAGACCATCACCGATGCCGACTACGAAAAAGTATACAACGAGCGTAAGAGCGCATTCAAACTTGACGAAGAAAAACGCCTGATTTCGTATATCGTCGTAGACTTGGCTCCCTCCGCAAAGGACCAGGCAGACGCCATCAACGAAGTCAACACGCTCTTCAACGAACTCCAGACTTCCGAAGGCATCGATGCAGTCAATCAGCACAGCAACTTCGAGAAGAATACAGCCAAATACACCGCCGACAAACTCGGTCAGGATCCCATCCTGCGTATGCTCACCAATGACAGCGTGCCCATGGCCGCCGGAACGGTACGCAATCTCGGCAACCAGAACGGCAAACTCTATCTGGCCAAAGTTCTTGACAAGACCACCGGCGTGGACGATGTAACATTCAGCGTCATGCCCTTGCCCGAGAAGAAAGAACAAGCAGACTCGCTGTTGAGCCTGCTCAACACCGCAACCTTTGACTCGATTACGCGTCTCAATCAGGGCAACGTCGGCCTCCAAACCTCGCTGGTTACACCCAACCCGCAGATGCCCCTGCCCGAAAAGATGTACAAGGCTCTTGAACAGCAGGCCGTCAACAACGTATTCGTATTCACCGACACCATCAAGACCGCCAACGATAAAGGTCAGGAAATCTCCAAGGCCGTAAGCTACGCAATGCTTATCACCAAGCGTTCCGAACCCGTCACCGTATACGACATCGCTACAATCGACTACGAAATCGTACCCTCGCAAGCCACCATCACCGAACTTACGCAGAACTTCCACAACTTCGTAGCCACCAACGGTACCGCCGAATCCTTCGGTAAGAACGCCGAGAAAGCCGGATACGCAGTATACAAAGCCATCGTAGGTGCCAGCAGCCCCATAGGCGACCTCGCTCCCGGTTCGATGTCCACCGTTAAGTGGGCAATGAATGCCGACAAGGGCGATGTTTCCAAGGTTTACAACTGCACCAAAGTTGCACGCCAGAACGGCTCCAACGAGTACATGCTTGCCGTAGCTATCGACGAAGTCTTCAACGACAACTACATGCCCGTCACCTCGCAATACGTAAAGGATATGCTCAAACCCCTCGTAATCCGCGACAAGAAGGCATCCATCCTCGCAGCTCAGGCCAAGAACGCCAAGACGCTCAATGCCGCTGCCGCCAACCTCGGTGTCAAAGTGGCAGACCAACCCGCCACCAGCACCTTCGGCGATGACTTCGTAACCGGTATCGGCTTCGGCGAAGGCACCATCCAAGGCGCTGTCGCTGCCGCCAAGCCCGGCACACTTGTAGGCCCCGTAGAAGGCAACACCGGCATCTACTACTTCGTAGTTTCCTCCAACAAAAACGCCGGTCGTCCCTACAACTACCTCGAATCGGCCAACACCTTCATGGGTACAGCCGCAGCGCCCATCTATATGATTGACCGTCAGGGTCGCCCCGCAGGTCTGTCGCTGCTCACCCTCGTAGGCAACAACAAGATTAAGAACAACATCCTCGAGTTCACCGCCGACGATAAATAATCCGGCACAACTCGCCTAACTGAATTGGTCGCGGCCACGGCCGGACAGAATCCAATCTATTCCGACACAACAAGCGGCCGATGCCACAAGACATCGGCCGCTTGCCGTAAAGGCAGCACCACATCAGCCAAGACACACATCCGACCGGCACAGCCATACGCATCGAGCAATATACATAAGAGAATGACAGAACAACAAAACGCCGACGACATCAACGAAAAAGTCGCAACCGAGCCCGTCGCCTCGACCGCCACTTTTGCCGATTTGGGCATACGCGCCGACCTGCTGCAAGGCATCAGCGAGTTGGGCTTCGAACGACCCATGCCCATTCAGGAGCAAGTGATACCATATCTGCTGGATAGCGACCGCGATGTCGTAGGTTTGGCGCAAACCGGCACAGGCAAGACCGCAGCCTTCGGGCTGCCGTTGATACAGCGCGTAGACACTGCCAAACGACGCCCGCAAGCGTTGATTTTGGCACCTACTCGCGAATTATGCCTCCAAATAGCCTCCGACTTAGCCGATTACGCCAAGTACATACCCTCCATCGAAATATTGCCCGTATATGGCGGCAGCAGCATTCAAAGCCAAATCAAGGCCCTGCGTGCCGGCGGCATCCAAATCATCGTAGCCACACCGGGACGATTGCTCGACCTGATAGACCGCGGCGTGGTACACCTGGATGATGTGCATACCGTAGTACTCGACGAGGCCGACGAGATGCTCAATATGGGATTTATCGACAGCATCAACGACATCCTAGACCATGTGCCGGACAACCGCAAAATGCTGCTGTTCTCGGCCACTATGCCCAATGAGGTAGCCAAGATTGCACGACGTTTTATGCACGATCCCGTCGAAGTCGTCGTCGGGCACCGCAACCAAGGAGCCGAAAACGTCCGCCACGTGTATTATATGGTTGCAGCCAAGGACAAATACCTGGCGCTTAAACGCATAGCGGATGATTGCCCCAATATCTACGCCATAGTATTTTGTCGTACACGCTCGGAGACGCAGGAGATTGCAGACCGACTTATCTCGGACGGATACAATGCCGACTCGTTGCACGGCGACCTCTCGCAACAGCAGCGCGACATCGTCATGAAGAAATTCCGCGAGGGTCATATCTCAATACTCGTAGCCACGGACGTCGCTGCCCGCGGTCTCGACGTAGACGACCTGACGCACGTCATCAATTTCGGACTACCCGACGACACAGCCGTATACACCCATCGCTCGGGACGTACCGGACGCGCCGGCAAGACCGGTATTTCCGTAGCCATAATCCACACGCGCGAACAAGGACGTTTGCGCCAAATCGAACGATCGATAGGCAAGAAATTCGAGCGCTGCAACGTACCATCGCCGCAGCACATCATCGAGAAACAGCTCTACAACCTCGCCGACCGCCTCGAGAAAGTCAAAGTGGACGACAGCGAAATCGAGAAATACCTTCCCGGCATCTCCAAGAAGCTGTCATGGCTGTCCGGCGAAGACCTACTGAAACGCGTATTATCGCTCGAATTCAACCGATTGCTCGACTATTACAAGGACGCGCGTGACATCGACATTCCCGACACAAAGGAAGGCCGACGTGCCAAGAACGACAAGGAACGTCCGCGTCGCGACCGCGCTTTTGCCGACAACGGCGAACGCCCTGTCACCGACGCCGATAAAGACCGCCGTACCGCCGATGCAGGCATGGCACGCATTTACGTCAACGCCGGGAAAGCCCAAGGCTTCTACGCCGGCAACCTTATCACGATGATCAACCGCGGCACGCGCGATCAGCGTGTCGATGTGGGCCGTATAGACCTGCTCACCGATTACACCCTCTTCGATGTAGCCGATAAGGATGCCGCCACCGTAGTCAAGGCGCTGCGCGGTGCCGATTTCTTCGGACAAGTGCTGTACAGCGAAGTGGCCGAAGCCGACAAAGATTACGCCGATGCCTCCAGACGCAAGACCGCTCGCAAAAAACGCGACGACCGTGACGACCGCGCCAAGCGTGACCGCAATTTCAAGTCCAAGGGCCGCAGTTTCAAGGACAAAAACTTCAAAGGCAAAGACTTTAAAGACAAAGACTTCAAGGACAAAGGACACAAAAACGATAAAAAAGATCGCGAAGGCTCCTACGAAGGCGGATTCAAGAAAAAGCACAAACGCAAGTGACCGCCTACCATCCGCCCTTCCATTCCGAAACTTTTATCATTATATATCCTCCTCAAATATCTATCCTCTAACATCTATCCTCGTAATAATATGCTGAGATACACCATAGCACTCATCATCGCCACCGCAGCATTAGCCGTGCAAGCGCGTACCGCCGCCGATTTCTTCGGCATGGCCGAGGCTGACATCGCCTTCGATGCCATCAGCGCCACAACGCGCCTGGACATGCTCGATTACGCACACTCGGGACTTACGACACCCTCCAACAACCGTCAAGGTGGAGTGGCGCGCATCATCTCGGTCTCCGATAAGTCGATAAAGTTGACGCCCGCGACTTCGGTCGAAGCCTCGCTTGACGTCCTCACGACAGGCAAAGACACAGTCTTGATGGTCATCGAAACACTTCCGCTGCCCCAGCAGGACAGCCGTATATCGTTCTATGATACACAATGGCGTCCGGTGAAGAAAGCGCCGCTGGACACCCCCAAGCTCTCCGATTGGATGGAGACGACGGACAAGGCCGCGCTCGAACAGGCGCGACAGCAGCTACCGTTCATACTCTCTACCGCCGAGTACGACCCCGAGACGCGCACGCTTACACTTACAAGTTCGATGGGCCAATACTTTGTTCCGGAAGACACCCCGGCAGCATTGGGACAGATGCACAAGAGCCTCACTTTCAGGCTCAATGACAAAATGCGCTTCATTCGCACAACGCCACATCAATGAACGCCTGCGCACAAGACAGTGCCGACAGCCGCAACGTGCTGTCCTTGCTCCAGCTCAACACGCTGGTGCACGATGCCGTCAGCGCCGCCGCCGGCATACATGATGTCTGGATTACGGCCGAAACCTCGGACGTGCGCCAATCCGGTCCTCATTGCTACCTGCAATTGATACAGAAAGACGAGCAAGGTGCCACAGTAGCACGCATTTCGGCCAATATCTGGGGCAATGTATGGTCGTCCGTGTCGCGCAAATTTGCCGTGGCCACCGGAGCTGCGCTCGGCTCGGGCATACGCATCCTGCTGCGCGGCTCGGTGTCATTCCACCCCTACCACGGCATAGCGTTGACCATCACGGATATAGACCCGTCTTACACCATCGGCGATGCCGAACGACGACTACGAGAGCTACGCCAAAGACTTACACAAGAAGGCCTTATAGGGCTCAACCAACGCGTACCCTGGGGCGATATGCCGCAACGTATTGCTGTCATAAGTGCTCCCGGCGCTGCCGGATACGGCGACTTCAGCCACCAATTGTCGCACAACGAGGCACATCTACGATTTACCACCGGCCTGTTCCCGGCCATAATGCAGGGTCAAAACACATCTACGACCGTCATTTCGGCGCTGAAAGATGTCATTGCCGAACGCCTGCGCTGGGATTGCGTGGTCATCATCCGCGGCGGCGGAAGCACCAGCGACCTCGATGCCTTCAATGACTACGCCCTCGCCGCCGCAGTGGCCCGCTGTCCGCTGCCCGTAATCGTCGGCATAGGGCACGAACGAGACCATACCATCCTCGACGAGGTGGCCAAGGTGAGCACCAAGACACCAACGGCTGCCGCCGAGTGGCTCATAGCCAAGGGCAAAAGTGCACTGCGACGCTTCGCCGATTTGGGCAACACTATGGCTCTGCTTGCTCAAAAAATCCTCGCCGACAATCGCACACGTTACACCGAAGCGGCATACGCGCTGCCCACCACGGCCCAACGCGCGGCGGACGATGCCCAACGAGCCCTGCGCAGCTACGCTACAGCCCTATATCGCGACGTCGCCGACACCCTCTCGGATGCGGCAACCTCACTTCTGCAATCGACCTCCGCTATCGAACATGCCGTCACAGCCACCATCGCGACACGGCGCAATGCCCTCGATGCCGCTGCGGCGACAATTCCGCCGGCCATAAACGCACGTCTGCATATAGCCGACAGTCTCTTGACATCCAAAGCCACGCTCCTGGACGCCCTATCGCCCGAAAAAGTCCTGGCTCGCGGATACTCGCTGACTTACGGCGCTGACGGACACATCCTCACCGACGCTGATGCCGTATCCACCGGCGACACCATCACCACACGCCTTGCCGGCGGATTGACAATACAATCACAAGTAACTTCTAAAGACACCTCCAATGGATAATAACGAAAATACCCCCAAGACGTACGTCGAGGCCATCACCGAACTCGAAGAAATCATTGCTTCGCTGCAAGACCCTGACTGCGATATCGACACTATGGTCGCCAAGACTCGCCGCGGTGCCTTCCTGCTCAAATATTGCCGCAGTCGCCTGACCACAGTCAGCCGTGAGCTGGACACCATATTGGACGATATACGCGAAACTCCCGAACAAGACTGAGCCATGTCCAAGAAGCACGCTGCATCCAATAAGACCAATGCCGCAAGGCTGCTTGATGCCGCCGGCATAGAATACTCACTCGTACCTTACCCCGTCGACGAAGAACATCTCGAAGCAACGCACGTGGCCGAGTGCCTCGGCGAGGACATTCGCCGGGTATTCAAGACCCTTGTGCTGCGAGGCGAACGTTGCGGCCTGTTTGTATGCGTCGTACCCGGCGATGCCGAGGTCGACCTCAAGAAAGCCGCTCGAGCCATAGGCGACAAAAAAGCCGACCTTATACCTATGCGCAAATTGCTGCCACTCACCGGATACATCCGCGGAGGATGCTCGCCCATCGGCATGAAGAAGGCTCTACCTACACTGATACACAGCACCGTAAACGATTTTGACTCGGTATACGTGAGCGCCGGCGTCCGCGGGCTCCAGTTATGCATCGCCCCGGCCGACATCGTGACAGCCTCTTCCGCCACCGTCACCGACCTCATCAAAGAATGATATGAACACCTTTGGCACGACATACACCCTGACATCCTTCGGCGAAAGCCATGGCCCGGCCATAGGCGGCGTCATCGACGGCATGCCCGCCGGAGTACACATCGACCTCGACCGACTGCAAGCGGCTTTGAATCGTCGCCGTCCGGGACAATCGGCACTGACCACGGCTCGCAACGAGCCTGATAAGGTGCAAATTCTTTCGGGTATCATTGATGCAAACGTGTGCGCAGGTACTTCGGGCACACCCGATTACGTTACCCTCGGCACTCCCATAGGATTTGTAATACCCAACACGTCACAGCACTCGCACGACTACGAGAGCCTGCGCAACACCTACCGCCCGGGGCATGCCGACTTTACCTATCAAGCCAAGTACGGCATACGCGACCATCGCGGCGGCGGCCGTGCCAGTGCCCGCGAGACAGCCGCACGCATCGTCGCCGGAGCCCTGGCTATGCAGGCTATGGCCGCCTACGGCATAGACGTACGTGCATACACTCGAGCCATAGGAGGCATAAGTGCAAATATCGACCCGATGGCTGCAACGCCCTCATCAATAGAGGCCAACGCCGTACGATGCCCGGACGCAACGGCGGCCGCTGCCATGGAAGCAGCCATACTCGACGCCAAGGACCATGGCGACACACTCGGCGGAACCATCGAATGTGTCATCACCGGAATGCCGGCAGGTATTGGCGACCCCGTAGCCGGAAAACTGCAAGCGCTACTCGCCGAAGCTATGATGAGCATACCCGCAGCCAAGGGCTTCGAATACGGAATGGGATTTGAAGGTGCCGCACATCAGGGCTCTCAAGTCATCGACAACTGGATGCCGGCGCCGGACGACCCACGCGGCATAGCCGCCGCAGCCAACAATTCGGGCGGCATACAAGGCGGCATCTCAAACGGCGAGCCTATCGTGATGCGCGTGGCTTTCAAGCCCGTAGCTACGCTACTGCGCCCGGTGCAGACCGTAGACAGCGAGCATCGCGCCGTCACCCTCGAAGTTCACGGACGTCACGACCCTTGCGTAGTGCCACGCGCCGTGCCCATCGTCGAGGCTATGGCCGCCATCACGGCATTCGGCGCACTGCTACGCAATCGTGCATCACGAATCTGACAGCCCGATAGTTCACAGAAAGAACGAACGGTTACGATAGCTGTTCCCCAACATTTTACGCTTTACAAGTCACGGTTTTTCGGACCGAAATTGGAAGCAATGTCCGGCACACGGCACAAAAAAGATCATCGTACAACGCAAAAAATCACAAAAAAAACATAACTTTGCACCGCCGCACACAGCGGTATACTCTTAATAACGAGTATCCAAATCTAACACTAAATCACTTATGAAGAAATTATTATTGACCGTATTCTGCGCTGTTCTCGGCGTATGCGCTTATGCGCAAAAAGGCTCTAACACCATCGGTGTAAACCTTCTTTACGACACACAAGTGACTCAATCCGTCGGCCTCGGCATCAAGGCTCAGCACTTCTTCACCAACAGCTTCCGCGGCGAAGCATCCTTCAACTACTTCTTCCAGAACGACAAAGTGTCGATGTTTGACTTCAACGCCAACGTCCACTATCTGGTAAACATCACCAAAGACTTCCACATCTATCCCCTGGTAGGTCTCACCGTAGGTCACTACATGGTTGACGTCGACGGCGCAGACAGCGAAACACGCGTCGGCGGCAACTTCGGTGGCGGCCTCGAGTACGACATCGACTCCAAACTCACCATCGGATTCGAAGGCAAATACCAACTGGTAAGCGACTTCGACCAAGGCGTCATCTCCGTAGGTCTCACCTACCGCTTCTAAAAAAACATACACGGCACATAGCCGTACACAAAGATGGCATATCCTCAGCGATATGCCACCTTTTTTTTGAGCGCGGCAGTGCCGCAGACGACCGTCACAACCACGCAAAAAGTCGGAGCAAAAATACATGCTCAAAAAGTTGGCGTATTCGGCGAAAAAACAGTAACTTTGCACTTCGGAAGCGTAGCAGCCTCCGGCAGCATCGGCATCGGCATATAGTTCGAGGCCGAGACGCTACATCGAACAAAGCAAAAAAGATACACTAAATAATGGAAAACAAGACATTTAACACCCCCGAAGCGCAGCAGGAAGCCCGCGAACAGGCCCGCGCGCAACGCAACAAGAAAATCTTCATTTTCTCGTCCATCGCCATCTTAGTAGTCCTCGTGATTGCCGGAGCAGTGTACTTCCTGCACTCCAACGCCGTCAGCAAAGCCAACGATGCCATCGGTCTGGCCGACATCGAAACCAACGACAGCATCCGCTCCGCAATGTATCAGAAGATTGCCGATGACGGCAGCACAGCCGCCAACGAGCGCGCACAGCTTATGGTCGCTATCCGCGCTTACAACGATTCCAACTACGTCAAAGCCATCGAATATCTCGACAAGACCTCGGTAAGCAGCGAAATCATCGGCGCCGGAGTTTACAGCCTCAAAGGCGACTGCTACGCCAACCTCAATAAACTTGACGATGCCATCAGCGAATACGAAAACGCTGTAAGCAAGGCCGACGGCAACCCCACAATTACGCCGTTCATCCTTATCAAGATGGCCAACATCTACGCTCAACAAAAGAACTATGCCAAGGAGTATGAGTGCTACAACACCATCCGCACCGACTACCAGGCTTACGTACAGCAGGCAGGCTTCAACATCGACAAATACGTTGAACGCGCACGCGTCCGCGCCGGAAAATAATACAGCGCCGAGCCTCCTGACGCAAATTCTCTATCCATAACCAATCGCGGACAGTGCTCCCTATCATGGGAACGCTGTCCGTTGCATAATACACGGATTTCAAGAAGCGTCAACCCCAATGTCCGCAAAACAACAGACAAAACACACCACCGATAGCGCCCGGCACAAAAGCACCGGCGAAGACAATCACGACAGCATCAACGGCGACAGCAGCACAATCAGTGCCACCGAAGCCCACGATGTCGCCGAAGCCGAGCGCACAGCCGAAGGTGACACCGACAAGAGCGCCGAAAGCGCTAACGCCGCAGGACTCAACAGCCTCGCCACACGTCCCGTAGGTGCATTGCTCTGGCAATACAGCGTTCCCGCCGTTGCCGGAATGGTGGTCGTATCGCTATACAACGTCATCGACCGCATATTCATCGGACGCGGTGTCGGTCCGGACGCCATCTCCGGCCTGGCAATTACATTCCCGTTGATGAACTTGGCCACGGCGCTCGGCGTACTCGTAGGCGCAGGCGCCTCGGCACGCGTATCCATAATGCTTGGAGCCAAGCGTTTACGCGAAGCGCAGACTATATTAGGCAACTCGGTGGTGATGCTGTTGATATTCGCCACTATTTACATCACCGCCTTCGCGGTATTCCTGGACCCGCTGCTTCGCGCTTTCGGGGCCAGCGACCGCACACTCCCCTATGCGCACGACTTTTTGTCGGTGCTGCTTCCGGGTATGCTGTTGATGAATCTCAGTTTCTCGCTCAACAACATCCAACGCGCTTCCGGGTATCCGCGTCGTGCAATGATGACTATGATACTCAGTGCTGTGGCCAACGCCATACTCGCACCCATATTCATCTTCGGACTCGACATGGGCATACGCGGTGCCGCCCTGGCTACGGACCTGGCTATGGCCAGCACCTTGGTATTTGTATTATGGCACTTCTTTGACCGACGCAGCAATCTCCACTTCACTCGCGGCACCTACCGCCTGCGCCGCGCAGTGGTCATCAGCATCATCGGCATCGGCGCCGCCCCATCGCTGGTAAACGCCGCCGCATCGCTCATCAATTTCCTGATAAACAATACTATGTATGCTTATGGCGGCGACAATGCCGTCGGCGCTGCCGGCATATTCTCCACCTACGCGTCGCTGATTACAATGATTATCATCGGCATCTGCCAAGGTATGCAACCCGTGGTAGGCTACAATTACGGCGCGGGCAAACTCCACCGCTTGCGTCGCGCATATATGCTGACATTGGTCGCCGCGACCATACTCAGTATCCTCGGGTGGTGCGGAGCATTCTTTATCCCCGATACCATTGCCTCAATATTCACTACGGACACAGATTTGGTCAACACCACCGCACACGGCCTTAGCATCGCCCTGCTGGCGTTTGTCTTCGTAGGATTTCAGATTGTGTCCACCAACTTTTTCCAAAGCATCGGGCGTGTCGGCAAATCCATATTTCTGGGGCTCTCGCGTCAGGTTCTCTTCCTCATACCGCTACTTATCATCATGCCCGGGCTTTGGGGACTGAACGGCGTATGGTACTCCTTCCCCATTGCCGACCTCTTTGCCACCGCCGTCACCGTTATCCTGATAATTATGGAATTCAGGCGATTGCGCAATATGAGACCCGGCGGAACCATAGCATAACATCCGCGCATCGCACAACGACAAAAAGAAATAACAGAACACGATATGACCTTTGAGCAATTAGACCTCAGCGACGAAGTCCTTGACGCACTCTACGACATGAACTTCGAGGAATGTACGCCCATACAAGAGCAATCCATACCCTACATCCTGCAAGGGCGCGACCTCATAGCCGTCGCACAAACCGGCACCGGCAAGACCGCAGCATACCTGCTGCCCATCATCAGCCGTCTATACACCGACGGAGCGCCCACCGACGCCATCAATTGCATAGTCATGGCCCCCACACGCGAATTGGCGCAGCAAATCGACCGTCAAATGGAAGGTATGGCCTATTACCTGCCGGTCAGCTCAATAGCCGTTTACGGCGGTACCGACGGTCCGACTTTTGCCCGTCAACAGAATAGTATGCATGCCGGCGCAGATGTCGTTATCGCCACCCCGGGACGGCTGCTTGCACACATGCAAATGGGCACTATCGACCTGAGCCGAGTGTCCTTCTTCGTGCTCGACGAAGCCGACCGAATGCTCGATATGGGATTTTACGACGACATCATGCAGATTGTACGCTGCCTACCCAAGGAGCGTCAGACCCTGATGTTCAGCGCCACTATGCCACCCAAAATCAAGAAACTGGCCGAAGAAATTCTCAACGATCCCGCAGAAGTCAAGATTGCCGTATCGCGCCCCGCCGACGGCATCGACCAAAGCGCATATATCTGTCACGAGCGCCAAAAGACCCCAATACTTCTGGACTTGTTGCGCAAAGACGGAGGAGCCAAACGCGTCATCATCTTCGCCTCATCCAAGCTTAAAGTCAAAGACCTCACGCGCCAGTTACGTCAGGCTCATCTCAATGTAGCACAAATACATAGCGACCTCGACCAAAAGGAACGCGACGAAGTTATGCTCGGATTTCGCGCCGGCAAAATCGACATACTCGTGGCCACGGACATCGTGGCACGCGGCATCGATATCGACGACATCACTATGGTCGTCAATTATGACGTACCCTACGAAGCCGAAGACTACGTTCACCGCATCGGACGTACCGCACGCGCCGGCAGCCAAGGCCGCGCCATCACTATGGTCAGCACTATGGACCAGTTCCGCTTCGGCCAAATCGAGAAATTTCTCGGCAAGCCCGTGCGCAAAGAGCTCGTCGCGCCCGAGTACGGCGAAGCGCCCGAGTATCACCCCGAACGCCGCTTAGACACGCGCCACGGTCACGGTTCAAACAGCCGGGGCTCGAACAAGCGAGGCTCCGGCGCAGGCAAACCGCGCAACACCAAGCCGTCGGGACACAAAGGAAAGCAGACAGAAAACAAGAGCGCCCAAAACGCCAACCGCAATAGCGACAACAACGATAGCGCAAAGAAGCGCAGCAAAAAGTCCTACAAGCACAACAGCGGCAAAAAGCCCCGTCCCGAAGAAGGCCGAAACGAGGGCCAATCATAAGAGCCGAACAACCCCGAATCCGCCGCCATCGACAACGCAAAAAGCCGCCGAAAACGCCCCGTAAAGCCCGGCAAAAGCCTAAAACGCGGGCAAAGCCGTTTTAGTACGCGTAAAAAGTTGGCGGTTTGGAAGTTTTTGTCTAACTTTGCACAGTTTTTCCCACCCGACTTAAACGACAATGGGTACTCTCGCCGAATACAAGCTACCACTAAGGCCCTTAGTGATAGGCACACACAAATTCAGCTTCCGTCTGACAAAGGACTTCTTTGAGCAGATGGAAAGTACGGATGTGCGTGATGGCGATATCCTTGCCGAAGTCACGGTGGAATACACCGGCGACGTCTACGAGATAGACATGCGCTGCACCGGAGAGGTAACCATACCCTGCGACCGCTGTTTGGACGATATGCAAGAGAGCATCGACGCCGAATACCACATCGCAGCCAAGTACGGCGACCGCTACAACGACGAAGACGAGGCCCTGATAGAAGTGCCGCGCAGCGACAGCGACCTGGACATCGCGCACATGCTTTATGATACGGTGATGCTGGACATCCCCATACAGCACATGCACGCCGACGGACAGTGCAACAGCGCTATGAGCGACATTCTCAATCAACACCGCGTCATCGACCTGCAAGACAGCCAAGAGCAAGGCCCCCAAGACACCGAAGGCGCCGATACGCCCAACGACCCGCGGTGGGACGCGCTCAAAAACTTCAAGACACAAGATTGACCCCGAACAGGTCCAAGACCTCGGGATCGAAGACAACAATATATTCCACACAAAAACAATCAAAGCACATAAAATAAAATGGCACATCCTAAACGCAAACAATCCAAGACCCGCACAGCCAAACGCCGTACACACGACAAGGCTATCGAACCCACATTGGCACTCTGCCCCAACTGCGGTGCATGGCACGTATACCACACCGTATGCGAATGCGGCTACTACCGCGGACAGCAGGCCATAGCCAAGGAAGAGGTAGTCGGCTAAAGCCGGACGAGCTTCAAACCGTCCGCCACAGCCAGGCGACACAACTTCCGGCCACGGTAATGGCTACGCATGAGGCCCACAACACCGGCAGGCAATATGCCACGGCAAGGGCAATCACACTGCCACAGCATCGGCGAGATACACGACGCGCCGATGCCGTGGGAGCGTAGTCTATAGACTTAACACAAGCCACACATTCTATTACAACACACCTATGTTTAACGCACGCATTTCAGCCCTGGCATCATACGTCCCGGACGACATCCTCGACAACGAAATGTTGTCCAAGATGGTCGACACCAACGACGAATGGATTACCACACGTGTAGGCATCAAAGAGCGCCGCATACTCCATAAAGACGGCGCCGGATCATCGTATATGGGCATAAAGGCCGTCAGCAAGCTTCTGGCCGAGACGCCCTCGGTCAAGGCCGAAGACATCGACCTGCTCATCTGCGCTACCTCCAACCCCGACTATCGCTTCCCCTCGACAGCATCCATCATCGCATACCACACCGGACTTACCGGAGCATACGCCTACGACATTCAGGCCGCATGCGCCGGATTTATCGTGGCATTACAAGACGCCACAGCGTACATTCGCTCCGGTATATACAAAAACGTGCTGGTAGTCTGCACCGAGAAAATGTCCTCGATGATAGACTATACAGACCGTTCGACCTGCGCACTCTTCGGCGACGGTGCAGCCGCCGCTCTGGTTCAGCCCACCGACCAACCCAATACAGGCGTCATTGACGGACTGTTCCACGTAGACGGCAGCGGCCTCGAACACCTCGTAATGCTCGGCGGCGGCTCGGCACACCCCACCACTCAGGAAACGCTGGACAAGAAATGGCACTTCCTGTTCCAAGACGGACGCCATGTATACAAAAATGCCGTAACCGACATGCTGACCTCCACTCAGGACATCATGAAGCGCAACAACCTCGGCGTAGACGACATCGACTACATCGTGCCGCATCAGGCCAACCTTCGCATCATCGAAGCCGTGGCTCAGCGCGCCGGCATACCCATGGATAAGGTGCTGGTCAACATCCAGTACCGCGGCAATACTTCCGCAGCATCCATACCCATCTGTCTGGACGAATACAAGCACACGCTCAAGAAAGGCGACAAAATCATCCTGACAGCCTTCGGCGCCGGATTCACCTGGGGCGCGATGTACCTCGTTTGGGACATGTAACACTCGGCAGCGCGGCATCCTGTCCCGCACGCCCGCAGACGGCAGCGCGGAGCAGTCCACGCCACGCGGCCACAGCATTGATAGCACCTTCGCGGTGCTATCAATGTTATATATAGACTATCACGGGGCGGAAGCCTCAGGCATACACGCCGTCTCATCTTCAACGCCAAAAGCTATGGAACAAAAGCACAAATCAGGATTTGTAAACATCGTCGGCAACCCGAATGTCGGCAAATCGACACTCATGAACGACCTCGTAGGCGAACGCATATCCATCATCACCTCCAAGGCGCAAACCACGCGTCACCGTATCATGGGCATCGTCAACGCCCCCGAGTACCAGATCGTATTCTCGGACACCCCCGGTGTGCTCAAACCCAAGTACAAGCTTCAGGAATCCATGCTCGAGTTCAGCGAAGGAGCACTCACCGACGCAGACATCCTGCTGTACGTCACCGATGTGGTTGAAGACCCGACAAAGAACGCCGATTTCGTGGCACGCGTGGCTGCCGAAAAAATTCCCGTGCTTCTGGTCATCAACAAGATAGACCTTCTACCAAGCCAAGACCGACTCAACGAAATATACGACCGCTGGCATCAGATACTGCCCAAGGCCGAGATATTTCCCACATCCGCCAAAGAGCACTTCAATGTCACCAACCTGATGAAACGTATCGTCGAGTTGCTGCCCGAAGGCGAGCCTTATTTCGGCAAAGACGCCCTGACGGACAAACCGGCACGTTTCTTCGTCACCGAAATCATCCGCGAAAAAATTCTGCTGGACTACGATAAAGAAGTACCGTACAGCACCGAAGTCATCGTCGAGAAATTTGACGAGAAAGACACCTCGATACACATCATGGCCGTAGTATATGTCGAACGCGACAGCCAAAAAGGCATAATTATCGGCCGCGGCGGAGCAATGCTCAAAAAAGTCGGCACCGAGGCACGCAAAGACATCGAAGCATTCTTCGGCAAACGCGTGTACCTCGAAATATTTGTCAAAGTAGAGCCCAATTGGCGCAACCGCGAAAACAAGCTGCGTCAATTCGGATACATCGAATGACCGCACCCGAGACCATCCACATCCACCAACACCCACGACTAACACCAAGACACTATTATGGGAAAACTCGTAGCCATCGTCGGACGCCCTAATGTAGGCAAGTCCACTCTCTTCAACCGCCTTACCCAAACACGTACGGCCATCACCGACCCTACAGCCGGCACAACGCGCGACCGTCAATACGGCAAAGTCGACTGGAACGGTATTGAATTCTCCATAGTAGACACCGGAGGATGGGTAGTCAACAGCGAAGATATATTCGAAAGCGAAATCAATAAGCAGGTCGAATTGGCCATCGAACAGGCCGACGTCATACTCTTTGTAGTCGACTCGATGAACGGTGTCACCGACCTCGACGACCACGTCGCAGCCATACTTCGCCGCAGCCGCAAGCCCGTGATTTTGGTGGCCAATAAGGTGGATTCCAACGAATGGCAGTACAACGTGCCCGAGTTTTACTCCCTCGGATTGGGCGATCCCTACGGCATCAGCGCCGTCAACGGCTATGGCACCGGCGACCTGCTCGACCAGGTGGTGGCCAAACTCCCGGCACAAGAGGACGAAGATGCCGAAGCGCTGGCCGACATCCCCAAATTCGCTATCGTCGGACGTCCTAACGCCGGCAAATCCTCGCTTATCAACGCCTTTATCGGCGAAGACCGACACATCGTCACCGACATCGCCGGAACAACTCGCGACTCAATATACACACGCTACGACAAATTCGGTTTCGACTTCTATCTTGTAGATACCGCCGGAATACGCAAGAAGAACAAGGTCAACGAAGACATCGAGTACTACTCGGTCATCCGCAGTATACGCGCCATCGAAGCCTCGGACGTCTGCATTCTCATGATTGACGCCACACGCGGCATCGAAGCCCAAGATGCAAACATCTTCTCGCTGATACAGCGCAACCGCAAAGGTCTTGTGGTCGTCGTCAACAAATGGGATTTGGTGCAGGACAAGAGCCAAGCGGCCATCGCGCACTTCGAAGCGGCCATACGCAACCGCTTCGCACCGTTCACCGACTTCCCCATCATCTTTGGTTCGGCATTGACCAAGCAACGCATCTTCAAAGTCATCGAGACTGCCGTAGAGGTATACAAAAACCGCAAACGCACCGTACCCACCTCGCAGCTCAACACATACATGCTCGAAGCCATTGCGGCCTATCCGCCGCCTTCCAATAAGGGTAAATTCGTCAAAATCAAATACATCACCCAGTTGCGCGGCGCCATCATTCCGACATTCATATTCTTCTGCAACCTACCTCAATGGGTCAAGGAGCCATACCGCCGCTATCTGGAGAATAAAATCCGCGAACGCTGGGGGTTCCACGGCACACCAATCGCAATATTTATGCGCGAAAAATAACGTCCGATGTTGCGGACGTACTCCTAAGGTAAGGCCGCAATGATACCGGACGCATAAATTAGGGCACACGTCAAAGTACGACGCCCGAAAGCAACACCCGAGCAACGCCCTCCGAAAAGCATTTTTATAGGAAATTGCCCGAAAAATTGTAACTTTGCATTGTATTTACGCCGCAAGGCGGTAGAATACCGTTGCACACCCATATTATACAGAAAAAGACAGCAATGAAAGTAGCTATTGTCGGCGCCAGCGGCGCTGTAGGGCAGGAGTTCCTGCGTGTTCTCGACCAGCAGAATTTTCCCATCGAGGAATTGAAGCTATTCGGCTCGACGCGTAGCGCCGGCAGTTCTATTGTTTTCCGCGGCAAAAATCACACTATACAACTACTCAGAGACGAGCCCGAAGACTTTGCCGGGATAGACGTAGCTTTTGTCAGTGCCGGGGCCGGGGTGTCGCGTCAGTATGCCGAGACCATCACCGCACGCGGCGCACTGATGATTGACAATTCGAGTGCATTCCGCATGGACGCCGATGTCCCCTTGGTCGTTCCCGAAGTCAACGGTGCAGATGCCTTTGACACACCGCGTAACATCATCGCCAACCCCAACTGCACGACAATACAGATGGTGGTGGCACTCAATCCCATCAATGCACTGTCACCCATCGAATCGGTACACGTCTCCACCTATCAGGCAGCCAGCGGCGCCGGAGCATCGGCTATGGCCGAGCTCGAGCATCAGCACCGCCAGATAGCCGATGGCGAAGAGCCCACCGTCGAAAAATTCGCCTACCAGTTGGCCGACAACGTCATACCCCATATCGACGTATTCACCGACAACGGATACACTCGCGAGGAAATGAAAATGCACCTCGAGACCAAGAAGATAATGCACGCGCCCGACCTGCAAGTCAGCGCCACCTGCGTACGCGTACCCGTGATGCGTGCCCACTCCGAGGCAATATGGGTGCAGACACAGCGTGCAATCTCGGTCGAAGAGGCACGCAAAGCATTTGCCGACGCGCCGGGAGTATCACTGATGGACAATCCCGCCGCCCTCGAATACCCCATGCCGCTGCACCTGGCCGGCACCGATGACGTATACGTAGGACGCATACGCCGAGACCTTGCCAACGAACGCGGGCTATCCTTCTGGTGCGTAGCCGATCAAATCAAGAAAGGTGCAGCACTCAACGCCGTACAGATTGCGCTATACCTTATGGCACACAATCGACTGCCGCGCTAAGGCCACGCCGCCACATCGCAGCAGTCTCCGGCGCAGAGGACAATACGCACACACTCCACTCACCACAGATTTTCAGAAAAAAAGCATCACTACCTAATCCGATATGCCTCCCCACCTTGCGCTGCTTGACGTGTCCCCTATGGTGACACAGCCCGTGCCGATATTTTTCATCGTCTTGGTGATAATATTGACCGCGCCGCTTTTGCTCAATAAGCTCAAGATTCCGCATATTATAGGAATGATTGTTGCGGGCGTTATCATCGGCCCGTACGGGTTCAATGTGCTTGCTGCGGACGAATCCTTCTCTATCTTCGGACAAGTCGGGCTGCTATACCTTATGTTCCTGGCCGGCCTCGAGATAGATATGTTTCACCTGCGGCTCAACCTGCGACGAGGGCTGTTTTTCGGCATAATGACGCTGCTTATACCGCTGGGATTGGGCGTGATCACCAGCTATTACATACTCGGGCTTGACCTGCTTACGAGTATGCTCTTAGGCGCGATGTACGCTTCGCACACGCTTATCTCCTACCCCGTAGCGGCACGTCTGGGCATCACCAAAGCCCCGGCGGTAATCATCGCTGTCGTGGGCACCATCATCGCCGTTGTAGGCGCCCTGCTCGTCATTGCCGGCACGGTAAGCGTGGCTCGCAGCGGCGAATTCAGTTGGTCGGAAATGCTCGCCCTACTCGGACGTATCGCCGTATATTGTCTATGCGTATTGTACACCTATCCGCGCATCACGCGTTACTTTTTCAAACGCCATGCAGACAAGGTTATGCAATACGTCTTTGTAATGGCTATGGTATTCCTCTCGGCCTGGTTGGCTCAACTCATAGGCCTTGAAGCCGTTCTCGGGGCATTCTTCGCCGGGCTGGTGCTCAATCGCTATATCCCGGCCGCGTCGCCGCTCATGGGCAGCATCGAATTTGTAGGTAACGCCCTATTCATACCCTACTTCCTGATAAGTGTGGGCATGATGATTAACCTTAACGTCGTCCTCGAGCGCGACACACTAATCGTTGCCTCGCTGATGATAGCCGTTGCATTGGTATCCAAATGGCTCCCGGCATATCTATGCCAAAAACTATCGAGCCTGGACAAACACAGCCGCGGCGTCATATACGGCCTCACTTCGGCGCACACCGCCGTAGCCTTGGCCGTGGTGACATTGGGCAACACCCTGGGGATGCTGGACGCCCGTATACTCAACAGTACGGTACTTGTCATCCTCGTCACCTGCGCCGTAGCGCCCATCGTCACGGCTTTTTCGGCGCCTCGACTCCGTATATCAATGCTCAAAAAAGAGGAAGAAATCGGAGCCGAAAGCACCGCTACAGGTCGCCGTATGCGCCTCAACAATACGCTCATAGCCGTACCCAATCCCCAATTGGCCACCGCACTGGTGGATATGGCTCTGCTGATGCGTAACGACCGCGGCAAGCACAACTTCTACGCCCTGCACGTGCGCAACGACAACAACCCGGCCGCTCGCGCTCTATCCCAAAAGACACTCAAAGTGGCGCGACATACAGCTGCAGCAGCATCCGTGACGCTCGAAGCCATCGACCGCTACGACCTCAACACCGTCACCGGCGTACTCAACACCATCGAAGAAAGGGACATCACCGAAATCATTCTCGGGCTGCACCGTCGCAGCGCCGTACTGGACAGTATATACGGGAACAAGGTGGATACGCTGCTACGATCGACCAACCGCATGGTCATCATCACCCGAATGTTTATCCCGGTATACACCGTCACACGCATCATCGTATACGCGCCGCCGCGTGCGCAGTACGAGACCGGATTCAGCCGCTGGGTACGCGCCGTGGCCCGTCTGACACGACAGATAGGATGCCGCGTCATATTCTGCTGTCCCGACGAGATACAGCCCCACATTCGCGGTGTAATATACCAGGAAAACTACGGAATACGCTGCGAATTCCGCCAAGCCGAGGACTGGGACGACTTTATCCTGATTTCAGGCAAGATTTTGGACGACGACCTGCTGGTGGTAATCGGAGCACGCGTCAATTCGGTGTCTTACAATCAGGATATTGCCGGGATGCCTACTTTCCTGCAACGCAATTTTGCCACGACAAACATCGCGGTAATATATCCCGAGCAATTCGGAACAGCCGTTCCGTCCACCACCTTCGTCGATCCTATGGCCAGCGACATCACCACGGCACCCTCACCATTGTGGCGACGTCTGCGTGCGCTTCTGCACCCACGCCGTTCCTCATAAGCCGAGGCATCCAACAGCACAGCACTTCACATCAAGAAGGACAACAGCGCAGATTCCATCAAATAAGACAACAGCGAAGCATCATTCACGAGATAATGACAAGAAAAGCGGAATAAGGTTCGACCCTACCCCGCTTTGTTCTTATACGAAGTGTTCTGTTACAATGCTTTAGGCCCGGCGCTACAACGATACGCGTTGCGAGTGCACTTGCGCACCCATAAACGTGGACGCTATCTTATCAAATCGTTCGGGCAAATCCGTAGTCAGATAAGTAACGCGACATGATGCGTCTTGTTCGCCGGGACACAGCCGCGTATCCATCTCGGGATGCCGATGCAAATAGTCTATGAGCGACGGCGCCACTATGCGCCCCTGCGTAAGGATGCGCACATGTTCGGGAAGATGACGCCGTATGACCGGTACAAGCAACGGATAATGCGTGCAGCCGAGTATCAGCGTGTCTATTTCCGGGTCCCGAACCATAACGGCTTCGAGATCTTTGCGAACGAAGTAGTCCGTTCCGGGGTTATCCAACTGCCCGTTTTCGACCAAAGGAACCCACATAGGACACGCGTGCGATGTCAGTCGGTAGCCGGGACACATCTTTGCGATTTCGATATCGTAGCTGTGCGATGCTATGGTTCCGGGGGTGGCGACAATACCGATATGTCCGTTAGTTTCTATTCCGGCCAGATGTTCGACCGTGGGACGTATCACGCCCAACACGCGACGCGTAGGGTCGTCGCTGCCCGGCAAGTAGCGTTGCTGTATGGTGCGTAAAGCTTTGGCACTTGCCGTATTGCAAGCAAGTATCACCAGAGGGCAACCTCGATTCCACAGATATCGCGTGGCTTGCAGCGTAAAGTCGTATACCAGGTCAAACGACCGTGTCCCGTAAGGGGCACGGGCATTGTCGCCCAAGTATGTAAAACGATACTGCGGCATGGCTTCCGCCAAGTCGCGCAAGACACTCAGGCCGCCATAGCCCGAGTCAAAGACGCCGATCGAGGGCTGTATCATTGTTTGGTAGTGTCGTCAGTTTCGGTCAATCCAAGCCGCATTGCCCGAGACGCAAAAGGCATTTGCGCGTCCCGGGCCGATGGGCTTCAGCCCAAACGTTTGCGGATAGCTGCGGATTGTTCTTCGTAGCCGGGCTTGTCAAGCAACGCAAACATATTGCGTTTGTAGTCCTCGACACCGGGCTGGTTGAAAGGATTGACTCCGAGGATATACCCCGAGATGCCGCACGCTTTCTCGAAGAAGTACAGCAATTGGCCTATGTAATACTCGTTGACTGCGGGAATAGTGATGCGGATATTGGGCACACCGCCGTCGATATGAGCCAAGCGCGTTCCGGCTTCGGCCATCTTGTTGACCTGATCGATATGGAGGTCTGCAATGTAGTTGAGGCCGTCCAGGTCTGCCTGCTCGCGCGGTATTGTGAGGCTGCGTTGCACTTTTTCGACAGAAATAACTGTCTCGAAGATAGTGCGTTCGCCATCCTGTATCCATTGGCCCATCGAGTGGAGGTCGGTGGTATTGTCCACAGATGCGGGGAATATGCCGCGGTGCTGCTTGCCTTCGCTTTCGCCGTACAGCTGTTTCCACCATTCGGCCAGGTAGTGCAAGCGCGGGTCGTAGTTGACCAATATCTCGATTTTTTTGCCGGCGCGGTACAGGGCGTTGCGTGTAGCGGCATAGGTCCCGGCAATATTTGTCGCATTGATGTTGATGGTGTTCTTCTGCATCTTGCGAGCGCCCTCGACAAGGTTGTGAATGTCGTGTCCGGCGACGGCTATAGGCAGCAATCCCACAGGCGTGAGTACCGAGAAACGACCGCCGACACTATCTTCGATGACGTATGTCTTGTAGCCTTCCTGAGTGGCGAGTTGACGCAGAGCGCCACGCTTGGCATCGGTGATGGCCACGATGCGGCGAGCAGCCTCTTCGTGCCCTACGGCCTTTTCCAATTGCTCGCGCAGCAAGCGGAAAGCAATGGCCGGTTCGGTGGTGGTACCGCTCTTGGATATGACAATGATGCCGAAACGACGGTTGTGCAGATACTGCTGCAATTCGTACAGATAGTCTTCGGAGATGTTATGTCCGGCAAAAACTACTTCTGTAGTTTTTTCGCCCGGTTGGGGGAATGCGGGCGAGAGTGCATGGATGACTGCCTTGGCGCCCAGATAGCTTCCGCCGATGCCGATACATACCACAGTATCACAGCGTTCGCGCATATCCTTTGCGGTGGCCATAATGTCATCTATGAGTTCTTCGGGTGTACGTGTCGGCAGGTCCACCCATCCGATAAAGTCGTTGCCGGCGCCGGTGCCGTTGTGCAGGTGCGAGAGCGCCGTGGCCACTTCGGGTTGCAAAGCTGCTACTTCGGCGGCGCTGACGGCCATCCCGGTATTTGTAGTGTCTATCTGAATTTCCTTCATAGTGTATCTCGGTTTTGTTGTAAGTATGATTTGTCTATATACTTCGGATTGGTAGTTCCCGGGCCATGCGTCTCAGACAAAAGTTTGGCTCATCTTGGCCAAAGCCTTGGCCGGATTGATGCGCCTATATAAAATGTCGTACACAGCATCCAGAATGGGCATGGGTACATGCAATCCCTTATTGATGTCGTGGATGCACTGGGTGCCGTAGTATCCCTCGGCGGTCTGTTCCATTTCCATCTTGGCGGCAGCCACCGAATAGCCGCGTCCTATCATCGCGCCAAAGTTGTGGTTGCGCGAAAAACGCGAGTATGCAGTCACCAGCAAGTCGCCCAAGTATACCGAATCGGTAATACGGCGTGCATGTGGTGCCGCAGCATCCAAAAAGCGTTCCATCTCGCGTATAGCATTGGACACCAGCATTGCCAGCAAGTTGTCGCCCATCTTAATGCCATGAATGATGCCGGCGGCGATGGCGTAAATATTCTTGAGCACGGCGGCATATTGTATGCCGTTGATGTCCGTGGAGGTTATTGTCTTGACTTTCTTGGACTCCAAGCATTTGGCAAACGTCTTGGCATTGGATTCGGACGGGCTGCCGATGGTCAGGAAGCACGAGTGGTCAAGAGCCACCTCCTCGGCGTGGCACGGACCGGAAATCACAAGAATTTGATTTCGGTCGCAGCCGAAATGGTCGGCCATATAGTCCGTAATCAAGACATTGTCATCGGGCACAATGCCTTTGACGGCGGACACTATCGACTTGCCGCTCAAATCTACGGTGATTTTGTCCGTATGAGCCTTGAAATACGGCGAGGGCATCGCCAGCAGAAGTGTGTCGCATCGACGGCACATCTCGTTGATGTCGCTGGAGAAGTATATGCGATTGACGTCAAAGGGGACATCGCTCAAATATGCGGGATTGCGGCCCTCGCTGATAAATTGTTCGATACGGTCGTCACGGCGCATATACCAATGTATGGTCTCGCAATCTTGTAACAGCAATTTGGCCAACGCTGTTGCCCAACTGCCGCCACCCATGACGCATATATTGCCTGGAAAAGCCATAGTAAAATGTATCGAGAGAGGTTGGTTAAATGTTTTTCTTTGTCTAAATGCACCCGGTTCGGGCATCCCGGCAGCCGCCAACGACGGCGCCCGGCATAGGATTACTGCGCTGCGGCAGCTATCCAGGCCCCTACCGTATCAACGCTCACCGGCTTCAGCCCCAGTTTGTGCTTTTTGTTGAGACCGCACAATTCCTGCTGCAGTTTGGCGGCGGTGGCGGCGGCAAGGTCGCCCACGGTATTGATGCCGACTTTGTTCATCAGAGGTACCCAAGCGGCGACTTCGTCCGAGCCAAGGGCCTCGACAAAGCGTTCGGGGGCATCACGTTTGATGACCTTCTCGGGACGCATCTGCGGGAAGAAAAGCACTTCCTGTATGGTAGTCTGTCCGGTCATCAGCATCACGAGGCGGTCCATACCTATGCCCATACCCGATGTGGGAGGCATTCCGTATTCGAGTGCACGAATAAAGTCCTTATCGATAATCATGGCCTCATCGTCTCCCTTTTCGCTCAAACGCATCTGCTCGACAAAACGTTCGTATTGGTCGATGGGGTCGTTGAGCTCGGAATAGGCGTTGGCCAATTCCTTTCCGTTGACCATGAGTTCGAAGCGCTCGGTCAGCTCGGGGTTGTCGCGGTGACGCTTGGTCAGCGGCGACATTTCTATAGGATAATCGGTGATAAACGTGGGTTGGATGTAGCAGCCCTCGCATTTTTCGCCGAAAATTTCGTCGATAAGTTTGCCCTTGCCCATAGACTCGTCCACCTCTATGCCGAGGTCCTTGCAGACCTTGCGAAGTGCGGCCTCGTCCATTCCGGTGATATCCACGCCGGTATGGTCTTTGATGGCCTGCGTCATGGTCACGCGCGGGAACGGAGCCTTGAAACTGATGACATTATCACCCACACGTACCTCGTCCGTACCGTTGACGTCACGGCAGATACGTTCAAGCATGTGCTCGGTGAAGGTCATCATCCAGTTGTAGTCCTTGTACGCTACATATATTTCCATGCAGGTGAATTCGGGGTTGTGTGTGCGGTCCATACCTTCGTTGCGGAAGTTCTTGGAAAACTCGTACACGCCGTCAAATCCGCCTACGATAAGGCGCTTGAGATACAACTCATCTGCAATACGCAGATACAGAGGAATATCCAGCGCATTGTGGTGCGTCACGAAAGGACGTGCGGCGGCACCGCCGGGTATGCTTTGCAGTATCGGAGTTTCGACCTCCATATACCCATGCTCATTGAAGTAATTGCGCATGGAGTTGTACACACCTGTACGCTTTATGAATATTTCCTTGACGCCGTCGTTGACGATAAGGTCGACATAGCGGCGGCGATAGCGCAATTCCGGATCGTCAAAGCTGTCGTAAGTCTTGCCGTCTTTCACCTTGACTATAGGCAGCGGACGCAGCGACTTGCTCAGAAGCGTCATCTCCCGGGCATGTACCGTGATTTCGCCTGTCTGTGTACGGAATACAAAGCCCTTGAAGCCTACGATGTCGCCGATATCGAGCAATTTCTTGAATACGACATTGTACATATCCTTGTCTTCGCCCGGACAAATCTCGTCACGTGCTACATACACTTGTATGCGGCCGTCGTTGTCTTGCAGTTCGACGAATGATGCCTTGCCCATAATGCGACGGCTCATAATGCGGCCGGCGATGCACACCTGACGTTGTTCGGCTGCATCGTCTTTGAAGTTGGCACGGATGTCCGCCGAGGTGGCATCTACAGGATAAAGCGCTGCCGGATACGGTTCTATACCCATTTGGCGCAGTGTTGTCAGCGAATTTCGACGTATCGTTTCTTGTTCGCTAAGTTCGAGGGGATTCATATATAGCTGTTGTTATTTTGTTCCGTGTTCATAAGTTGCGGCTGCCTCGGGGACATATTTGACGTCCCGTGTCAGGCACCTTTGGGCCGCGCCTTTGCCATATGGCAATATTCAAGGGCAAAGTTACACAAATTTCCCCGGAGTGCCAAATCACTGTTTTCTCTCGGTGTTTCCGGCCGTTTCCGGCCGTTGCAACACTCTCCCGGGCAACGGTTCGGCAAAACGCTCGAAAGCGCACTTGCGCAAACAGCCATCCGACATTTCCGACGCGGATGACGTGTCCACATCCGCCGAGATACATGGCCAACATTGCTGTCGGAGCCACATTCAACGCAAACTTAGGAGTTATGCAACATTTTGTAAACACTATAATCCGTCCTTTGCATAGAGAAAAGAAGGCCCGAACACACCGGCAATGGAGGAACGGCCGACGGCAGCGGAGACGCTGCCACTTTCGCCCCTTAAAGACAACACTCACATACATAGCATGGATATAGTATTTCTTTGTATCATCGTATTTCTGCTGTTATTGGCGGTATTCGATCTTTCGGTAGGCGTCAGCAACGACGCTGTCAACTTTCTCAACTCCGCCATAGGCTCAAAGGCCGCCCCGTTAGGTCGCATCATCCTCGTTGCAGCTACGGGCGTATTTCTCGGAGCCGCAATGTCAAACGGCATGATGGATGTCGCCAGACACGGCATTTTCCGCCCTGAATTCTTTTCTTTTTATGACTTGGTCTGCATATTCATGGCCGTGATGTGCATCGACATCGTATTGCTGGACATCTTCAATACGCTGGGTATGCCCACGTCTACTACGGTTTCGCTGGTTTTCGAACTTCTGGGCGCCACCTTCGTGGTCGCATTATTCAAAACCCATGGTGACTGCGCCGGGATGAGCGTTGTCGACCTGCTCAACACCGAGAAGGCGCTGACCATCATTATCGGCATATTCCTTTCGGTAGCAATAGCTTTCTTCTTTGGCACGGTGATACAATTCCTGACCCGAATGCTTTTCACCTTCCATTTCGGCGACCACCTCAAATGGACCATAGGCGTCTTCGGCGGCCTATGCTGCACAGCTATCATATACTTCCTTGTCATTAAAGGCATCAAAGACCTGTCCTTTATGACACCGCAAGTCAAGGACTGGATACATTCCAACACCGGGCTATTGATGGTGTACTGTTTTGTCGGCTTCTCGATACTGATGCAGATGCTCTACTGGCTCAAGATCAATGTCTTCAAAGTCGTGGTACTACTGGGCACTTTTGCACTGGCTATGGCCTTTGCCGGCAACGACTTGGTCAACTTCATAGGCGTTCCGCTGACGGGCTTGGCTTCGTTTCAGGATTTTATGGCCTCGGGAGCTACAGATGCCCATACGCACATGATGGGCGTTCTCAATGGTCCGGCCAATACTCCGATATACTTCCTAATAGGCGCCGGAGCATTGATGGTTGTCACCTTGGCCACCTCCAAGAAGGCACGCAACGTCACTAAGACCCAAAACGGGCTCGGAAGTCAGAACAATACCGGCGACGAAATGTTCGGATCTTCGCGTATCGGACGCCGCCTGGTGCGCTGGACGCTATCCGGTATCACCTGGGTGAGCAGCCATACACCGCTCCGCGTACGTCGCTGGGTGGACAAGCGTTTCAGTATGGAAGGCGTCACCCTGGAGCAGGGACAATCCTTTGACCTTGTGCGCGGCGCCATCAATCTGGTAGTGGCTGGTGCCCTCATCGCCTTGGGTACTTCGCTCAAGTTGCCGCTGTCCACGACATTCGTCACCTTTATGGTGGCTATGGGCACCAGCCTCGCCGACCGCGCTTGGGGTCGCGAAAGCGCCGTATTCCGCGTGACAGGCGTCATCAGCGTTGTCGGCGGATGGTTTATCACCGCCGGCGTGGCATTCATAGGCGCCGGACTGGTGGCAGCATTCATCTACTGGGGCGGGCTGTGGACCATTCCCGTAGTCGCCGCCATAGCAGTAGCCCTACTCATACACAGCAACCGGCGCTACCGTCGGCGCAAAGCCGAAGACGGAGGTGATGCAATGTTCCAGACAATTCTCAGCACCGAAGACACGGAAGAACGCTGGCCGCTGCTGTTGACTTATATCTCCGAACGCCAAGGCGAGTTCCTGACATTTGCCCGCGAGAGCTTTGACGGAATGACCGGGGCTTTCATACACGAGGACGTGCATACACTCGAGCGCCTCGACCGCACATTGTTCCACGAAAAAGATACCCTCAAGAGCGCCCGACGCAAAGAGACTCTATGCTTACGCCAAGTGACGCATCCCACTGCCATCGAAAAGAGCACATGGTTCCACCTGGCCAACAACTGCTGCATGTCCATGCTCTACAACTTACGACGTATCAACGAGGTATGCAAAGAACACACTGAGAACAACTTCCTGCCACTGCCGCAACATTACGTGGCCGAATTCGAGGAAATACGTGCACGCGCCGACGAGATTTTTGCCGATGCCTTGTCCGCGATGACCACTCGCAACGTAGACGCCGTACCGCCGATACGTCGCCGCTGCGACGAGCTCAAGGATCGCATTTCGGACGGCTACCACCGCCTGCACGAGCAGTTGCGCGAAGGCGATCCGTCCACCATCACAGTATTGTACGTATACCTGAATATGTTGCAAGAGACTCAGGACTTGATTTCCAACGTTCGCAAATACTTGCGTGCCTTTGCCAAATTATGCGATACAGACAGCCGCATCGCCGGACCGCGTGCAGCCATTTCCTCACCCTCCGGCGCAATGGCCTCACCCAACCGATTTGCGACTATCGACCAACGTCTGCTGTAACCATTGCCGCCGAGGCGTCTCGACAGCCGACGGCAACGGCGACAATAAGGAATAGTCATGATGGCTATAATCACCATAAGGGTCATAGCTATTACCCCACCGAAGGCTCACCCTAAGCATAAAGTATGACGAATGCCCGTGGCCGATATTACCGCGGGCATTCGCTGTATTGTTACTAAACAATTGGAAATAAGCGTAAGCCGGCGTCAGCGGCGCACGCGATCGGTAGCCGTCTGTATGCCGTTGCGACCACCGGGCAGGGATAATCCCGGACGGCCCATACCCTGACGATTGCTGCCGTTGCGGTTGATGGGTTCGCCCCATTCGTCCAGTTCTTCTTCCTGGTCGGGAGCCTTCTCACCGGGTTTCAACTTGGGCTTATTCTTAAGTATGGCATAAGGCTTCTGCGTGTCTATGGGCTTGGCGTAGATATCCCACGCCAATTCGTTGTCCCAATTTGCTTTAAGCTCGAGTTTCTTATCGAAGTAAGCAACCTCCTCGGGCTGAAGCCTCTCGGCGAAGTTGCCGGTATCCCAACGTCCGTTTCCATTGGCGTCTATAAACACACGTGCATAGTACGTGCCGGGGGTAATGTACGGCACGACGACCTTGCCTGTGGTCGTATCTACAGGCACCGTACGCACGACATCATCGCTATTGTTGAGCAATTCGAAGCACAGTGCGTGTCCGTCCACCATTTTGGGCGTAATGGTAAAGGCGAGGTTGGAGTATTCCTCGAGCTTCTTGATTGAGAACTCGTGACGCAAGGCCTTGTTGTGGATACTATCATAGATACTTATGACAGCCGCCGAGTCGACGAGCAAGCGGTATTTGGCGCCGGGGGCCCAACGGTAGTCGAATACGCGGCCCAACAGCGGATTGAGCGAATCGGGACGTAGCGGCGGCAAAACAAGGTCTTTCCATACGGAGTCGACTTGCTGTTGCAAGTGAACACCGGTCGTATCTATGCGCAATATGGGCAGGGCCGACTCGATACGCATGGGAGCATATACATCGTGCGAAGACTGGCTTCTGACCATAAGAGTGGCAAATTCGCGCTCGGGCACATTAAGACTGTCCGCTTCCTCTTTCTTCTTCGTTTTTGAGACCTTTGGCGGGCGGTATATGAAATTAATCGTGTCATTGACCCATACGCGGCGGTTGAGTGAATCCTGCGCGGAATGGTGCACGCTCACACGCAGCGTGTCCATGGCCAAGAGCTCGGGGTCGCGTATCCAGTACGTAAGTGAATCGGCGTTGGCATTGGCCTGCAGCAGTGCCAAATCGGCATCGGTATCGCCGTCGCGCGGCCCTCCGACAAGCGTAAGCGTGGGTAGAGTGTCTCGAGGAGCGCCCATGCCTATAAAGAGACGGCGACGATCAGGACGCTGATTGTCCTTGAGGTACTGAGCATGGTAGTCTTCGTTGAACCACGTCAGCAGTACGTCATTGGGCAGAAACAATGTGGCGGCACGCTCGACGATACTGTCCGTACCTTCGGACGAGCGTAGGGTGTCATTCACCGTCGTCGGGCGCGACGTCGGGACAATGGCTGCGTCATAAAATGCCACATCCTCGGAGCGGTCCCAGCAGTTGTCGCGGTTGACGTCATTGACGGCAAATATGCGATAAGTACCGGCCTTGAGGTTGCGTATAGTGAATTGGCCGCGCTGATTGGTACGGGCTATGCGCTGCAAGGGGGACTTAACAAATGCGGTGTCCGTCATATCGGTGGTGACGCCCACGGTGATGCCTTGTGCCGGTTCGAGATTGCGGGCCGAAAGGACGATGCCTGAAATCTGCAAAGAATCTATCGAATCACCCGTAGCAAAATCCACGGCAAAGCCATCGAGGATATTACCTTCATTGAGGTCGCGAATGGCATCGGCGAAGTCTATGGTATAGGTAGTGTTCGGAAGCAAGGTATCGCGCAATTCGACGGTGACACGCCGTCCGCCGGCACGCACCACGGGCGTGGACTTCTGTACGGGCGAAACTATTACTTTATTGAATGCGTCGTCGAGGCTGACGTTCTCGTCAAAGTACAATTCAAGTCGCGAAGGGCTTACGCCGGTCTGTCCGGGCATGGGCGTGGAGCGCACAAATACCGGGGGTTGGTAGTCGCGCGGTCCGCCTTCGGGATTGCCTATGGAGGCGCAGGCAGCCATCAGCACGGCCAGCGCTATTGCCGCCACCGTCATAGGCAGTGCGTACATTCCTCCGAATTTAGTCTCAGCGTGTTTCGTCTTAGCGTTTTCGTTATTCATAACCACAAAATTACAATTTTTTCGGCAGATAACGCATACGATACGCCATATTCGGACACAACAGAAGCTGCGGCCGACCCGACCTTGCGGATTTGACATTCCGAAGGTCGTGTCGGCCGTAGCTTATTCTCTGTCGCGGACGGACAGCCGAGCCTGCTCCTATGGCTTTAGGCAGCGACTATCTATCCCGTTTGCTCGGTCTTATTTCTTAATCCACTTGATAGCGGACGAGTTGGCATCGGCGAGACGCACGATGTACATACCTGCGGGCAGCGCTTGCAGCGACAACTCGCCGGCGGCATCGGCCACGCCATAGTGTACGGCAGCACCGGCCAATGTGTAAACATTGACAGCACATGCGCCGCATCCGGTGTGCAGGATGGACTCGGAGTCGATGTATGCGGCGGCACTTGTGTCGGCAGTTACATCATTGACACCTTCCGTGCCGGAATATACGAAGCTGACCACGGGCGAATCGGCGGTATTCTTGGTGGTATTGTCCACATAATATGCCGCACGGGTCTTGCAGTAGTAAGTTTTGCCGTCAGTGAGGGCTTTACCGCTGATCTTGATTTCGCCGAGAGCTTTGGTCATAGTCTCGAAGTCGCGCAATGTAACCGAATATGACGTACGTCCAAACAAGGTCTTGGATGTCGAGATGTATATGGTTACAGATGCCAGACCGCTCCATTTTTCGATAGTGAGAGCTTCGTTGACATGGATTGTTGCGCCGTCGGAAGCCGGATTGGTGAAGACGGGAGCGGTGTAATCGGTGCGATTGACCGTAGTGAACGTAATCGGCTCGCTTTCGGTCTCATAGCTACCTACAGTCGTAGTGAGGGTGGCCGTATAGGTACGTCCTGTACGGAGTACTTCGGCGGGGACGGTGACGCTGTTGGCCGGGCCTTCGTAAGTATAAACTTCGGTAGATCCGTCGACGATAGCCATATGATGCTTAACTTCCTGATCGACTTCGACCTTGGTCCATGTGAGAGTGGGTGTGGCCGATACTCCGGTAGACTTGTCAGCCGGAGCGGTGAACGAGATGCGACCGCCCTTGAAGGACTGGACGTCGGAGAGCGCATCGGTCATATTGGTACCGATGGAGCGTACGCGCCAGTAGTAAGTCTTGCCGTTTTCGAGGTGAGGCATATTCATGGACGATGCAGTATTGCCGGCAGCGTCAAAAAGTGCGATGATATGGCTCATATCGGCTTTGTCGGACACTTCGATGCGGCTGCGCGATGCGGTGCCGTTCCACTTGAAGGTGAAAATTTCGGGGGCGCTTTCGCCGTTGACGGGGTAAGTGAGCGTCGCCTTGGTTCCGGTGACGGTCTTGCCTCCGGCTGTCACGGCAGAGTATTCGTTTCCGTAACGGTCGTATACGCATACAGCCCATTTGTATCCGGAAGCCATATCGGCGGGAATCTCGTAGGAGTTGGTATACGATATGCCTTGGAGGTATTCGCGCTGGCAAGCGAAGGCGGCTTCACCTACGCTTTCGGGGAAAGCATATACGGTGTAGCGCATACCGGGGACGGCATCCCAAGTTAGGGTTGTACCCGAGGCGGCTACATTGGTTACCATTTTGGGCGCCCAAACATGTTCCCAAGTACGTATCGGCGTCAGAGCCTTGTCTTGGAATACTTCTTGAGCCATAATTTGGCCGAAAGTCAGTCGCTTGTCGCCGTATTTCTCATTGTAGTTGACAAATTCGCCGTAGTGGAAGAATACCATACCGTTGGCATCATAGGTGTTGGCCTGACGTGCGGTATTGGTTTCGCGGACATACTCAGCCACCTTGTCGTTTACGATATTGGAGAGTGTCACCGAGGGATAGAAGTGGCGGTCGAAATGACGAGCAGCCACTCCGTACCACTTGGACAGTTCGGAGAAACGGTTGGGCCAATATATCTGAGGCGACAGGAAATCGATATCACCGGCATTGAGCCAGCTCATCGGGTCGGAGAAAATTTTGTCATACTGCCAGTCGCCGGTGACGGATGTCAAGCCGTATTTAGCGATGTCGGGAGGGCAAGCCACACCGGCAGGCGAGATGCCGAAAGGCAGGTAGGGTTTCACTTTCTTGATGGCCTTATTGACGACCTTCACCATATTATTGATGTTGTTGCGACGCCAGTCGGCGAGGCTCATCGTACCACCGGCCTTGGTGTACGCCGAATATTGCGTAGCGTCCTGGTCGGCACCCATACCGGAGGGATAGAAGTAGTCGTCATATACCACACCGTCTACGTCATAGTTGGTGACGATTTCGGTGACTACGTCTACGATACGTTGTGTCACCTCGGGTATACCGGGGTTGAGGTAGATTTCCTTGCTGTTGCGCACCAGCCAATCGGGATGCGAGGTCTCATAATTCAGAGGATTGTTTCCTCCATAGAGGTTGGTTGTACCCGAATAGCGATAAGGGTTGAGCCATGCATACACTTCGATGCCCACGGCATGAGCCTCTTCGAGAAGCATTTGGAAGGGGTCGGCGAGGGGTGTGCCGCCGCGCGTTCCGGCCACTTGGTGTCCCCAAGGTTCGTACGACGACTTGTACATTGCATCGCAATTGGGACGCACGTGGAAGTATATAACATTGATATTCTGGTCCTTGAACTGCGCAAGTTTTTTCTTCAGGAAATTGCGCTGGAAGGTGACCTGATAGTCGGAGGTCAACGCATTCGAAGGCCAGCCGGAGTTAAGGTATGCAGACAGCCATAAAGCACGGTGTTCGCGTGCCGGCATATTCTGTGCCTCGGCAGGCATTGTCGGCGCTGCCATCACCATAGCCAGGAGTGCTGCGGCTATTTTCAGTGAAATCTTCATTATTTGTTTAATAAATAAGTTCTTAGGTGATTATACTATGGTTGGGTATTGCGGACGATACTGTCCGATGTTTTAATCACAGCTTGGAGCAAAGTCATCTCAAACTCTGAACACCATCTCGTAAGACAGCCGGGAAAGTATTCTCTTGCGAGGCCGTCGAGTAACTCTCTTACAAGGTTGTCGGAAAATTCTCTTGCGAGGCTATCAGACAATCTATTATAAGACTATATGACAGATATTTAGAGATTACTTTGGATGCTTTCCAAGTCATATCGCAAAGCAAAAGGCGGCTGCCGCCACACTATTGTGGTGGACAGCCGCCTTTGTCTTGAGATAGTTATATCTTAGAATAGTTTGCTCTTGTGGGGGTTGATGCAGATGCCCATACCGAGGTCGTTGGCGTCACCGTAGTGTACGACTTTCTTGGTAGCGGGATCGTAGTAGCAGATACCGGCAGGAATCTTGGAGCTATCCTTGGCATCGGGACGGAAGCAGAAGTATACGCGACCAGTCTCTTTGTCCAGGGCGAGCTGGCAAGTGAAGATACCTTCATCGGAAGTGGTGTTGACTGCGTCAGCTTCCATAGAAATATGTTTGGTATACTTCTTTTCATCGCCGGGATCGGTATAGGACGGCAGGTCGTAAGCGGTAAAGCCTTTTTCCGAACCTATACGCCAAATGTACATTGCCTTGCGTGTTTCGTCAATGACCATTGCACGGGGCTTGATACCGGAGAAGAGCACGGGAGCGGGCAGAGCCTTGGCTTCGGCTTCTTTCTGAGTGGCATATACATCGGTTTCTTTGAAACGATAGATACCGTTGCCGGAGTAGTTCTTAGCCCAGTACCACCATCCGTCGGACAGTTTCTGGTGAGCTACGTGGATGGCACCGTAAGCGATACCACGGCCGTAGAAAGGTATCAGGCTGTTCTGTACCATGTAGCTGTCGCGGGTATAAGTGCTGCCCGAGAGAGCCTTGCCTTGTACTTCGCCACGGGTCTTGAGAGCTACCTTGGAGATACCGGTGTTACGATCGCTGTAGTAGAGATATTCGCCGGAAGCAAAGCCCTGGAAGGGATCTGCGAAGGCGGGACCGCCGACGTTGGTGAGCACGGTGTTGACACCAGTGCCGTCGGGACGCATAGCATCGATTTTGCCGTCGCCGAGAACGCCGTTTTCGTCGTTGATGTAGTAGTATTGCTTACCGGCGTCGAGGATGTAAATCCAGCCTTCGGTATTGGCATTACCTTCTTCATCGGTTCCGGGGACATCGGCATATACGAGGTTGAAGCAGTTGTTGCCTGCACTCACGCCCATATCGTACGGGAAAATCTTGGTACCCTTGGGCAGTGTAGTGGGGTCAATAATCTTCATAGCCTTGATGTTGCCGCCTTTCTCTGCGTAGTAGAGAGTGGGTGCGGGGGTGTCGCAACCTACTTGTACGTTGAGATAGGTGTCTTCGAGACGACGGTTTTCGCCGTCTACGTCAAACCATGTGGCGATCTGTACCTTTTGCGAGCCGATGTTTTTGAATTTCACGGCTTCGGGGTATTCGATATTGCCCTGTTCATCGGAGTATCCGGTGAAGGTGGTCACGGCGTTACCGTTGGCGTCAACAGTACCTTCGGGGAATGTCCAGACGTATTTCACCTTGAGGTTCTCGGGGTTCGGGAGCTCGAGGTTGAAAGTCATCATAGTGTTATTGAATTCCACGATTTCGGTAGACTGTTCCTTGACGGTCAGTACGGGGACGATGTCATAGATCATGATGGGATAGGTCTTGGAGCCTACACCGTCAACGGTGAGAGTTACGCGGTATGTACCTGCTTTTTTGAATTTATGCAGGGGATTGGGCTCGTTGGAGGTTTCGCCATCACCGAAGTCCCAGGATACATTTCCGGACTTGGCCGAGGTGTTGTTGAACTGGATGGTGGATACCACGTAGTAGTCCAACGTATATTCATCGCCGCTGATGTTGTACGTAAAGTCTACATCAGGGTTGGGATATTGCTGGAAGGAGGGCTCGGCGTCCTTGCATCCATACAGTGCCAGCACGCAACCCAAAGCGATTAGCGATTTTTTTAAGAGTTTCATAGTTTGTGCGGTAGTGTCTTAAATGTGGGACGTATCAGTTGATAGTGATTGTGCGTACATCGTTGGCTATGCCTTCCTCGCCCTTGGAGTCGTATACGCGGAACTGTGCGTCAAGCGAGTACTTACGCGAGAATTCGACTTTGTAAACCTTATTGGCGCTGTCATATATCCACTGGTCGAAGGTGATGGTGGCGAGCAGCTCCTTGAAGGCGGGGATGTAAGCCGGGCGGACGGTGGAGATGATTGCACCGAGGTCGTCATCGTAGCGGCAGAATACCCATGCCGAGGATTTGTATACGGGATAGTAGTTGATGCCTTCTTGTTTCTGAACATCTTTGGCTACCTCGTGCACAATCTTGTTGCCGGCGGCGTCGATGGTCACGTAGTACCAGCCTACGATAGCGTCATCAGATGCCTGAGTGGTGGAGAACCACAGATCGGATTTTTCGCCGGAGCCCTTGTCTTCCTTGGTCATATCGATGTTGGTGGGGAATGCAAGGTTGTACTTGGCATTGACTGCGGTGAACTGCTCCATAGTGAAGGGATGGCTGATATATACCTGACGCAGAGCGTTGTAGTATGTCGAGTCCTTGGTCAACAGGTTGATGACTTCGGCATTGAATTCTTCAGCAAAGCCTTCGGGATAGTACTGAGCAAAGCGGTCGCCGTCCCAAGTGGCCACGTCGGTCCAGCTGACAGGGCTGAGGGTGCGCGATACAGGCACGCTGCCGGAGATATGGAATTCATGGTCCGCCCATTCGGCCTGGTCGTGCGTGAAGCGAGCGATGGGCTGATACGAACGCATAACCTGATTGTCGGCTACGGTCTTGGTGTAGTTGAGGCTTGCGCCGGCCAGCTTGACGGTGGCTGCGGCAGACTCATCGCGTACCACGCGATACCATACTTCGGAGTATGCAGGTGTGGCGCCTTCGTAATCCACCGTATACTTGCCCATGAAAGTGAAGGACTCACCGGCCTTGCATGCTGTCGAGCCTACTTCCCAATATGCGGTAGGTACTTTCTGTCCGGGCTTTACAACGTCCTCTAACGGGTCGTTTTTCTCACAGGAGGTGAGCATAGCCACAGCTCCGAGAGCCAAGAGCAATGTTTTATATTGGAATTTCATCTTATATTCTGTATTAGTGGTTGCTGATTATTGTAGTCGTACACGGGTCGTTTTATTCGGCAGTCAGGGATGTGCGTACACCGTATTCCTCAGCCCAAATCATCGGCTTGCGCAGCCATTTGTGATTCTTGGCAGCGCCCAGACGCTCGAGTTCGGCGAGGTTATATTTCTCTTCGGTCTCGGGGTCGTAGTTGTAACGCTGTACCCAGGTATTTTCCTTCTCTGCATCGGTGAGACCGTCTACCCAGAATGCTTGGTAGAGGTTGTAGGGACGACGCAGACCGGGATATACGATTTCCTTGTTGTCACCTATGCCATAACCGTTGCGGTTGTTGGAGTAGTGGTAGCGACGGAGGTCGGTCCACTGTTCGGGTTGCATATACATTGCGATATACTTCTGCATCATCAGGTCGCTGAGGCTATACTGCGAGGGGTTGAAGAAGTAGCGCATATTGCCGATTTCGGAAGCGGGCTTGGTCTTTTCGACTTGCTCGTTCTCGAGGAAAGCTGTCACCCATTTGTTCCAGCGCTTGATGGCTGCATTGGTACCTGCGGGGTTGCACTGGTCGGAGGGAACCATTCCGGGGTGATCTTTCTGGAAGCGGTCGAGGTGGCGTTGGATATTCCATTGTGTGGCTTCCTTGGCCAGGGCGCAAGCCTGTTCCTTATTGCCCATCCAGTAGTAAGCTTCGGCCTGTATGAAGTAGAGCTCTTCCATGGTGAACAGCGGGGTATAGGCGTCCTTGCTGGCTGCATAAGCGCCGCAGTACAGCGACGGGAAGTGTGTAATCTTATATGTCGAGCCGGCACCGATGTTGTTTTCGAGGTAGCGCATCATCACCTTTTCGCTGGTATTGGAAGCGCTGATGGGGCCTTTGTTGGGGTGGAAGAGCAGCATCAGACGGGGGTCGTTGCCGTAGCCGTTTTCACGGTCATACACGCCCTGTTTGATTTCGTTGCCCTGGTTGATGACGCCGAGGCAGTTCTCCATGAAGAACTTGGAGGGTACGGCATCAGTCAGCAGGTTGGCACGCGATTCCCAAGCATTGATGACGGGCTGGGATTCGGACCATTGTGCATTCTCTTCGGTCACACCGCCGTCGAAGTTGTAGCGGGGTTCGTTGCCGAACCATGCGCCGTAGAGCAGGTCACCGCTACGCCATGTGTCGATAGCCTTTTGGGCTGCATCGATGATTTTCTGGCAAGTAGCAGACGAACGGTCGATATTGGGGATGTTGCGGAGCAACAGGCGAGCCTTGATGGCGTATGCCAGACCTTTCCATTTGTTGAGGTCACCGGAGTATACACGGTCTTGGCTTACATCTATCTTCTGGTTGGTTTCGCAGTTGACAGCTTGGTCGTAGAAAGTGCCGGTGAGTTCGTCGGCCTCTTTGAGCATCCAATCGTAGATGGAGGCCTGAGTGTCATACTTGGGCGAATTGCTTTCGTAAGCCTGGCTACGAGGCATATCGCCGAAGGCGTCGGTGGTCAACTGAGTGGACATCAGACGAATGACGCGTGCAATGTACTCGTAGTTGAGCGAGCCCATAGACTCGGCGTTGGCGATAAGTTCTTTACCGTTGACGCCTATGTCGTAGAAGTGGCGACGCCACTGCGGGTGACGGTTCATCGTCAGGAATTGCCAGCCGCTTTTGTATGCGTAAGTACCCGTCTGGCTCTTGCCCATAGTGGTGAGACATTGCGACAGATAGATGTTGTATTCGGCGTGGTCATAGTTTACCTGGCTGGAATAGAACACCAGCACGGGAAGGCCGAGCGAGCAGGTATTGCGGTGTGCAACGTCCGGATTGACATTCTCATAGAGGACGTCGTCGCAAGATACCGCAGTAACACCCAGCAGGGCAGCCAAAGCTATGGATTTTATCTTGTTCATATCTGTGTATGATAAAGTCGTGATTTATAAGTATTGGTCGGAGAGATTTAGAATGTAACGTTTACATTGAAGTTGAAGCTGCGGAGGCTGGGGACGCTGTAGTTGTCGATACCCATCGAGCCTGTACCGTTGGATGCGGAGGGCATCACCTGCGGGTCGGCGCCGGTATACTTGGTCAGCAGGAAGAGGTTGCGGCCTGTCAGCGAGCACTTGAGACCCTTGATGGGGTTGGCACTGCCCAGACGCTTCATCAGGTTTGTGAAGTCGTAAGCAAGTGTTACGTAGCTCATACGCAGATACGATCCGTCTTCGATGAAGTTGGACGATACATTGTAAATGTAGTTGTTGAATGTCGTCTGGTCAAGGATGACTGGAGTGGTGTTGGGGCTGTAGGTGCCGTCACCGTTGTCTACCACGCCTTTGAACACGACTTTGCGGTTGCGGTAGGGAACGAGCAGAGCGTTCTGACCGTTGGAGTAGAGGCTGCGGCCTGTGATGTTGGCCACGTCACCGCCGATACGACCGTCAAGCAGGAAGGACAGCGAGAGGTCTTTCCAGGTGAAGGTGGAGCCGAGGCCGAGGAGGCAGTCGGGTTCGCGGTTACCGATATAGGTCTGTTTTACGGGCGAAATCTTGGGAAGGCCGTTTTCGTCGATGAGGACGTCACCGGCGGCGTTGCGCTCGTAGTCGATACCGGCAAGACCGGTGGTGGATTCGCCGGCGTAAGCTACGGTGAAGATGTCACCGTATTGTCCGCCTTGGATGAGGGCTACGTTCTCGGGCAACGAGAGGACTTTACCACGGTTGTACGAGAAGTTGAGGGTAGCGGTCCACGAGAAGTCCTTGGTGGAAAGAATGTCTTGGTTGAGGGTAAGTTCGAGACCCTTGTTTTCGATGCATCCCTCGTTACGTGTCTGGAGGATGGTGCCCGATGCGGGAGATACACGCACGGTTACAATCTGGTTGTCCACGCTGGTGTTGTAGTATGCAACATCAAGACGAGTGCGGTTGCGGAAGAAACGCAGGTCGGCACCGATTTCCCAAGACTTGGTCATTTCGGGTTCGAGGGTGATGGCCTTGGAGATGGTGGGGTTGACACCGAAGCCCTTGTCGGGGAAGGTGGACCATTGCTTGTAGTTGTCGCTGAACTGGTTGGCGGGAGCATCTTTACCTACCTTTGCCCAGTTACCGCGAATCTTACCATAGTTGAACACGCCGTTGGACGATCCTATACCGAGAAGCTCGGAGAAGATGATACCGCCGGTGAAGGAGGGATAGAAGTATGTGGAGGTCATCTGCTTGAGTGTCGAGGAACCGTCGACGCGGGCGGTTGCGGACAGCTGAATGACGTTGCGATAGTCGAAGCGAATTTCGCCGAAGTAACCGAACTTGTTACGTTTGGCGTGGTTTAGGTAAACGTTGTAGTCGCCTGTGCCGTATTTGAGGTATTCGTTGTCGCAGTTGTTGAGCGAGTGGAAGTCGCCGTCAAGCACGTAGTGAATACCACCGAGACCTGCGCTGTAGGACTTTGTCTCGGAGTACTCGGCACCTGCAAAGAAGTTCAAGTTGAAGTTGTCGTTGATCTTCCAGTAGTAGTTGCCGAGAAGTTGAGCGGTGGCACGTTCGCTACGCGAAGGCTGGAAGGTATATGTACCCATGCGCTCGTCGTAAGCTTGTTTGATGGACGAGGGGAATTCGGAACCGATTTGGTTACCTTCGGCATCATATACGGGGTCGAAGATAAATTCCTTGCCCGAAGTGGAGTAGCGGGGAACGGTGGACGATTCGTATGAAGACCAGCCCTTATCATAGTTGACCTTACCGGTGAAAGTGAGGTTCTTAATGGGTTCCCATTGGATAGAACCGTTGATGATGATACGCGAGCTTTCGGTGCGGCTGCTGTCCATATAGCGGCTGTAGTAGGGCGATAAGGTTGCGCCTACACGCTGGCTGTTGGTGAGGATATCCCAATCATCGTAGCGGTTGCTCCAGTTGGGGAGGCCGTTTTCGAGTTTATAGTCAGACATATCGCGGTTGATGCTCCAGCCGTAGATGGTGCTCATCGAGTTGCCGAAGCCGCGGGCCTTGCTGTCGATAAAGTTGGCGGAGAGCATGATTTTCATAGCCTTAGAGGGAGTGAATTCGCCTTTGACGAAGACACCGAGGCGTTTCTTGAAGTCCTTGGGAACGACACCTTCATTGTCCATGAAGTTGGCGGAAGCATAGGCCGAGTATTTGTCGTTGCCACCGCTGAGCGAGATGTCGTATTTCTGCATGAAGCCCGTGCCGAGGAAGTTGCCGACGTTGTCATAGTATACGTCGTTGCTGTTCATCTTGGGACCCCAGCCACCGGAGGAGTTGGCTACGTAGAAGCCGTTGGCACCGCCGATGTATTCTTTTTGCAGGGAGGGGAGGTTGAGCGTATTGGAGATTTCCCAACCGCCGTTGACGGTTACGTTGACCTTACCTTCCTTACCGCTCTTGGTAGTGATGATGATGACGCCGTTGGCACCTTCCTGACCGTAGAGTGCGGAAGCGGCAGCGCCCTTGAGCACGCTCATGGTCTCGATATCGGAGGGGTTGATATCGCCGATGGACGAACCACCGCCGCGGATAGGCATACCGTCAATCACGAAGAGGGGCTCGTTGGACTGAGCGTTGTTGATGGACGAGATGGCGCGGATCACAATCTGCGAAGCGGAGTTGGGCGAACCGCCGGAGGTGCTGACCTGCACACCGGCCACCTTGCCTTGCAGCGAGTTGACGAAGTTGGCGGACTGACCGGCAAGCACTTGGTCGCTCTTGAGTTCCTGAACGCCGAAGTTAAGTTTGCTCTTGGCCTGGCTCTGACCCATGGCGGTTACGACCACGGCGTCCAGCACTTCGGCATTTGCAGGCAGGTTGACGTCGATGACTGTACGCGATCCGACAGTCTCGAATACGGTCTTGTGACCTACCATAGAGAATTCCAAGACGGCCTTGTCATTAGGGACATTGATGGAGTACTTACCATCAAAATCAGTAGCGACACCGGTCTTGGCACCCTTCAGGGTGACAGAAGCTCCTAAGGCGGGCTCGCCGTCGGAGTCGTAGACGGTACCTGTCACGACTCGGGCTTGCGCCATTATCGTGATAAGGGAAAATAACAGTAGAAATAGCTGTTTTTTCATAACTAATTAATAATGTTTATATTCAAGGTTAACATACTTGTCTATAGATGATTAACACAGCAAGATGTGCCACTCGAAAGATGTTTTTCCGAGGCTTTGGTTCGTCAATTGCATCACGATAGCACACCAATGATTTCCTCTGATTGGTCTTCAAATCGGTTTCTTGCGGGATTTTCATACAAACTTACCGCTTTTTTTGGACGTAGAAGCATTTTGTTAAGATTATTTATACATCATTTGCTAACGTAAAGATTATTTAACACTATACGACCACCATGTAATCGCGTAATCCGTCTCCACGCCCGAACCGCCCGACACTTTAAAACTGAAGCGATGCATCTCATCATCCTCCGAAATATTCCTATATATATAATGTGTACCTATAATATAATAATGTGTATCGGCATCGGAAGCCAAGCCCGTCGGCCGAGATTAACAATCTGTTAAGAATCGCGATAAAATATGTCTACCACCAAAAAAAACGCTAACTTTGTCCATACCAAACGATATAATCCAAAAGAACTCTAAACAATGGCTACAAAGGAGCATCCATACCACATCCTCGTGGTGGACGACGAAGAAACCTTGTGCGAAGCGTTGCGCTTCAATCTCGAGGCCGAGGGCTACGAAGTATCCGTGGCTTATAGTGCCGAGGAGGCTTTGGCGCTGGACTTTCGCACATTCGACCTGATACTCTTGGACATCATGATGGGCGCGGTCAGCGGCACACGCTTGGCGCGAATGATCAAAAGCGACCCCGCCACATCCAACATTCCGATAATATTCTGCACCGCACGCGATGACGTCGAAGACATGGTCGCGGGTCTTGAGCTGGGTGCAGACGACTATATCACCAAACCCTACTCGCTGCGTAACGTCCTGGCACGCGTAAAGGCCGTATTGCGCCGCACCCACTCGGACAATACTCCGGCGTTGCACGCGTCCCATATCCTTGAATGTCAAGGCCTGAGAGTGGACACCGACAGCAAGCAATGCACCGTGGACGGAAAAGACGTGGCCATGCCGCGTAAGGAGTTCGAGATTTTGGCGACACTGATGACCGACCCGGGACATATCTTCAGCCGCGAGGAGTTGCTGGCCAAAGTTTGGCCCGAACAAGTGGTTGTCGTAGACCGCGTTGTCGATGTACACATCACTCGTCTGCGTGCCAAGATAGCTCCTTACGGCAAACATATTATCACCCGTGCGGGCTACGGATATGGATTCAAGCCATAAGACATCTTACCATCATCGGCTGTTCATCGGTCTTGTCGTATACTCGTGGTTGCTGGTAGGCTGCTTTGCCGTATTCCAGTATTACCGCGAACGGCGCTACAAGGCAGACGAACTGGATGCGCAGTTGCAGCTAATTAACAACCGCGTACTGGCCGAATATGACACCGACAGCATCTTTGACCCGAATGTCGCGCGCCCCTACCCCTTCGAGGATATGCGCATAACGGTTATAGACAACGGCGGCAAAGTGATTTACGACAATTCGCTTGACCGCCTACCGAACGCCAACCACCTTGACCGTGAGGAAATTGCCGCCGCAATGAAATCAGGGCACGGATTCAGCACACGGCGCCACAGCCAGAGTACCGGCCAAACATATTTTTATAGCGCGACTCGCGGCCGCGATTGCATCGTACGCACCGCAGTGCCCTATTCGGTTAATTTACAGGAGTTTTTGAGCGCTGACTACGGTTTTCTGTGGTTCATGATAGGCATCACTATAATAATGTGTTTCTTCGGATACTGGGTTACACGCCGTGCCGGGCAAAACATTGCACGCCTACGCGACTTTGCGCGACATGCCGAAGCCGGCGACCGCATATACGACTCTCCCGGTTTTCCACACGACGAACTGGGCGAAATCTCCGGGAACATAGTGCGGCTGTATTCACGTCTGCAACAGGCTGTTGTCGACCGCGACCGCGAGCATCGCGCAGCGCTGAAACAAGAGCAGGAAAAGATACGCATCAAGCGCGAGCTGACCAATAACATCAACCACGAACTCAAGACTCCCGTGGCATCTATGGCCCTGTGTATGGAGACACTCTTGGCGCACCCCGAGATGGATGCCGCGCACCGCGAGGACTTCCTGCGTCGCAGCCTTGCCTCTTGCCGACGGTTGCAGAGCCTGTTAGCTGACGTATCGGCCATCACGCGTCTTGAGGACGGCAGCACGGCCATAGCACGTGCCGACGTCGACTTGGCCGACATAGTCTCCGAAGCGGTGGCCGAAAGTACAGATGCGGCGACCAAGAAGGGGCTCTCAATCAACTGCGTCTGCGACGATCCGGTGATTGTCAACGGCAACGAAGCGCTATTGATATCAGTGATGCACAACCTGATAGACAATGCCATCGCCTACAGCGGAGGCTCTGTAATAGATGTCCGCCTGAAATGCGCCGAGGACAATGCAGTACTCACCGTCGCCGACAACGGCGTGGGCGTGAGCGATGAACATCTGCCAAGACTGTTCGAACGTTTCTACCGCGTGGACAAAGGGCGCTCGCGACAAGCCGGAGGCACGGGCCTGGGATTGGCTATTGTCAAGAACGCCATACTATGGCACGGCGGCACCGTAGCCGTGACGCACAATCGCCCCTCGGGATTGATATTCACCATTACCATCCCCATCAAGCACTGATACACAAACCAGATTCGTAGCGACTCGCTCAATCGTCGCGATCGGTAAAGAATCTGTTGAAATTGCACAAAAAGACATCGGAGGCTTCCGCCAAGTCCTTACGCCGGGCGTACAAGTCAGACAAAGCCACGTCCCCTATGACATATTTGTACTCGGCACTGCGATAGCTCTCGTCTATGTGCCGCCACGGCAGCAATGCGACAACATCTGTGGCATTGTAGCGTGCATATACGTGCAATACAACGTCATCGGTGAAGGTCGGGCGGTTGGCAAAACCCATTTTCTTGTACTCGTAGTGATAGTCATGACAGCGAGCCATGACATCGCTGAGTATGGACGATGCCGTTGGACTGCCGCCCGCGCCCTTGCCGAACATGAACTGGCGGTCATAACACTCGCCGCGTATGACCACGCCGTTGTACTCATTGTCCACCCCATATATATAACGGTCGGGAGTAACAAATTCGGGCATCACAAACATGGTAAAACGGTCGGGAGCGACTTTGGCCACCTGTGCCACAAGCTTGATTTTTGCCCGTTTTTCGAGCGCATAGCTGATATCGTTGTCATTTATGGACTGTATTCCATAAGCAAAAACCCCGGCAGGAGACACGTACACGCCCAAGGCGTGCATCGTAATGATGACCAACTTATTGAGTGAATCTATGCCGCTTAGGTCAAGCGATGGGTCGCTCTCGGCAAAGCCCAAGCGTTGAGCCAAAGCCAAGGCCTCGCCATAGCCTTCACCATGGTCGAAGACGCGCGAAAGGATGTAATTGGACGACCCGTTGAGAATGCCGCGAACCTCAAGCAACAAATCGTTATCGTAGTACTCCTCAAGATTGCGTATCACAGGAATCGAGCCGCATGACGAGGCATCATAGAGCAGCGCCCCGCCGCCGGAGCGTTGCAGGGATATGAGTTCGGGTAGATGGGCGGCTATCATGGCCTTATTCCCGGACACAACCGACAGACCGCGCCGCAAGGCCCGGCTGACGATACCGAAGGCTGCATCGGCATCGTCTATAACTTCGACAACAAGATTTATATCATTGTCATCGAACACCTTGTCAGCGTCATCCGTAATCAGGGATGTCGCAATGTCCGCAGGTCTGGGGCGATTTATATTACGCACAACGATATGGCGTATGGAGGCATGAGCATTGGCGCAAGTCGAGAGAACCCGGCAAAAAGCCGTACCCACCGTTCCAAGTCCGAACAGGCCGATATTGAGGTGATTTGATTGTATTGGCATATATTGTATTACACTATGGCTAAATAAATTGAGTGAGAATAGCATTAAGTTGCGCGTGCTCGACCAAGAAGCCGTCATGGCCCATCGGCGAATCTATCCGGCGATACACCGCATTGGGGATATCGGTTGCAAGTCGCTGCATATCTTCCGGCGGAAAAATAATGTCCGAGGTGATGCCGACGACTATCGTGGGCGCTGTGATACGTTGCAAGGCTGCTTTTACCCCGCCACGGCCGCGGCCGACATCGTGTGTATCAAAGGAATTGAGTATAGACACATACGAATAGGCATTGAACCGCTTGACAAGCTTTTGGCCCTGATGCTGCTGATAGGTGCAGGCGCGATGCGACGTCGGCACACCGTCCGAGCCCTCGACATCGCGCTGCGTGGCATTATATCCACTGCCGCCACGATATGTCAGCATCCCGATGGCTCGCGCCGCGGCCAGTCCCGCAGCACCCGCGTCCGGCGTATGTGCTCCGAAGGTGGCATCCGCGCGTATGGCCATACGCTGGGCTTCGTCTATGGCCAGCGTCCAGGGCGTGGCGTATGCATCTGTGGCTATGAGCGCAAGCGTGCCAAAGCGCAGCGGCTCTTGTATAGCCCATTCGACAGCTTGAAAGCCGCCGACACTGCTGCCTACAAGTGCATGTATACGGCTGATACCCAAATAGTCGGCCAAGAGCCGATGAGCGCGCACCATATCGGCTATAGTGACAGCCGGAAAAGTTTCGTAGTAGCGATGTCCGGTAGACGGGTCAATACTCAAAGGGCCGGTAGTGCCGTAGCACGAGCCTAAGATATTGGCGCATACAATGTAATATTTAGCGGGGTCGAGAAAGCCTCCGGCCTCAATCGTATGCGGCCACCAGTCGGCCACTTCGCTATTGGCCGTCAGCGCATGGCACACCCAAACGACATTGGAGCGCTCGGCATCGAGCTTACCATAAGTGTGGTATGCAATTTCCAGCCCCTCGATGGAGCCTCCCTGTTCGAGTGCGAAAACCCCGGGATGACGATATATCAGCGGATTACTCATCGATGTCTATCTTACTGAAAGCCTGTTCGAAATCGGCAATAATATCCTCAACATCCTCCAACCCCGGCGACAGGCGCAGCAGTGTGGGAGTGACGCCGGCAGCAGCGAGGTCGCTGTCGCTGAGCTGACGGTGCGTCGTGGAGGCAGGATGCGATACGGCGGTAATCGAATCGCCTATCATCGTCTCGTGCGTAACCAGTTGCAGCGCCTCGACAAAACGTATCGTCGTCTGCAACGTGCCACGTAATTCGACGCACAGCACCGCGCCAAGACCGTCGCGGAAGTACTTGGCCGCATTTGCATGGCCGGGATGGTCCTCAAAACCCACATAGCTCACGGTCTTAACCTTAGGATGGTTCTTGAAATACGTGGCCAGGCGTTGGGCCGATTGCACCTGATGACGCGCACGTAGTGCAAGCGTCTCCACGCCTACCGCCAGCAGGTAGCTGTCAAACGGAGACGGGCATACGCCGAAGTCGCGCATACCGTCGACGCGGCATTTTACGATAAACGCAGCCTTGCCGAAGGCTTCACAGAGGTTGAGACCATGGTATCCCTCGTCGGGGCCGGCAATCTGCGGAAAGCGACCCGAAGCAGCCCAGTCAAAGCGCCCGCTGTCAACGATGATGCCTCCCATCGTCGTACCATGTCCGCCAATCCATTTGGTGGCGCTGTCCACGATGATATCGGCGCCCCAATCGAATGGATTGCACAGATAGCCGCCGGCGCCGAAGGTATTGTCGATTACCAGCGGCACATTGTGGCGATGAGCGACAGCGGCAAGACCCTCAAGGTCGGGTACATAGCACGTCGGATTACCCATAGATTCGGCATACACGGCACGTGTTTTTTCGTCGATGAGAGCTTCGAAAGCCTCCGGTTCGACGGATGCTGCTATACGCACGTCCACGCCCAAACGGCGCAGCGTATGGCGGTAGAGATTGTAGGTGCCGCCGTACAGCAAGGGGGACACGACGATATTCTCGCCCTGAGCAGCCAACGATGTGACCGTGAGCACGACGGCGGACATACCCGAAGACGTGGCCAGGGCTCCCACCCCGCCATACAATGCAGCCACGCGCTCTTCGTAGGCGCTTGTGGTGGGGTTCATCAGACGTGTATATATATTGCCGCCGGTGCTCAAGTCAAAAAGTCCTGCGGCATGGTCGCATGTAGGGAAACGGTAAGCCGCTGTAGGATAGATAGCAAGTCCGCGGGCGCATGTTTTGTCGTCTTTGTCCAGTCCGGCATGGATCTGGCGTGTCGCAAAGTGTAGCTTAGTGTAGTCCATTGTGTCTTTGATTATGTTGTTTGTCGTTAGTGCATAAAAAAAGCGCCGACCCCGTGTGGGAGTCGGCGCGATGTCTTATCAATACTCGCAGAAATTATGCGCGAAACATCTACATCCGACTCCCTGAGCGTCGCATGTACATCATCATACCCATGGACATGACTGCTGTCAATGTCCGCGGTACCATTGTCGATGCTATGTACATGTTGCGTTTCACTGTCGAATTGCGTTTCTGCATTTTGCAAGGCCGCAGTCTCTATCGGGACGCTTGGCCTTGGTTTTCGGCTGCAAAGTTACCAATTTTCCACCAACTACCAAAAGAAAAATTCATTTTGCCCGGCGCAGCAGTCATCGCGCATAGCCGAGCGCACGTCCATACGACGAGCTAATCGGCGGCATCATTGCAACTTGGCGGTGGCAAATATCAGGGTATGGGCGTGCCGAACACGCCGAGGAAGTACGTCGCCACTTGCACGTAGATGACCAGACCTACGATATCATTGGATATTTGGATAAAAGGACCGGTGGCAAGAGCGGGGTTGATATGCAGCTTCTCGAGCGTCAGCGGCACCACCGTGCCCAGAATTGTGGCAAACATCACCACAATAAACAGCGACACGGCCACCGAGATGGTCACGGCAAACTCGTCGGGCAAAGTGATAAGGTTGTATACAAATATCACGGACGATATTATCGTGGCATTCATCAGACCTATAAGGACTTCCTTGCCTAATTGTCGACTGAACTCCTTGATTTCGAGCGTACCGTTGGCCAGGGACTGTACCACGATAGCCGAAGCCTGCACACCGACGTTACCGCCCGTACCGCCGATAATCGGGATAAAGAGCGCCAAAGCCGTGACTGCCTCCAATTTGGCCTCGAAGGTGCCGAGGATGAGAGATGCCAAAATTCCGGAGGCAATACCAATAAGCAGCCATGGGATGCGGGCCTTGGTCTGCGCAAAGATACTGTCGTCTGCATCGACATCGCTCGAAAGACCGGATGCCAATTGGTAGTCGCGCTCGGTGCTTTCACGAACTTGGTCCATGACATCGTCGACGGTGATACGTCCCAGCAGGCGCCCTATCGAATCGACAACGGGCATAGCCACGAGGTCATACTTCTCGAAGTCGAGAGCCACATCATCTATGGGCGTATCCACCTTCACACTTACGGGGTCGGTCTCCATTACATGTTTGATTTTGGATACCGATGGATGCGTAATCAGCTTTTTCAGAGGCAATACGCCGCGCAACTTATTGTCGTCATCGACGACATAGACGTAGTATATTTCGTCCATATCCTCGGCCTGCATACGCATCTGCTTGATACACTCGGGCATAGACCAATTTTCGTTGACGACAATCATCTCCGTACCCATAAGGCCGCCGGCGGTGTCTTCGTCGTACTTCAACAGGTCTATAATGTCTCCGGCTTGCTCTACGTCGTCTATATGCGAGAGGATTTCGTCGCGGTCTTCCTCGTCCAACTGCTGTATAAGGTCGACGGCATCATCGGTGTCCAGGTGGTCAATCTGCTTGGCAATCTGCTCGGCCGGCATGGCGTCCAACAACTTACGGCGGTCGTCTTCGTCCAACTCCATAAGGACGTCCGCAGCCGTATCTTCGTCCAACAGTTTATACAGAAACTCGGCTTCTTCGAGATCGAGATTCTGGTACAATTCGGCGATATCGGCCGGGTGCAGGTCCTTAAGCTCCTTGCGAGCCTGGTCTATGTCGTTGCCATGTATAATCTTGCGGATGTGCTCGAGGTATTCGTCGGTGTACTCTTTCATGACTTTTCGACGTTTTTAGATGCCGTCGGCGCTGAAGCGACCAGCAGCGGTTGGACAATATTGGTAAGTTCGACAAACTGAGCCACGGAGAGCTGCTCGGGGCGTAATGCCAGCAAGGGGCTGTCAATGACCGCACCGGGACGTAGCGGCAAAGATTTCAATGAATTGCGCAACGTCTTACGGCGCATTCCGAAAGTAGCCTTGACTATACGGAGCAAGAGTTCCGGATCGCATCCGGGATCGGTGACTCCGTTGCGCGTCAGGCGTATCACGCCGCTGCGCACCTTTGGCGGAGGATTGAACACGCCGGGCTCGACAGTGAAAAGGTATTCAACGTCGTACCACAACTGAAGCAATACACTCAATATGCCGCGATCCTTGGTGCCGGGAGGAGCGGCCAGACGCAAAGCGACTTCTCGCTGCAACATTCCGGCGATACACGGCACACGGTCTTTATAATCGAGGATTTTGAAGAAGATTTGCGAGGAAATATTGTAGGGATAGTTGCCTATAACGACAAAGTCTCGGCCACCCATAAGTTGGTCAAGGTCTTCGCGCAGAAAGTCTCGCGAAATTATGCGGCGACCGGGGTTATGCAATTCGGGAAAGTGTCCGTCAAGATACTCGACACTCTCGCGGTCTATCTCCACGACCGTAAGGTCCGGAGCCTTCTGCAACAGGAACTGCGTCAGTACACCCGTACCCGGGCCTATCTCCACCACGGGATAGCGCTCGGCATATCCGTCAATAGTATCGGCTATGCGTGACGCCACCGACATATCGGTAAGGAAGTGCTGCCCCAAGGCCTTCTTCGGTTTCACTCGTTCAATCATAACTGCAAAAGTAGTTTTTTTTTGCCAAACACCCAACACCCACGCGTCCGAATACCCGAATGCAAAGAATAAAAGCAAGAGAGCGCACCATATTATGATGATGCGCTCTCGATTATAGCTGCTTATGCTATTTTGACAGTTTCTTGAATTGGAACGGACAGTCGCGCAAATATGGATACCCTCCATTATAGTTGTTGCTGTCGATAATCCAAGTATTAGTAAAGTCAAAGTTTTTAAATGTCGAGGACTTACCTTTGTCTTCTTCTTTGAAATCGTCTGCACACCATCCACCACCTGAGCCTTTGAGATAATATAAGTTGTGGTGGTAGAATATGCCGCCATCCTTATGTGTGCCCACGCAGCCGTTACCGTGACCGACTTTGCCGACATTTATGCAGTTTTGTATTTCGCCGTGGTGGTCGACATAGCCGAGGATTCCGCCATTATCGTCTTTTTGATCTGAGGGCACCGCACCCATATTGTAGCAGTTGTGGAGCATATAATGGGTGTCGTCCCATTGCGAACCTTGCTCTTGATAGCCCAACAGACCGCCAACGTGCGACTGACCGGTATCGCTTGATATTTCGCCAAAGTTGCAGCTGTAAGACAGCTCCATGTTGCTCTCGGTGTTTGTTCCGCTTGCATCATTTGTGCCCATACGACCGGCGATGCCGCCAGCCATAACATCGTTACCACTGCCCTTGATATTTCCGTGGTTTGCACAATGCATCACTACGGCGAGAGTGCAGTTGAATTGTCCGATGACACCGCCGACATTGCCGCCTCCGCTATTGGAGACATTGCCATAGTTAGCGCAATAGCTTATTTTGTGCAGTTTGTAATAAAACTTGTGATCATACAGGCCGGCAATCAGACCGCCGGTGTTTCCGCTACCGGTAATATTGCCGGCATTGACAGCATTGGCGAGAGCAAAGTTGCTATTAGAATTGATATACTCCACATATCCGAATATGCCACCGGTTTTGTCAGAGCCTTCAACATCTGCATAGTTTATGAGATTTTCGAAGGATGACGCCGAGGAGAATTTCATATATCCGACAATGCCGGCGGTGCACGAGGACTTCTTGTTGGTAATCTTCTGAGAGTTGTTAAAGCAGTTATAAAGCTGCCCCGAGCTCCCGTTAACCATCATGCCGACGATGCCGCCTACGTTTTGCGAACCGACTAATGTGCCCGTAAAACAAATATCTTTCAGTACAGAGTTCTCTGCCGTACCGACGATGCCGCCTACGCATGTGGCATCGGTTCCATCGCCTACGGTGCCGGCAAACGAGCTTTCAAATGTCGAAGCGGCAGGTATGCCATCACAATCCCGGAGTTTTTTATCAAAATGAGCGCTGCCTGTAATCGTGCTGCTTTTGGCATATCCGACAATACCACCGATACTTTGGGGACCACTTATGTGCATTGAGTTTGAAAGAACAAATACTTCAGTGTTCAACGTCGTTGATTCGAGAATGCCGCAAATGCCGCCGACGTTGGTCTCCGTACAAGATACTCCGGTATTGATATAGAACTTGCTGCCCGAAAACTGTGCATAGGACAGTCTGCCGGCAAAACCTCCGATATTGCTAACACCTGTCACCTTCACAAGCGCATTGTCGGTTTGCTTGACTGACGATGTTTTGTCAGAGCCTTCAAATTTGATATTGAATTTGTTTCCGTTGACCTTGCCAAAAAAACCGCCTACACAATCCTTGCCGCTGGCAACCGAGCTAAATACACATTTTTCCATTGAAACATCTGCCGACAAGTTGGCATATCCCACCATGCCGCCGACATTATTGCCTCCATATACAGGCGCATTGATTGAGATGTTCTTAGCCAAGCAAGAAGCAACGCTGTTTAGCGACCCGAACAGACCGCCGGCATTGCTCCCTTCGGCTGACACGGCCTTTACCGAGCCATCTTCGGCTTGTACAGAGTGTAAAAATGTGATGTCTTCAACATCGACAACCGAACCGCCATCGACAGATCCTACCAAACCGCCGGCATTGTCTGCTGTGGCTGAAACTGAAAATGGCGAGTAGTATTGCTTTACGTTGCCGAGTTTATCCGTCTCTGATTTACGATTGGCAAAGTTCTTGATTATCAAGGTGCCATTGCCGTGTCTTCCAACCACACCACCGACGGCGTTGCTGCCTTGCACAAATGCAGTGAGATTGCAATCTGTAAAAGTAATATCACCGGCGACATAGCCTATAAAACCACCTATATTGGTGTGGTTGTTAGAGTTGATTGAACCTTCAACGCTGACGTTTGTAATGGTAACACTTCCCGATGATTTGCCGGCCAAAGCACCGCCATTATCATGTATGCCCTGCATCAGGGCATTGATGGTGAGATCGTGAATTGTTGCGCCGGGAAGCAGCTCTTTAAACAATCCGATATTTGAATCATTGCCCTCTGTAGCGCTACCGGTGTATGGCACATTGACAGTATTGCCTCCGCCATCGTAGTTGCCGGCAAATGATTCGCAAGCGTGATATGTGCCCATGATTATTTGACTGCGAGGAGGCACATCAAAACTTGCCGTCTGCTTAAAGAAGAGACCGAAGCCATTTGAATTACCTTCTTCGTAAAGACCAATTTCGAATTCTTCAAAATCGCTTTTTGACGAAATCTCATAGGGACTTTCTTGTGTGCCTTGACCACGCAATTTGAATTTTCCCTCGCGCGTAGCGATCTCCTCAACCACCATTTTGGACGTTCTGAAATACATACGCGGTCCGATTGTTGTTCCGTCAGAGCTTAAGGCAACGGCATCATATTCACCATCGGGCAATGTCTTGTGATCGGGAATATACATTGTGAAGATTGGCTTGGCCCCGCTGTTGTTCACTTTTAATTCAAAGTTATACAACTTATTATCAGCATGTGAATGCAGTATGATGTGATAATTCTCACCGGCCTCGCTAAGTCGCCATTTTATAAGTTCGGAGGCAAATGAACTGAGCTTGAAACCTTCGACGTCTTCGACTTTATTGTCCGTAACCGATGGCTCGTCGTCCTCAGAGCAACCATACCACATGGGCAGCGTCAAAGTGAGTAGTAACGCGAATATAATGTGTTTTGTTTTCATACTTATGATGCATTATGTTTTTGTTATTGGATAGGGGCTTCCATTTCGGAATGATATGGTATCGGGAAAAATCCCGATTTATCTGTTATCTGCCACAACGGTATCGATCCTGAGAGATTTAGGGCCTTTTCAAAGAACTTTTTGTCGTGAAGTTGTTCGAGAGTAACAGATGTGGCGTTTGTATAGTGTGGCAAAACAGCATACGTGCCGCCTGAGTAGTAGAAGTTGTCTGAATAATCGACAATCGACTCTGCATGAGCGGCTATAGGGTTGAACCAGTTTGTGCCTACTGAAACGTTGCGCATAATGACAGAGCGATAATCGGCTTCGCCGGTTATGCCGCCGGCATGCGCGTTGTTGATATTGCCATCAAGATTGCCTACGTTGAGACAATCGGTGAGTTTGCAGTTTTGTTGAGTGTATCCCAAAATACCACCTACATAGTCAGACGTTGTCGTCTTTATAGTGCCAAGGTTTGTGCATTGGTTGACGACAATGGCGTTGACTTCGAAATTGGTGGCACATTCGACCACAGCGTTTGCTCCGCCGACAAATGTCAGTATCGACGCCATAATTCCGGCGGTGACTGCAGTCATTGTGCCGGCAGTGGCAAAAGATGCAACTATACTTGCCACAGAGCCTACTATAATGCATGTGCCGGCTATTGATTTTTGTACTATTTCTTTAATCTCCTGACGATGTTCCAACTCGCCGACACGCTCCTCGCGAGTACGATTTAGGTTGTAGTTGATAATGGAATTATTGTCGTCTGATGCCTGATAAAAATCCATTGCTTTATTAAAATTGTCGAAGTATCCGGTTATAGCAGCACCGTTGATACCTTGCGGCAACTTAGCGACATCAAGCACATAAGAGTCCTGAATGGACTTAATCTTGGCTTTCACATCATTGTCAATGGCTGTAGCCTTGGTGTTGAGGTTTACATTGATTTCATTCAGATCTTCTTCGGTGAAAATATCATAAAGGCTCATCGAATATGTCACAGCATCATAAGCCACCATTGCCCAATCAAGAGTGGCTTCACCGACATGCAAGACATGGAAAAACTTCTTGAACGCTTCTGCATGCTTGACCACGTTTTGCGTGACCGCATTGCCGGTGACCGAAAGAACGGGGCCGGCAAAAACCATGACACATTCAGCTGCACCTATGACGCAACCGGCGATATCCATTCCGGTCCACACACGAGCGTCACCCGCTTCGCCGATAATACCGCCGGTGGCGCGAGTGCCGTTATTGCTTACCAATCCGGTGTTAAGACAATAGTTTGCGACAGTGTTGTTGCCGACCCATCCGGCAATACCTCCGGCATATTTTGATGTTACCGCGACATTACCATAGTTCTGGCAACCATAGAGCGCACCCCAAGTGGTTTTACCGACAACACCGGCAGCCGATTCGGCAGATGTTGATGTCACGGTACCTTGATTGATGACATTATGAAGTACTGTTATTGAGGTGTTGCCTACGATACCACCCAAGGTGCATTGATTGTCCGCGGCTGTAATTGCACCTTTATTATATACAGCATATGCTCCGAACTGCGCTTCTCCGCAAATGCCGCCAACAGATGTGCGACCGGAGATATTGCCGGTGTTGCCACAATTCTTTACCAGCGAGTTATTGTAAAATAGCTCACCCTCATAATTGCTATCATCGTTGCCTACGCGTGTGCTGCCGATAATGCCGCCCACACCTACCGCTCCGGTGATATTGCCGGTATTCTGTGATGAATAGATAAATGACACACCGGTACCGCCGGCAATACCGCCGGTGCCATACCCGCCTTTGTCCATATTTCCGCTCATGGCGCCTGTTCCGCCATTGATAGTCGCATTGTTTTTACATCCTATAATCATTAGCGAGTCCACCGAGCCGACAATGCCTCCGGCTCCGGTGTACCGCGCATCGACAGAACCTTTGTTTTCGCATGCCAATACTTGAGTCATCGAATACAGCGAACCGGCGCCGACAATACCTCCCACGGCATAGTCTCCCGATACGCGAGTGCCGGCATTGTAACAACTGTCAACAGACAAAAAACCCGTGCAGTCAACAACGCCGACTAAACCGCCGATACCGGCACTACCTTCGGGCGCTGTCACCGAGCCTCTATCTACGACACAGCCGTGTAACGAAGAACAGCCGCGAATGTCGCCGGGCGATGTAGTACCACCTACTATGGCTCCCACTGCGTAGTTGCCGGTGATGTCGGGATTTGAAACAATGACATTCTTGATTGTCGCTTGGTCTATAAATCCGAACAAACCAACGCCGGGAGAGTGCGGGCGATCTATCCAAAGACCCTGAATCTTGTAATTTTGCCCGTCAAAGACACCGCGGAAGGGATTCTCCGGAATACTGCCAATCGGCAACCAACCATAATGGCGATCTGATGATGTACATATATCCTTCATACGGATGTCGGCCTCCATACGGAAGTGCGTATCCTTTGTCAATTTCTTATTATTGTCGTCGTTGTTGGTGTAGTCGCGAAGTCGCCACAAGTGCTCGGCACTCGATATGATATACGGGTCGTCCTCAGACCCCTCGCCAACGAGGTTCATTTCAGGATCATACGAATCTAAAACAATGGCTGTTTGAGCCTCGGCAGATATACGTACGCGACAGCCCAAACCATAATCCACCCACGTGGTATCGGACTCGGCTCCCACAGTCGGTATCTCGAGAGCCAGTAGACGGTAGACGCCTGACTTCAGTCCTGTATCAAGTGTAAGTATGGATTTGCCATTAATGCGAATGTGGCTTCCCGAACGACGAAATACAGTACCATCTTCGGCTTTGATTACACATTCGAAATCAATACCGGTAAAGCCTTTCATCTCGGCGCCTAAAATAATCTGCCTCTGTGTGCCGATATAGGCATCAGTGGGCACAGGCCTGCTTGGCTCGTTTGTATCGTCACACGAGAACATTGCCATAGCTATACATACCGTGACAATCAGATATTTTGTCATTCTAAATAACGACGTGTTTCGACCGGACTCGCCTACGTAAGAGAGGTTGTTTGCTTTTATCATCAGAAGTATCTGTTAGATTGGTTACAACGTAAAAAAACGTCCGACAAATTTAAGAAATGGTTTGAAAAAAAATGGTTTTGTTGACATATTTTAACACAGCCTGAAGCCTATTTTTGTCGGACAAAAGCGCGTTTGTCCGCATTTTGACAATTAAGGACCGCGGCGACACTGCGAAATCGCTCGATCGTATGGCCGGAAGAAATGTTGCCGCCTAATGCATGAAAGCAACTTGGACTTATAAAGAAAAAGCCTTCCCGAGTTCGCCTTTCAGCGAAATATGGCCGTACACAATATTGTCCTAAATAAAATCGAAAAAAAGAAAAAGGAAGTAGTCACTAAGGCA